>Ga0123353_10010356_pt1 | contig 12987 bp, 8 predicted proteins | sample TergutLab28metaG_3_FD_92763 | JGI IMG/M metagenome (GOLD analysis project Ga0123353, IMG submission 92763) | Labiotermes labralis P3 segment gut microbial communities from Petit-Saut dam, French Guiana - Lab288 P3 | ecosystem: Host-associated > Arthropoda: Insects > Digestive system > Gut ...
AATACCTTTACGACAAAATGTGCCGTGTACGTGTTCCCTTTCACGTTTACTTTTGTTTCATATCGTTCTGCCCGTAAAAAATTTTTTGGGTTTTTCTTTCCGCCCTTCCTGTCTTTGGGCGCCTCTATGCCTGTCCGTTTCATCTTCGAAACCATCTCAGGAAGAACATTAAGCGAATAGATGGTGAGAACATCTCTTGCCTCGCGTATGGCATGCGCAATTCCATTCCCACTGACTTCAATAATTTGCCCCGTATCCTCGTTGACAAACTTGTTGTTGTATTTGTACTTTTCCTTGAACCACCGTTTCGCGGGTTTCCGAAGTTGCGTAATGGAAAGACGTTCATCGAACGGAATTTTATCTACGCGCACAACATAGTCGTTATTCGTCATCCCGGACTATCCTGGCCGTTTCAACTCACCATCCCTCGCCGCCGCTTTTCATCGTCGTGTGGGCCCAGTCGGTTGGGTTGCGGAAGTATTCCTTGACCATCATGGCCGCCAGGACGCCGTCGGCGGTGGCGGTGGCCAATTGCATGGCCGCCTGCTGGCGGCAGTCCCCGGCGACGAACACGCCCGGCATCGACGTCCGCAACGTCACCGGGTCGCACGCGATGTACCCCTCCGCGTTCCGCCGCACCAGGCCGTCAAGGAAGGCCGTATTCGGCACCATGCCCACGAACGCGAAGACGGCCTCGACGCGGATGTCCTCGGTCTGGCCGCTCTCGACGTTCCGCAGCCGCACGAAGTCGATGGCGTCTCCGTCGGCGGTGGGCTCGATCCGCTCGACCACGTACGGGGTTTTGACGGTGACGTTTTTTTCCTGCGCCAGTTTGGTGAGTTCGTCCACGAGCACGCGTTGGGCGCGAAACTCGGTGCGGCGGTGAACCATCGTCACGCTTTTGGCGAACCGCGTCGCGAGATAGATCGTGTCCTCGACAGCCGTGTTGCCGCCGCCGACTGTGAGGATGTCTTTGTCGCGGTGGAACGCACCGTCACAGGTGGCGCAATAGCTGACCTTGCCCGCCTGCCGCAGTTGAGCTTCGCCGGGCACACCGAGCTGGCGGTAGTCGCTGCCGGGGGCGAGAATCACCGCGCGGGCAGCGATCGTTTCCTCGCCCTTGTTGATCTCCAGATGCACCACACCGTCCTGGCGGCCAGACATGCCCGTGACGGCCCGGCTGGTGGCGATCTGCGCCCCGAACGCCTCCACCTGCTGCTTCATCCCCTCGATGAGGTCGAACCCGGAAATTTCCTTGATGGCCGGGTAATTCTCGACGCGGTCGGTGAGCATGATCTGCCCGCCCGGCAGGCCGTTCTTCTCGATCACCAGCGTGCTGTAGCGGTCCCGGGCCGCGTACAATGCAGCCGCCAGTCCCGCGGGCCCTCCACCGACAATCGCTACATCATACACCGTTTCGGACATGATCGCGTGTTCCTCGCAAAAAGGCGTCCCAGCCCCAGGGAAAACGCATGTACGTAACGCAAGTAGCTGACAGGCCGCAAGGGCCCTGCCATTTTGCGTTGTAGAGCGTCGCCAGGGGCCGATCGTTTCGCTTTTATCACGTTTCATAACGCAAAATGGCAGGGCCCTTGCGGCCTGTCACGCCACTTGCGAAGGTCTACGAACGAACAGGAAACACCATGCGTTTGCCCTGGGTCACACCCGGATCATTTTTTCATCAGGGAGTTGATCCGGCTTTGGGCCCAGGCGCGGTTTCCCAGGCGTTCGGGGTCCCGTTTGATGGCCATCTGGTAGCACTCCACCGCCTTGGCGTAGTTGAACAGGTGATAATCGTACACGGTGGCCGCCTGGAAACACGCGGGTTCCTCGACGTACGGGTCCCACGTCCATGCCCGTTCGTACCAGTGTACGCTCAGGGCTTTTTCCTTGAAATATTCTTTGTTGATTTCCGCGATGTAATAGGCCGACAGCGCGATCCGCCGCGACGTGGGGTGTTCCTCCACCAGCCGCATGAACCGCACCATCGCCTCGCGCTCCCGATCATACCGCGAGACGCCCGGCAGGATTTTTCCACCGCCGATTCCCCAGCCCCAGAGCTTCTTGGCGTCATCGAAGAGCTGTTCGGCCTCGGGGACCACGTCCGTTCCGCGCATCGTCAGCGGGGGCAACTGCACTTCCGGGAAGTACGGGTAGATGCGCACCGGGTCCAGACGGGCCTTCATGGTGGTCATCAGTTTCCATTTGTATTCCTGCTGCGCGCCGCGGGCCTGGTACATCGCGATGGCGTTGTCGACGCTCGTCTGGTACTCCAGGCGGGCCGACATCAGCGGTTCGACAAGGCTGTGCTCGGTCTCCACGGTCAGGTCCGCCCTGACCGGTTCGGGAACCGGCGGAAGACCTTCCCACTGCCAAGTCCGCGTGGTGGCCACGTTTTGATACTCGCGGCTGGCCCAGCGATGCTTGTCGAGGTTTCCGATCCGGAAATAGTACGCCTGGAGCAGTTTGAGACAGTTGAGATAGTCCGCCCTGGCCGACTCGACCGCGTAAATGGCCTGGGCCTCCTCGGGATCGCTGATCATCACCACCGAGGGCGCTGCGCCGCTGCTCAAGGCGGCGGCGGGCTCTTTCCCGCTGGTGTACTGCCAGCATCCGGCCAAAAACACGGCCGACAACAGCATCGCCGACACCAGCACCGTCCGCCTCGTCCCGGCCCCGTCCATGCGCATAGCAACCATTGGGAATCTCCTTACCCATCAGTACCCAGTGAGGACATTTCACCGCCTCAAGGATGAAACTTTCTTCATTATGCGAATCCCCATCGGCGGATGCAAGTAAAACGCGTTTCTCGGTGAAAACTTACGTCTCTGGCGGAATTTACCGATATAGTCGTATAGCCTTCTTCTCATGCGGGAACAGACACGGGCGGCAGCGCCCGGCGGCGGACTGGTGCCTTCGGGCCCGTCACCGAAGGATTTTTACCGCGTGGCGGATGGTGTGATATACTCATAAAGGCCTGGAAATGAACCGGCGGACGTCCGCCATTGCGGGAGAATCCCTTATGAAGCGTATGGTATGTTGTGTGGTGTGGATCGGTCTTGTCGCGCTGGCGGGCTGCTCCCACAAACCGACGTTCGTGCACGGCGGGCTGGATCAATACCAGTATCATCCGGTCACGATGGATTTCAACGGCCCGATGCTGCGGGAGATGGTCGGGCCCGAGATCGCCAATCCGTTCATCCACTACCGAATGAACGTGCGGTTCACCCAGAACGAACGCGTCATCACCGTTCCGGGCTATTTCGCCGCCGACGGAAAGGCGGCCGACACTTCCGCCACCGACGGACACGTCTGGAGGGTCCACTTCCTCCCCGATCAGCCCGGCGAGTGGGAATACGAAGCCGAACTCCTCTACGGTGTCAACGCCGCCGTGGACGAGTCCGCGCGAGTCACCCGCGTCAGCTTCAGCGGCGCCAAGGGAAAACTGACCGTCAAGCCCGTCAGCGGAAAGGCCACGGGATTCTACCGCACCGGACCGATCCGGTACGCCGACTGCCGATACCTCCGCTTCGACAACGGCCAGCCGTTCCTCATCAACGGCCTCTCCAGCCCGGAAAACTTCCTGGCCTACGTCGATTTTGACGGAACCCAGGTCGCTGACCAGTTCCTCCATCACTTCCTGCCGCATCTGCGGGACTGGGTGGACGAACAACCGGCCTGGCAGAACGGAAAAGGCAAAGGCATCATCGGAGCGGTGAACTACCTGGCCAGCCAGGGCGTCAACTGCCTGTCGTTCTCGACGTACAATATCGACGGCGGAAACCACGAGGACGTCTGGGTCTGGTCCACACCCGCCGACAAGGCCCACTTCGACGTCTCCAAACTCGCCCAGTGGAACATCGTCTTCACGCACATGGCCAGGCTTGGCGTGGCCATGCAACTGGTCACGCAGGAGGCCGGCAACAACAACATCCTCGGGAAAGGCCAGCTCCGCGACGAGCGCAAACTGTACTACCGCGAACTGGTCGCCCGGTTCGCCCATCATCCCGGACTGATCTGGAACCTCGGACAGGCCAACACCAACTCCGACCGTGAACGCACGGAATTCGCCGCGTACATCCGCCACCTCGATCCGTACGGCCACCCGATCGTCATCCACGCCGCCGACGGTGATCAGATGAAGGTCTTCACCCCCCTGCTGGGATTCCACGCCCTTGATGGCGGAGCCCTCCAGGCCGACCCGGATCAGGTCTGCGAACAGACACGCACCTGGACCGACCGTTCCGCCGAGCACGACCACAAATGGATCGCCGTGTGGAATAACCAGGCCGACGACAACCCCGTCATGCGGGACGACATGGCCGACCCGTCGCACGACGCGGCCCGGCGGGGCCTATGGGCCAATCTGCTGGCCGGCGGAAGCGGGACGATCTGGTCGCTCGGAACGGAATTCCCCGGCCCCGACCCCGCGGGCGAGGATTTCCGGCGGTATGAAAATCTGTGGAAACAAGGACGAATCGCCGTGACGTTCCTGCGGAAATACGTCCCCATCACCCACATGAAACCCGCCAACGACGCGGTAAAGGCCAACGGAACCACCTACTGCCTGGCCGGACCCAACGTGTACCTCGTGTACCTCGCACAGGGACAATCCGCGAAACTGAACGTCGCGCCGGGACGCTATGAAGTCGTCTGGCTCAATCCGCGAACCGGCGCCCTGGGCCCCGCCAACGGACACGGAGCGACGAACGAACCGCAACTGCCGCAGGACGTACTGGATCTCATGAAGGAACTCCTCGAAGAAGAAGACCTCGATGACGACGCCGCGACGTCGAAAGACCAGGACGTCGAAGCGATCCATGCTGTCGAAACGGCGTCGGACTCACCCAACGCCGTCACCACAAGCACCGGCGAACTGCTCCTGACCCCGCCAACCAACAACGGAAAAGACTGGGTCGTCTTCATCCGCGTCTGGAAGTGATATGTAGTCAGGGCAAACGCATGTACGTAACGCAAGTGGCGTGATTGGCCGCAAGGCCCTGCCATTTTGCGTTGTAAAACGTGGTAAAAGCGAAACGATCGGCCTTTGGCGACATTCTGCAACGCAAAATGGCAGGGCCTTGCGGCCAATCACGCCACTTGCGTTACGTACATGCGTTTGCCCTGGATATGTAGTACGGGCGGTTGACGGACCGTGAATGGACACGATATAGTACTGTGGGCCTTTTCTGAAAGGAACGCACCATGCCAATCGTGACTTTCCGTTCCCGCCGCCTGATTCCTGTCGCGTTCCTGGTCATGCTGGCGATGGCCATACTGACAACCGCCTGTCAGTCCGACGACGAGTCGCAACCCGCCGAACCATCGAACAAACCAACAACAATCAAACCGCCGGACAAGTCACAACCCGCCAACAAACCGGGCAACTCGCCATCGGCTTGGGAATCCGACAAACCAACCGCCAGCGATGAACTGGACGACCCGCTACCCATCGACGACGAGGACGACCCGGACGATTGGCCAACCGACGAGGAGTCAGGCCAGTCGCAGCCAACCGAGAAATCCGGCGGGTCCGACGACCCGCTGGCCGGGGAACCGGGCAAGTCGCCAACCGCCGCGACGGCGGGCAAACCGCTGACCGTCAAGGAATGGATCGAGGCCGCCGAGGCGCGGGTCGAAGAGGACCGAATTCCGCTCGATGAAGACGGGAACTATGCCGGGCAGGGTAACAAGGACTATTTTGACCGCTCCCTGGCCCATTTCGCCGCGTTGGATGGCCGGCTCGACGTGCTCAAGCAGCTCCAGGAACAGGGCGTGGATATCGACGAAAAAAGCGCGATCTACGACCGGACGCCGATGTACTACGCGGCCCGTGGCGGCCATCTCGAGGTCATGAAGTGGCTCAAGGAGCAGGGCGCGAGCACCAAGGTTCCCGCCCGCAGTTCGTCCATCATGAACTCCGCCGCCGCCGGGGGAAGCATCGAGGTGATGGAGTGGCTGCTGGAACAGGGCGCGGACATCAACGAACAGTTTAACTCCTACCCGATCATCTCGGCGGCCCGGAACGGCCACATCGAGGCCATGGAATGGCTGAAAAAACAAGGCGCCGATCTTCGCAAGGACAGAATCATGTCCGCGGCCGCCTACGGAAATCACCTGGACGCGATGAAGTGGGCCAAAGAGAACGGCGCGGACATCGATGCCGACAGGCATGGCGAGAAACCCATCGTCTGGGCCGCCCATCACGGGAACGTCGAGGCCCTGAAATGGCTGAAGGAACAAGGCGCGTCGTTCGATATCAACAAAAACCGCCCCTATGTCCAATACGAAACGACGCTGATGCACACAGCAGCCGGTATGGGCCAGGTCGAGGCCATGAAGTGGCTCAAGGAGCAGGGTCTGGACCTCAACGCCAAGGGTTCGCTGGACCAGTCGCCCGTGTACGCGGCGGCCGAGAGAGGGCACGTCGAGGCCATCAAGTGGCTGGCCCAGCAGGGCGCGGACCTCACCGCCACGGATGCGTTTGGCGGTTCGCCGATATTTTCGGCGGCCAGCAACAGCCATCTGGAGGCCATGCAGTGCCTGAAAGACCTCGGTGTGGACGTCAACATCACCACCCGCGATGGCCGAACGGTGATGTTTGACGCGGCAGGAAGCGGCAACATCAAAGTCATGCAGTGGTTGAAGGAACAGGGCGTGGACATCAACACCCCGCGCGTCTTCAAACATGAAAACAACGAGCATAACGAGCGGCTCAACCGGGAACACGGAGGCGTGACGCCGATCTTCTGGGCGGCTTCGGGCAGCAGCATCGAGGCCGTCCAGTGGCTGGTGGCGAACGGCGCGGACCCCAACACCAAGTCCAATAACGGCCAGACGCCGCTGTTTTCCGCCATCGGTGGCGGCCGCGTCGAAACCGCGAAGTGGCTGGTGGCCAACGGTGCGGACCCCAACGCCAAAGACAATAACGGCAGGACACCGTTGTTCCAGGCGGCCGAGCTCGGTGGTCGGAATCGACTGGCGACCATGAAGTGGCTCAAGGAGCGTGGCGCGGACGTCAACGTCAAGGACAACAACGGACAGACCCCGCTGTTCGTCGCGATGCGCGGGGATGTGATCTTTGGCATGGGGAGGGTGGAGTTCGATGTCGCCACTGTGCAATGGATCGAGAAACAGGGCGTGGACGTCAACGTCAAGGACAACAACGGGCGGACCGCGATGTTTGTCGCCGTCCGCTCCAACCCCGAAGGCGTGGCGTGGCTGAAAAAGCAGGGCGCGGACGTTGACGCCAAGGACAACAACGGACAGACGGCGATGTTCGAAGCCGCCGTGTACGCCAACATTGACGCCATGCGACGGCTGAAGGAGCAGGGTGCGGACGTCAACGCCCGGGACAACAATGGCCGGACGCCGATGTTCGCCGCCACGGAAGCGTACGGCAGCAACACCAATGCGTTACAGTGGCTGAAGGATCAAGGCGCGGACATCAACGCCAAAGACAACGATGGCAAGACGCCCCTGTCCGCGACGGACAACGAAAAAATCCAACAATGGCTGCGCGACAACGGCGCCAAGGAATAACATCGTAATCATTCGTCCTTCAGAAACTCGTCCAACATGGTCTGGATGAATTTTTCGGCGATTTCGGGCGTGGGATGGCCACCGCGGGAGCCGGCGTTGCTCATTCGTCTTTCCATGTCGAGATCCAACGCCAGCAACATGGCGGCGCGGGAGGCGGTGCTGGGTTTTCCGCCGTTGTCGGCCAGGGCCTGTTTCTCAAAGCCAGTCGCGTACCTCGCCATACCGGCGGCCACCTTTTGCAGGACGGCGGTTTGTTTTGTCTGGAAGACAGCCACGGCCCGCTGATAGGCGACCCAATCTTCGGGAGGAGCATCTCGCGCGGGCTGTGGGGGCGGGCCGTCCCCGTTGGCGCGTTTCCGTATGGCGTCGAACATGTTCCTGTGCACCGAGTCCGCTTGCATCGCCTTCTTTCCGTCTTCGGTGACGATTTCCTGGAGCGTGATAAAGCAGCAGCCCATCGTCGACAGCGAAAGGTCCATCTGAAACGCCTGGGCGGCCTTGGTTTCCTCGTCGCTGAGCTTGCCGTCGCCGTCGGTATCGAAATTCCGCAGGAGAAACTCCTGCATTGGCTGGGCGAGCAGGAGTTCCTTACCGAATTGGCCACCACGATCGACGCGTGCGAACTGTTCCTTTCCGGACTGCCGCTGCCTGTCCCGCGTTTGGGTTTGCTGGCGCATGTGATCCAGGTACCGCTGATGCAGGTCCTGTATCATGGCGTCGTATTCGTCGTCGCTGAGCTTGCCGTCGCCGTCCGTGTCGTATTTTTGCACAAGCTCAGCCGGCGGATCCCACCTCGCTGGCCTGCTCGTGGGCCCACTGGCGGGTTGGCTGGCGGCGGTCCTGCCATCACGCGCGGGCGGCGTGAACGTCGGCGGAATCGCCCCGCGTCCCGTCTCGGCCGGTGGTTTGATCGTCACCTTGCCGTCCGTCAGCGCCTTCAGGGCGGCCTCCCGCTCAGGGCCGGTAAGCTTGCCGTCCTTGTTCTTGTCGAACCCCGCCAACACCGCCGCCCGCATCGCCTGACGGTATGCCTCAAACTCGAACCAGTCCAACGTGCCGTTTTTGTCTTTGTCGAACGCGATGGCCGTCGTCCATTTCTCGAACGGCTGAATCAGATTCCCCCCGGCCTTTTGGTCGGCGAGAAACTTTTTCTCATCGAGTTCGTTCGTGTTTCCCGCCGCCTTGATGAATTTAACCTTTTGATCAGCCATGTCATACGGATCGACGGCCTTGGTCAACGCATCATCCGCCCACACCGAAACAGCCCACACCGCCGCGAGACATGCCAATGCCTTACGATTCATACCAAGCCCTTTCGGTAGGATGGCCACTCGTACACGTTCATGTGGCCACGAAACGAACGTGTCGATCTATATCCTCACTAACGGCTGACATCGGAAAATATTACAAGAATCAGCTTTGCAGCTTCAAGCCGAGATTACCGGCGATTCGATCGAAATCTTCCAGGCTGTAGTAGTCGATTACGATTTTTCCCGTATTTTTGGCCCGGCCTGGGTGGATGAACACCTTGGTGCCGATGGTAGCGGTGAGTTGATCTTCAAGATCGCGGATGTAGGGTTGCTTTTGTTTGGGTTCCCGCCGCGTGGCCTGGCCTGGCTGCGATGTGGCGGCCGCGATGAGCCCCTCCAGTTGCCGGACGGAGAGGTCTTCGTTCGCAACCCGTTGTGCCATAATGAGTTGCAACTCAGTTCGGTGCGTAAGTCCGGCCAAGACTTTGGCATGGCCCAGCGTGAGTTTTCCCTTGAGCAGAAGCTGTTGCACATCGTCCGATAAATCGAGCATGCGAATGGTGTTGGCGATGGTGACGCGTGACAGGCCAAGTCGTTCGGCGGCCTCCTGCTGGGTCAGGTTGAATCGGTCCATGTAGTCGCGGTAGGCCACGGCCCGTTCGACGGGGTTCAGATCGGCCCGCTGGAGGTTTTCGATGAGCGCCAGCTCCAGCATCTCCCGCGCCGTTGCCTGCCGGACGACGCACGGAACGGTGCTCAAACCCGCCAGCCGCGACGCGCGAAGCCGCCGCTCACCGGCAATCAACACGTACGGAGTCACCACGCCGGCCCCGTTGGCAGGGCAAACAACCAGCGGCTGAATGATCCCCTGCTGGCGGATGCTGTCGGCAAGTTCGTTGAGCTCATCGGCGGAAAATTCCCGCCTCGGCTGATGCGGGTTCGGCGAAATATCGTCAATACGAATCTCGTTGGGCGTCACCGATGATGTTCCATCCGTCATTGGCGGTACGACGGGTGTTGACGCCATTGGCATGACCGATGGTTTTTCGGCTATGTAGTAAGCCGTCGACGCACCATCCGGCGCACCGTCGGGTTGTGTCGACTGCAACGGAGATTGCGGAGGAACCTGCTGTGCATCTGCCGATGCGATGACCGGACTGATCAAGCTTGAAAGCCCCCTGCCCAACCGCGGTTTTGCCGGAACATTGGCCATTGTTACTCCTTTGCCTCATGGTTGTGTTCCACATGGAACAAATTCTGCATGATGTCGCTGTAATGCTGCTTTTACACGGCGAAACGGCAGACAGCAAGACTTTTGTCATGATTTGTCATGATTTTTGATATGTTTTCGCGCTGGAAGCGAAATGAAAATGAAAAATGTTCCACATGGAACATTTTCGAACTACGGAACGCCATGCCGACAGTCCACGGCTTTAGTCATTCTGGTCGAGCCATTTGGCCAGCACAAGCATGGCCCAGAGGCGGTGGCGGTGATCGTCCCGACCAGAGAGGTGGTCGTTCACCAGGCCATGAATGGCCGTCGGTTGAAAGATACCGCGCTCCAGGAAACGTTTGTCGAGGAGCGTTTCACGGAGCTGTGACGACAACTCATGCTTCAACCAACTGCCGATCGGAACGCCAAACCCCTTTTTGACGCCACACAAAGCGCCAGGAGGCAGATAATCGGCGAATAACTCCCGCAAAACTGACTTTCCGCGATAGTTTCTGACGGATGTACCGGAAATCTTCTGCTCCACTGGAAACGACAAGCCGATATTGGCCAGCTCGTGATCCAAAAACGGAGCGCGAAGATCCAGGGAATTCGGCATGGAAGAGATATCGCTCTTCACACACAGGTCGTCGGGAAGATACGTCATCAGGTCGTGGTGCTGGGCCCGTGCCACCTCATTGTCGAAAGCGGGCGTCGTGTCGTCGCCCTCATACAGCGCGTTGAACCAGGTAGCCGTGGCGGCAAGGTCAACATGCTCGGCGAACGAGGGCGTGAATAGCCGCCCGATGTCCTCCTCCTGGAACAATGCGCGGTAGCTGAAATACTGGCTCGCGAACGGTTTCGCCAGCCCGTTCGAAAATCGGACAAATCGACGAAGCCGCGATCGTTCATCGTGCGGCGCGATCAATCGTGCGACGAAGGTGGCCAAGCGAACGAGCATGTACTTCGACGGCGTCATTCGCTCGGCCAGCATCATGGCTTTGTACCGGTCGTAGCCGCCGAAAATCTCGTCCCCACCGTCACCAGCCAGCGCGGCGGACACATATTGGCTTGCCGCCTGGCAGATCAAAAAAGTTGGGATCGCGCTGGAGTCGCCAAACGGCTCATCGTGCCGCGCCACCACGCCGTCCAGCATGGCGACAGGGGCCGGTTCGATCAGGAGTTCCGTGTGTTGCGTTCCCAGATGCGCGGCCACCCGACGGGCGTCTGCCCGCTCGTCGAAGCGTGGATCGTCGAACCCGGCTGTGAATGTCCGCACACCGCCGGTCTTTCCTGCCTGTTTGACCATCAATGCCGTCATAATGGCGGAATCGACACCGCCGCTCAGCAAGGACCCTGGCGAAACCGTTCCTCCGCTTGTCAATATTTTGTCTGTATATTCCATACATAACGCGACCGCTTGCTCGATCCGATGGCGAACCAGTTCGACGCGCTCCTGAGGCAATGCCGGCAACTCCACCAGCGCGGGCCGCCAGTACCGTCGCGGTGAACTCGGACTGTCCGAACAAAGCAACTCGTTTCCTGGAGGCAATTTATAGATATTTTCGTACACGGTTCCAGGGTGGGGGATGTATCCCAGCAACATGTACTCGACGATGGCGCCAGACCGAATCGTGCGTTTTGCGAGCCGCAGATGCCGGAGGAGGATTTTCCCGCTGGAAGCGAAGACAAGGCGATCATCAAGCCAAGCATACCAGAGCGTTTTTTGGCCTAGCGGATCGCGGGCCAGCAGGAGGGTTTGCAGCCGTGCATCGTAAAAGGCCACCGCGAACCGTCCGCGGAGCCGATGAAGCATGTCGCAGCCATGGAGCCGATAGAGGTGCAACAGCAACTCCGCGGCGGTGGAAAGGTTGTCGTGGTCGCGACTGTTGGACATAGCCGAGGTCGAGGCAGTATGATCGGATGTTCGAAAGGTTGCTCCATTGTGGACAAGCTCCTGGCGGAGCGACTTGGCATTGTAAATCTCGCCGACCAGCGCGACGACATGCAGGCCGTCGGGGCTGACGGCCAGTCCTGGGAAAGCCCCGCCGGAGGGCCAACACACGACGCCGAATCGGGCAGTGGGGGATTCGCGGGCGGGATACTCGCTGGCAGCGCCCCGCGGGCTACCCGATTCGCGGACGGTGGAGCCCTCGCGGGCGGTGTGTTCGCCCATGCCGCGATACGGAAAGCCCTGGGACATCCGCCGTACGGCGTTCATATCCACGAGACCTGGTCGAAACAGAAATTCACCGGCGAAACCGCTCATGATGTGAGTAAACCACATCGAGGCGTCCGGTACAAAGAAAGATTTGACAATTCGCTGACGGACGGTATGCTGTCTTTCGGCTTTCGAAGGACGCCACCCCGGCCTGCGGAGAGAACCAAGTTCGCCTTCCCTGGGAGATTGCTGAATCTTCTTTCTGCCCGACATTGCAGGCTACGGGCGCATTACGGAAAGAAGGTTTACGATGTTGCGTCTGCCCCCCGTCCCCGATTTCACCCAGCTCAGGCATCAGGCCAAGGCCCTGCTCCGCGCGCACGAACGGAAGGAGGCCACCGTTTTCGGGGTCTCCGTCCGCGAGGTTCTGCGGAATCTGAGGCAGTTCGCCTCGGCCGACGACGCGGCCATCTGGAGCAAACCGTTGGCGTTGCACGAGGCGCAATATCAGGCCTTTGAATTGGAGGCTGGGCGCGGAAACACAAAGCAAATCCGCATGCTGCCCAGCCGATACCGAGCCCATTACATGTGGCTGGATAGAAAGGAGGTGTACACGGTGAACGTCACGTGTCCTGACGGACTCGGCGCGAGCATTCCGGCCTTGGCGTTTGACCTTCGCTTGCCGACGACAAAGGCGGACCACTAGAGCGGTTTAAGTTTGCGTGGTGGCATAGCCGCATTCTTTGAACCAGCCGAGGATGTCGGAGGTGGTTACCGATTGCAGGGCGTGGCCGATCGCTTCGACCAGTGCGTCCAGCGTGCGG
>Ga0123353_10010357_pt1 | contig 12987 bp, 11 predicted proteins | sample TergutLab28metaG_3_FD_92763 | JGI IMG/M metagenome (GOLD analysis project Ga0123353, IMG submission 92763) | Labiotermes labralis P3 segment gut microbial communities from Petit-Saut dam, French Guiana - Lab288 P3 | ecosystem: Host-associated > Arthropoda: Insects > Digestive system > Gut ...
CTGGTGCGGCCATCCGTTGCTGTCCGTGAACTCGTCCTTCGCAAGCCCCCACTGCGACAACTCCTTGCGGACATACTCCGGCATCCGCGGGTCGGTCGAGGCGAAGTAGAGCAGCCCGCGCTGATAGTCCTCATGCGCCTTGGTGATGGCCTTGCGCCGTTCGTAGGAGGCCTCGGGATAGTCGTAGTTCGCGCCGATGAAGTCGGTGCTGAACGCGCCGTGGTTGTTCGTGTCGGTCTTGAGGTTCGGTATCTTGTCGAACTTGTTGAAGAAGTCCTTGCGCTCAGACTGCACCATCTCGCGGACGAGCAGCTCGTAGTTGAGCGGGTCGTAGTTGTCGGGCTTGGTGAACGGGATGCGGTTCTCGGGGACTTTCGTCATGCACATACGGAAGCAATAGGCCTGCACGCGGTGGTCGGCATCGCCTGTCTTGCCCGGCGGCTCTGTCGAGACGTTGGGCAACACGCCGCTGGACGGGTCGCCGGGGATTTTGTACGGCGAGACTGCGGCCTTGAACTGGTGATGAATGGTCTTCTCGATTTGGATGCCGTTGTAGGGTTCGTCATACATGGCGCTGGACTCGCGCCCGACGTGGTAGCTCACACCTGCGGCGGCCATGAGGTCGCCCTCATAGGTGGCGTCAATGAACATCTTGCCCGTGAACGTCGCGCCGTCGAGCATGGCGATTTTCGTGATGCGACCGTTGGCCTTGGTAACGCCCGATTTGCGGTCGAGCCAGCTGTCGCGCAGCACCATGATGTTGTTCTCCTTCACCCAATCCTCGAACACCTGCTCCGCCACGCGCGGCTCAAACAGCCACTGCGTCTTGTCGGCGTCGTTGCGGGCCTTCGTGCCTTGCCCCTGGACTTTCAGGAAGGACTCCTTCGTCTCCCATGTCCAAGCTGTGTCGGCGTTGTAAAGCGTGTAGATGCGCTCATAGAACTCGCGCGACAGGCCTCCGATGCTGTCCGCCTTGCCGGAGTCCGTATAGCCCAGGCCGCCCGAACTGAGGCCGCCCAAATGCGTGTCGGGGCAGACGAGGATGACGCTCTTGCCCATCTTCACCGCCTGTACCGCGGCGACCACGCCCGCGGATGTCCCGCCATAGACGATGATGTCCGCCTCATACGCTTTCTGCGTCAGGCAGCCTCCTGCGAGGCAAGTGAGGAGTGCGCCGAGTAGCAAGTTTTTCATCGAGTGTCCTTTCGTTTGGTGTTATGCGTAGATAAGCGCTTTTTTACGCTCGCGCAAAAACGGTTTGCGGTCTTCCTGCCATGTCGAGAACAGCGTGTGAAGCGGCGTGCGCGACTGCAATGCGTTACGGGTCTGGTCGCCGCCGTAGAGTTTGTCGAACCATTCGGGGCGCACACCCTTGTGCCGCCAGACACGCGCGTCGCCGTAAAGGATTTCCAGCGTTTGCAGGATCGCGGCGGAGGTCTGCGCGGGGCGGAAGCGCAACGGGGCCGTTACCGAGAGGCGCACGCCGTCAAGCTCGCGCCCGAGAGACGGATCGGTCCCGGCGGTGTAGCGGTGCGGATGGAATCTCACGCCGGGAAGGCGATACAACGCCAACGTCGCACAGCACGCCTCCGCACGTATCCACGGAGCACCCAGCACACGGAACACGAGGTTTGTGCCGCGCCCGCAGTCAATGCCGGTCAGGGCCTCGGTGAATACCGTCGCGGCGTAGGTCATGGCGGTCTCCCACGTCTTGATTCCGGGCGAGGGCGGCAGCCAGTCGGGGCGCGTCCCGTCCCACGCCGCATCCTTGCGCGACCATCCCTCCATCGGCACGACCGTGAGGTTGAGGTTCAGATTGAATTTTGCTTTTATCCACCGGGCGGTCTCCGCAGGGGTCATACCATAGACCATCGGCACGGCGCACGGGGCGACGAAGCTGGCGTACCGCACATCCAGCATCGGGCCGTCAACCACCCGGGGCAACGGTATCGGGCGGTCGGTAACAATCACCTCCACACCCGCCTCCGCACAGGCCTCCATCATGTGGAGCAGGGTTGCGAGGTAGGTGTAGCAACGCACCCCGAGGTCCTGCAAATCGCAGACAACAACATCCACGCCCTCCAGCATCTCGGGCGACGGTTTGCGCCGCTCGCCGTAGAGCGAGTGGACGGGGATGTGCCAGTCGGGGTGTTCGCGCGTGTGGACATGCTTGCCGGCCGTGGCCTGTCCGAAAAACCCATGCTCCGGGCCGTACAACGCGACAAGGCGTTTGCCCAGTGCGCGGTGCAGGAGTTGCGCGGAGGTCGCGCCGCTTGCGGTGAGCGCAGCCTGATGGCTCAGCAACCCGACCCGTTTGCCCCGCAACGCACCGAAGCGCTGTTTCCGCAGACTATCAATACCGAAGACTGTCATCGGCCGGGAACTTTCACATCACTACTGGACAGGCGTGTATTCCATATCCGGGTAAAGCGTGCACTCGATCGCCGCCTTCGCCTTCAGCTCCTCGTACAGGTTCTTGCAATTCGCGAGGAACTGCCGCTTGTACAGCACGTCGGCGATTTGCCGCCGCTCGGTGGACAGCCGCTTCACGAGGATGTGCGAGGCGCGTACCGTCTCGGGAATGGCGGCTGCGCCGTCTTTCTCGGGCTGGGCAGGGTTGCGGGCCGAAACCTTGAAGAGGTGATACCCGTACTGGGTGTCCACGACTTCGCTGACCTGGCCAACCGGCAAACTGAACACGGCATTCTCGAACGCCGGATCGTTAATCCTGCCCCGCGCGAGTTCCCCGAGGTCGCCGCCGCGCGACTTTGTCGAAGGATCCTCAGACTTCAGTCGGGCGATCTCCTCAAAGGGCTCGCCATCCAGGATCTGTTTGCGGACGGCCTCCAGCGTGATGCGCTTGACGAGATTGGCCTCCTCGATTTCCTTTGCCATCGCCTCGACATCCACGTCCATCACTTTCTTGTTCTGCTGGGCAACCTTGTTGAGCACCTTGTTGATGAGCAGCGAGTCCTCGAAATCGCGGCGCATGACCTCCGGCGGCTGCGGCCCGTTGTTGAAGAACTTATCGGCATTCGGCCCCATCCGCGCGAGCGCTTGCGCAATCTCCTGCTCGCTGATGGTGATGTCCAGCCGCGCGGCCTCGTCCAGCATGAGCCGCTTATAGACGAACGTGTTGATGGCCTTCTTGCGGCAAAGCATCTCCGCCTCTGCCTGCATATTCGTGGCCCATGCGATGTTCTCCACATCCCGCATGTGCTTGAGGTAGCCCATCGCACGCGACTCCATTTCCGTGCGCGTGAGGCCAACGCCATCCACCCGTGCCACGATCTCCTCCTTCTTCTTACACCCCGCCACCGCCAACAGCACCACCGCAAAAAACAGCACCCGACAAACATTCATGTTCACTCCTTCTCCTAAGATGAAATACGCGGGCAGTATAGCATGGCACGCGCCCCATCGCGAGAATAAAATCAAGCGAGGGACGGCTCTCCGCGCCGCCCCTCACGCTTCAAACGCCCGGCCTGCCGAATGCCTAAGCCAGCCGCGACGTCGCCTGCCCATCGGGGCCGAGCGCGGCGCGGGACGTGCCACAGGCGGCGAGGACTTGATCCGTGGTGCGGAAGTGGCACTTGGCGGTTTGGAGCAGGATGCCCGGGCCGGACTTCTTGACCAGCTCGGCGGCCGCGGCCTTGACCTGCTCGGACGCGCCCTTATGCAGCAGGATGCCGTGGGTCTGGCCCAGCTTGAGCAAGCCGCGCAGGAACGCCTCGCGGGCCAGCACGGAGGCCGCCGCCACGGCGATGTCGGACTCGGCCTTGTGGTGCTGCTCCAGCTTGATGGCGCGCCCCTTCTTCATCAGCGCGCGCTTGATGACCTGCTCGGAGCCGAACTGGTCGGCCACCGCGCGGGGGCAGTCCGGGACCGTCTCCAGCAGGTTCTCGATGCACCGCGCATGAGCCCAGCCGAGGAGGGTGTTGACATTCCGCATTTTTGCGTAAAGCCGGTTGTAGGCCTCCGGGCCAATGGACACGAGGGCGAAACGCGTGGGGGTCAGAAGCTGGCGTATCCTGCTGCCGACGAACAGCACCGCCTTGTCGGTCATCTGCTTGCAGTCCTTCACGTCGAGCTCCTGCATGGCTTGCGCGATGTCGGGGTTCACGTATACGGCGCAGGCCACCAGCGAGCCGAAGAAGTCGCCCTTGCCGCTCTCGTCAATGCCCATGTGCGCCTCGACACGGCTCGGGTCCAGGACATTCTCGTAGCCCACCGTCGCGCACTGCAACACGGCGGGCTCGAGAAAGAACAGAACGAAATCCTCTGCGCCGTTGCCCTGCACAAGGCACTTGCCGCTCGTGTAGAGGTTCACCACGCAATGGTCCGCCTCCACCGCGATCACCGTATGCGGCACGGTCTTGCGCCGGTAATTGCCCATGGCCAGCATCTCCTTTAACAGTTTCTGCTGTTCGGCATTCAGGACGAAAGTATAAGAGTTCTTCTTCATTGGCATGGCCATTAATTTAACCGATGACGCAACAGAAGGGAAGCGGAAAATGAAGACCCGTTCTCGCTACCACAACGCGCCGGGCCGCTGGCAGAACGGGCGGACATCGGCGATGTCGGTTTTATCGCACGCAAGCATGACGAGACGGTCAATGCCCAGCGCAATCCCGGCGCACGGCGGCAACCCCTGCTCAAGCGCTTGCAGGAACGGCTCATCCAGCGGATAGGCCACGCGCCCCAGGCGGCGGCGCATCGCTGCGGCCGCCTCGAAACGCGCGCGCTGGGCGGCCGCATCGCACAGCTCGCTATACGCATTCGCAATCTCGTGCCCGCCGATATAGACTTCCCAGCGTTCCGCCACCGCGTCATCGCCCGGCTTCAACCGCGCCAACGCCGCAGCCGGCGCAGGGTAGTCCATCAGCACACACGGGCGGTCGCGCGGCAACGCCGGCTCGACGCGCGCCAGCAAATCAGCATCAAAGCGGTCGGCATCCCAATCCGCAACCGGGTCCCAGCCCGCCCATGTGCGGAACGCGTTACGCACCGTTACCCGCAACCACGGCGCGGACACGTCAACGGCCTGGCCTTGGAAGGTGAACGCGGACGGATGGCCGAGCGCGGAAAAGACCGACCGCACCAGCCGCTCCGCATCGCGCAGGATGTCGAGATAGTCCGCATCGGCGCGGTACCACTCCAACAGCGTGAACTCGGGGTTGTGCCGTGAACCGCACTCCTGCTCGCGGAAACACGGCCCCATCTGGAACAGGCGCGGAAGCCCCGCCGCCAACAGGCGCTTCATGTGGAGTTCCGGCGACGTGCGCAGCCAGGCCTTCCCCGAAGGCGTCGCGTCAATATGCGTCTCCAGCGCAGGGACAGGAACACGCACGGGCGTATCCACCTCCACAAACCCCGCCCCATCAAAAAAATCCCGCACCGCGCGCAGCACACGGCTGCGGATTTCGAGGGTAGGGAGCGACGGGATGGAAGCGCTTAAAGGCATCGTCATGATCCTCACAGAAAACCTTAGCGGCTGAACTCGCAGCCGCAATACCCCTGCCGATAAAGCCCCATTTCCGCCGCGAGGCGGACACTGTCCTTAAAGCCGTCGCCCGCCTTGAAATCCATGGCCAAGAAACGCTCGCCGCCGACGGACCGGCCGATTTCAAAAAGGAGCGGCGACGGCTTGTGCGGACTCACCGTCAGGGATGTCGTGAACACATCCAACCCCTGCTCCACCCTGGCGCGGCTGGCACGCGCAAGGCTGTAGCGGAAACATCGCGCGCACCGCAGCCCGCGCTCCGGCTCTGCCTCGAACCCGGCCGCCACGTCGGCCAGCCAATCCGCATGGCACGTCTCCTCCACCACCAGCGGCAACGCCCAACGGCCCGCAAGCGTCCGCACCGCATCCAGCCGCCGCTCATATTCCGCTGCCGGCGCGATGTTCGCATTCGAGAAAAACAGCGTTACCGCATGGCCGCGCGCGTTCAGCGCAGACACGCAATGGGTCGCGCACGGCGCACAACAGATATGGAGCAGCACGTTCATGTCGCGTAGAGACCGTTCGCGCGGATATACGCCTCCACCACCGGCGGCACCAGGTAACGGATGGGCAGCCCCGAGGCCATGCGCTGGCGGATTTCGGACGAGGATATCTCACACAGCCGCCCGTGTATCACGCGGTCCAGCAGGCGGCGCGAAACATCGAGCGGGAACCCCAGCTCCTGCGGCGCCAGCATCACATCGAACCCCGGCCGCTGAACCGTGATCACCTCGCACAGCGCCACAAGCTCATCCGCCTGGTGCCACAAGTGGAGGTCGCGCAACGCATCCATCCCCACGACGAACGAAAACCGCGTGCCCGGGTGTTGCGCCTGAAGCTGGCGCACCGTGTCAATCGCATACGAGACACCCCCGCGCGCCAACTCCAGCCCGCACGGCTCGAAACGCGCGTCGCCCCCGACCGCCAGCCGCACCATCTCCATCCGCGCCGCGCCGGCCGCCACATCCTGCGCCCCGCGCTTGAACGGCGACACCTGGCTCGGCACCAGCAGCACCTTGTCCAGCCCCGCGGCCTCGAACACGGCCTGCGCGGCCAGCAGGTGCCCGTTATGGATGGGGTTGAACGACCCGCCGAAAATACCCACTCGCATCATCACGCCACCTCCTGTCCTGTCTGCGCGTCGAACCAGCGCACGTGTTCCGCCGCCACCCGAAACGCCACCGCCGCGCCCGGGCGGAAGGCCGTGTCCGGAGCGACACGCGCCACGACGCGCTCGCCGGCCGCCGTGATGAACTGCACGAACGTCTCCGCGCCCATCGGCTCCACCACGTCCACCGTCCCGCCCACCACGTCGCCCGCCGCAGACGCATCGCACAACGCCATGGCCTCCGGCCGGAACCCCATGACGCGCCCATCCCGCCGCAGCGTGTTCATCGGCGGCGTGCCGATGAACCCCGCAACAAACAGGTTCGCCGGATTGCGATAGACCTCCAGCGGCGGCGCGACCTGCTGCACCCTGCCCTTGTCCATCACCACGATACGGTCGCTCATGGTCATGGCCTCCACCTGATCATGCGTAACATAAATCATCGTCGCCCCGAGGCGGCGGTGCAGGCGCGTCAGCTCGCCGCGCATCTCCACGCGCATCTTCGCATCCAGGTTCGAGAGCGGCTCATCAAACAAAAACACCTTGGGCTTGCGCACGATCGCGCGCCCGACCGCCACGCGCTGGCGCTGCCCCCCCGACAACTGCTTGGGCAGCCGCCTCATGTAATCCCTCAGCCCGAGGATCTCCGCAGCCTCCTGCACACGCGCCGCGATCTCCGCCCTCGGCACACGCCTCAGCCGCAGCCCGAACGCCATGTTCTCGAACACGGTCATGTGCGGATAGAGCGCGTAATTCTGGAACACCATCGCGATGTCGCGGTCCTTCGGCGGCAGGCTGTTCACGCACACCCCGCCGATGCTGATGCGCCCCGAGGTGATGTCCTCCAAGCCCGCCACCATGCGCAGCGTCGTGGACTTGCCGCACCCCGACGGCCCGACCAGCACCAGGAACTCCCCCTCGCGCACCGTCAGGCTCACGCCCTCCACCGCAAGCGCCCCGCCCTCATAACGCTTGCAGACATTCTCTAAAACGACCTCGGACATAGAGCCAATGAGTATATACGCTTCCGCCGGCAAGGTAAAAGGGAAAAAACCGTCCCCCGAAAGAGATTGATTTCCGCGCCGCGTTCCCCTACCATTCCGTCATGCCGCCAATCATCTATAACGCCATGGTCCTGCGCGAGCCCTACTCGGGGGTGGAGGTTACAACCCATCAGCTGCTCTGCGCCCTTGCCCGCCACGGCAGCCTCCCCCTCCGCGCGTACGTCCCGAAAGGCTGCCGCCCGGTCCCGCAATCGCCGCGCGTCGAGCTCCGCACCCCGCCCGCCGCGCGGCCGCGGCTCCTGCGCATCCTCTGGGAGCAGGCCTGCCTCCCCGCGCTGCTGCGCCAATCCAAAGCCCCGCTCCTCCACGCCCCGGCCTACGTCGCGCCGCTCGCCGCCCCCTGCCCCACCGTCCTGACCGTCCACGACCTGCACGCCCTGACCCACCCCCAGTTCTGCACCCCCGCCAACCGCCTCCACTACGCCCTGCTCATGCCCCCCGCCATCCGCCGCGCCGCCGCCATCATCGTCTTCTCCGAGCACACGCGCCGGACCCTCCTCAGCCGCTTCCCCGAGACCGCCCCGCGCATCGCCGTCATCCCGCCGGGACTATCCCCGTCCTTCATCCGTTGCACGGACACCGCACACCTGCGTTCCGTAAAGATGAAATATGCGTTGCCGGATGACTTCCTGTTGTTTGTCGGGGATTTGAGCGCACGGAAAAATCTCGATGGCATCCTTGCCGCGTTCGCGCAGGTGCGGAAACGTTACCCCGACATCCGCCTTGTGCTGGCCGGCGCGTCCTCGCCTACAACCACCGCCGCACTCCGCCATACGTTGCAGAGGCTCGGCATCATGGACGGTGTTCACTTCACGGGGTATGTCGAACAACCTGACCTCCCTATCCTGTATTCGCTCGCGCAGGTTTTTGTCTTCCCCTCCCACGACGAAGGCTTCGGGCTCCCGCCGCTGGAGGCCATGGCCTGCGGTTGCCCCGTCATCTGCTCCGGCGGCGCGGCCGTCGAGAACTGCGCCGCCGCCGCGCTGACCTGCGACCCCTGCGACCCCGCCACCATCGCCGCCGCCGCCGAGCGGCTCCTCGGCGACACACCCGCCCGCCGCGCCGCCGTCAGCGCCGGCCACACGACCGCCGCCCGCTTCACATGGGAACACGCCGCCCGCGCCACGGAAACGGTCTACCGGGACGTGCTCGCAGCCACGCAAACAAAAAATTAATATTCCTGGAAAATAGTCTTGACTCCATCCATCATAAAGTGTTAATTATCCAAACTATTACAGGCACAATGTTTTTTCGGGACTCAATATCGTGGAGAAGTGGTTTAAAATAGCAGGGAACCTTTTGATGTTCACCGTCATCGCGGCGGTCTTGTATGGGGGGTATTACTTTATCGAGCCCAAGTTCAAGCAGGCGAGAGACCTCGAGGCGCAGCGCGACGAGTTCATCCGTAAAATCGCGTACAAGCAACGGGAGATTGACTCCCTGAAACAGAAGCAGCAACGCTTTGCGAGCGACCCCCATTACGTCGAACGCGTCCTCCGCGAACACAAACGCGTCAAGCCCAACGAGATCCTCTTCGTTACGGACAAATAGGCGGCAGCGTCCCAAAGGGACAACCACCGACACCCCTTGCGCCCGCTGTGCCTCAACCCACGAACCACGACCATGTTTGACTTCCTCTTCAAGCGGAAAAAGGCGGCCGCCGGAGCAATACCGCGCACGGCGGCCATCGGGGCGTGGGGCGAGGGGCTCGCACTGGCGTTCCTGCAAGCGAACGGCTTCCGCAGGGTCGGCCGGAACGTGCGCCCGAACCGTCATGACGAGATTGACATCATCGCGCAGAAAGGCGACACCCTTGTGTTCGTGGAGGTCAAGACCCGCCGGCAGGAGGAATTCGGCCGCCCCGCGCGGGCCGTGGACAGCAAGAAACGCCGCGCGCTCAACCGCGCCGCAGCGGCCTACCTGCGGAAAGCGAAGCACCCTGACCTGTTCTACCGTTTCGACGTCATCGAGGTGCTGGGCCAGCCCGAGGACGCCACCGCGCCCACCATCCGCCACATCGAAAACGCCTTCCCGTTCGAGGCAAGGCGCGTGTTTTGAATGAGGAATGAGGGGCGAGGCCTGATTTTCAGTTCCGCATTCCTCGTGCTAACGCCTCACCCCTCATGGCGCTACGTCGTCGCGTTGATGATCTCGGCGCGCTCGACGATGTTGTCGAGGTGGCGGACGATGTTGCCGATGGCCGCGATGATCTCGACGTAAGCGATGCCGCGCTGGGGCTGGCAGATGCCGCGCTGGGAGCGGTCGGCATGGTCGCTGAGGGCCCGCCGGGAGATGTCCTTGATGTTCTTCAGCATGAGGACGGCATCCTGCGTGGAGTGGGTCGAGGTCTTGCGGAGGCTCTCGAGGGTTACGTCGGCGACACGGTGGGCCTTCTCGATGAGGGTGTTGAGGTCGGCAAGCGCCTGGGGGTTGAACTTGCTCTTCTTGTTGTCGGCCGGCGTGGCGGCGCGGCGGGCAATGAGGTAGGCGAGGTCCGCGATGCGCTCGGCGTCGTTGACGCAGTGCATCAGGAGCGGGATGGCCTGGGCCTGCTCCTCGGAGAGTTTTTTGCGGGTGATCTGGACGAGGTACTCCATGATCTCGCGCTGCATCTGGTCGGTGCGGTCTTCCACGGCCTTGACCTGCTCGATGTCCACGGGCTTGTCGTTCTTGTACCCGTTGAGGACGTCAAGGGACATCCCCCAGGCCCTCTCGGTCATGTCGGCGAGGGCCTTCATGACGCAGACGAGCGCGAGCGAGGGGGTGTTCAGGAGGTGGCTCTCGAGGCGCACAATGTCGGCGGACGCTTTCTTGGCAGGGACGAGGTGCTCGCAGAGCCACGCCAGGCTGCCGATGAACGGCAGCATGACGATGACGCTGATCACGTTGAACAGCGTGTGCGCCATGGCCACGTGCCGCCCGAGGTTTTCCCCGGCGAAGACGTTCCCCTCCGTTACATGGTTCACGAGGAAGAGGAAGCACGGCGTGTCGCGGTACGGCACATAGAACAGCGCAATCATCAGCGCGGTGCCCAGGATGTTGAACACCGAGTGAGCCGCGGCGGTCTGCTTCGCGGTGCGGTTCGCGTTGATCGAGGCGAGGATGGCGGTGATGGTGGTGCCGATGTTGCAGCCCAGCACAAGGGGGACCGCCGTCCAGAAGTTCAGCAGCTCGCTGCCCGCCAGCGCGATGACCAGCCCGATGGTCGCCGAGCTGCTCTGCACGACCATCGTTACCGCCATGCCGATGCCGATGGCTCCCAGCACCTTCCAGATGGGCATTGCGCTGCCAGCGAACGCGGGGGTGCAGTCGAACGTCTGGAACATCCGCAGGAGCGTCGGGAACGCGCTGATGTTCTTCAGCTCCTGTGACATCATCATCATGCCGAAGAACAGCAGCCCGAACCCCAGCACGGTGCGGGCCGTGCCTTGGAGGACCGCCCGCTTCGAGATCAGCAGCAGCGTGAGGCCGATCACGATGGACGGCAGCGCGAGGTCGTCAAGCTTGAACGACACCATCTGCCCGGTAACCGTCGTGCCGATGTTCGCGCCGAACACCACGCCGATCGCCTGCGTCAGCGACAGCAGCCCCGCGTTCACGAACCCGATCGTCATCACCGTCGTCGCGCTCGACGACTGGATGAGCGACGTTACGAACGTCCCCGCCAGAACCGCGCTCATCCGGTTGCGCGTAACGAACGCCAGCGTGGCCTTCATTTTGTGCCCCGCGATCTGGTGCAGCCCGTCGCTCATCAGCGTCATGCCGAAAATGAAAATCGCCACGCCACCCAAGACGACAATCAGGACGCCCCAAACGTTCATGGCCATCGCGTCAACGAACACCGGCCGGATCGAGCGGCCCGCCCGAGGGTTCACCACCTCCGCGCGGATCTCGTACTTCCCCGTGGCCCCCGCCGCGGTCTGGAGCGTAACCTCCGCGACGCCGTTCGCATCCGTGGTGGCCTGGCTCTGGCTCAGCTTCCCGCCCTTGCCCGGCTGCCGCCCCAGCGTAAAGAACACCTGCTCATCCGCGAGCGGCACGCCATCGCCATCCACCAGCGTTACGCGGATCGGCTTGTCGAGCGCACACCCCGCCGTAACCTCCTGGCCGCCGTTCTCGATGCTCACGCCCGACACGAACCGCACGCGCCGCTGAATCTTCGGGTTGTCCGCGCAGGACACGTCCAGGTACTGGTCGCCGAAAGACTTGCCGAGCCGGACCTCGAAATCCGCGTTGCCCCCCGCATCCGTAACGGCCTCCTCCGGCGTTACGGTCAACCCCGATGCCCCGTCCGCCGGCCGCGCGATGAGCCTGACCCCGGCCATCGGGTACGCCAGGCCCTCCCCCCCCAGCAGGCCTGGCACGGGCTTGCTGAGGAGCTCAAGCCTGCACCTTTTCTCGATGACCTCTCCCGGCCGCCCCAGCATCGTCTCCGGCGTAATGCAGACGAGCTTGTCTGCCACAAGATCATTCGGCGTCTTCTCGCACCCGCAGAGCAACACCAAGAACGCAACGACACCGCAAACCAACGGCAATTTTTTACCAGACATAAGGACTCCTTTTGAGCACCCTAGTATAAGGGATTTGTGAGATTTTTGTGAAGACTTAATTATAACAGATTTTTGAGCGGTGGCCCCCCATGATTCCCTCTTGCCGTTTCCCCGAGCGGTGTGATACACTCGTCTTACTGGGTTTTATGAAGACTGCAATCGAGAGCATGGCGAGGACATTCCGCCCGTCTAATGGAGGAATAGGATGAACGTACGTATTGCATGGATGGTTGTTGTGGCTTTGGTTGGGATGGATGTGTCGGCAATGACGCTGTATGTGTCGCCGAAGGGGAATGACGCGGCGGATGGATCGAAGCGTGCGCCGCTGGCGAGCATGGAGGGTGCGGTGTCGCGTTTGCGTGTGTTGCGTGCGGAGGGTCAACTCAATGCGCCCGTAACGGTGTTTTTCGCTGGGGGCGAGTATGCGGTCGAGCGGCCGGTCGAGCTTTTGCCGGAGGATTCGGGCACGGCGAATGCGCCCGTGAGTTTCGTTGCAGAGAAAGGGCAGTCGCCCGTGTTCTTCGGGGGTAAGCGTCTGCCGCCGTTTAAGGCCGGGCGTGATGGCGTGTGGCGTGTGCAGGTGGACAAGGATTTCCGTTTCGAGCAGTTGTACGTCAACGGGGTTCGGGCGACCCGTGCGCGTTCGCCGAACTCGGGTTACGGGCGCGGCAAGGCCTCGGAGTATTTCTATATGCAAGCGCCCGCGCCTTACGGTCTGGACCCGCTCACGGGTGCGGCGATGGCGGACATGAAAAGGCGGGC
>Ga0123353_10010359_pt1 | contig 12986 bp, 5 predicted proteins | sample TergutLab28metaG_3_FD_92763 | JGI IMG/M metagenome (GOLD analysis project Ga0123353, IMG submission 92763) | Labiotermes labralis P3 segment gut microbial communities from Petit-Saut dam, French Guiana - Lab288 P3 | ecosystem: Host-associated > Arthropoda: Insects > Digestive system > Gut ...
CACCTCGGCTGCCAGCAGTCGACTGAACTGACGCCCCCGCCGATTTAAATGGACTCGTCCGTTTCGCCGAAAGACGAAATCTGGTTTCTGCGCGTGTGCCATCGCATTTCAAGTGGCCTCTACGGCTAAATCTGAAATAACTGCATATAATTCGGAATGTATGCATAGTGAAAAGTGCTCTCTTGACCGATCTTCGCTGTATCACAGTTCTTAAGTACAGGCGTTCGACATCTTGACTAGGAACCCAAGAAACCACAGTCCGGAGGCAACATACGTACGTGCATGATATTTTTCAGGTAGCATGGCTCAAGGACAAAATAAGTGAAAATATTCGAGAACAGCTGGGAAAAGAGCATGTAATAAGAGATAAGATTAGAGATGACCAAAGTTAATGAAAAGTAACGCGCGTGTCACGAATGACCGACGTACAAATTACTACAGCAAGTTCAGTTTTAGAAGCCCACAAGTAAATAAATTCTGAGAGACCCACAAAGAAGGTGAAGGACCTCGCGTCACAGTGAAAGAAAATCTCATTTGAAATATCCAAAAAGTATTAAAGAGGAAGAACAGAAAATTAATTTAAAAATTAAAAAACTACAGTACAATACAAACGTGTCTTTAAAGAAAAACATCGTAAGTTTCGTGAACCATACACTTCCATCCACAAGTCGTTGAGATGCGTCAGCTTTCCATTACTTTTAATCTTTCATGAAAAAAGCGTCAGGTACGTGTGGACGGGAGTTATTATAGGATTAAATACTGTGACAACAATGGCATGGATTAAACAGACATTCCAACGTGACTCGTCGGCATGTTGTACACCCCTTCCACCCATATACACACACACAATGTTGATGTGTATATTATGAATCGTGGTTCTCTAGCCTTGGCTTAAGTGCGTGCTTAGTGAAGGAGATAATACGGCACGCACTGTGTCTAGCGAGGTATTATTACCCTGTATTAGTGTACCTCAGAACGACAATACGAAAAGTGAACGCGTTTTGTTGCTATTGTCACAAAACGTATGCAGCGTGTCGAAACGACAGCGAAGGACAAATAAGCCAGGTATGTAATGACGACGACCTGCAGGTGCAGTTTCAATTAAATCACGACCTCTTGCGACGACGTGTTGTGCAGTGAATTGTCATCCATAACATCTTACTGATTTCGAGCATTTGCTGTCGAAAGGATCTGAAGCAGCGGTTGCCGAGACACTGCTCTATCGGCGCACACGAGGTATCTATCACTTTCAGATTCCGTCACATTTTGCAGCGAACGTCATCTTCAAATTATACTGATAAGGGCATGGGTAAAAGTAAAGATAAAGTTCACCCTAGAACAGGCCACGAAGACCCTGAGGGGGAGTAGAGGTATAGCTCTACTCTGTCTTTAACCTCGGCGCTTGATGGGGGTGGGTGATCAACACCACGCCCCAGGTAAAGACCCGGTACCCATTGTACAGGAGGTTGAATGGGCCCCATGGCCGGTCTGGACAGCTGAGGAAAATCTCGCCCCCCCCCCCACCGGGATTCGATCCCCGAATCGCCCAGCCCGTAGCGAGTCGCTATACTGACTGGCAGAGAAAAAAATAATTTCTACTCGTAACACTGCGAAAAACCCTCTTGACAACCCTACCCCATGACAGTTCGAGTGATGAGCATTCTTCATTCATATTCGAGAGTCCCCTGGTCTGTCTCTGTGTCCCTGACATATCGGTAGCTGATTTCTCCCTCCCGTCTTTCTACGCACGTACTTAACCATTTGAAAATTAAGATACAAAACCTCTTCTTCCTAAAAGACCATTGCTTCGTTAGGAGTTAACCAGGTTTCCTCCGCTTGTCCTTCTGTTAGAGCAGCACGAAGATCAGTATGGAGTCTCATTCCAAAAATGCCCCCCCCCCCCACTCACCTCCATTTTCGCGTTAATCTTGAAAGCGAAAATTCATTTAAACGTCACACCTGAAAATTAGTTCGTACCTCACAGTGAACATATTCCGTACCCACCACAAAGACCCCTGCTGTTCAGCGCAGTTAGTGATGTTCATTTTGTAAATCGAACGCAACAAATAAGATGTCCCGTGCGCATGCGCAACACATATGTTAAATGTTGCAGTAGTCTAATACAGCGAACGGCTGGTTCTGTGCGTCCGGCCATCAAATTGTGAACGGGCTCTAAACACAATTATCACTAAGTAAAAGGTAAAGTGCGCCCTTGTATAAGCACTGAGGCTCTGTACAGGCCGTACGGCCCATAGAGGGAGCAGAGGTACAGCTCTATTCCTTTTTGACCACGGCACTAGAAGGGGGTGAGGGGTCAGCGTCACGCCCCGGCCGCTCTTTACCCCCGGGAAAGACCCGGTACCCATTGTACAGGAGGCTAGGTGGGCCATAGGGCCAGTCTGGACAGGTGCGGAAAGTCTCGCCCCCCACCGGGATTCGATCCCCGGACCGTCCAACCCGTAGCCAGTCGCTATACCGACTGAGCTACCCGGCCCACACAGTTATCACTACTAAGCTTGAAAACCATGACAGTTTCGTTCTACAAGCCTTCCCATGTCACCACTGTCATCTCAACCCCCGTGGGAGAACGCAGTTAATTAAACCACAAGACAGAAAGACACAAAAGACTCTGAATGATTCTACAGCCATTACGTTCATTCATTTCAAATAGGATCTATTATCGGCCCAGATAATCTGCTCTACAGACAGAGTCGTTTCTGCTATAACGTGACAGTTGCCTTCTTGTGTGACCCTCGCGTTATGAAAAATCGCGAAATAAAATCGTCTTATTTTGACAATGATAGCTGAAATCGCGGAATAGCCAACAAGTTTATGCGAAAGTTCGCGCTATACACACTCCGTTCACCTGTTCATCAATCACATTATGGCCAGTCAGCGTTAACGAAAGACGCCTAACAGCAGAAACTGACTGTACTACTTGTATACTACGCACAGTCATAAATTAAATTTCCTTGTAATGTGTTAACGCATCGTGCAGACATGACGTGCTTCAAATACAATTTGTAGGCCAAATAATACTAATTCTGTATCGCTGTGCGTCATGCAGACTTTACGAGATACATACACAATTTTTGCAGGAAAACATGTAAAAAAAATTAGGAAACAAAATACTACACGGGAGAATACTAGAGGCAGACATTAGAAATACAGTGTCCGGATGTGGAAAGCATTCATCTGGCTCTCCGTGATAAGTGAGTCCCTGTCACTACGGCTTGGCGCGTCCTCTGGTTGCGGATGGAGGAACGGCCTCCAATATGGAAGGAAGCTGCGAATATATTGGAAAAGCAGTCGCGGACAGCTGACAAGGGGTGGTCCTGCAGCTTGGGGGTTGGGTGAGGTGCTAACAACTCATACACAATAAAAAAAAGTATCCTGTTGCGAAATGTTTCCAAGAGCCTCGGACCTGGACTGATATTCTGGCTGGCTCAGGATGGGGACAGGTGGCGGGCACTTGTGAAGGCGGTAAAGAACCTTCGGGTTCCACACTATGCGGAGAATTTCTTGACTAACTGAAAACCGGTTAGCTTCTCGAGGACTCTGCTCCATGGAGTAAGTAAGTAAAGTAAGTAAGTATTCATATTTCTCTAGATACGGGGCGAGATCTTGAGAGTACGTAAGTATTGATCTTGTTCTGGATACGAGGCGATATCTTGAGAACACGATAAAACATGTCCCGTTTCAGTCCATGCAAACAACTGCGATTACTGGCCTCTCATGGCCGACTCTTCTTCCACAGAATCAGTCAAGTTACAAGCGACCAACAAACACACCGAAGGACAGGACGACCTTCATGCATCGTGCAAACACGACAGTATCAAGTTCTGTAGTGTCCGTCCCCGTGCACGGCAGTTGTCGCCAAGCTGAATCGCATGTATTCGCCTGAAATTTAGAGCACTTCCTAGACTCCTGTGAAACGAGGTAAAGCGAACTGCCCGGGAAAAACGGACTGTAAAATCCCGGCGGATGCAGGCCTCCTATGCGATAAAGCCGCCGTGACAACTGTCCTGCTCTGGCACACGATAAAATATACACATTGTATAAGAATGTCAGCCCGACGGAACGCAACACATGCAAGTTACTCCTTGCATATCTGCAGTCAAGAGCAGACCGCCTCTTATCAGCGTTTGCTCGACATCTAATTCCATCCCATCAACCCGCATATTTTTTTTTCACCAGTCGTTTAATTTATCGCAGATTCGAGCACCTGCGTTTATAATGTAAAAAGGGAAAACACAGAACAGTAAAAGTTATGTAAACAACCGTACAAGAATACAACAGCAAGACGGACGCGGTTTCGTTTCTTAATACTTTCAGAAACCATCAGAGCCATGTGGTCATAACTGACGCTGAGGTGTAAAAATTAAATTTACACAATCCATTCAACGTAAAAATATCACCACACATAGTGTGAAACTTCCATGAAGACCAGTGGGGGGCCAGGACGGCCATCTTTTCTTAACTATCGTTTAACGAAAACACACCTGTACCCTATCTCCCACAGAGCTGGGTATCGGGCTACCAATTTCCTCAACAGTAAGAGCGACCTCAGAGTGGAGCTGGCCACTCACCTTCATGCAATGTCGAAGCCAAAAATTCGTGGAGTGTTGTTTCTACGCACTTAGATAAAGCACATTATTTCCTGGCGTTTGGACACAAAGATATCCTTTCTTATGACGCGAAAACACATTACCAGAGGTTTCGGGACTTGCATCGTACAATGGCGGCGGCTTTAAATTGCTGCAAACTATGGATCCGCCATGTCCTCGTACAGCAGAACTGAACCTATACTAGGGCACAGGCACGCTACTTGTATCATTTACGCAAGACACCAGTTCAGTAACAGGAAACCAACCGACAATAAATAATAATCATCATCATCCGTCACGATTTAGGCCTTAATACGCCTGTGTCGGCCTCGTCTAATAGCTTCTTCAAAGGTCTTCCAAGTCGCCTCCTTCCGTCTAGTTTACGTATATTACCGCCAATACGAACTCTGTAAATTAGCATACAGGGGCAGCAACAGTAGAGGCCAAATTTATGGCAACTTATCACGACAGCACGCACACCTAGCCTGCCTAGAAATGTCTAGACGTGGATGCGAAAGCATATAATTCTAGGGAAGACATGTTAACTCTGTACTAATTTTCCCATAGCATGGACAAGACCTGCTGATCCCAGTGGTCGTGCGGTCGGTCTAAGGCGTGGCCTGTTTGCTGAGACTGCGGGTTCGAATCCCGCCGGGTGTATGGATGTCTGTCTCTTGTGTTGTCAGGTACAGGTCCCTGCTTCGGGCTGATCACTCGTCCCGAGTGCTACCGAGTGTGGTGTGTGTGTAAGCCTCGATACTGAGGCCCTGGCCCAGTAGGGAGTGTCGCGCCATGGGGGAAAAAAAGCAAAGGCCTACGTGTCACGTTAAACGTCACAGCTGGATATCGCTCTTATTAAAATCCATCTTTTGCAACCCAGTGCTGATTGACAAGACGTAGTATAACGAAACTGTTTCAAATTCTGCATCAAGGTGTCGACTGTGATGAAAAGGTAAGTCTGAAAAGCAGGTAATAACTTTTAAGCGAAGTGGTTGTAACATACAGGCATTAGTATGGCTTTATACGGAATAGGCCCAAGCAGGCTTAATACGACGACGAAAACCCTCAGCCAAGTTCGACGGGATCCTGGCAAGGGTTCGAACAGATTACCTCCACAAAACAAATCCATAATGTTGTCCCAACACCACCCTGCTCTGTGACATATCAAACTATAGCCACGCTCTCTACTATCCACAAATGTCGCTATCAGTGTCACAGAGCTGTTATTCAAAACAACAGGTTTCCTAAAGCTTCAAACACCATTAATTAGCTAGGAAAAATTAACATCTAAGCGCCAGAACCAAAGCGTACCTAATTTAAACGAATGGAACGTGTGTGAAACGTGCGACTAACTGGCAGGTCTAAAATCAGCATTCTATATAAACTGGACCTACTTGTCAAGAAATGTACATACAGCGGCTAAGTTTTCACCACGAACTAACGCAGTGAATACAAGCGAAGTCCGCTTGGGATTTATGATGAACAAAAGTGGCACTGAGAGAGGATTTTTCAGGGCACTTAGGTTCTTCCCTGCCAGTTGTCACTCTAACAGTGCTCCACTCTCGTCTGTCATCAGGGTTGGGTACAATACGCCCATTTGAAGCCGCGGTACTAAAGGGCACATTGTAATTCTGAACCAACAACTTGACAAAAGGCAAATCAATAATCAATATAAATAATAAAATGCTAATTTCATTAGAAACATAAATCACTGAAATTGTTTGAAGCCTTCACTGTTTGATTTCGTAGGTGTTTTCGGATAAAAGTGTCTGTATATCAGGGACGGACAAGTTCCCATGTACGGAGCCCTCGTTATTGGTGCGTTACACCCCAATACACTGGTTAATGCTGCACTGTAAGGCTCACACGTGAGTCTGTGTTAAGAAGCATAGATGGACCAACTGTTTAAAATATATTGAGAAGCCAGTGAGAATGAGTGGCACTCTGAATCAACTTTCTAAATTTGCAGAGAGTTAAGAGCGTATCAATTAACGGCAAGAGAAGCGGTAATACCTTTGCAAATAATTATGCCGTCGAATTACGCAAGATTTTTATATTTATTCACACAACAGAAACGCTGTCACTTCAGACTCAAGCATCAAGAGAAGCTGTTGCGCAAAGAAATTTCGTGTTAATCGTGAGGTTCACCAGTTAACCTCTGATACGTTTGGGGAGCCTAACGTTCGTTGCGACACTGATGCTTCGACAGCACCAGAATTTCAAAATGCCGGACAGCAGACCCTGTTACCGAAGGAAACCTGACGCAATTTTTCACACCGAAAGGAACGTAAAGAAATGCATAAATGACTCCGAGGCTCCGTTCAGATCCAATCATATTCTTCAAGGACGCGAATTTACTGTGTTAAGTTCTTTCGTTTGTGACAGTCCCACTTTATTAGAACAGTGCTTGTCAACATGCATAAACCACAACATTTCACTGCTTGAAATTACTGTATATTACCCCGAGAATAATTGACGACCTACTACTGTCTTGTTCTCCAACTTAAAAACTGGAAGGAAAACAGCCCTGCTAAGCGGTTCATTACCCACGCCGCCCACAAATATACCAATAACTTCCATCTCATTAAAACAAATGACAATCTGCATTTGTACAAATACCTGACACGGCGCTGTACAAACGTTATCATGGGATTTTATTTTCCGCAAAAAAGAAAACTTATTCTGGGGGGATCGGTACGTGGAAATCTTCAGCGAAGATCGGGCGCGTTTCAAATTCCTGTCGCTGAAGAAAATATAAAGACAGGTCGTCGATCAATATACTATTTAATGGTTTAAGGTTTAAGGTCGTTTAAACATCACGCGCTATATGTCTTGCACTGTAAAGTCGGATAAAGACAGTTTCCGCGTAAGAAAAGTGATTTAAACGCCAACTTCTGACACAAGTCTAGATCGAATCGTGCTGGTAGCGGATTCGTATAGGCCTACCGTCATTAATTCTATAGGCCGACATTTTACATCGTGTCCCTACGGACCAGTGTTTCCCAACCACGTCTGCTCAGAGCATCGTTAAGGCTTCCGCGTGAAACCGTGGAATATGTAATATATTTGAAATTTTAAAATACCAATAACCATTCCAAATATCGTGGGCCGGGCAGCGTAGTCGGTATAGCGGCTGGCTACAGCCTGGACGTTCCGGGGATCGAATCCCGGTGGGGACGAGATTTTCCGCACCTGTCCAGACCGGCCCTTGGGCCCACCCAGCCTCCTGTACAATGGGTACTGGGTCTTTCCCGGGGGTAAAGAGCGGCCGGGGCGTGACGCTGACCCCTCACCCCCTTCTAGTGCCATGGTCAAGAAAGAGTAGAGCTATACCTCTACTCCCCCTATGGGCCGTACGGCCTGTACAGAGCCTCAGTGCCTGTACAAGGGTGCACCTTACCTTTTACCTTATTCCAAATATCCCTCGGAAGACAAGAAAAAATGCTTCCATCATTTTTGTTACAAAGTAAGCAGACTGATATTGGCTATATGTAACAGCTCTTTACTAAGAAGTCTGCTTGACACTAAAGAAGCAGTACTCGAACTGTCTTCCTTGTTGCCAACTAGTGGTGGCCTGTAGACGTTTTCATAGGTACGAGTTTATGATATATATGATATATTTGTTAAATGCAATTGGGTTGACACCCGGTGGCAGTGGTACAGTACACAATTACACACAAACAATACACAGAACAACACAATGAAACACAATACCTAGAACGGTACATACATAAAAATAAGAATACACAAACATAACAATAAGAATACATACTATACCAAATTAAACAGAAGCATACAAAACATACAACCATATATACAATGATTAAAACTGAACCGAAAGAATATGAAAGAAGTCGTAAAACTTCACATGGTCTGTATATCTTCCAATAATGATAGACACCCGTTCCTAAGACCTTCACTCCACTTCACTACACTTGTCGACACTTCACTTCTTCCCATTTAAACTTTACCCATCTACACTTCACTACTCTCTTATTTGGCTTAACTCCATTTAAATCTCCTACCGCTCCACTTCACCTCACATCACTACACTTCACCTCAATTCACTTCACTGCACTTTTAGACGATTTTCGCCACACTTCTATTCCTTTCGATTAATCCCACTTATAACCGCTCATCCCTCCTATAATTCTCGGAGTATGGAAAAATTACTGTATGGTTTCTTCATGGTAGAAATTTTGGTACCACTGCTGTAGACTCTGCATGACGGCGGTCGACTGGGGGAAGTGTGGGCTGACCAAGGCCGGTACACAAGGTTCACATTTCTGCGACCGTTCTTCCCACCTGTGATTTGGATAACAACGTCCAATAACAACGTCGCTGTAACTGTGGGCCTCCTAACTAACTACCACTAGGAGTTCGTTAGACCCCGGATATACATCAAACGTAATAATGAAAGGTACAAAGTGAACATTACGAATACAAACACCTATAATTTCCTAACGTCGGGGAAGGAAATCTTCTTACACATTATTGCATGCGCTCGATGCCTAAGGCTGAGACGAAATTGGAAAATTATACTAACGGGCTTGCGAACAACTTCGTCGTCAGATGCCATACTGCAGTTTTGGGTGGAACAAATAGGGAAACGAAACGTATAACCGAGTAGGATGGTGTAGCAGGAAAACTACAGACTTGTTATACCGACGGTGCCCGGTTCGAATCATGGCCGTCACGCCGTAAATGGCTGCAGCAGCAGGAGGTCTAACTGTATTTTAATTAAGTTTAGTCAAACCCCCATATAGCGCTGCTGTTTTTTTGCCGCAATCTGTGGCGGAACGTCAAGAGGTGCCGGTAAACTGAAATACTGTAAAATGGGGAATGTGTGTTCAGACTGCCACTGGCGCTAAGTGAAGGGTGGCTCTGTACTGGGAGAGATGTGTGTGGAATTTATTCTATATGCATTCGAACTCGATTATCATGTCATGACACGGACTGAATATTTTGTCCTTATAAACGAATTTTGTTCTAAACGAGCAGTATACCGTTACGGTAAACAGTGATGAACTGAGTGAAGAATGAAAACCAACTAGAGACCACTTATTATTTTACTGTACTTCTTATAGGCTCAACATGTTTCGGGCACTATTATACCCATCATCAGGAGCTAGCGACTATGATGTTGATTACCACATTGTTCGTTTCGTTCTTGGTTTGCTGTATGTTGGAGGTTAGGTGCGGGTAGGCTGGAGTAGTGTCCGGGCTGCATCCTGCAGCCCGGACACTACTCCAGCCTAACCGCACCTAACCAACATTACAGCAAACCAAAAACGAAACGACCATTGTGGTAATCAACATTACGGTCGCGAGCTCCTGATGATGGGCACAGTAGTGCCCGAAACATGTTCAGCCTATAAGAAGTACAATCAAATAATAAGTGGTTTCTAGTTGGTTTTCATTCTTCATTTATCACAATGATGCACGGTACAACAAACATCAAAGTGATGAATTAATTCGTACCACAGAAAATCTGACACTATAGACGAGATGTCGCATGAACCCATGTCGTTATAACCGGGTTCGACTGTATTTACATACACAGACGTATTTATTCTGGAGGAAAGGAAACTTCCTTTAACAGTCAGGAACAGTAAGTAACCTTTGTATGTGGCACCTACACAACCAATGCTCATCGCTGTATGCGGAATTCGAAAAATTTCTTCCTAATTACACGACAAACTCTAGCACGATTTAGGTACGGGAAACACAACGGACATAAAATGCATTTCACTCTCCTTATTGCAAAGTAGTTTTTCGTCTCTTGTAATCGAACATGCTTATTTGTTTAAAATTGTGTCTGGCGGGAACAATAATAGGCTACAAAACCTCGGGCGCTATAATTACCTAATTTCAACAGTGACTAGGCTATGGACTGGACGATCCAGAGTTCGAATTCCGGTAAGGACAAGACTTTTTTCTGACACCAAACCAACAAAATGCACAAACTCCTTTGTTTAGTGTCATAACTCTGTTATCAATAAAGCACGGAATGAACAACATAGAAAATTTTCTCTCCCCCCAAGTCCAGACCAGCGGAGGTCTACACAGCCTCCTATGCAGTACCGGGGTTCATTCCCGGTGGTAAAGCGGCCACAGCGTTACGTCAACCACTCACCTCCACCTAGAACCGACGTTAAGAATGGGTGCAACTACATCTCTGCTCCCCATGTATGTGCATAAGCCAACTCTACCTTCGTACCGTGACCAGCTGATTCAACTGCAACAGTAGCGTAACCACAACTGATCACTTATAGCCTTGTCTTGTTTCTGTAAATGGGTCAAAACTGATTCAACTGGAGGATATGTAGCAAGGAGAGGAAAACAAAAAAATACAAAAATATTTGCTTGCAAACCGATGGGGAACAAGGAACTTCACATCTCAAGATATGTTCTAATGAAAGTGAAACATACTACGACGGGTGTGCGTTAGATTGAGCCGGCTCAAGCGGACGTCCGCGATTACGTGACTGCTATGAAACTTAACTTCTGGTTCAGTGTAATTAAGTATTAACGGCTGGGTAACCTCCGTATATCACCATCAGTATTCACGCTGACAATGGCCTTTGTTCGATTGTACCTTCGTTTCAGTTGTGACATTATCATCGCTACTGGCTAAGGACATCTTAGCGAGGCCGGCGATCTGTTGTGTCGCTTTTGCACACGCGAGCTTCGAGCGTTATACTCCATGAAATACAATACCGGAAATGGTGCAGGCACTTTTGTTATCAGCTTCATTTCACATCTTTCCATATGACAGATCCTAATTTATAAATGACCTTCATACCCTTCAAGCTTTATATGCACTTGTTAGTTCGCATTATAGCGGACTCGTGGGTTTATCAGAGGCCCGGTTGTCTTTGAAAGCAAAGGCCGCCGACTCTGCAAATTTAAACCCAAAAAACAGCAACATCCACCTTCAAAATAATCAAATTTAATGGAAGTCAATGCAAAAATAACAAGAATTCACGAACATACCCTAAAGAACAAGAATAAAGGCCAGAATAAATAGAACCGTGCTGGCTATAAGAATATAAATGAAGGGTATAGGCAGCACTAAAAAAAGACAGAAGAATTAAAACAAACATCAAACATCAAGATCAAGAAACCAAACTACTTAATAAACCAATCTCACCGAGAGCTTTTGCCAGCCGTCCATCGACTTGCATCAGAAAATATAAATTCATGTGACAGCAATAACCAGATCCGTCTACATAACAGTCCCTCAGGTAGTCAGGTACCCGCTTTTATGAAACTCAACAGTAAACTAATCACCGCGCTCACAAGAACCACCCAATGGTCCTTCCTGAGCCAAATACTCCAGTCATTATTAACCCAGTTTCAGAACCATCGTAATATTACCATTCAAACGATCCTTCCGCTAAAGCGTCGCGAATGAGCTTGCCAGTGCATTCTCGTAGCTGCTGCATGCGCTACGTAACCCAACTCACTCAGCCTGATGACTGTGTGTATGCTTGAGAGCACACATCTCAAAAGTTACTCCGTAAAGAATTTTCTCATTCCTCCTGCAACTTCCTCCTCCTCAGATCCTGACATTCCCCTCAGCAGTGGCAGCAAAACTAGACGAAAAATTTATATTTTAAATGAAAAAAAATTGATTTTCTGCACATAACAGATTTTAAATTACTGAGGCAAATAAAAAATTAAATGGTTTACTTCTTTTAAATTAAAGGATGGGTGCGTCGAAGAAACTAGGTTCGCCACTGCTCCTCAATGTACTGTTCCGAAGGATGAATAGGCCTGTACGGAAGTTCCCTAGCAATAAAGGCCACGTTTCACACCCATTACAAGAGGTAAAATACGGTTCCGTGTATCTCAATCTTTACGCTTCCAGAGGCGAGATGACAAGAAGTTGATGAAGTGAACGGTATCAAGAATTCCCCGAATTCCACGTGTCGGCGCACTTTAATTTTTTCGTAATTAGACTTTTATATTTTCTCCGAAAATTTGACTAATGAATGCTTGGAAAATGCTGCAATTTTTGTAACATAATCGACTTACACTGAGCCAGCATTCAAACACAACACGGAAAATATAATTTCAGTACCCCATTTTCAATATCATCCTCGACATACGAGGCCGACTGACATTTTAAGTGATATTTGAATAAAGGTAGACCAACTTGATTACACTTGCTTTATTATGTCAATTTACTGCTCAACATGTTTCGGATGTTAATACATCCATCTCCAGGAGCTTGCGACTACTTGGTGCGTTATTGTGTAGGCTGTATTGTACTGACTTGAGGCGTGTTGGTGTTATGTAACGGGATTGGCTGTTGGTGATGTGGTATCCGAGTGCAGGCTGAACCACTACACCAAGTAGTCGCAAGCTCCTGAA
>Ga0123353_10010360_pt1 | contig 12986 bp, 10 predicted proteins | sample TergutLab28metaG_3_FD_92763 | JGI IMG/M metagenome (GOLD analysis project Ga0123353, IMG submission 92763) | Labiotermes labralis P3 segment gut microbial communities from Petit-Saut dam, French Guiana - Lab288 P3 | ecosystem: Host-associated > Arthropoda: Insects > Digestive system > Gut ...
CGCGGAAGCCCCAGATAGACGATCGCGGCGTTGCCGGCATCTTGACCCATCAAGCGCGCATAGATCTCGGCGCTCTGGACCCCGTCGATCATCTCGGTGACGTTATACGCTTCACGTGCTGACAGATCGACACGTGACCACGCACCGGAGCTGATCGCCAATGCACCCTCCAGTAAAAGCGGGCGCCCATCGATATCTTTGACGCGCGATCGGGCATTGAGATTGCCGACCGGCACTCTTTGTATCAGCTCGAAGATGCGCGGGGTGGTCGCACCATCGATATCTTCCCATGTCAGGTAAGGGGCAAGGATCAAAACGACGGTGTTGGTGGGAGTAAGCTCGCTGGCTGCCCCTTCACTCTGTTCAGCTGCAAAGACAGAGGCGACCTGCGAAAAACACAAGCTCGCGCACACAGCGATGATAAGAAGGACGACGCCGATCTTGCGCACAGACTCAACCTCTCGATTGCGTTCGATTACAGCGATTAGCCTAGCAGATTAGCCACGTCAATGAGCGGCATGCGATAAAATGAAACCTAATGTACATATCGAACGGCGAGTAAGGAATTTCGCATCACTGAACCGATCAGCATTCAAGAGCAAGTCCTCGCGCAAGATCAACCGCTCGCGCTCGACCCCGAGCGACTCCCGGGAGTGGAGGTCGCCGACGGCACCCAGCCGACTATCGCGCGTTCGACCGCGATCATGTCGATCGCGACCGCGCTCTCGAGGATGACCGGGTTCGTCCGTACCTGGGCGATGGCCGCCGCGCTGGGCGCCGGTGCGATCGCGAGCGCGTACAACATATCGAACAACATCCCGAACCTGATCTTTGAGCTGGTCGCCGGCGGTGTACTTGGCTCGCTGTTCATCCCCACCTTCACCGATGTGAAGACCGAATCAGGCAGTGAGGCGGCATGGCGCTTCACCTCCCACGTGTTCAATCTGAGTGTGTTGGTGCTCGGTATCGTCGCGATCTTGGGAACGCTCTTTCCTGAGCCGTTCATCTGGACACAGACCTTCAAGATGTCGGCAGAAGATGCCGGTGTCGTGCGCGATCCGGCACAGTTCCTCTTCCGCTTCTTCGCCGTCCAGGTCGTGATCTATGGCGCGGGTATGGTCATTCAGGCGGTACTCAACGCACAGCGCAGATATATCTGGACCGCGCTCGGACCCTTGTTCAACAACCTTGTCGTCATCGGGACTTTTATCTATGTGTCGCGTCAGCCGGTGCTCGATACCCGCTCACTCGTCATCCTCGGTGTCGGGACCACACTCGGAGTCGTCGCGATGTTCGCGTTCATGACTCCGGGGCTGCTCAGGACCGGATTCAAATACCACTTCGAGCTTGGCATTAATGACCCGAAGGTGCGCATGGTGCTTAAACTGGCCGCGCCCGCGATCCTGTTCGCGGTCACTAATATGGTCACGCTCTCATTTCGCAATTCGAGCGTGCTATCGGTCTCGGCCCAAGGTGCGTCCGTACTCGCCTACGCGTGGATGTGGTTCACGCTGCCGTACGGGATCTTGGCCGTAGCGTTGGCCACCGCGGTCTTTACCGAGCTGTCGCACTATTCGAGTCGCAAGGATATGGACGGGTTCAAAAAGACTCTCTCACGCGGATTGCGTTCGACCGCGCTGCTCATCTTGCCGTGCGCCGCGCTCCTGTTCGCGCTCGCCGAGCCGATCTGCTCGCTCTTTATCGCCGGGCGCTTCAGCGTCGAGGATATGTTGCTGGTCTCCAAGGTGCTGCGCATCTGGTCGCTCGGTCTGGTATTTTACGCCTGCATGATGTTCATGCTCGGCGCGTTCTACTCGCTCAAAGACACCGCAACACCCGCGATCGCCAACCTGGGATGGAGTGTCTTTCAGGTCATCGGCTACATGGTGATGACCGCCGGTATCGGTCGCTGGGCCGGATTCGGCATCAATGGCGCGCCGATGGTCGATATCGTCTTCTACTTCCTGGTGTTCTCAACTCTCGTATTCTTGCTGAGAAGGAAGATCGGTTCATTCGATCTGGTCAACTTCATCTCGCTGTTCGTACGCATGTTGGTCGCTTCGGTGATCGCCGGCGTCATGGCGTGGCAGGTCGCCCTCCTTCTCTCAGACATCGGCACGGGGCTTGTCGGATCGATGATCCAGGTAGTGGGCGGAGGACTGACCGGACTGATCGTCGCCTTCGGGTTCGCCGTACTGCTGCGTATCGATGAGATGTCGTTCGTCGGTCGCCTGTTCAAGCGTGTGACCGGCAAGAAGACGAAGATCTAAGATGAGCAGGTGTGCGCCTGACGCTCCATGCATCGTCGCGTTGATACCCGCTTACAACGAGCAGGATCGGATCGCCGACACCGTGCATGCGGTCCTCTCGATCGAATGTGTCGATCGCGTCATCGTGATCGATGACGGCAGTCAGGACTATACCGCACATGTCGCCGAGCAAGCAGGCGCCAAAGCGGTTCGCAATGCGCGTAATGTCGGCAAAGGCGGAGCGCTCAATGAGGCCGCAAGGCGCTCAGAGGACGCTGACATCATCCTACTTCTCGATGGGGATCTGGGTAAGAGTGCTGCTCAGGCAATTACGCTGCTTGAACCGGTCATCGCCAATGAGGCGGACATGACGATCGCGACCTTCCCTGCGGCGGGCAAGGCAGGATTCGGACTCGTAAAGGATCTGGCCACCAAAGCGATCGTGCGTACCGGAGCCGGGTTCTTTCCGACAGCTCCACTCTCAGGACAACGGGCATTGACGCGCGAATGCCTTGATGCGATACTGCCCTTTGCTTCGGGATATGGAGCTGAGGTGACCTTGACGGTGCGTGCACTGAGAGCGGGGTTTCGTCTACTCGAGGTCGAGACCACGATGACGCACGCGGCGACCGGACGTGACCTGAGTGGATTCATCCATCGCGGCAAACAGTATATCGACGTCTGGTGGGCTATTCGTAAACTCTGACGGGATCGGAGGACCGGACCCCCGGTCCTCACTCGGCTATTGCCCTGTCGGAGCCTCTTCCCCCTCGGTCGGCGTCGCCGGGGTCGGCTCAGGTTGTGGCACTTCGCCGGCAACGGTCAAGACCTCCGGCATCGATGCGAAGGTCGCGACAGCGTCCTCCATCATCCCATAGCGACCGGCCGCGCCGCCTTTCATGAGCGCGACAAGGGAGAACTTGCCCATACTCGAATCCATATTGTTGATCACCGAGATGTTCTTCGCATCAAGCGTGTCGTCAAAGATCAGATAGGCTGTCGCGTCGCGAGAGACAAGGACCGCGGGGTAGGATCGCTTGGAGAACGCGACCAGTGTGGCAGATGAAAGATCCGGCTCGATGACCTCTTGGGAGTCCGTCGTGTCGACCAGCCCAAGGATACGTGCTGCACTCCAGTCGAACGCCGGTGCGTTAAGAATGCCTGCAGCGATCAGCGCGTCGGTGTATGGCCGCTCGGCCATTCCCGCATCGGTCCACTCACGCGCGAGCTCGGTCGCTATCTGTTGGATCGACTCGACCACGATCGGCTCGGCCGCATCCGTGCTGGTTTCGTTCGCGTTCGTATTCCCTTCGTTCTCGGCAGGCTCGGGTTTATCGAACAAATCGCTCAACTCTCCGTCCTCCTCCAGCTGCGCAAGCTTCTCATTATCGATGCTGAAGAGCAGCGGGATCGCATCGGCACGGGTGAGCGCACCTACGACCTCGTCGGCGGTATCGTTGTCACCGTTGAGCACGATGACCGAATAACCCTCAAGCTGATCGGTGATCGCCTCAGAGGTGATGCTGTCACTGAATTGCATCAGTAGATCGTTCTCACTCTGCACCATGGCGCTCTGTTCACGGACCGCTGCGTAGTCGGCCTGGAGAGAGTCGATCATCGCTTGATTGTTCACCGGAGAGCCCTCGTCGACGATCAACCCGCCGAGTACCAATCCGAGCGCAAGCGCGATAAAGACCGAGACGAGCGAGGCGATATGGTAGCGGAGGTTATACATAGTGTGACCTTGTCCCTTCTAGAACCCAAAGGTGAAGCGAATACGTAGGATGAGCAGTTCGTAGAGCGCACGGGCCGCCGGTGAGATGTAAACGAGCACCGCGATGACCCCTGCAGCCGCCAACAGCAGCGGGAAGACCTGTGTGGCTGAGACGCTCGAGCGATACAGTTGGTTCACACCTTTGGCGTCGAGCAGCTTAGATCCCACTTTGAGACGTACCAAGAACGAAGATGCCATCCCTTTGCGTCCTTTGTCGAAGTACTCGAACAGGTTCGAATGAGTGCCGACCGCGACGATGATCCGTGCACCGAGCTCCCAGCCGAGTAGGAGTGCCAGGTCCTCACTGGTCGCACGAAGCGGCCACGTGATCGCGCCAGCCTCGGTACCGACCCCCAGCTCGTCCAAGCGTTCCATGCCGGGCGCGTAGCCATCTTCATAGGCATGGACGATCAACTCGGCACCGCTGAGCAACGCCTCGTCGCTGACGCTATCCATGTCCCCGATGATGATATCGGGCATCAGCTTGACCTCGAGCAGCGCGTCTGCTCCTCCATCGACACCGATCAGCACCGGCTTCATCTCACTGATATAGGGTAGCAACGCGACCAGATCTTCCTTGTAATGATGCCCACGTACGACCACGAGCACGTGGCACCCCCACATCTTGGTCTTGACGTCGGGCACCCACATCTCCGAGGTGACCAGATCCTTCTCATCCTCAAGATACTCGATCGTGTTGCGCGCAAAATCGTCGAGCAACCGCCCGGTGTTCTCACGCGCTGCCTCCATGAGTTGGTCGACCTCTTCAAGAGTCAGTATCTCACCGCGCGCTACGAGTGCTCCACCTGTATAGATCTCATTGCCGTCGATGGCGATGGTCGTTCCTTCTTTGATCGCCGAGAATATGTCGAGTCCGACGTCATCGATCAGTGTGACGCCGCCGCGCACCAGGATCGCCGGTCCGATGTTGGGATACGTACCCGAGATGGAGGGGGCTGCGTTGATCACGACCGGTACATGTGCTTCAAGCAGCGCTTCTGCGCTGACACGGTCGATATCACGATGGTCGATGATGGCGATCTCGCCTGCGTTGAGGCGTTTGGTCAGGTCTTTCGTGCGCCTGTCGAGTCGCGCGACTCCTTCGAATTCCATATCGCTATGGTACCGCTCTTTGTCCGCGCTTCATCGCTCAGGCGCGCGCATTCTCAAAAAGTTCACGGGCATGCTCGCGCGCGGTCGTGCTTATCTCACCGGAGAGCATACGCGCGATCTCGTCCTCGCGCGCGTCTTTCTCGAGGCGTGTGACGAGTGTGGAGACTTCGCCATCGCGCGTCTCCTTCGACACCACGTAATGGGTGTCGGCAAAGACCGCGACCTGGGCCAAGTGGGTCACCACAATGACCTGATGGGTGCGCGACAGGTGTGCAAGACGTCTGCCGACAAGCGTCGCGGTCGCGCCCCCGATACCGGCATCGATCTCATCGAAAACGAGCGTTTGCGCATCGGTGCCCCCTCCGAGCACCCCTTTAAGCGCCAGCATCACGCGCGATATCTCTCCCCCGCTGGCGATCTTGGCCAGCGGGCGCATCAGCGCGTTGGACGCGGGTCGATAGCGTATCTCGATCTGATCGGGACCACCGCGTGTGAACTGTTCGAAGGACAGCTCCTCGACGGCGATCTCGAATGTGGCATCCTCCATATCGAGTGAGACGACACCGGCGCGCAGTTCCTTGGCAAGCGCGCTCGCCGCTTCTACGCGCGTTTCATGCAGCGCCCCCGCGATCGATTCGAGTGCTTTGCGAGCCTGAGCAAGACGTTTATGTGCCTGTTCGAGCTCCTCATCGCTGTTCTCAGTGAGTGCCAGCAATGATCTGAGTCTCTCTCGCCGCTCGATCACCGCATCGAGCGAGGGACCGAACCTTCGCTTGAGCCCGTCAAGAGCGCCCAGACGGGTAAGGGCATCCTCGAGTTGCGTTCCGTCGTGGGATAGCGACTCACCGATATCGCGTAGGGCGATGCTCGCCTCGTCGATGTCGATCGAGACCGCATCGAGCAAGGATACGATCTGCGTGAGCCGCCCGTCGTATTGCGCGACCTCGACCAGCGCGTCATGCGCGGCGCCGACAAGGTCGACCGCGCTACTCTCTTTGTGAAGGTAGTTGCGTGCCAGCTGTATCGCCTCGGTCAACTCACCGGCGTGTTGGAGCGCCGGCAAGGCTTCTGCGAGCGCGTCATCCTCACCGGGCTGTGGGTCGATCCGCTCGATGTCGGCAAAAGCGACACGCCCATTTTCTATCTCTTCGGTACTTTTGTTGATCTGCTCGCTGAGCTCGATCAGATGAGCGGTCGCTTCCTGATAGTGCGCGAATGCGTCGAGGTATTCTGCCATAGGGGACTCGATCGTCTCTCCTGCCCATCTATCGAGCAGAGAGGCGTGGGTCGACGGACGCAACAGCGCCTGATGATCGTGTTGTCCGTGAAGATCGATGGTCGGTCCGAGCACCTCGGCCAGACGACCGACGGTGACCAGCTCGTCGTTGAGAGTGCATCGATTACGACCTGCCGCGCTGAACTGACGCGTTGCGAGTATCTCGTCGCCGTTCAGGTCGGAGAACTGTGCCTCGATGCGCGCACTCTCAGCCCCCGCCGCGATGAGCGAAGTGTCTGCGCGCTCACCGATGATCAGTTTGAGCGCGCTGAGCAAAACGGTCTTACCCGTCCCGGTCTCACCGGTAAAAACAGTCAGACCCGTACCTGGTTCGATCCACGCTTCCTTGATGAGCGCGATATCACGAATGTGGAGTTCGTCGAGCACGTGGGCCTTACCGGTCAGCGCTCAGAGAAGAAATTCTGGGCGACCGTATCATAGAACAGACGACTGTCCAGCTTGATAAGTTCGAGCTCGCAGGGCGAAGTCCTGATTTCGATCTTGGAGATCTTGGCTTCAGGCAACTCGAGCGATTTACCGTCGACCTCGATGATGATTTCGGAGCGGTACTCCTCGGGAAGCGTGATCGCAATCACATCATCGGGCGCGGTGACCATCGCACGCGCTGCAAGCGTGTGCGAAGCGAGCGGGACGACGACCATGCCGTCATATCCCGGCGAGACGATAGGACCTCCGGCAGACAGCGCATAGGCGGTCGATCCGGTCGCGGTCGCGATGATCAGGCCGTCTCCGCGGATGGTGAAGATATCGTGTCCGTTGATCGCCAAAGCGGTCGCGACGAGTTTGACATTTGCTCCACGTCCGATCATGACCTCGTTGAGCGCGATGGCACTGATCGGCTCGTCAAGGTCCGCAAAGTGAACGAGCAGGTCGATCAATGCGCGATCCTCCTTGTTGGCATCAGAGGTCAAAGCGTGATCGAGCGCCTTAATCAGGTCAGTCGAGGTCGCGCCCGACAAAAAGCCGAGCTTGCCGAAGTTTATCCCGATCAGCGGAGCTAATGAGCGCTCGAACAGATGGAATGCGCGCAGCATCGTACCGTCACCGCCGAGCGCGACGATCAGATCAGGCGCGAAGTCAGGCTCTTTCAACGAGAACGCATCGATGACCTGCGAGGCGAGACCCTGCCGGTCGAGATGTTCCTGTGCCTTCTTCGCGGCGTCGACCGCATCAGGCTGCAAGCTGTTTATCACAAGGGCTATATTCATGCATTGATTGTAGCATGTGCGAAAAGGGTGACAAAGGACCCGACCGTAATGAGGAACGACCTCCCGAAGCCCGATTCGGGAGGTCGTTCATGAGGTAGTCACGTTACGTTAGCTGGGTTCCCTGTTCTACCCTCGCTATTCCGGTGATCCTAGGCCGGAGCGCCGGCGACCCGTGCCGCATAACTCGTAGCCACTTTTGGCTCACGTGCCGTGCCCAGAGCGATCGCTCTCAAGCTGGCAAATAGCATCACGACTGGGTGAACGAGGAAAGCCAGTGCAGCCCCCAAAAGAATAATACTCTCAACGATACCGACTTCGGTTGCAAAACTGAGCATCTCTGCCACTCCTCTCCCATAAACTCCCGAGCTTCCATATCCCGCACCATCATTGGTGTGCGGTTTCCTGGTACCAGCTCTTCTGAGTGAGTCGTTTCAACCGCTCCAGATAGTGCTTCATCAATAGGGTAGCAGTAAGCGAGGGCGGTAACCGCTGCGGCTGGTGAGTGCACATATTGGCTCGTGAGCGGAAGTGTGTGGACCGTTCACGAGAAAAAAGGAACCACTGGGTATTCATGCCGGATCCGAGCGGTCCGGTCGGTGTGTGACTTGCGCGCAAGAGCAGTCCGTGGGATGCGGTGGTTTCAGTTGAGCGAGTCGCAGAGTTTTTGAGCGGTCGGAGTGGCGGCAAGACCTCCCAGAGCGGTCTCACGCAAACTCGTATCGATCGCAGAGCCGATCCGCGAAGCTGCGACGACCACCTCATCGAGCGGAATAGGAAACTCGACTCCCGCAAGCGCCATCTGGGCGGCCGAGAGTGCGACGGCCGACCCGGTCGCATTGCGTACCACGCAGGGTATCTCGACAAGTCCCGAGACCGGATCGCATACGAGACCGAGCAGTCCCTGCATCGCAAGAGCCGCCGCATTGCCGACCTGCTCGATCGACCCGCCGAGGATCGCGCAGATCGCCCCTGCCGTCATGGCGGCGGCAACACCGATCTCCGCCTGACATCCCCCGGCAGCACCGCTCAGCGTTGAGGTCGCCGCGAATACCTCTCCGATAGCTCCGGCGACCAGAAGGCCATCGACCAATCGATCGTCACCCAACCCATGCGCACCGGCGATCGCGAGCAGCGTGCCGGGCAGTACCCCGGCTGAGCCTGCGGTCGGTGCTGCTACGATGCGCCCCATGCTCGCGTTGACCTCTCCGGTCGCAAGCGATGCAGCCAATGCTTGGGCGAAGGTGTCATCGAGAACGATCGGTACATCTGAACTCTCTGTTATCGCATGGATCTTCGCGGAGTCCCCGCCGGTCAGACCGGTACGTGAATGCACTTCATGAGTGAAGGCATAATCGATGGCTCCGCGCATCTGCTCGAGCATCTCATGCATCGATGCCCGTATCTCATCAACGGTCTTCTCACCGGCATGTGCTTCATGCTCGGCGATGACATCTGCCACCGGCAGACCGGACCCGTTCACTTCATCTTTGAGTTGATCGAACGTCGAATATGCCACTTCGTACTCCTAGACCGGTGAGATGAACGTAACTGTCGAGATCTTCTTGAGATCAGCAAGGAGCTGCATCGTCTCGTCATCGGGAACTACGTCGGTTTTGATCAGCATCAGCGCGCGATGGCCACGTTTCTCGCGTGCGACCTGCATGTTAGCTATGTTGATGCGTTGTTTTGATAGGACCGAGGTGACCGCCGCGACCGCACCCGGTCTATCCTTATGGAATACGAGCAGTGCGGGCAACGTACCGGTGATCGCCACGTTATACCCATCGATGTGGGTCACCTTGATGTTGCCGCCACCGATCGAAGAGCCCTGTATCGTTCGCGTGTCTTTACCGCTTCCCAGGCAGAACCGAGCGGTGTTGGGATGGACGTCGAGCAGTTCGATATCTTCGAATGCATAGTGATGCCCCCGATCGCGTGCGATATCGGCAGCTCGAATGATATTGACATCGTCGACCCCCATGCCGAGCAATCCGGCGATCAACGCAAGTTTGGTACCATGCCCGTCGGCGGTCGCCTGCAGCGAACCATGCAGCCCGATGGTCGCATCGGTCGGTTCTTGCCCGTAGATATTGCGCGCCAACGCGCCGAGCCGTACCGCACCGGCGGTATGAGACGAGCTGGGTCCGACCATGACCGGACCGATGATATCGAATATGGAGTTTATCTTTGGCATGCCAGCATACTAGCATGCACACGCATATTTCGCTAGCGATGAGACAGTGGGGTCGGTTCCTTTTGTCCCGGTCTGGAACAGGGATCGGTCCTCAATGTCGCTCTACATAGTAAGAGACCCTCCCTAGTCTCCCGCAAGTGGATTTTCGAGAAGGTCTCTTTGAACTCATATAAGTTGTTACACCTATACAAGCCCCCCTGAAACCCTTTAAACAGGTATTTCACTGCTTCTCCGGTTCGCACCGGTCGGGTTTCGCCGAAAAAGTTCAAGTGACCTAAACGGTAAAACGAACCTCTCTGAGACTACCTCTTATCCCCTAAGGAATCCTCTGGTCGACTCTGAAAACTCTTTGTGCCTTTCGGCTCATAGAACTTTTCGGAATAGTCAGGATAGCACATCACTTTACAAAATACCAACATTTTTTTAGCCGGGAGTGGCCACACGGGAATTGAATGCTCTTCATCGGCCTTGGCACCTCGAGGATTGCCATGCGTGTGGTTCGAAATGCGGAGCGGAATCGCCCTCTAAAGAGTTTACTCTTTGCTGCAGAGCAGGAAAAACTCGGTGTTTCCACTCGCCCCTTTGATCGGTGAAGTGGCCGTCTTGCGAGTAACGAGCCCCGCGTCAGCGAGTTCTTCGCTCGTTCTACGGAGTACTCGCTCGTGCACGCGCGAGTCGAGCACGATGCCACCCTCGCCCACTTCGTCTCGTCTCGCTTCGAACTGCGGTTTGACAAGAAGTACGCAATTGCCCTCATCACTGACCAATCGCGCGATATCATGAGCCACTTGAGCCAGACCGATGAATGAAAGATCGGCAACGACCATATCGAAAGGAGCATCGAGATCTGCCATGTCGACATCGCGGATGTTGGTTCGATCGTGTACGTCGACGCGCGGGTCGATGCGGAGTTTGTGTGCGAGTTGACCATATCCGACATCGATCGCGCAGACACTTTGCGCACCGTGCTGCAGCAGACAGTCAGTAAATCCTCCGGTCGAAGCTCCCAAGTCGACGCAACGTAGGTCGGTCACATCGATATCGAATGCGTCGAGCGCTCCTTCAAGCTTGAGCCCTCCACGGCTCACATATTTCTTCGGTCGTTTGACGGTGAGCGGACTGTCAGGCGCAAGCAACATACCCGGTTTGTCGACCACTACCGAATTATCATTTCCAGCACGGACCTCGTCGGCCATGATCATGGCGACAGCTTCATGCTTATCGCGGGCAAGCCCTCTCTCTATCAGGAGTTCATCTACGCGCATATGGGACAAAAGGAACCGACCCTACTGTCACAGACGCTTGGCGATACGGCGAGCGAGGCTGACGCTATCGAGCTCGGCATCGGCGATTAGTTGATCCATAGAACCTTGGGTCGCGAACTTGTCGGGTATCGCGCACGTCAGGGTATCGATCTCGACGCCGTGCTTGGCGAACAACTCGAGGACCGCGGCGCCGAAGCCTCCGCATTCGGTATTCTCCTCGACGGTCACGATCAGATCGTGGTCCTCTGCCAGCTTAAGGAGGCCTTTTTCATCGAGTGGTTTGACCCACCGCGCATCGATCACGCTTGACTCGATCCCATCTTTCTTGAGCAGATCGGCGGCACCGATCGCTTGTGCGACCATGCGTCCGGCTGCCACGATCGCTACCTTTGCGTCATCGACCTTCTGGACCGGGCGCATCTTCGCGTACGCCCAAGGCTCCACGTCGCTATAAGCCGGTCTCTTCGCACCTTCTGCTTTGCCGCGCGGATAGCGCAGAGCGATCGGGCCTTCGGCTTCGACGGCAGTACGTAGCGCTCCAACAAGCTCCGCTTCGTTGCTGGGAGCCAGGATCTGCATCGTCGGGATCGACCGTAGGTAAGTCATATCGAACACACCATGGTGGGTCGGACCGTCATCTCCGACGAATCCGCCACGATCGAGCGCGAAGACCACATGCGCCTGTTGCAGCGCGACATCACCGATCAGTTGGTCGAAAGCGCGCTGGAGGAACGTTGAATAGATCGTACAGACCGGGATCTTGCCACCCAACGCCAGACCGGCACTGAAGCCGACGGTATGGCCCTCGGTGATTCCCAGATCCCAGAATCGATCGGGATAAGCATCGGCGAACTTGTCCAATCCGGTACCGCACGCCATCGCAGCGGTTATCGCGTGGACATCGGGTCGTGCCATTCCGAGCTCGACCATCGCTTGCGCGAAGACATCGGTATAGGTGGGTGGATCATCGGGATTCTTTTTCGCGACACCGGTCTTCTTATCGAAGCACCCGATCCCATGAAAGGACGTCGGATCGTTCTCGGCGGGCTCAAATCCCCTGCCCTTTTGGGTGACCGCGTGGATGACGACCGGCGCGCCACTCTCCTTGGCAGCGCGTACCGCTTGTTCGACCTGCAAGATGTCGTGACCGTCGATCGGACCGACGTAGGCGAGCCCGAGCTCCTCGAACATCATGCCGGGTACCACCAATTGCTTGACCGATTCTTTGGCACGCTTGCCGAGTTCGGCGATGCGTGTACCCAGATTCGAGCGTTCGAGACGCTCTTGGAAAACGTCGCGTGGCGTCGTATAGCGACGATCCAGTCGTAGCTGTCCCAGATAGGACGATATCGCACCGACGTTTCGGCTGATCGACATCTCGTTGTCGTTCAATACTACGATCATCGGTGTCTGGAGATGGCCGAGCGTGCTCAAAGCCTCCCATGCCATGCCACCGGCGATCGCGCCGTCGCCGATCACGCAGGCAACGATACCGGGTTCGTGGTTAGCCTGACGCGCCAGCGAGTAGCCCAGACTGATCGAGAGCGAGTCGGATGCATGGCCCGAACCGAATAGATCGTAGGGTGATTCGAACCGGTTGGGAAAACCAGACATCCCGCCATACGTGCGCAGGGTGTCGAAGTCATCACGACGACCGGTGATCAATTTATGGATATATGACTGATGACCTACGTCGAAGGTCACCATATCAGGAGGTGCGTCTAGGGCGCGATAGATCCCTAAGGTGAGCTCGACCACGCCGAGGTTCGGGGCAAGATGCCCGCCGGTGACCGAGGTCGTGTCAATGAGTTGATCACGTATCTCTTCGGAAAGCGTCGTCAACGCATCAAGGTTGAGCACCTTGAGGTCATTGGGGTTCTCGATCC
>Ga0123353_10010361_pt1 | contig 12986 bp, 7 predicted proteins | sample TergutLab28metaG_3_FD_92763 | JGI IMG/M metagenome (GOLD analysis project Ga0123353, IMG submission 92763) | Labiotermes labralis P3 segment gut microbial communities from Petit-Saut dam, French Guiana - Lab288 P3 | ecosystem: Host-associated > Arthropoda: Insects > Digestive system > Gut ...
CCTCCCGTATACGCATAGTGCGGCGGATTTCTTTCGGTATTACTACACGACCGAGGTCGTCGATTCGTCTGACAATGCCTGTTGCTTTCATCTTGTTTCCTCCAAACGGTTATTAAAATACTGGCGCTCCCCGCGCGTCGCGGATATTCCCCGCGCGTCGCGGATATTCCCCGCGCGTCGCGGATATTCCCCGCGCGCCGCGGATAATTCCCCGCGTCGCGGAGAGTTGCTTTGGTACTTTGGTAGTATTCGTCAATTTTGGTCTGATATTCAATATCTGTCTTTTTTGGAATATTTGGCATTTTTGCAGATAGAGAGATTCGTTTTATTTTTCGTGTTTTTATTCTATCATAATGTCAACAAAGGCATAACTATCGCCCCGGTCTTCAGCCCTATGCGTATGGCTGCGGATCGGGGCGGTGTTCATGTTTCTCAGCAGTATTATCCCTGGGTCTGGAATTTTTCCTTGGTACACTGGACTTTTTGCTCCGGGGCCAGCGGGGTGGGGTACCAGCCGCGCTGCTGCATCTCGGTAAAGACGTTGGCCTGCATCTGGTGCTCCTCATTGAGGATCCGTATCATCTCTTCCCGGAGCGCCGGCATGGCGCATTCGTTGGCGGCCAGATTAAAATGAACAGTTGCTCCCTTCTGGGAGCTGAGGGTGTCCTGCAGGATCTCCTTGTCCTGCATCCCCTGTCCGGACGATTTTGACTGCATCGGCATAACGCATCCTTTCTTGGTTAATTGAGAAAACTGACTAACCGGTTAAAATGGTTCCGGTGCTGACCCGCCATCTGTTCGCAATGACTTTTGATGGTGGGGTCGCTGCACATTTGGGCATAGGTCTGGTATTTTTTTACCAGCAGCTGCTCCTCGTTCAGGCTGTCTTCGAGGACGCTCAGTTCCTTTTCGGTCAGGTTTGCCATATCGCGGTCCCTCCTTTTACGATGATTTCCTGACTATTCTTTCCGGCTGCGGAAAATTTATACTTGCAAATAAAAAATATTTGTATGAATTCATAAATAGTCCACAGTTTTCCTCTTGCAATTGTCATTTATTTCTGTTATGATAATTATGCAGTTTTGTGCTTAAAAAATTGTATATTTTACCAAAAAGGAGTTATTGAGATGATCCGTATGAAAAAAACCTTATCCATCGCGCTGGCAATGCTGCTGGCCTTCTCGCTGGCGGTTGTTTTGCCGTCCTCGGCGGAAGATACCGGCAAGTTCGCTACCTCCGACCCCGATTTCAAACCCGCGGGGATCGGATTCGGCACCTATTTCAAACCCACAGCGGCAGGGCTGACCAACAAGGATGTGGTCGAAGGGACCGCCGGCCTCAACAGCGATATGATAAAAGTTGAACTGGATAACGGCCGGTACAGCTTTTATAATTTGCAGACCAACACACTGCTGAGTGCCGCCGGCTGGAAAGACGCCGGTGATTTCAACAACGGCTGGGCCGCTGTACGTCTGGACGAAGATGCCGTAGTTACCATCACTATCGGGGATGAAGTTTTCGATGAAGAATATGATCGCTGGACCTATATTGATACCAATGGCAATGAATTGGTGCCTTTCGGTTATGCGGACGACGGTTTTTATTCCGTGGATATGCAGGCGTTTGTCGGCGGTTACGCACGGGTACAGTTCGACCCCAAATGGGTAGAGACACCCAGACCAGGTCAATCGTCATTCTGGGACCGCAGAGACGGCAACTGGACCTTTATCGACCAGGACGGCAATATTATAAACAAAGACGGCTGGGCCGAGACCTGGAATTTCTCGGAGGGCTACGCGGTTGTGGGAACTGTTTCCGGTTCCAGCTCAAACAGAATCACCCGCTATAAATTTATTGACGGAGAAGGTACAGCGCTGCAGGGGGTATCGACGTCTTATCTCAGCGCCGAATCTTTTAAGAACGGATTGGCGAAGGTCCAAAGGTCCGAAAACAATAATTATTCCTATATTTATGTCAATGAAGAGGGCAGAGGGGCACAGATCGGCTCCGCCGCCGACGTCAACGGATACAGAATGGTCGGTGGCGGCTTCTTCGGCAACGATAACATCGGCGAATGGCTGCGTGTACAGCTGCCGGAAGGCCAGTATACCTATGTTAAGCGCGACGGAACCCGCTACGGCTCCACCGGGAAAGCCGATCAGACGGTCGCCAACACCTGGGCGGCCAGCACCAACACTAATGAAGGGTATAAGGATCTGGTCGGCCCCGGCATCCTTGCCGGCGGCGAAAACACCATTGGCGCTTCGGTAAGTGTGCGGTTCTCAAGCCCCACCGGGTCGGTACCTAAAAAACCTGCCGAAGGCGCTGAAGGACCTACCTATTATCTCTATGTCCGGATGAAAGGCGATGTGTCCGGCGCCAATGTCCACCTCACCATCGGCAATGGCGGAAGACAGCTGTTGAGCGACTTAGTAATGGCTGACGGCAGCAAAAGTAAACGATTAGCCACCGACTTCCAAGATTATCTGATCGACCTCAGCGACAGCGGCGTCACTCAATTTGCCACCGGCAGCTCCGCTGTTCATTTCGGGATGAACAGGCTTACCAGCAATGTGTATGTCGACAAGATCGTCTATACCACCAATAAGGATTTCAACAATGACACCGCATTGGGCGAAACCGATATATTGGTCGCCGACACATGGGACGGCTCCGATAAGATTGCGAACATCACCAACGGCGAGGTGAATGACGGCGTGCTCTCGATGGGCGTGCCCGCACCGGTTACCTTCAACTTGAAAGTCATTCCCGCTACCAACCATAAATATGCCTATTTTGTTCTGAGCGGGTTCAAAGAAGACGCGGTATTTGATCTGTCGATCGGCCAGAAGGCAGACGGGACCGTCAACCGCAAGCCGCTGACCGAATGGATCATGGCCGACGGCACCACCGCGCCGAAGCTGACCATTGACAGGCAGGCGTATCTGTTCGATCTCGAAGCCAACGGCACTGTCCAATTCGGCTATGCGGGCGTAAAAGATTTCGGAATCTATGATGTGACCGATACCGTCGCGGTGGGCAGAATCCTTCTGACCGACAACGTTTTTGCCACCGGCTGGAAAAATGCGTTGGATATCGACGGAGATTTGGAATTGATGCCGGTCCAGGCGGAAGACGGCCGCTGGAACTACCGTGCTTTTGCCGACGGCAAGATGCTCAGCCAGACCGGCTGGGCGGAAGTCAGCTCCTTCTCGGGAGGCCGCGCGGCGGTCAAGCTGGATTCCGGTAACTGGAGCATCATCAAGTCTGACGGCAGTCTGGTAGACCCGACCGGCTGGTACAGCGTCGAAGATGTCCAGGCGAAAAACGCGCTGGTACGGGTAGAAGCTAAAGAAGGCATGTTTGATGTTCTGCGGTATACCTATCTGGACGCCAACAACAAACCGATGAACGGGGTCAGCTGGACTGATGCAACCCCGATGAAGAACGGATATGCCTACGGTGTGGCCAGCGACGGCAGCTACCGTGTAGTCAGCGAAGATCATGGTCTCATGCCCGGCTCTTTCAGTAAAAAACCGACATATTTCAACGACAAGTTTGTCATCGCCGAGCAGAGCGGCGCGGTTACGCTCACCAATCCGGCCGGATTCCCGTTGGCTGACCAAAAATTTGTCTCGTTGGTCGCGCTGAAAAACGGCGGCAAGGACGCCTTCTGGTATTTGGATAAAAACGGCAAGATGGGTATTCTGGAGATGGCGGCCGCGGCGAAAGTCGGTGTCACCGACGGTTCCAACCGCAATCTGGATATCAACGATGTACGGATTCTGCTCCAGAGCTTGGTCGGCAAAATCGAGTGGCAGGCCGCGGCGGTCGCCGGTGTCCGGGTAATCGACAATCCGAGCATCACCATCACCAACGCCCGGTTTATGCTACAGAGATTGGTAGACAAAATTGACAAATTCCCGATTGAGTGATAACCAACACATTTACAAGAAATATGTTCTCCAGTCTGCGGACTGGAGAACATATTTTTGTAGTGCGCTCTAACACAATTTCGGGAAACCAATAACCAACACATCATAAAAACGGCTCCTGCGGGAGCCGTTTTTGGTTCGTTTTAACACAGCTTCGGGAAACCAATGAGTTTCGCACCCAATCAGAATCAGCTATCAGGCGCAGTCGCGCCCGCAGGCGCACAAGCCCCGATCCCAACACATCATAAAAACGCCCTGCGGGGCGTTTTTGGTTCGCTTTAACACAACTTCGGGAAACCAATGGGTTTTCGCACTCAATTAGAATTGCGGGACCTTGCAGGTCCCGCAGCGAACAGGCGAAGTGATCGGGTCTTGTGCGGCTGCGGCCGCACGGCGACGGTGCGCTGATTTTGCTTAACTGCGATCAGCGAACAGGCGAAGTAAGCAGGACGCTTCCAGTCCAATGACCGGAAGCGTCAGCTATCTCATCGGGATTTTCCGGGCTCTCCGCATCAATATGACCTTTTTATATATTTCTCCGATCCATCGGGATCGGAAAACTCATTGCGGTCCTTGCTGAGTATATATTCCTCCGTCTGCCCGTCGGCGGAAAGAATCAAGCGATTCCCTATTATTTGGTAGGTATACGTCGCGGTGAAGGATTGCCCGAACATCTCAGCCCTGGCCGTGACCTCATAATCGTTGAACTCAAAATAGACTGATTTATTCCCATCCAGGTAATATCTTCCGTCCAGTTTTCCTTTGCCGCCGCAAGCGACAAACGCCAGCGTCATAGTGAATAGTAATGCCGATATCGCCAATAAAGACAATGTTTTTTTCATACCGAAAGCCTCCAATAAGTTTTTTATGACCTTGCCTGTATTATATTATCACACCTCTGCTTAATTTGTCAACTATAATTAATTAAATAGTTCGCACATTAAGAACGCATTCGGATGTACACTATCATATGATAGGTGGTGTTGCATTCATGGTTGATTTTGGTAACAAATTGAACCGACTGCGGACAGACAAAGGGTTATCCCAAGAAAAACTGGCCAAAAAACTGAATATTACCAAAAGCATGATCTCAGCTTATGAAAATTCCATACGGCTGCCAAGCTATGACGTGTTAATTAAAATTGCGCTGTTTTTCAATGTCTCGATCGATTATCTATTCGGTTTCCATGAAAAACAGTTTTTGGATACCACAAATCTGACCGGCGAACAGATTGAAATACTGTCCCGGCTTATTGATCAATTTAAAAACAAACCGTAGACAGCGTCCATCACGTCTACGGTTTATTTTTTTAGTATCACGTTTTAAATCTACCTCTGCTGCCAATACTTCCGATCCAGCGACCGGTACTGCACCGCCTCGGCTACGTGTGCCGTATCTATTACATCGACGCCGGCCAGATCGGCGATGGTTCTGGCCACTTTTAGCAGCCGGTCATATGCCCGGGCCGACAGGCCCAGCCGGTCGAACGCGCCCCGCAGCAGCTCCTCCGCGCCGGGGGTCAGCGGACAGACTTTTTTGATGAGGTTGACCGGGATATGGGCGTTGCAGACCAACACCGATTTGGCGTCGGTCCGGGCGTCGAGCTGTCCGAACCGCCGCAGCTGCACCGCCCGGGCGGCGTTGACGCGTTTCCGGATCGAAGACGACGGCTCTGCCGGGGTTTTGGCGGCCAGCTGCTGGAATTCCACCGGCGGGACTTCGATATGCAGGTCCACCCGGTCTAACAGCGGTCCGGAGATGCGGGAGAGATAATTTTGGGCCGCCACACCGGAACAGGTACAGGCCCGGGTCGGATGGCCGAAAAAACCGCAGGGGCAGGGGTTCATCGCCGCCACTAACATAATCGAGCAGGGGTAGGAGAGGGAGGCGCTGACCCGGGAGATGGTGATTTGGCTGTCCTCCAACGGCTGGCGCAGGCATTCCATCGCTGGGCGGGCGAATTCCGGCAGTTCATCCAGAAACAGCACCCCGTTATGGGCCAGCGATACCTCGCCGGGCCGGGGCATGGTGCCGCCGCCGGCCAGTCCGGCGGCGGATATGTTGTGGTGGGGTGAGCGGAACGGCCGGTTGGCCAGCAAACCGACGCCGCCCGGCAGCGTGCCGGCAATCGAATGGATCTTGGTCGCTTCGAGGGCCTCCTCCTTAGTCATATCCGGCAGGATCGACGGCAGCCGTTTGGCCAGCATACTCTTGCCGGAACCGGGCGGGCCGATCAGCAGCACATTGTGTCCGCCGGCCGCCGCGATTTCCATCGCCCGCCGCGCCGCCGCCTGGCCCATCACGTCGGCGAAATCCGGCGCGGGAACCACGCTTTCGGGAGCCTGTGTATACACCGCCGGCGAAATCGGCTCCCGTTCGGCCAGATGCTCCAGCAGCTGGATCACCGACGACACCGGATAGACTTCTACCCCATCCACCACCGCCCCCTCGGCGGCGTTTTCAGCGGGGAGAAATATCTGCCGGATCCCGGCGTCCCGGGCCGCCATCACCATCGGCAGCGCGCCATAGACCCGCCGGACCTCGCCGGTCAGCGACAGCTCCCCCAAAAAAGCCGTCTGTTCGGCCGGCAGCGGGATCTGGCCGGACGCCGCCAGCAGCGCCAGCAGCAGCGGCAGGTCATAGACCGAGCCCTCCTTCCGCACATCGGCTGGCGCGAGGTTGACCGTGATCCGGGAGACGGGATAGGTGAACCCGCAGTTTTTCAGCGAGGCGCGGACCCGGTCGCGGGATTCCTTGACCGCCGCGCCCGGCAGCCCGACCACGTCAAACCCCGGCAGCCCGCCGGACAGATCCGCCTCCACCGCCACCATAAATCCGTTGATGCCGGACAATCCCATACTGTTCAGCCGCGCGAACATACAACCACATCCTTATAGCTATTTGATAAAACATATCTGGGCGCTTTACTTGATTTTCTCCGCGCGGGTTGACCAATTCAACCAATTTTTTACCGTACACCAAAAGTCAAACCGCTATAGTAATCAGTATGAGGGGACGGCGCCGATGCGCCGTCCCCTCCATTCTATATATATTTTATACCAATGAAACCCACCGCGGGGGATTGGGGCGGGGGATCAGGGTAAACGGAATGTCGCAAGAGACGGGGAATCAGGCCCGACAAGTTAAAAATTTGTCAGCCGGCGGCGGTTCCGCTGTTATCCGGGAATTCGGTGATCTTTTGGACAATGTATTGCAGGATAAGACGGGCGTCGGTGATATCCACTTTACCGCTGCGGTTTACATCGGCATAGATCAATTGAATGCTGTTCAGCTTCACCTTATCTACCAGATATTGCAGTACCAGCCGCGCGTCATTGATATCCACATCGCCGCTGTTGGTGATATCCCCGAGCTTGCGGTCGGATTCCAACCATAGCGAATTAATGGTGACCGATCCCTCTTTATTCTGATCAAACCGGAACAGCAGATCCAAAATATTGCCGTCCATGTCAGAGATAAATCCGTTGCGCGGGTCGTTCAGCGAGATATAGATATCCTGGAACTCGGTAGTCAGCGCCGGCACCTTGTTCCCGTCGGGGGCGTACAGCTCCGAGAAAAGTGTGGCAAAAACACCTTCCGGGGGAACGATTCCGGGGGAGAAGATATTCGGATCCTGATTATCCATGTTGGGGTCAAACGGCCAGGGTTCGGGATCTTCGGTACGGGCCAGCTGGGACAGGGTAAACACGTTGCCAAGCCCGGCCGCCGATGCCTTGATCCGGACCACTAACGCTTTGTATTCGTTGTCAAAGGCGGCGGTGGTGCGGTACCAGCCGTCATTGCCCTCGAAATTGAAGGTCATCTGCTTGTTGGCAAAGGAGAATTCTCCCGCGCCGGCGTTGTACAGGACCGATTGCAGACCGGTAGTGACCGGTGCGAAAGCCGACAGGGAATCCCGGTTAAAATCGTCGAACCAGGCCCGGGACAGCGAGGGCGCCGGCATCGGACCGGCGGTGGGCGGCACCGGCGGCTTCACATACGTCTCCGGAATCGGCACCTCTTCCACCGTCAGGTAAAATACGCCGAGGTTCGCGTTGGTGCCGTTGTTTCCTCCGACCCCGTTTAACTTGATTTCATTGGTTTTACCCGGGTTTAACGGAACGGTAAAGGTGGCTACGCCGGAAAGCGTATCATAACTGCCGGTCGATATCATATTGACATAGGACCAGTCGAATCCATTGACTGTCAGGTTGATCCGGCCGAAGGTGGCGGAGCCGTAGTACAGCTTGATGGCAAACCGGCCGCCGTCATAACCGTCCACCTCTGTCAGGGTGGCGCTGTTGTTGTTGTTGCTGAAAGAACGCAGCTGGGCAGGCTGGGTGTTGGAGTTGACCTGGACGCCGACAAGGTTAAAATCGTACGGATCATACAGATCGGCGGTTTCTGACGGCACGGGAGGAGCCTTTGCAGGCGCTTTTTCTATGGATATCGCGGTGATGCTGTGCGGTTTGTTGGTATTGGCGCCGGCCAGCCGGATGGTGTTATAGCCGGCGCGCAGCGTAACCTGAATCGGCAGGATACCGATGTCTTTACCGGAGGTTCCTCTCAGCTGGACCTGCCCCATGTTGCTGCCGTTTACGGTGACGGTGATACGGGGGATCTGTTCATAAGTCCGCTGGTTTTGCGGTATCGCCTCAGTATACGGATGGCTGCGCCGCAGACCATCGGCGGCGTAATGCAGCCGGAGTATATACCGGCCGGCTTCTTCTGCCATGACGGTATCAATTTGCGCGGTGTAGCTCTTATTGACAAATGCGTCGCCACGAACCGTTGTGTCGTCCGCGAGGGTGAGCCGGAGGGGGCCTTCCCCGAAGTTATCGTCCAATTTGAGGTTGCCGCTGATGGAAAATTCATCCGGCAGATAGATATCCAATTTATCCATATCCAACTCTTTATAAGAGATGCCGTCTAAGGTCTGCGCCACCGTTTTGATGCGGCCCATGTCATCGAAATACACCTTGTCGATGCAGACGCTGCGCAGGTTGCCCGCGCCCGAAACGGCGCAGTTGTGGTAAACGGCGTACCATTCGCCGCGGTATTCCACGATCGAGCCGTGGGAGGTGTCACAGCCGGTCTCATCCAGATACGGGCCGCGCCAGCGCCACGGGCCTTTGGGGGTGATCGAGGTGGCGTACTGCAGCCGGTTACACCCGTCGTTGTTGTCGGCGTAGATCAGATAATACAGCCCGTTGCGCTTGAAAAGCTGCATCGCCTCATGGAAACTGCTGGAGCCGTTTACGCCGCCGGTCGGGATACCGCCGCCGACATTGGGATTGTGCATATTCATTTTTGAATCGGGCTTGATTGATACCATATCGTCGTTCAGCTCGGAAACATAGTAGTAGGGCCGGCTGCCGCCGCCGGTATAGATATACGCCATACCGTCGTCGTCGATAAACACCGCCGGGTCGATCTCCATCGAACCGCCGAGGCCTTCAATATAATGGGGCTGTACCTCATAGGGGCCCCAGGGGTTGGGGGCGATGGCGACGCCCATCTTCCAGGTGCCGCCCCAGTCGTTGACCGCGTCTTCCGGATGGGGGAAATAATAGTAGTATCTGCCGTCCGCCCCCTGAATGCAGTCCGGCGCCCACATGAAGGACATCCGGTCACTGCTGTTGCTCCACGGCACGTCATCCGAACGGAAGATCTCGCCTTCGTCCACCCAGTTGACCATATCGTCGGTGGAGAACACATGATAGCAGTCCATCCGGTCACACCCGTAAGCGGGCTCCCGGTCCCGGGAGGGGAAGACATACAGCCGGTCATTGAACACCCGGCCCACCGGATCGGCGGTGTAGATGCTGGTGATGAAGGGGTTGTTCGGCATGGCGTGAGGCGCCACAAATTCATCTTTGACCTCTAACTTGGCAGCTTTTTTGTTGTTGCTCATATTTTTTTCGCTTTTGTCGAAAATTTCAGACACTTCGCCGGGGCGGAACATATGGTAGTCGATATCCACCGGCTCCACCGATACCGTCACGGTATGGGTGCCGGGGGTGGCGGTCCACTGGCGGTTGGCGTCGATCTGGGAGGTGAGGCCGGGGGCCAGCGGCACCTGGAACAGGACCGAGTCATACCGGCGTCCGTCCACCGCGAAATGGGCCCGGAAGCTGGTGGCTTCGGTGCCGGTATTGGTCACCGTCGCCTGAATATACACCTCGGAGCCGTCGCCGATCTCCCGCGGGCTGACCATGATCTCAACCACCTCGAGATCGTAATCGCCGGGCGCGTCCTCCGCGGCGCCGGGTACCGCGCCGATCAGGATAAGCCCCAACAGCAGGGCCAGCGCCAGAGCCAGCGCGCCGAACCGGGTGATCCGCCGGCGGGATTTAACCTTTGCGTACAGTTTTTTCATGGTTTTGCTCCTTTTATTTGAAAGTTTGAAAACAGACAATAACAGTATATCATCAAATTGCGGAAATTTCAATACTTGTTTTCCGGGAGTTTTGTGCAGTTTTGCGCGGTTATTTTTTACATTGGCGGAAGTTTTTCCGGGTCTTTGTGTATTTGTTACCGTTTTCGCCTTGACTTTCGGCGCTGTTTTCAGTATGATTGATGATATCGACACAAATACCCGACAAACCAAAAGGAGGATTGCCACTATGTGGAAAAAGTTGCTCGGCGGGATGATGGCTGTGGTTTTGCTGGCCGGAGGTCTCGCGGGATTAACCCCCGCCGTTGTGGCGGAAGAAGGAGCGGAATTGGCCATGTTAAAAACCTGGTATAACTCCCCGGCGACTTATGTGCCCAGCGTGGCCAACTTGAACGGCAGTGACGCCTGGTCGCGGGAAGCCAGCCCTCTCGGCAACGGCTTCATCGGCGCGATGGTATTCGGCGGGGTGGACACCGACCGGATACTGATCAACGAGCATACCCTCTGGTCCGGCGGCCCCGGCGCCAGCTCAACCGGAACCTATAACGGCGGCACCGACGGCAAAGGAACGCGGGACAATATCCAGGCCGCGCTGAAAAACGTCCGGGAGACGTTACAGCAAAAGATGATCGAATTCAGCGCCACCAAAAAAGCGACGATCGACGATAACGGTAAAGTCACCGCGTTTGATTACGGCGATATTCCCTACAACAACTCTGGCAGCGCGATCATGGAGTCGGCCCAGCTCAGAGCCGAAATCGAAAAGCTCCAGGGAAATAAAACCAACTTCGGCGACTATCAGATGATGAGCAATATCATGCTGACCAACCCGAATCCGGTGGGCAACGGCTATTCCGGCTATACCCGTTCGTTGGATCTGCGGAAATCGCTGCTCACGGTCAGCTATACCGTCGGCGATACCGTGTATACCCGGGAGTATTTCATCAGCAACCCCGGCAACATCATGGTGATCCGGCTGTCCGCTGACAAAGAGGGCAGGATCACCCAGAATGTGGAGATCACCTCGCCCCATCCGGCCAACTGCCGTACCATTTCCGGTTACGGCGATATCCTGACCCTGACCGGCTGGCCGAATGGCCACGCGTCTAACCGCGGACTGAAATACGCCCAGCAGCTGAAGGTTATCAATGAGGGCGGCTCGCTCAACAACACCGGCGATAAGATCGAGATCCAGGGGGCCAACTCGGCCCTGATCATCATGAGTGCCGGCACCAACTACCACCAGTCGATGGATACCGACTACAACTTCTTTACGACCCAGAATGTTCAGGATATCCTGTTTGAAGCGGGCGACCGGGTGGAGGAAGCAGCGCTCAAGACCTTTGATGAATTATACGCGGAACATTTTGAGGATTACGACCGGCTGTTCGGGGCGCTGGACCTCAATCTGAACAATGTCCCGATGCCGCCGACCAAACCCACCTCACAGTTACTTAACGGGTATAAAAGCAACGTCAACACGGCGGCGGAAAACCGGTATCTTGAGATGCTCTACTACCAATTCGGGCGGTATCTGCTGATCTCCTCCTCCCGCCCCGGCTCGCTGCCCGCCAACCTGCAGGGCATCTGGGCCGACGGGCTGAATCCCCCCTGGAACGCCGACTATCACACCAACATCAATGTGCAGATGAACTACTGGCTGGCTGAACAGACCAACCTGAGCGAATGCCATCTGCCGCTGGTGGATTATATCAATTCATTGGTGCCCCGCGGCAAGGAATCGGCCAACCACTTCTTCAGCAAGGAGGACGGCTCGGCCGTCCGCGGCTGGACCATCGGCCATGAATGCAACACCTGGGCCTATACCTCCCCCGGCAACTGGTACTGGGGCTTCTACTGCCCGGCGGCGGCCGGCTGGCTCTGCCAGCATATATGGGAGCATTACGCGTTCACGTTAGATGAGGAATTCCTCTCCGATAACTATGACACCATGCTGAGCGCGGCTCTCTTCTGGGTTGACAACCTGTGGGAGGATAAGCGGGACGGCAGTTTGGTCGCCAATCCGTCCTATTCCCCCGAACACGGCCCCTATTCTCTCGGCTCCTCCTGTGACCAGCAGATCATCTGGGGCGTCTTCAACGAGGTGATCCAAGCGGCCGAGGTTCTCGGCGAATCCGAAAGCCCCGAAATCCTCGAGGTCAAAGCCGCGATGGCGGATCTCTGGCTGCCCGCTATCGGTCTTTCCGGCGTCTATTTGGAGTGGAAAGATGAGACAAAAATGGATATCGAAGGCTCGAGGGAAGGCTCCGGACCCAACGATACCCACCGCCATGTCAACCATCTCTACGGCCTGCATCCCGGCAACTTAGTGGTCGCCGGCCGCAGCGAGGAGGACAATAAAAAGGTCGAGGCGATGAAAAAGACCCTCAACCTCCGGGGTGACGCCGGCACCGGCTGGTCCAGAGCGTGGAAGACAAATTTCTGGGCCCGGCTGCGGGACGGCAACCGCGCCCATACGCTGCTCAGCGGGCTGCTCAAGGATTCCACCTATCCCAACCTCTTCGATTCCCACGCCCCCTTCCAGATCGACGGCAACTTCGGCGGTACCGCCGGTATGAACGAGATGTTTATCCAGAGCCAGGGCGATTCCATCGACCTGCTGCCGGCGCTGCCGGCCGTCTGGGACGAAGGC
>Ga0123353_10010362_pt1 | contig 12985 bp, 8 predicted proteins | sample TergutLab28metaG_3_FD_92763 | JGI IMG/M metagenome (GOLD analysis project Ga0123353, IMG submission 92763) | Labiotermes labralis P3 segment gut microbial communities from Petit-Saut dam, French Guiana - Lab288 P3 | ecosystem: Host-associated > Arthropoda: Insects > Digestive system > Gut ...
AAGCAGCGATTGCATAAGTGTTGCCTTTTATTGGCTACGAGAGTTAGTTTTTAACGGAACCGTCTCACAACCTCCGACATGCTTACAAATCCACATACATGCTGTCAAAACCAAACGACCCCAATGTGTATTTATTTGTTTGATAATCAATGTATAACAAGGTTGTTTTATTGGGTTGAGTAACAAGCGAGTAACAAAAATATTTCTTTTTAACCTTACAACCGTATTGTTTTTGTTTATCGCGGCAAAAATACAATTTTCTATTTATTCTCTTGTTGTTATTTTATTATCGTGTAAAATTTTATCAATAGTTCGTTACAAATTGAAATTTGTACTGCGTTTGGAACTTTATTTTTACTTTTTGTGCGTTTTTGATAACTCCTTCTCCCATTTTGGATTATCCAATATAAGTCCAATTGACTGGTAAAAAAAAATCGTATTAATGCTGCTACGGTCGAAAAAGCCTTCTCTGTTTTTGATTTTCGTATCAATACTGTCAATCGCAAATGTGCTATATTGACAAATCATAGTTAGTTGGTTTGAATAAATATCTACAATAGTAGAAATTTTAAAAGCCATATAAAAAAATATGGCTAAATATTTCGCCTCGATAAATCTTCGCCCTACTTCAAAGATATTAACCACTCATCCCTCTAACACCATCTTATATTCTATCGAAAGTTTCAAATTCTGAATAAAGTTTTCCGGATTTATTTTGTAGTGATGATTGGAAAAATCGGAGTTGAAAACATTGTTGGTTTCCATAATACGTATTTCTAACGGGATTTTTCCTTTCGATTTTTCTATGGATTCCTTAAGCAGATAAGCAGCTTTTCCATTTATATCTCTTACATTAAATACAATCCGCACTTTTTTGCAAAGCTTTTCGAAAGCATCATCTAAGTAAAAAATATTGTTTGGTTTAATATCCAGATTTTTTGGCGCATTGGGGTCTTTGTTAAATCGCGGTTCGGCACGGGCACTTACAAAGAGTTGTTTTCCAACCTCAAAGAGATGTCTGTATTTGGTAAATTCTTCCGAAAAGAGCATCATCTCATAAGTTCCGCTTTCATCTTCGAGGGTAACACGACCGTAGTCTTTTCCGGTTTTGGTTACCCCTTGCTTTACGTCGGAAACAATGCCGGCGAACTTGGCGGTTTTAGTCAAGAATTTCTCTTTTTCTTCTGCTTTGTTCAACAAATCACAATCTATATTACAATAGTTTTGGATGATGGCTTTATAGTTGTCTAACGGGTGCCCTGAAATATAAAAACCTGCAATCTCTTTTTCAAAGCGCAGTTGTTGTATCTGATTCCATGGCTCGCACACCGGCAATTGTGGAAGCGCTTCTTCTTGCATAGCCGGAGTGCCATCAAAGATAGAGGTTTGCTGTTGTGCACCGGCGTTGTTTTCGCGGGTTGCCCACAGCAACAGTTTTTCTAAGAAAGTGATCTTTTCATCTTTTTCAATATGAAAAAACTGCGCCCGATGCACGCCGGGAAGCCCATCAAAAGCCCCTGCATAGATTAACGACTCCATGTTTTTTTTGTTGCAATTTTTTGAGTTAATACGTTTTACAAAATCAAAAATAGTCTCAAATTTGCCATTTGTTTCTCTCTCTTCAATAATAGAACTGATGGCAACGCTACCTACTCCTTTTAGCGCCGCCAAACCAAAACGAACGTCTCCTTCTTTGTTTACAATAAACTCTACATCCGACTCATTAATATCAGGAGGTAAAATACGAATGCCGGTTTGCAAACCATCTTCAATAAACTTCTTGATATTGTCCATGTTGGCAAGGTTGTTGGTAAGGTTTGCCGCTAAAAATTCTGCCGGATAGTGCGCTTTCAAATAGGCAGTTTGGTACGCAATGAGCGCATAACAGGTAGCGTGCGATTTGTTGAACGCATACTCTGCAAATTTTACCCACTCTTCCCAAACTTTCTTCAATATATCGGTATCATGTCCCTGCTGGTCTCCTCCATACAGGAACTCTTTTTCCATATCTTTCATTACCTTCATTATCTTCTTTCCCATCGCTTTGCGGAGCGTATCTGCTTGTCCGGGTGTAAACCCTGCCAATAGTCTTGAAAGCAACATAACTTGCTCTTGATAAATAGTAATCCCATAAGTATCATTCAAATAAGTCTCCATAATGGGGATGTCGTACTCAATCTTTTCTTTTCCATGTTTTCGGTTAATGAATGACGGGATTTTATCCATGGGACCCGGACGGTAAAGGGCAACCATAGCAATCACATCTTCAAAGCGCTCCGGTTTGAGGTCAATTAAATACTTGCGCATTCCGGCGCTTTCCAACTGAAAAATGCCGGTAGTATCTCCCTGACTTAAAAGTTGGTAAGTTATTTCATCTTCTAATGTAATGTCATCAATATCCATATCAATATTGAAACGTTTTTTAATATTTGCCAATGTACTGCTGATAATATTGAGTGTTTTCAGTCCGAGAAAATCCATTTTAAGCAAACCTGCTTCCTCCACCCATTTTCCTTCAAATTGTGTAACAGGGATTGTACTGTTTTTCGAGATACTCAAGGGAATTTGAGAGATAAGGTCATCTTTTCCAATAATTACTGCGCAGGCATGTACTCCGTTTTGGCGCACAGTACCTTCCAATTCGCGCGCATAGTGGAGGGTTTTTTTTACCAATTCATCGCCGGTATCAAAAGCGTTTTTAAGCTGGGGAACATCTTTATATACTTTTTCAAAAGTAACTCCGGCGGTTTCCGGGACCAATTTCGACAAGCGGTCGCTTTCAGACAACGGTAATCCCAGCACCCGAGCGCAATCTTTGATAGATCCTTTTGCTGCCATCGTTCCGAAAGTAACGATTTGCGCCACTTTCTCAGCGCCGTATTTACCAATCACATATTCGATCACTTTTTCGCGACCCGAATCGTCAATGTCAATATCCATATCGGGCAATGAAACCCTGTCGGGATTTAAGAAGCGTTCAAAGAGTAGATGATATTTGATAGGATCAACATTCGTAATGTTCAGGCAATAAGCCAATATGGAGCCTGCTGCAGAGCCGCGCCCTGGTCCAAAGCGAATCCCCATCTCTCTTCCTGCTTTTATAAAATCCCACACAATAAGAAAGTAGCCGGGGAATCCCATCTTTTTCACCGTTTCCAACTCAAACTGAATACGTTCAATAATCTCATCGGTTAATACATTCCATCTATTATTAGCGCCTTCAAACACTAATTCCTCCAAGTAATGATATTCATCTTTATATCCTTCCGGAACCGGAAATTTTGGAAGCATGACATTCATTTTCAATGAAATATCTTCAATTTTATTCGCTAGTTTTTGAGTATTTTCAATTGCTTCGGGATATTCGGCGAAGAGTTCCGTCATCTCCTGCGTTGTTTTCAGAAACTCCTGTCCGGTATAAGCCATTCCCATATCGGTATCGGTATCTTGCAGTGAAGCATCGGCATCTTGGGTTTTCTTTCCTGTGTTAATGCAGATTAACAAACGGTGCGCATCATAATCTCTTGCATCCACATAGTGCACATCGTTAGAAGCAATAAAAGGTACGTGGCAAATTTCTGAGAGTTGTTTAAGCGCCTTATTAACTAACTGCTGCGCCTGATGTCCGTTGTTTTGCATCTCTAAGTAATAGTCGTTTCCAAAAATCTTCTTATATTTTTCTACCACTTTTATCGCATTATCCAAATTCAGAAATTGAGGTGCTAACTCTTTGTTTTCAATAGGATTGTCAGCCATAATTGTTTTCGCGAGTTCACCGCCAAGACAAGCGGAGCAGGCGATAAGACCTTCGGAATATTTTTCCAACAGTTCCATATCCACACGTGCTGTGTAGTAGAATCCTTCAATAAAAGAGAGCGTTACAATTTTGGAGAGGTTTCTGTATCCTGTCCAATTTTTAGCTAAGAGGATAAGATGTCGTCCGCCGCGGTCTTCTTTCATCGTTTTATCCTTGTCGAAGCGGGTACGTTGCGCTACATACACCTCACAACCGATAATAGCCTTGAATTTATCATCTTTTTGGGCGTGTTCCTTGTTAAATTTTTCCACCTCATCCACAAACTCAAACACGCCGTACATATTTCCGTGGTCGGTAATTGCCATAGCGCGTTGTCCGTCGTTGTATGCTTTTTGGATCAGTTTTTTAATTTTGGCAAGCCCGTCTAAAATGGAGTACTCCGTGTGTACATGAAGGTGTGAAAAGTTGCTCATATATAGTTGCTTAAATATTTTTTTTGTCGTAATAAATTTATATTATTAGCATGCGAAAATACACAATTCTTTATTAAGAAAACAATATTATCAATTTACTGTAATAATTTTTCTCAAATTATGTTATATAATGTTAAATTACAATAAAAAAATATTTTTTTTTGATAAACATAAATACTATTACATTATGGGCTCTTTTGAAACCGACAGAATCACCCTCGAAGGTGTAACCTTCGATGACTTGTTATTAATTCCTGCATATTCCGAAATACTTCCGAAAGAGGTGGTATTAACCACTAAATTTTCAAGGAATATAGTATTAAACCTCCCTTTTATTTCAGCTGCAATGGATACTGTTACTGAAGTCAAGATGGCTATTTCTATTGCTCGGGAAGGAGGAATTGGCGTTATTCATAAAAATATGTCAATTGAAGAGCAGGCGAAGCAGGTAAAATCGGTGAAACGTGCCGAAAACGGGATGATAAACACACCTGTTACAATTTGTCCGAATAAAACGGTGGGCGATGCGCTGAAACTGATGGCAGAATATAAAATTGGTGGGATTCCTGTAATAGACGAAAATAAAAAGTTAGTAGGTATAGTTACCAACCGCGACCTCCGGTTTGAAAAAGACTTTAACAAACCTATTGATTTGGTAATGACTAAAGAGAATTTGATCGTTACGAAAAGAGACATCAATTTAGATCAAGCCGGCGATATTTTGCAGCAGCACAAAATTGAAAAATTGCCGGTAGTGGACAATGACGGTCGATTGCTCGGTTTGATCACTTATAAAGATATTACCAAAGCCAAAGACAAGCCTTTTGCGAGCAAAGACACTCAGGGTCGTTTGCGCGTGGCTGCCGGAGTTGGTATCTCATTCGACACGGAACAACGTGTGGAAGCATTAGTAAAAGCCGGAGTAGATGCTATTGTTTTAGATTCTGCTCATGGACATTCTAAAGGAGTTATTGAAACCTTAAAAACAATCAAGACTCTATATCCGAATTTAGATGTGGTAGTAGGAAACATTGCCACAGCAGAAGCGGCGAAGGAGTTGGTAAAAGCTGGCGCTGATGCTATTAAAGTAGGTATTGGCCCCGGCAGTATCTGCACCACACGCGTAGTGGCCGGTGTGGGTGTTCCGCAAATCAGCGCTATTTATGAAGTGTATAACGCAATAAAAGAGTCAGATGTCCCAATTATTGCAGACGGAGGTATCAGATATTCTGGAGATATTGTGAAGGCTTTGGCTGCCGGCGCCCACTCGGTAATGTTGGGAAGTTTGTTAGCCGGAGTAGAAGAATCTCCGGGCGAAACGATCCTCTTTAATGGACGTAAGTTTAAAAGTTATAGAGGGATGGGGTCTTTGGAAGCTATGCAAAAAGGATCGAAAGACCGCTATATGCAAGGCGATGTAGATGATATAAAGAAATTAGTGCCCGAAGGGATCTCCGGCAGAGTGCCTTATAAAGGAGATCTTTATGAAGTAATTTACCAAATGGCAGGCGGCTTGCGCGCCGGAATGGGATACTGCGGCACCAAAATAATTCCCGATTTACACCAAGCCAAATTCTGTAGAATCACAAATGCAGGAGTTGCCGAAAGCCACCCTCACGATGTAACCATCACAAGCGAAGCACCCAACTATTCCCAAGGAAACTAACCCAAATAATTGTTAATTGTTAATTGTTCATTAATATAATATCCTACTATTATTGCTGAGCAAATAATGTGAACAATAGAAGTGGTAATACAAGCGCCGTTCATACTCCACAATGGAATTAAGATTAATAATAATATGAATGTGAGTATAGCGCCTATCACTGATTTTATAATAAGAATTTTCATTTTTCCTAAAGCTGCAAAAAAATGCGCATAAACACTTGAAAAGGATATGGCAAGAACTCCCGGACTCATCAATAGTATTATCTGTTTTATCTCCGAAAACTCATCTGTAAAAATATAGATGAAAACCGATTTGGGCAACAACAACAAGAGTACGATGCAAAAAAAGGAAAATGCAAAACTGATTAACGATGCTGTAACTACTCCTTTCCTAACTTTTTTGGTGTTTCCTTCTTTAATAATTTTTGAAAATTGAACCATAGAGATACTTCTACTGATAATCCATATTGATTCTGAAATATTTATACCTAAAGCAAAAATCCCTAATGATGCTTTGCTTAAATAAAATATAATGAAATAGAAACTCAAACGAACAACAAGAAAATGGAAGAAATTACTTAATTCATTCTGAAAACCATAGTTAAAACTCTGTTTAATAACTGAAAAATCTAATTGGAACTTTATTTTTCCTACAGTTTTTTTAGTTAAAATAAAAGCAATTATAATAACTACAATAAAAGATAAAATATATGCATAAAAATAATCGAAAAAATTTGTCTCGGTAGTATTATAAAATAAAAAGATAAAAATCAATAAGAACAACGGTTGCAATATGGTAATTAAATTAAAATATTTAATTTTCTGCATACCAATATAAAGCGCATTGTGAAAAGTAATGTACCCCGTTAATAAAGAAGCTATTAATAATAGGATCAGAAATAAATTATTGTTCGTTGTATTTAAAGGTAAAAAATAGAATATTAATACACCGCATGATGAGCTGATAAAAGTCCAGATGCAAGCCTGTACATACAATTTCGAGGCACCCACTTTTCTTACAAAGAATGAGATGCTGCTATTTGTAAAAATATTGGTAACAATAGCAATGAGCCCCAGATTGGCAACAAAAATAGCCTGATAACCTTTTCCTTCAGCACCCCAAAATTGAGCAATACATACAACAACAATGAAATTAATCAATACAATGGCAACTTTACTAAGAATAGTTAAGATAGTATCGTATTGTTCTTTTTTGCTAATCATTATTATTATAATTAATCAATCGGCAAATGTATCATTTTTTCTTTTCCTCAATAAACTGTGTCTGCTGATGGTTAAATCTTTTTTGGTTAAATCTTTTTTTAGTTATCTTTTTGCATTAATTTTTTTCTACTTTTGCCGTTCAATTATTAATTTTAAAAAAAACAGTATTAACCAAAAAAAAATTAACATGAAAAAAACATTTTTAGCAGCAATGGCGCTTATCGTTGCATTTGCATTCACATTCACTTCTTGTGAAGAGCCTGAAAAAACGAAGGAAGAATTATTAATGCAGAAAAAAGGGTGGGAAATGTTTACCGCCACATCTTCACCTGCTTACACTAATATTGAAGATGTTACCAGTGAAGACTTATTTATTTCTTATTTCGCAACATGTGAAAAAGATGACATTCTCTTTTTTAATTCGGGAGGTGCTGTTGTAAATTTCGGCAAAGATATTTGTGACTGGGATACAGGAAAAGAAAAAAATTTAGGAGAATGGAGACTTGCCGAAAACGATATACTAACGTTTTATCTCCCATATTTTGTAGATAATGATGATCTGATGGTAAGACTTGAAGCAAAAGTTATTGTTGTGAACGAAAGTACTTTGCAATTAAGAATACCTATTGCAGATATTGATAATAATCCAGCAAAGTCAAAGGCTTCAAAAAGAGGTATAATCGTAGTTCGTAATGCAGACACTAAGGCCGATCCTAAGTATCAATTTACTATTACCTATAAAGTGGCTAAGTAATAACATTAGACAATCTGACGATAAACACTTTAAATTATTATGATATGAAAAAATTATTTTTAATCCTTGCAGTAGCAGCTCTTGTGGTTGCATGTGCCCCCAAAAGCCAACCGGCTACGACTACTCCTACCGAAGCAGAAGAAATTGTTATAGTTGACGAAACTGTAGCTGTAGAAGAACCGGCAGTTGTAAAACCAACAACTACAAAACCGGCAACGCCTAAAGTTGAAAACCCCAAAGTTGAAGAGCCAAAGGCTGAAGAACCCAAAGTTGAAGAACCTAAAGTTGAAGAATCTAAAGCTCCGGCTGATGAGCCTAAAACCAATCAGGTAAAGCGTAGATAAAAGGTTTTTATCTCTAATCACAAAGCCCGTTTTTTAAGCGGGCTTTTTTCGTTTTAATCCAATTGTCCAAACACTCGCCTGTGTTCAGCACTATTTTTTTATTCAGTGCACCTTCAATCACCGAGCCACAAACATCACACAACGGCTCGTATGTTTTTTTTTGAAGATAATCGGTGGCGGCTATGTTGTTTGAAGAAAAGAGAATAGATTGGGCATCCTGTATGGTCATTCTTGTAATGGCATCAATTACAATAGGAATAACCCCTTCTATGGAAGCTTCTGCAGCTCGGTTAATGGATAAAATCAACTGTTCTTCAATTCCTTTAATTACAGTACCAAAACCGGGTACTTTCGCAATTTGTGTTACTATAGTAGCTACATCGTTAGGCAATAAGATTTTCACCGCTTGATCTAACAGAAATCCGTCTTCTTTTCCCAATGTTTTTAAAGCGTAATTTGAGCCCACTTCTAAGGCTGATTTTAACCCCGCAGCGATCTCGCTTTCTGTTAACAGAAATTGATCGCAACTAAACAGTAACAAAAGAGATAAAAACAGAGGGATTTTTCTAAAAGTATTCATGATGATTAGTGGTTAATGGTTAATGGTTAGGTAATTGAGCGTAGTCGAAATTAATGGTTAATGAACTTTGCGTCTTTGTGCCTTTGCGAGCCCTATTAATGCAAAGCATTTTTAAACTGTTCATATCGCTCCTCAAAATATTCTCCTTGTTTTCCTCCTAATGTGTTCCATTCTTTTTTTACTGCGGCAATTCGGTCTTTATCAGCGGGATGTGTACTTAAAAATACAGGTGTTGGAGAATGTGAGTCTAATTTTTCAAAAAAGTTTGCCACCCCGCGCGCATCCCAGTCGGTTATATATGTATAATTTACGGCATATTTATCTGCCTCAAACTCATGGTCTCTGGAGAACTTTAGTTCAACTAACCCTGCAGCTAAATCGGTAGCAATCTTAATCCATTGATTAGAATTTTTTCCCAATAACATGGAAAGCAACAAATCAATTCCGTAAGCTTTGGTAAGTTGTTCCGAAGAGTGTCTTCGGGCAACGTGTGCCATTTCGTGCGCCATTACACCCACAAACTCTGCTTCATTGTCAAGTGTTTTTATTAATCCGGTGTAAAAATAGAGATAACCACCCGGCACAGCAAAAGCATTTACGGTGGCATCATCTTTAATAATTCTTACTTTCCAAACAAACCTGTTGGCATAATCTACTTTTCCGGTAGCCAACAGTTCGTTTTTAAAAAGATTGATCATATCGTAAGCTTCTCGATATTGCGTTTCATTAAGAATAACAAAATTCGGATTTGCCATGATCTCCTGATCGAATTGTGCGCCAAGTTGTATTTCATCTTCCAAAGAAAAAATAGTTTTGGGCTTGTCGCACGAGGCGCTGAATAAAGTAATCAGCACAATAACTAAAGTAAATTTGATTTTTTTCATTATTATCATAATTTTTTACGTTTTTTAATTACGCTGCAAATATCTAAAAAAAATCAATTAGATAAATGTTCGGGCAATAGTGTTTTGCAATATAATCTTTTGTTATTCGTTAGATGAATAATTTTTTATCAACATTCGCGGATATTTTGAAAAATATTTTTAAATTTTGGGTTCTTTTTTTGAGCGTTATCTTGGTGGTTGGGACCTCGTGCTCTACTCGTAAAAACAATTTTCCAAATCGCGCCTATCATACCGTAACTTCAACATATAATGTAAATTATAACGGTAGAGAAGCACTTAATAAAGGTATTTCCGATCTGGATAAAAAAAGGAAGGATAATTTTTTGGAGATTCTACCAATATATTATTATCCGCCTAAACAAGATCTTACCTCAGCATTTCCATCTTTTGACCGAGCTATTGAGAAGTCTTCAAAATCAGTATTCAAGCACTCTATATTAATTCGGGGAAAAGAGTATGTAAAAACTATGAACGATGCCTATATGATGATGGGAAAAGCCTATTTTTATAAACAGGACTATAACGAGGCTAAACGCGTATTTAACTATATTGTAAATGCATACAAAGACTGGGGAAGCGTAGAGGAAGCTACCGTTTGGATTGCCCGCGCCGAAATGAGACAAGAGTATTTTATTCGTGCGCAATCGCTTTTGGAAGAAATTGGTCCTTCTTTGTGGCAAACAAAAATAAAATCAACAACCCTAAGAGATGATGATGAGTTTAAATCTAAATCTAAAACTACTAAGAGTAAAAGTAAAAGCAATATAAAGAAGAAAAAGCCGACAACTCAAGCTAAGAAGAGTACAAGCAACAAAAAGAAAACAGTAAAGCGTAAAATCACCAATACGGTTCGTCTTCAGTACTATGCCGCGGGAGCAGAGTATCATTTAACAGCTCAAAACGGAGATATAGAAGAGGCAATTGATAATATTAAGATCGCTTTACAATACAAGCCGAAGAAAGATTTTCGTGTGCGTTTGCAATTTATTTTAGGACAGCTGTATGAAAAGGTTGAACACCGGCAAGCTGCACAAAACTGGTTTATGAAGGTAATTAGAGCCAATCCTCCTTATGAGATGGAGTTTAACGCACGTATGCGCTTAGCCGTAAATTATGATGGAACACCATTGTCGAAGAAGGCGGTAATGAAAGAACTTAATAAAATGTTGAAAGAGTCTAAAAATGAAGATTATCGAGATCAGATTTACTATGCTTTTTCCGAAATTGCCCGCATTGACGAAAATGAAGCCGATAGAGAGTTCTACCTTGCCAAGTCGGTAGCTGCCTATACTACCAACAATTATCAAAGAACCTATTCATCATTAGCTTTAGCGGATATATATTTTGATGAGGAGGAGTATGTGAAAGCGCAAGCCTACTATGACACTGCGCTCATGTCTTTACCTTCAAATTATCCAAATAGTGAATATGTAATCACCAAAGCATCTATTTTAAGAGATCTTGTAGATAATTTGAATATGATTCTATTACAAGACAGTTTGCAGCGTATAGCAAAGATGAGCGAAGGCGAACGGCAAAGATGGGTTAATAAAATGATTGCCAATTATACAGAGGAGGAGCGAAGGTTGGCTAAAGAAGAAGCAGATAGAATGTTGGCGCTGAGTGCTACTCAAAATTTTGCCAATATCAATATAAATACACAAGGACAAAGCAACAAATGGTATTTTTATAATCCGGGTCTAGTGTCACAAGGTGCCACCGAATTTTACAGACGCTTTGGAAACAGAAAGTTGGAAGACAATTGGAGAATTAGCAATAAAACTGTGATCTCGTTTGAAGATATGCTGGCGCTAAACGAAGGGGGAACACAGGAAGAAGAGGAGGAGTTTGACGAAGATGGAAATCCTATTGCAAAGAGAGAAACTGACCCTAAGAAACCTGCTTATTATACACAGGATCTACCTATGACACCTGAGGCTATTGAAGAATCGAATGAATTGATTGTTAACGCTATGTACCAAGCAGCAATCATCTACTTCGATCAGCTTCACGACTTGAAAAGATCGAATGAGATGTTGCATAAACTGATTCAGCGTTTCCCTGGTCATGAGTTGGAATTGCCATGCTACTTCCTGTTGTGGACCAATTATAATAAGCTAAAAAACAACAGTAAAGCAGAAGAAGCAAAGAATGTTATCATTACAAAATATCTTAATACAGATTATGCCAAATTGATTTTAGATCCTGATTACTATAAAAAGTTAGCTGAAGCGGCAAAGGAGAATGAACGTAGATACGAAAATCTCCATAGAACCTTTTATTCCAAACAATGGGAAAGAACTATACAGCTTGCAGATGAGTTGCTTAAGCAAACAGAAGATGTGGCTTTGATTGCCAAAACATCTTATTTTAAAGCAATTGCTATTGGACAAATAGAAGGACAGGAATCTTTAGAAACCTCTCTAATCCAAATTATTAAAGATTACCCTCGCGAACCGGTGACAGAATTGGCTAAAATCCTTTTATCCACATTCTCCTCAGAAGCAACTCTATTATCGAATAATGAAAACCAGACAACTAACGAAAAAGAGCAGGAAACAGGGATTTTTGAATCTCCTTTCAATCCCAATTTAGATGAGATGCACTACATAATTATTTTGGTAGATATACATAAAAAAGCCATTAACGATATAAAATATGATGTATCTACTTTCAACTCAACCTATTTCCGTTTAGAGCGCTTTAATATTAACAGTTTCTATATCAACCAAGATGAACAATTGGTAACCATTGCCAGATTTAAAGGAAAAACCGATGTTATGAACTACCATCTTGCCATTACAAATAACGATGTTTTCGCCCAATCCATTCAAGATAAGAGCATTACAATTTTCGCTATTTCTGCAAGTAATTATTCTATTTTTTACAATCAACCCGAGGGAAGGCATTTATATGAGAGGTTTTTTGAAGAAAACTACAAATAAAATTGCCTTTGGATCATTAGTTAAAATGTATATCATAAAATAATATTATTTTGCGACCAAATAATATGATAATATGATTATAGACAAACTTTTTCTTCATGTAGCCGGTAAAGGGCACGTATGCGTGGGATTAGATACTGATTATGAATATCTTCCACCACATTTTTCAAAAGCGTTTTCCCATATCAGCGATGCGCTTTTTTCGTTTAACAAACAAATTATTGATGCTACGTTAGATGTTTCGGCGTGCTACAAAGTGCAAATTGCTTATTACGAAGCTTTTGGAATGCAAGGATTGGAAGCCTACCGGAAAACATTATCCTATCTGCGTGAAC
>Ga0123353_10010363_pt1 | contig 12985 bp, 11 predicted proteins | sample TergutLab28metaG_3_FD_92763 | JGI IMG/M metagenome (GOLD analysis project Ga0123353, IMG submission 92763) | Labiotermes labralis P3 segment gut microbial communities from Petit-Saut dam, French Guiana - Lab288 P3 | ecosystem: Host-associated > Arthropoda: Insects > Digestive system > Gut ...
AACGGCCACCTATAGGTGTGATGATACCAGAGGCTGTATAATACAATTTTGACCTCCTGATGATGAGCACATGGTGCTCGAAACATGTAGAGGCATGAAATAAACCTATTGTAAAACAAAAATTTTGTGCATCAAGTTGGTTAATTACTAAGATAAACAAAATACCGTTAATGCCGGCACTCAATATTAAGCATTCACTGATAGCTGCATGTTACTTCTGACCTCAGAAAGGAAAGAAACCACTTTGAATACCTAGGTGTAGATAGGATATTAAAATAGATCTTGCAAAGACGGGCTCTGAAGACAGGAATGGATTAATGTAACTCGGCACTGGGACAAATGGCGGGCTGAAATCTGCGCTCTTGTGGGATCCTACGCAGTGCACCTTTCCGCACCGATTTATGTTTGCATGTTGTAGTTCAGTAGAATTCCAATTGTCTTCACCGGCCACGGACCACAGAAAGGTTTTCGGGCCTGATCCCTAGGATGGGAAGGGGGGGGGGGGGGGAAGGCAAGCAGAAGAATTTTGAAAAATATCCAGTTCTGTAAAAAAAACAAAGGCAGTTCAACAGTAGCTTTGATATTAAATACTTGGCGCTGCATGCAGTAAGCGAAGTTTTACGTGGTATAGTCTGAAATTAGTTTCTAGTGTGAAACGAACGTTGATACACAGTTTGGCAGCAGACGCCAGTTTGTGGGTGGTCTTGTATAGCTGTATCGAACTGAGACAGGGAATGCTATGGTATGATTCTCTGTATGCATTACAAAAACTGCTAAGGACGCACAGTAGATTAAAGCAGATCTGAGAAGTAAAATGGCGAACAATACGCGCACAACGTAACATTGAGGCGCGTTCGCGTAACCATTGTTGCCGTGGAAAAGCAGTAAGTATTGCATACAGTATTCTGTGTGCGAGCGCGCGCGTGTGTATGTAGCCTCAGCCATCCAGTATGCAAAGCGCATGCGCCGTACTGTCGTCTGTGGCTCGTCTGGCTCTACCATATTTTTCCACATTATCTCATAAACGGCAATACCAAAATTAATTATGGATTGGATACCATGGGAGAGAAGGAAAAAGAGGACGTCCAAGAAAAACGTGGATGGAAGGAGTACAAGTAGCCATGACAACAAGAAATTTAGAACCAGATCAATGGAGAAACAGAGTGGAATGGCGTTTGGTTTCCGGAAGACAGCGACAACCGGGCGGGCGGGCAGGCAGGCACAGGCAGGCAGACACAGACAGAAAGACAAACAGACACAGAAAGACAGACAGAATGATAGGACAGAAAGACAGACACAAAGACGGACGGACGGACAGATAGATAGGTAGATATAGATATAGACAGATAGATAGATAGACAGACAGACAGACAGATAGATAGATAGATAGATAGATATAGAGATAGATAGATAGATAGATATAGATATATCAATAGATAGATCTCATAAACGGCACTATTTTCGAGTGAAAACTGATTGGACAGGAAATGCGTTTTTTTTCTGCAACTTCCGTCTGAAACATTTCTCATTCTAAGAATAATTCAGCTAGATATAAAATATTTCATAGGTCTTCATGTTATTCTTGTCACATTTTAAGGAAACTTGAATATTTTCAACAGATCTTCGAAAAATACTCAAATACCAAATTTCATGAAAATACGTCCTGTGGGAGCCGAGTTTTTTCCCATGAGAACGGACAGACGCACACACATGACGAAGTGATGAGCAACAGTCGCTTTTTGCAGTTTTGCGAAAGCGCCTACAAACGAGACACGACAGTCACAATACCCGGTGGGCCTGCATGAGAATTACGCTTAAGCTGTCCAGATTGGAACCAAGTGCGAGAACTAATAAATATAAAATGCAAAGTTGTCCCGCGCATGTCCACTCATTCTTTAACCTCGGAATTGGATAGGGGTTACAGGTCAGCTTCGCGCTCCGGCCGCTTCATCCCCGGTAACAAAGACCCTGGTATGCATCGAATAGGAGGCTGGGTAAGTCTCAGATCCGGTCTGGACATTTTTAAGAAAACTTCCTGGCCCCTTCTGGGAATCGAACCACGATACCTCGGTTTTCAGCCCGTAACCTACTCACTATACGGACTAAGCCATCCCCAGTCCTAAACGTACAGCCTACAATAGAAATGTGGCCGTTGCATATATGGTTACAAGTACGGAAATCCCCCCCCCCCCCTCTTTGGAAATAAACGAGGAAATGGTGGCAACTTTGAACGACAGAGTGACTCACAGCAAGGGCGCTGAAATCTCAGGCGCCTGGTCGCCCAAGAGAATGAATTTTGAACAGTGGCCGCAAATAGTTTCAGCATAATTATTTCACATTTTTCTTTACATACAAAAACATGTACCGGTTCAGATGCAACAAGCAGAGGGCGACAGATAACAGCAAAGTTCACAGATAATTCCAGAACTGTGAGTCCCCTGTGTAAAACGTCACCCTGTCACCCGTCTGGCGCCTGGAATATGGAGATGGCTCCTATGTTTTTGGAAATGGGTCCCTGACCTCGAGGAACAACGGAATCCTTTGAGGACGAAAATCGGTCTACATTACAGATTAAGTCAGTTCGTGACTCACTGAGAACACTACACGTTCATTAGAAAACCCATTCGCAGAATCTGTGCAGGGAACAATTGCTTACTGAAATGAAACACATAAGACACATAAATACGCCATGTGGACAAAAAACAGCATCTTAAATCTTACGACGCGTTTAATCACCAGGCTTTAAAGACAAGTGAACTCGCCCGCCAGCTGGGAGAAAGGGAAGCATCAATTCAACCAGGAGTACACACGTTCCAAAAATATAGCAACCACGTCAAAATTCTAGGCCCCAGATGGGTAACATGAAGCACGTTCCATGCTGAGGGCCCACAAATATTAGGGGCCACCGTACAAAATTTAGACTCCCGGGATTTGTGTCCCCCTAGATTACACTAAGTATCCTATGTTTATTGGGCCGTACATCATTGTGATAGTTGAAGAATAAAAGACCAACTTGATGTCACTTGGTATTTTATTTCACTTCTTATGTAGGCGTATCCGTGTTGCAGGCTGAAGCCTGCAACCCGGATACCACTCCAACCCAACCACACCGAATCTCCAACACACATCGAACTAAGAACAACACGACCAATATAGTAATTCAACAGAACAGTCGCAAGCTCCTGATGATGGATATATTAATGTCCGAAACATGTTGAACGCATAAGAAGTGAAATAAAATAGCAAGTGACATCAAGTTGATCTTTTATTCTTCAACTACACTAAGTATGTTCGTGTCCTGTGACACCAGTTGTGTCCTCTAATCATCAAAAACGCCAGAATGTAACAAGTTGATTAGAGTTGTGAGAGCTGCTTAAGGAGGAAAGAAAACGCCCAGCCGTATGAAAACACAATTCTTCCCTACAGACATCTCTGAACACAGCCCCAGAATTCAAAGGTATGTACGGGACACCACGTTCTGCTATGCGGAGCCAATCAGCCGAATGGGTTATTCGTAGTCTGCCTTCGCTGTACAACGTGCAGGGGTTAAACTAAGTAAATAAAACAGATATAAACCCATTTAAAACATTGGATAAAGCTTTCAATCGCACTCGGAGAATATAATTTCTTGCATTTAACTATACGGATATAAAACGTTTCAAATGCAATTCCACGAACTGTATTTAAAAAAAAAAAAGACAACGCGTGTTCTGTTCCCATAGTACGGAGTGATTGGTTTCGGTACTGAAAATCACGGAGCCTACATTTATCCTTGCCTTTTTTCTGCGGGCGATATCTACAGTCCTTCACCACTCGTCATTTCTGGTTTTGTGATTTATCATTTTTGCTTGAAATAAATGAGAATGTTTCCCTTCTATGTAAGAGCGCTTTCAGCAGGCACAATTCAGCAACGAACATTAAAAACGAGCATATACAGACGCAGGGGTCCTTGCTGAGAAGCTAACAGTCGCTTAGTAGGTCACGACATTCCCCGTCTCTAGTGACACTTGATTCATTACGTATTCGAAGTATAACCGATACACGTGGATCTGATTAAGGGTCCGAAATTCAACTTTGGGCAGGCAACGAGTGTCTTCTGCAAAGGCACTTCAGAGGCAATGACAAGCGTCCCAACGTTGGCTGTTCCTTGCATATGGATCCCATTTTTCAACAACCAAAAATCGGAACCTTTAATAACATTTATATGGTGTGCGTGAAGAAAAGAACACATTTTAACCCTTCGAGCAATGAATAAGGAACAGTAATTTATTATCAACAGAGATAATTGACACACAGGTACAAACACTGAAATTGTAATGCAATAAGAATAAGAACAGGAATAAGAATACTGGAACCCAGACGCTCAGTTCACTTACTTATTTTTCTTTACATATCCGTTCCCTCTTCCATCCCAGCGTGCTAATTGTTTACTGTAGACTTGACACCTCCAATCGTTTTCATGTTGAAATGTAACACAATAACAAGCAGGCACAAAGAAATGTCGCAGAGTTACTAAACCTAACGAAATGTAACCTGAGGTAACGTAACTGCAGGTACCAAATGTGAATGTTGACAAGATTCGAAAAGATGCAATATGATATAATTCACATATTTTTGTTATACATGAGTAATATATGTTATTAAGAAAGTAGGTTAGTTCCGGTTAGGTTCGATTTCGTTAGGTTTCATAAATTTTCGACATTACTTTGTGCCCGATTTTTATATTTTAGCATATAAAGTGCGTTACATATCAATATGAAAACAACTGTATGTGAAAAGTCTACAGAACGCAATTATCCGCAGTTTCTGGCAAGGCTCAATAATCACTAATGCACACACCAACATTTATCTCCTTCCCTCTCCTGTTCCTTCCTGTTATTGGCTGCTTGATGGCTGTCCTATCCACCCCAGTGCAAAAAAGTCCAAATTTAATGGTATTGTCAGACTGTCCTATTTTTATGACTTGGAAAACCCACGTACATTTGAAGTCCCGAACCGCATTTTCTGGGACAAGACAGGGTTCTTCAAAACCCATAAAACCGGGACTGTTCTGCGAAAACCGGCACGAACGGGATCCCTGTCCTTTCAGGTCCGGGTGTCTGCTGAATAATTGTCCAGAACAAGGTTCCTTTAATAATGCTATGCCAAACACCTAAGTCACACCCCAACCCCAACCAATTAGCATTTAACCGGCAGATATCCCACCTACCGACCCTACCGAGCAGATGAAACTGACTTCTTGTACGCTGTGTAGCGACACAAGCAAGATGTACCGCTGTGAGTGGCGCAACAGGTCTGACTAAGGGAGACGAAACTTGCGCAACTCGGTCCAACGCGTGCCACAGGTGGGATAACTCATAGGATCTCTGAGGAGTGTGGGTGTGCAAGCGGCAACGCGTAGGGCTGTGTATCAGCGGCATGGGGTGAGGCGTTTCTGCAAGCTCTTTCCAACAGTGGGCAGGGACAGCGCCCATTACTGCCGTATTATTATTATTATGACTTAATCACTTATCTGCCGGGAAACCATCACATATCCCCGACTGTCGGTGGAAATGGGCTGTCAGGGGAAGGAAATTCATCCTGTCCCCTTAGGGTCAAGGGGCGTGTCGTTAGGAATTTGCGTAATATATGACATTTTTGTAATGGTACTCTCAAGATGCTTTTGGTTAAACCCACATTCTCTCGATATTTTTGGGCGTTTCTGGTAATCACTCCTTCCGCTGAGACGACTAAGGGGTAAATAGATACGTTGTTAAACTTCGGGATAATTTTGATTTCCAGGGCCAAGTTTTCATATTTCATAATTTCCCCTGGCTCAGATTAGCAAAGGTTATGGGCCAAGGGAACTGTTTTATTCTCTCTGACGATGAGCACTACATCAGGTCTGTTGAAATTATTATTATTATCATCATCATCATCATCATCAATCATCATTATGCAGGCTATTTACAAATACATACCTGAAACAATCATGTTTTAGGGTATGTACTGTTGCAGCTATTCTATAGTTACAAATTATAGTACATATAGTACATATTTCCCATGCTGAATGTTTTGTACTTTTATATTTGCACTTTCTGAAGTAACGCCCAGTATGGCTGTTTGCTGTAGTTCCTTCACTTTGTACTTTCCCGGTATGTTGCTCAGGTAAGGTCTGAAGGACTTGGAGACTGTTCCCCAGTTACCCCCGTTATTACTGGTAGTGACTCACTATAGGCTGGGTGGTCCGGGGATCAAATCCCGGTGGGGCGAGATTTTCCATGCCCATCCAGACTGGCACTGGGCCCACCCAGCCTCCTATACAATGAGTATTGGGTAACTTTCCTAGGCATAAAGCAGCCTGGGTGAGGCATTGCCCACCCACTCCCATCCAGTGCCAAAGTTAAAGAAAGAATAGAGCTATACATCTTTTTTCCCCTACAAGCCTTCATGGCCTGTTGTAGGGTGAACTTTACCCTTTTACCTTTTACCATTATCACTTTTGTTTTTCCGTTCCACTTGCGCTGTATTCCTATTGTCATACATTTATGCTGTAAAATCTTTTTGGCTGTTGTTGTTGTTGTTGTTGTTGTTGTTGTCATCGTTGTTGTTGTCATTGTTGTCGTCGTCGTTGTTATCTCTCAAGGGGGCAATTAGTGTATGAATTGTGGGCATTTGTGTAAATCTCCTTTTAAATCTGGATTATACTGGCAACCCTGAACCACTCAAATTGTCAGCAATCTTCAGGAGGGGGCTGAATCAACTTCTGGGCACTTTCAAAGTGAAGAATATATGCACATAAATCTACACACCACTTAGTTTTATCTGCATTTTAATCAATTCTGCGACACTTATGGTCACAAACTTCTATCAGGGAACTCCAGAATGTCACTTTTCTGAATTTGCCTTTCAATGGGCATCAAAGCCAACCCAGAGTGTTTAAGTGGCTGTGACTTATGGAGTGTTACAATTGTTTTCAGTGCTGGAAAAAGCCTTTCTACAGAAATACTTGCAGAATTATTAAAAATACAGGTATCATTTCTTCCAGTAGTGCTTTATTCAGTCCACTAGTGATCAGTCTTTTTATTAACCTTTTGGCGCCGGAATTATTTTTTTTAATTTTAGCACACCCTGTATTTAAAATGTGAATAATACAGGAACCAAATACGTTAGAATTATGAAACAAACTGCATTTTGAAGAGAAAAAAACGGAGTTTATACCATGTTTAAAATATTCAGTACCTATATTTGTTGAATAAATATATAAAATGCAACTTTCGAGGTTAGCGGTGCGGTACGACCAATATAGTTGACATTAGGCGTCAAAAGGTTAATTGAAATTCCAGTTGGTTCCAAAATTCCTAGAGAGTATTTTATAGCCAGTGAGGAAAAATTCAACTTATAGAGCAGCTCTAGCAAAAACGGGCTCTTCAGATACCAGTCGTGTTTGTAAAACGAATCTTGTCTTACATTCAATAATGTGCCAAAATCACTAAAGACAGTACGACTTGAAATGTAGTTTGATGGTCAAACTGAATCACTAATGCAGAATTTGTATGCAATAAAATTCAAGCAAAGGGAATATCAATCTCAATACAATTACAAAATAATGTTTTCAGGCTAACCGTATTAAGACAGCTTCCTGCATAATAAGCCAAATTTCTTGTATTTTCCCAAAATTGTCTTCAGCATGTTTCATAGTACCATAACTACAAATGACACAAATGCACAAATTACAGAATCTTGTTGAAGGAGGGGTGGTGACAACTCACAGACTTCTATTGGAAGATTAATATGGTATACCAAATCACAGGATTAATGTATTAATTCTCTCAGTTCCTGAAGATATGTGTCAAAATGACTTCTCAATAAGCACCATTTCACATCTCTTCCCTTACGTATGCCAGAAATAGCCAATAAATAGCTAATGATTTAAGATTGTGTATGGGAGGGAGAGTGGAAGGAACTAGAACTAAATATCATAACAGTTAATCCAAGCAGCCTCCTCAAATACACTACCCTTCATTTTAACCTTCAAAATACCAGTGGTAACTATATGTACCACCCACTATAACAATAAGAAACTCTGCAGTTTTTACATACACAGTACATGTATGTGTTTTCTCACAATAAATAGCTGTTATTTCCTTAAACTGCACTGATGACTGGCTGACTGGTCTTCATGATAGACAGTAGCTGTGTTCTATCTCAGAAACAAACTGAATTTTTATGTACGATTTCAATGAACAACAGTACTCTAAGGATGGTGGCTACTTCATGTAACATCAGGTTTAAAATTCTGCAGTGTGTTTTGTACAGATCTCAGAACCAGTAGTGATTATTTCCCTATACAGCATCAAATGATCAGTTTTTTTAACCAAGAGAGACAGGGCTTACTGTGCAATACAAACTGAATCTTTAAGTACCATTCAGGTCAGTCATGGTTTTTGAAAGTTTAAACACCCATTCCAGCTATCCTGCACCTTGTTGGAGCAGTTCTGATACTCTTCATTTTACAGGATGATTGAGTAACATCAAAGTTTTAATAACTGTTGACATTGTCAAAAAACTCTTTCCAGTTACGGTACTTTTCAGTTTGGAAAACAAAAAACTTCCACTCTGTGACAAACCCAGCCCATGCAGAGTGTAGGGAACCAATAGAAATGAGTGCTTGGAAAGGAATAACTTCATGCAAGTGACAAGTGAAATGCCTCACTACAAACCTGCAAGAGGTATTTAGTGCAGATTCCCCTCAATCTAATACCTTCAGTTGTAGCCTTTCCAAAATGCACCAGAAGACATAAGGTCTTCTACAACTACATGAATCACCACTTTGCTCCATTCAAAAATTTTATCATAAAATGAAGTGACTCAGTTCTGAATGTACCATATCAATGGAAGATTAAACAGAAATTTGGCCAACTTTAAGGGGAGAAAACCAGTAAAATATTTTAAATGACTGACTTCATTCTGCAGAGTCCTCCTTGAGAAGGTGCAAGTACTCAGCTAATAAAATAGCTAAAAATATAATCTGCAACTCATCCTGTAACATTTCCTTAAGTTTCAAATCTTGTGCTCTTCCACAGTCACATAAAATACAAAGAACAATACTCACTCATATAAGTCATTATAATGTGAAAAATCAATAAAACATGTCTGCATAAAACAAGATTGCTATTGTGACTATCACATGTGGTTTAATTGCTTTCATTAGGTGTCAAAATTTATATTTGGTAGATAAGGCAGATTTGCTCAAAATTAGTAATTTAGTATAAGATGGAAATGAAATTTTAAAAAGTCTGTATAACAGCTGAGAGGGGACAGAGAGAGAGTTTAGGTCATGCAGTAAGCTAGCATGTTAGCTCTCTGTTAGTGTCAAAATTAAAGGTTTGGGGACCTTTTTGGAACAGTTAAAATTTTATCCTTTGAATACTTTTGGACACTTAAATCCTGTGGAGGCTGATACCATGATAGTCACACTTGCACATTAAAAAACCAGTAGGACATGTATAGGGGTTCATACAAGTTAAAGCACGGGAAACAGGGTTAACTAATTAGCAGACAATGGTGATAACAGATTCAAAATTTCAACTTTTGGACCTATTAGGGAGTAGTGAAATGTAACAGTCAGCCAATTGAGAATAGCAAGAAAATTTAAGGTGGGATGAATTTTTGGAAACTGCAAGTTTGTAAACTCAATGCCAGTGAAGTGGTCTGTTTTGTAGCTAGGTGGTGATAAGACTTCTTTCTATACATCAGTTTGATAAACAGTTTACACAATTTAAAAGCTGTGGTTAGAGCAGTGAAGTTAAGTGTGGTTGTTACAAGAGGAATGTATCATGCTATTTCCAATAATTACAGAATAACTGAAAATTAATTGTAAAATGGTCCCAATGCAGACAAGAAGTGTATCAAGTTTCAACGTCACATCCAAACATACACATAAACATCTGTATGATCAAAATTTGTTTAAATAACATAAGAGAAAAGTTACTGTTTGCAGTTCTACATGCACTACTTAGAAACACTTGGATTCCCTGAGATTAAGACTTGCCAACCAACTGAGGAAGTAAGGTGGGTTATACTACTAAAACAGAGGAAAAAGGCAGTAGCCTATCTGAAGAATGAAATTACAAAGAGCTGTTACTATATGCCGTGTAAGAAATATCCTTGTCAAGTTCACCTTCCTAAAAAAAAATTCAGGAATATTTTGATAACATCTGTGTACTTCCAAACACAGTAATTTCTGACATCACTCCTCTGTGTAAGTACAGGATGCTGAATATATGTCAGAACAGTCAAGTCTACACACAAATATTTCTATCGGAATCTCCAGTGAAAAAGCTCACAATAGTTACAGTACAGAAGAAATGAGGATCTCTTCAACCAGCACGTTCCACTCAACAACAAATAATCAATGTATCATATGACAGTGTCCTACCTTTTCATCATGTGAGGCCAGCAGCATGTCAAGCCAAGGATAAAGGAAGCCATCCTCTGCCAAACCCTGAGGACTGAAGCAAGGCCCACAGCATAGCAGGGCACTCATTGCCTGCAAAGCTGACAGCTGAAGTTCAGAGCATGGTTTCTCATCACCTTCCTGACCTGATGCTGGGTGACCTAGAGGTCGGCCAAACCTCCCACTCCACCCAGCAAACAGAGTGAACAGGTTGTGACGCACATCTCGCTTTAAGAGTGTGATGCATGTTTCCACTGGAAATCAACAAAACCATACTTCACTGTCATGGACATCCAAACTTGAATGGTTTTCATAATTTAAGGATGTTTGAGAACTGTATGAATGTTATAATGCAGACAGGATCCAGAAAACTAGAGAACCACTGGATCAACTGTAATGGTCAGCAGGGCCATAACAAAGATATCAGACATGCTTAATGCTGTGTAGTTTGCCAGAATTTTCATAAAATTGCTCAAAATTTTGTACTTACATTTGCATATACTCAACTGTAACAAATACATGACAATGTTTGGATTTTTAAACTACTTCCATCTGTGTAAAAGTAACATGCGAAATGAAATAGGTCAAACTGAGATAACTTCCAGTCCACCAAATGCCTGATGAGTTAAACTCTCTAGCAGGTATTTACATGTACACCTCACTTAAAAGGGAAACTAATATTTGACTGTCAGTCAGTCCTGTACACAGTTTGCACGCACATTTACCCTTTACGGCTGACCAGGAAACTGTCCCAGTAATAAAATACCCTCAACAGCTGAATGGGGAAAACACTGTCCTGCAACACCATGTCATCTTTTTAAAATTTTCTACACTTATAATTACACATCTCTTTTTCACATTATTTGTCTAAAAGCCTTGTACAGGCACAAAAGATATTGTGAAGTTTAATTCTAGTTAAAATGATCACTAATAAAGTGTAATTTTTCTTACTAACAGTCTTAAGATTTCTCCAGAATTCACAAATTATTTACAGATGTCTCCAGGCAATGTTTATTTTTCCCTCATACTGGTGAAGCGAAGCAAATCCACACATATAAAGGGCCTCTGACAACCCTCTGTTCCTTCATAAAGCCCCTTCTGTAATAACAGCACCCCCTTCACCGCCATTACTCCATCAAGAAAACACTACTCAAAAATATCTGTTCAGCATTTACAGTGTCAGTATTTACTGACAATTTTGTGTGCCACTTTTCCATTTTAGTGTCAGATGATCCTGAGAAATGCAGTTTGGCATGATATACTTCAAAACATGGGGTGGAACACAACCCTATGTTGCATTCTCAACACTTGAATTTCATTCATTTCTTTGTTCTTGGTGGAACACACACGACATCAAATTCTCTTACAAAGCACAAGCCAGTGTCTGTTGCCTTGTGGCAAGTCTTTTTGGTTGGTTTATGGATGGAGCTTGTCTTTCAATCAAAACTACAAGTGGGGAAGGGTCTTTATTGGTGTGGGGTGCCTGTTTGTTGTAACCCACTCAGAACCCCTGTAAACCTGCGGACTACAGGTACAGAAGATTGACAGTTTGTATTATCATTCCACTGTGTGAAGTTTGTGTCAGTAATGTCATATGTGTCATTGTTAGTGTTACCACCACTCTGAGCAGAAATGTCTTAGTCTTCCAATGAATGTGCGTCAGAGTCTGGTTCTAACACAGTTCCGTGATGCTAAATGCTCTCCGACGCAATTCGGCAAAAAAAGAACCCAACACCTTCAAATCTGATCATGATTACAGCCATCTACACTGCCTGACCTGTCACACATTATTGGCCTGACAAGGAATGGACTGAACTGTTGAGTTCAAGATAGTTATAAATATGAAACCACAATTCAAAAAAGTCACAAAGAAATCCTTACAGCAGAATGAAGGACATATGCTTCTCGTCCCATATTGCACTAACCAGAGAAATAAATGTCTGTATTCATTCCTTTCCATTCCCAGTGACAGCATATGAACTCACTGGCCACAGCACCCAGATTAGCCAGCACTACCATGGAGCCTAAACAATATTATAAGACTAAACCTATGCAATGTCTGAGGAAATATGATGACATGTACAGGCAACTCCAAATTTTATAGCACTGTTATGCTAAGGGCAAATTTTATAATAACTAATTTGCTATTTTTTTGTTTGGTTATTTTAATTTGTGTGTAAGTGTTACACAGCATCTTTGGGAGCAAGATTAACGCAGGTATATGACGTCATAGCGTCCTTTCTTTGTCTGAAGTTAGCGTGGCTTCAGTAGGTAGCTTCACGTCTTGCAAGAAGTATGGTCGCTACGACACACAGCAGTCTTCCAGCATCAGTGTGTGTGCATGTGTAGCAATCCAAGGGGGAACAAGTAGGCAGCACGTCTCATTATAATTTTGATATAACAAAGGGTGATAATTCTGGGCTGCATAGGGCAGTAATCACATTCAATACTCATAAGGAGTGTATGTTTGAGTGCATTTATCAACAATCAAGGTGTTAATAATATCAGTTGAACGAACAGTATTAAATGAACTTGCGTGTGCAATAT
>Ga0123353_10010364_pt1 | contig 12984 bp, 9 predicted proteins | sample TergutLab28metaG_3_FD_92763 | JGI IMG/M metagenome (GOLD analysis project Ga0123353, IMG submission 92763) | Labiotermes labralis P3 segment gut microbial communities from Petit-Saut dam, French Guiana - Lab288 P3 | ecosystem: Host-associated > Arthropoda: Insects > Digestive system > Gut ...
ATGCGGGGAATTTCTTGACTAGCTGCAAACCAGTTAGCTTCTCAAGAAGGACTCTGCACCATGGAGTAAGTAAGTAAGTAAGTAAGTAAGTAAGTAAGTAAGTAAGTAAGTAAGTAAGTAAGTTGGTTTTATAATAAGAATGTATCACGATGGTTTTATTATAAGAATTTACCGTCCGATTTGGGTGATTATAGGTACAAGAGATCTGCCCGCAATGTTGTTCAGCATGCTACTGATGAAGCAGAGAACGTCTTGACGAAGCTGCGTCACCCAATGTATTGTTTGCCACATTGTTGTAAGCTTCTTTTACCCCAGCTCAGTTTTAAAATAACAAACACATGCAGGCCCAGTCACTACCACTTTCTCGTGCCAATGGATGCTTGAACAGCTGCACTTATATAGCGTCGTTTAATGACCACACGAACGTACATCGTGTTTTCACATTGACATTAGAGATACGCATATTACCGAATTCTGCGAATCAAGCGAAAGTATGTAAATGGAAAATACAGGAAGTTCAAAGACGGTGCGACCATACACTGTATTTATTAGTGGTGGCACTAATTTTGAATCTGTTGCATGAATATGCGAAACGAAAATTAACATTGATGATATGGATTGATCAGTGTGGAAGAAACAAATGAACGCCGAGCACATTTTGGTAGCTCCATTTACAGATTTGACGAAAGCAAACGTTACAATTTGCCGTGAACCAAAAACACAATTTCAGTAAGGCTGATGAGGAGACATATAATTCCGTTGATTCTCTCACAAGTACGAGACCAACTTCACGCTCCGAACGCCTTCTCCACCCAGCAAGAAATTACTACTGTATAGGAGGCTGAGAATGAAAGGAGCCCAATGTCGGCGCTATGAACAACTCTCCCAAGAAATGAAGCCTGGCGCCAGTGGTTAATTTAGCTAAGAAGACACCTACTTAATCATGGTTACCAGACGTTAAGATATGTCACATGTCACTGTATCGCAAAGTATACAACAATAATGCTCACAAACATTTCCAAATTTTTTAAGATTCAAAAGCACTCAAAATTTCAGGCTCATGAAGTCAGTGTCGCCACCATCCAAGAAATTTATACTGCTAGCATGTTGGTATTATTCTTGGTGTGGAATTTAAAACACTCAAAATTATGTGGCCAGTAACGCCACGGCATCAGAATCTGTCCACTTTTTGGGCAGTAATTAGACACGAAGCCTACCTGGAGGGTATTAAGTCCTCTGGGTTTTTACAGCGTGTAGGTTTGTAGGCCGACACTGAAGAACCAGCGAAACACGAAGTATACATCCAACCCTGAAAATGGACGCGTATTCCTCCGAAACTCTGGCATCAACTTGCAAACCTTACACGATGTCAAAACCCAGAAGATTTATCACGTGATCATATTTTCGCGAGCGAGCATCCGCTTGAATTCAGAGTGGAACTGCCTTCACTGATTGATGACAGGGACGAACGTCTTTGAAATACTTGGCTGCTGAATTCGACGTGACGCGAAGGACAGTCGGAGAAGATTAATTAACCCTTTAAGGCTCAATGGTTACTGTATTTACAGTACCACCAGGATCATTAATAACTTCTACGTTCTGCCCACACGGTGTATTTATGTGTTTCGTATGGATCTCAGAACAAACAGCGATTATTTCCCTATGCAGCATTAACTGACTGGTTTGTATAACCGAGACGAAGTGTTTACTGCGCGGTACGGACTGAACCTATAATCGCATTTCGAGCTAATAGTTTACTCACACGTGGCAGTGCCATGTCTGGGGCGGTTATTCGCCGGCCTCTTACCGCAGAAGGTTGGGTTCGATCCCAGATCTGTCCATGTGAGATTTAAGGGTGTGGACAAAGTGAGACTGCGACTGGCTTTTCCAAGCACTTCGGTATTCTCTTCTCAGTGTCTTTACACCGATGATCCGCACCCATCCGCAGATTCATGCTGCTCTTGCCAGCAGGACAAACGGTCGAAGCCTGGGAACCATCCACATGCAGGGCTCTTTTGGAAATTCGTCAGCACTGCATACGGAAGTACGCACTTTCACTTTTCTTCTGCTAAAGGATTTTAAAACAGAAGCTAAACCGTAGGTGGCTGTAACGCCGACTATATCGGAGGGTCGAACCAAGGAAAGGATTAGGCAGTGAATGACTTAGTCGGCTGCCTAATTACGGGTAAGGCTGGTAGTCGGAGCTACGAGACCTCCTTTCTCCGCCAAGCCCACTGACCTTGTGAAGGCTACAACCAGCGGGCTCCCCCCCACCCTCCCGCCGAGGGGCTCAGGGGGCGTGAGAATCAGTACCGAGATGAATGTAAATCACCGCTGGAGTATCTAGATATTTCAGCGCCAGGTGGAGTCTGGGCTGCTTGCCAGCGGTGTTGCCACACGCTTGCAAAATCTAGGAAACCGTACACTAGGCATACGTTTATCGGACTGTTGGCACTTATGCTGCAGGACGGTTAAAGCCTCTGTCAGTGACACCTACTGCAAAGTACAGGCCGCATAGTATTGTAATGACACTCCTACTTCAGGGGCACAGGTTTCAGAGCGTGTATCTAGAAGGTAAAGGTAAAGGTCGTCTGTCTTTCAGTACTAACGCCGCGAAAGCATGTAGAGGAGTGGGGATACAGATTCAATCATTCGTAACATCGCAGTAGATGGACTGAGCAGCCAGCTTCACGCTCTGGCCGCACTACCTCCGATTACATTCTCCTGAACAGGAAGTTGGGTGGACCCCAGCACTGGTAAAGAAGCCTTGGCGAGGAGAAAAGTATCTTGAGCCTGCAGGCAAATGGTTCACTGTTCCTCAATATCCATCCCGTAGGCCAGTTACTATAGTGACTGAGCTATCCCGGCTCGCAAAGTGTACGAAAGCGTATCTTCACTGCCAAACGCAGGTTCTGGCGGTTCCTTATGCAAACGCAGGCTGACGACGAAGTGGGCCAGGTTCCACTGCGTCTGGCGGTGTAGAAAAGCCACAGTCTAAACTTGGATTTGTTCAAGTTCATTTTTAGTCGTCCGCTGTCACGTAACAACACCGCAGATTATTTAACGACGTTTTATTAAATACATAAGTTACTGTGCATATAATGAAGCAGAATGATAATCATGTGCGTTAATCACAAAGGACTATGGACGGAGCCACTAAATGCGAACTGTTCCAGCACTTAAACTTTAAAGACAGGTGGTCACTATATGTACCGCACAGTGGTCACTATATGTACCAGCGGTATAACATTCAACAATTCCACGTTCTGCCCACACACTGTATTTACGTGTTCTGTACGGATCTCAGAACGAACATCGATTATTTCCCTTTACAGCACAAACTGGCTGGTTTTTATAATCGAGACGGAGAGTGTTTACTGCGCGGTATGGGCCGTATGTTTATAAGTAATTCAGGTTCAAATTCGTCTTGAAACGGTTAATTTAAAATGGCTACAATTAATCCGTGTGGGCCGGGTAGCTCAGTCGGTATAGCGACTGACTATGGGCTTGACGGTCCGAAATCGAATCCCGGTGGGGACGAGATTTTCCGCCCGTCCAGACCGGCCCTGGGGCCCACCCAGCCTCCTGTACAATGAGTACCTGGTCTTTCCCGGGGGTAAAGTGCGGCCGGGGCGTGCTGCTGACCACTCACCCCCTTCTAGTGCTGCGGTCATGGAACAGTAGAGCTATACCTCTACCCACCCTCTGGGCCACACGGGGCCTGTAACGGGATCACTTTACCTTTACAATCAATCCGTATGCTTTCTTCAGAACAGGATATTAGATATTATTCACGCACAAATCAACTGAACGCGACTGTTTCAAGCAGTGGTCAAGCCTAGTAACTGGGACAGTGCCAGAAGACGGCGGTGTTCAACCCACCATTAAGAAGTAACATTTTAAGTTCCTGTTACTTTCAATCGAACTGCCTGCTTGTTCTCACAACAGATAAAGAGCGATGGGCTATAACGAAAATAAAAATCAGGTCACCGTACATCTGCGTGGGAGTTCTACTGCAGGCATGACAAAGTAGATGCAGAAGTGCCTCTCTCCTTTCGGTTGAGGTTCATATCTCGTGCAGCCCATTATGTGGGATGACACTGTTGTTACTGTACACGTCAGAAGCGGGTCTAAAGGTCATTCCAGTGGAGCAACGAAGCCAGCAGACACGTCCGATGTCTACAGTGCATTACTTGTACGTATTCGCTGAGTTCATAAAAGTTTTTTTTTCTTTCAAATTCTCTACGTGAAGTACAAAGCATTTTCTTTGAATGAAGACCAACTGACTGACAGACAGGCCCACAATGGATCGGTTTATATTGATCGGTACTCATCTTGTTCATATTCTGGGCCGTTAAAAGGTCAAATCATGGCGCTGATTACACCGACAGCAGGTTGTTTGTTTCTGCAGTTGCGTAACGCCTAGTCTGTTGCATTTGAAAAGCAGCAACTGCACTTATTATGCAAATGTCTAAAGCCAAACCTGAAGACCCTATGGCGTAATGCGTTCATATTTGTAAGCCGAGCGAATGATGAGCTCTTCGGTTCGAACGCTGCCAAGAACATGGATGTTTGCGCGATTTTGTCGTCACTGTTTGAACAGCGTGTGACCATGTCACATCTTGGGGGCTCTGCCACAGCAGTGCCCCACTTACAGATAAAACAAAGTTTATGAAATCTTGGAATAGCGGTTTTCGATCCTTGACGGGGGAAGGTCATAACCTACCAAAGGAAAGAAAGCAAGTTTAGAATCCATAAATAGCTCAATGTACACCCCGAATATTTATCTGCACACCAGACTACACACTTGCACACATGCAGCAGCATACTTCAATAACAAATCCTGTAAAGCCCAGAGGTCATTTTACGTACCACCAGGCTTAACAATAACGAATACCACATTCTGCCCAAAGGGCAGACTGCAAGAGAATATTTCCTTATCAGAAGTGGCCACAGCGGCTCTGTGGCTCACCCAGTCTTACATTCAATGGAGCGCTTTCCTTGGGGGTAAAGCGGGCGGGGCGCGGAACTGACGACCCACTTCTTACTAATGCCATCGCAACCCCCCCCCCCCAAATATGGCTTCAAGCCGTGGGCATGAACAACGTTACGTTGACATCCCACGTACCATACAACATAAACATAGCACAAGCTGCGGGGAAACACGTGTACAGTGACAACGCTCTATCGGCAGAGGGCATCAAGAGCAGATCACGTGACAATAGTGATCGTCACGGCAATTAAATAAGAAAGGCGCGGGAAATGTAAAGAAGGGACAAACAAAATAATTGTTGGCAGCCCACTGGGATCGCTGGAGTAAAGCAAAGCTAATATTCAACGAATCATTAGGAAAATAAAGGGTCATTATGTTTTCTGATCAACATCATTTGTCACTTCCCACAGCTATTCCAACGCGCGTCTGGACGGCCCGCTGATAGATCACGGTTAATAAGATAAACGAGTCGACAGGAAGCGACGAACGATACTAATCAGATAAAATAACGTCTCTGTAAAACATGCGAATTTAAGTGACATGGTTCAGAACAGGGACGAGTGGCGGATAAAGCCTTCAACATGCAGTACACAGGGTGATTCAGTAGGAAGGGTCAGTATTTTGGGAGGTGACTGTACTGGGCGAAAATATGACAAATAAACTGATGATTTTTTAAAGAAAGATCATGAGGAAAATATTTGGGCATACAAGAACAGATGATGGCTACTGGAGAATTAAAACTAATCAAGAAGTAAATGATATATTAAAAGGACAAAATGTAATTGGGTTTATTAAAAATCGAAGATTAAACTGGTTAGGCCATGTTGAACGCATGGGTGTGGATAATACTGTGCAGAAGATTAGGAGATGGAAACCCATGGCTACAAGACCAACTGGATGACCTAAAACACGTTGGGAAGGTGACGTTTTGGAAGATATAAAGAGCATAAACATACGTAATTGGAAGAAAGTAGCACAGAATAGAGATAGCTGGAAGAAAGTGGTTGAGCAAGCCAGAACCTTATATAGGTTGTAGCGCTCTGTAAGAAGAAAACTGTATTGGGCATTGTGAGACGAAAGTTCACATGAACATGCTAATAATTTTGAATGGTCCGACAGACAGCTGTGCGAACCTGCGAATACATCAGCATTGTTAAATGTAATAAATGAAGACAAATAATGCTATCAATTTCATTTGAACATTAACTTAGTTTTGAAATGTCAAAATCTGTTACAGTTCACAATAAATGTCCGAAAACGCCGCCGTTAAATTAAATTCAGGCCAATTCCTGGTAGATGGGCCGTGCCATAATTCAGACGGCCAGTCGCTGCCGGCTTCTCACCGCGGAAGCCTTGGTTCGATCCCAGGTCAGCCCACGTGAGATTTCTGATGAACAAGTTGCACTGAAGCAGGGTTCTCTCCGGGTAAATTAAATGCTTAAAACGCAATGAGTACGACATGTTTCGGCAATCTCTGACATTCCAGAAGAGGATAGCAATACAGTTCAGGGCTGTAATTGCTATGGCTTAGGGGTGATCCCTTTCACGACGTTCGGTTCGGCTTCTGGTTCAGGGTACAGTCGTATCCTATCGACAGTGACACAATCAGGGCACACATCTGATAACGCAGCTCCAATTATTGCAGAGGGTTGGCTCTGCCTCCCGGTCCCACGCCTTCTCTTGTGAAATACGGACAGGACATGCTTACGAAACACAGTTAGTAAAACGTTACTGCAATATTAACGGTTTAATAAACGAAGGAGAGCCACGATAGCTCAGCCGGTATGCTGCAAGGCTACGGGCTGAGTGACCGATAAATCTCGGTTCAAATCCGGCCACAGGCAACAGATTATTGCCTCTTCTCTACAGTATACAGAATGGATCTGAGTTCAATGTCCCGAGGCATGAAGCTGACCACCAACCTCCAGGTAGGGCCGAGATTAAGAAAGGGTGGAGCTAGACCTCTATGGCCCCCACACGCCAGGTGTGAATAGGGACAAATTTACCTTTCCTTTTATAAAATGAGTTCTGTAACACAAAACTCGACAACGCACCCTCTCTCTAGGCAAACAACCAAGTCAGCCTCTCGAATTTGGAGCCACCAGCCTGGCCGCTCTGCTGCAATTACGGCCAACGCCCACAGACGCTTCTCTCTAAGTCCACAGACGCCTCTCTCTAAGTCCACAGACGCCTCTCTCTAAGTCCACAGACGCCTTTCTCTAAGTCCAAAGACGCCTCCAAGTTCAAAGACGCCTCTCTCTAAGTCCAAAGACGCCTCTCTCTAAGTCCACAGACGCCTCTCTCTAAGTCCACAGACGCCTCTCTCTAAGTGCAAAGACGCCTCTCTCTAAGTCCACAGACGCCTCTCTCTAAGTCCAAAGACGCCTCTCTCTAAGTCCAAAGACGCCTCTCTCTAAGTCCAAAGACGCCTCTCTCTAAGTCCACAGACGCCTCTCTCTAAGTCCAAAGACGCCTCTCTCTAAGTCCACAGACGCCTTTCTCTAAGTCCAAAGACGCCTCTAAGTTCAAAGACGCCTCTCTCTCTAAGTCCAAAGACGCCTCTCTCTAAGTCCACAGACGCCTCTCTCTAAGTCCAAAGACGATTCTCTCTAAGTCCAAAACCGCTCCTCTCTACGTCCAAAGGCGTCTCTCTCTAAGTCCAAAGATGCCTCTCTCTAAGTCCAAAAACGCTCCTCTCTAAGTCCACAGACGCCTCTCTCTAAGTCCACCAGTCTCAGGTCCTTTATTTCAGTTTCACTTCATTTTCAGGCGCGTTTGAAAAACTGAGCAAAGCGCCCATTAACTTCGTCATGTCCGCCTGTCTGTCCCTCCGTCTACATTTAGCAACGCTGCTTCACTGAATGGACTGTCGTGATGTTTCGTATTTGACCGTTTTTCAAAAATATTTCGAAAAAATACAAAATAAATGAAATATGACAAGACATGTGCTGTACACGCAGACCGACACCTGTACATTTATGATAACATCTCGCTGGATTCTTCTTAAAATGAGGAACGTTCCTGCCAAAAGCTGTACAACAAATTGAACATATATTTTATGTTCAACAAACTTTTTTTTTTTTTTTCGAAAATCGTGCCGTTCACGAGACAACGATCTTACAAACGAAACCATAGTTTTCCCCGCAGTAACGTGGAGAAACATGAAAAGACTCAGAGAAGCCACAGATGACAATACAACAAGACGCATGCGCTTTACATGCTGGATACCTAAGGCTACAGACACACGCTCAGAGTAAGTTATTTAATACTTATAGCTTTTCCCACGGCAACAATGGTTACGCGAACGCGTCTCAATGTTACGTAATACGCACATTGCCTCTCTTGTTAATGATTCATGTAATGTTATATGCGGACTTAACCCAGATACGTCATAAACAACCCCGCTTATTACCTACTCATTCTGGGTAGTTACAGTCCAGACGAAACGTCGAAATAGGAAATACCTCGCGGTGGGATTTCGTCTCCTTTCGCGAATCCGCTCCGTCCGGGGGCGTTTTGCAATACTAAATGATCGCCTAACACATTCACCATAACAGTCTATAGTCTATAGGACTAGCTATTTCTATACAGAGAATTTCAGGATAAAGACGTTTTGCGAGAGTTGGGGTTCTCGCAGCGGTACTGGTGTCATCTGGAGTCTTCTGGGACGTTAGCTGTTGCGTTGGGTAAATCTTCGACGAATCGCGAAGCCTTAATCTTCAAGGCCAAGCAGCCCAGGAAGGCATTACCTTACTTTACCCAACATATGTTTAAGGTCAATAAGAAGTCGGGTAAGCTCGGTGTCTGGGCTACCGGGTAAAAGATCAGAAAATCGCGGTTAACACAGATGCACGCAGTTCTTCACTAAATCGCCTCTGGGGTTCTCCCAACTTCCTCTGCAAACGGCACTGGTCAGTGGAATCGTGCAGCCGGAGCGAAACACCGATGTCCGTTGTCTATGTACGGGAATACGTATGTTTCGTGGGCCCGGTGGCTCAGTCGGTATAGCGACTGACTATGGGCTGGACGATCCGGGATCGAATCCCGGTGGGAACGAGATTTTCCGTCCGTCCAGACCGGCCCTGGGGCCCACCCAGCCTCCTGTAAAATGGGTACCGGGTCTTTCCCGGGGATAAAGTGCGTCCGGGGCGTGCTGCTGACCACTCACCCCCTTCTAGTGCCGCGGTCATGGAAGAGTCGAGCTATAACTCTACCCATCCTCTGGGCCACACCGGGCCTGTAACGGGATCACTTTACCTTTACGTATATTTCAGCATTAATGGAGCAGGATTTGTCAATTAAGCACACACGAATCACTACTCAACTAGAAATTTACAGTCCGTGACTTTCCAGGTGGAGCAGCAATGAGGAATAGCACAACAATCTGTGCAACGTTCGAATGTTGAGCCAGACAAGCCAACATTATTACCAGTGGTTATTATATGTACCATCAGTTAAACATTTAACAACTCTACGTTCTTCCCACACAGCTGTATTTATGTGTTTTGTATGGATCTCAGAACAAACAGCGATTATTTCCCTATACAACATTAACTGATTGGTTTTTATAACCGAGAGGGTGTGTGTTTACTGCGCGGTACGGACTGAATACTTAAATACAACGCAGGCTAAACTCCCTCTTCAAAAGGATGACAGCAGCCTGACGGATCCGCTGCAATACAGCTGTTCACAATGGCATCAAGCGATGATACAAAGTAAGCAACACTTTGTAACTGGCATATGGTGATAATCTTCAGTTCGAATCTCCCATACGCAGAACGGAATTTCGAATAAACGCAAAAATACTAGGCGCTCCGGTTGAAGGACACCACAGTCCGCTGTCCGTCGCCCCTCCCCACAGAAGTCGATCCTCCTCTTGTGTAAAGTAACAAACAGTCTGCGAGAAAACACATTCATAACGGATGTTCTGAGATTAAAAATTTCATAACGAATAAAGGTGTCCAACAGCCATTTTCACAGAGTCATAAAGACGCGCTTAGTACCCGATGAGACTCATAAAGGATCCGGTTCGAATCCCACCCGGCGAACCGGATAAAAATTATTGCTGTTTATCACAGTTCCTCCAGGGAAAAGTTTGAGGCAGCACCTTCACGCCCTGAAGCACAAAATCCATCAGCACAGGATAAAAAATTTCACTCCCCACTTCACACTTTACACTTCACACATTACGAACTGCTTCTCAATTACAAAACCAACCAGTTGACGATATTACGTGTCGCTTATCTGAACAATCATACAAAATACGTTAGTTCACATACTCTGTGGGTAAAAATGCATATTACTTTGACACAAGGCAGGTGGTATATATAGCAACCACCGTGTCCTACAGGGTTTAAAGAAAGAACGATAATTTCAGTCTGCCTAATCTCAATTCAGTCTTCTTAATCCCACTTTAAGACAGAGGATTCAAATTTTTGGCCGAAAACAGCATAACTTGACCCATAATTTCTTCAGCAGCCCAGGCAGTAAATAACAGTGCTAAACAGGCCAGGATAGGGACAGGTGGCGGGAATTTGTGAATGCGGCATTGAACTATCGGGTTCCACAAAATGCGGGGAATTTCTTGACTAGCTGAGAACCGGTTAGCTTCTCAAGAAGGACTCTGTTCCATGCAGTAAGTAAGTAAGTAAGTAATTAAGTAAATAAGTAAACAGGCCACGACCACATTCTCCCGGTGTTCTAAGCCTACACATCCGTCTCCTCTTTAAGCTTTAAACATTCCATGCACAAGGCAACACTTCAGCACTTGACAGACCAAGTTTATGTAACTATGATCACTCCTCATTAATCTCGAACCAGTTCACACTGCCTTGCCACGTCACACCTAATACAAAGTCATCATATAAAACTATGTATCCGCCATAATCGGTGTAAAAACTATCATTACAACGCCTATTATAGTCGTTAGCACCAACAAGCTCCCTGCCGACTTGCTCTCTGTATTAATTTGCCTGGAGGCCAGTATTACTGCACACACTTAACAAGGCTGGGCCGGAATTTGAAACGGTTCGGGCCTGCAGCTTCCTTAGGCCACTCGCGACAAAGTTGTTACATTCTATTGCATTAAGAAGTGGCGGCAGGCTAGCACTGCAGCACTCGCCCAACGACAAGGCCGTCGTATACCGCAAGACCTGAATCCTTCAGTTTTCCCCTGCTGATCATACCTACTGAACCAATCCGTCACTGTCAGAATCCACTGCAAGCTACAGGAAGTGCCGAGGAAATCAGCTTCACTTCAATCCCTTCGCCATCGCCTTCATCATCATCATCAGCAGCAGCAGCAGCAGCAACAGCAACTAAAGTGGAACAATTCTCTTCTTGCATTCGAATTACGACTGGCTTCACCCTCTTGTAGTTTTCGACCAGATAAGCATAGGCATGACGTGTTGAACAGTCTAGCATGGCATGCTGAAAAGACCAGCACGGCAGGGTGAACACCCCGGACGGCATGCTGAACAGTCTAGCATGACATGCTGAACAGCCTAGTACGGCATGCTAATCAGTCCAGCACGGCATCCTGAACAACCTGGCACCGCATGCTGAACAGTCTAGCATGTCATGCTGAACAGCCTAGTACGGCATGCTGAACAGTCTAGCATGGCATCCTAAACAGCCTGGTACCGCATGCTGAACAGACCAGCACGGAATGCTGAACAGTCTAGCATGACATGCTGAACAGCCTAGTACGGCATGCTGAACAGCCTACTACCGCATGCTGAACAGACCAGCACGGTGTGCTGAACAGTCTAGCATGCCATCCTGAACAGCCTAGTACGGCATGCTGAACAGACCAGCACGGCAGGCTGAACATTTAGGATGGCATGCTGAACAGACCAGCACGGCACGCTGAACAGTCTAACATGACATGCTGGACAGCCTAGTATGGCATGCTAAACAGTCTAGCATGGCATCCTGAACAGCCTAGTACCTATGCTGAACAGACCAGCACGGCATGCTGAACAGCCTAGTACCACATGCTGAACAGTCGAGTGCGGCATGCTGAACAGTCTAGCATGATAATCTTCCTAACTCACAAACTGAATTATTATTATTACTATTATTATTATTATTAGTAGTAGTAGTAGTTATTGCTACAACTGCTGCTGCTGCTAACCACGGTCGTTATGTGCTGGACAACTCACCTAGAACGTAACACTGTAATGGCAGTACAGTCAACTCCCTAAATGCCGTTCAAGTAAGTACACCTCAGAAGACAACTGTCAAGCTTAGCACATGTTCGCTCCATATACAGTACCATCACCCAGACACTCCACCGACCTCCAGGAAACTATAATCACGGCCGCTGAAGCTACAACCAGCAGCTTCTATTCACCGCCATCTGTATCAGCACCGCTTGGTCACGTGATGATAAGAAACGAATTATAGCTTAACTACAATTGAGGTGGATTCCAAATGAGTCAACAGTATGAAAGATATCCAGTGATCTTCAACTTCGTCTTTGTCACAAACATCCCGATAAACCGTCTTCAGGGTGACAACACCGTGCACTGTTATTTGACGACGTCACCTGCTGAGGTTAGGCTATGCAGTAGCACTGTGTAGTCTCGTACATGAACACCAGTGTTTCGAATGGACATACGGTAACCGTCTTTATTAACTCTGTAGACAGAAGCAGTATATTCTTCCGAAACGTCGGTAACACACGTGACTGTACACAGTATCACAACACAGAAGACACTACGGATCTGCGCCGCTCTGAAAACTCGAAACCTCGTACCGTAAACACTCACATTCTTCTGTAACCCACAGAGCATTGTGCTGGTGTTTATTGTAGAAACTCAAAATGGGAAAATATTAAATATATTTAAACCACTTCAATTTCGTGTAGCTTAACCCTCTGGCGCCTCAGAAAAAAAGCGAAAATACTCTCCTAACCAATGTCCCCCCCCCCCCCCCCCCCCCCCCCCCCCCCCCCCCCCTCCACGCCCCCCCCGCTATTCCCCCCCTTC
>Ga0123353_10010366_pt1 | contig 12984 bp, 3 predicted proteins | sample TergutLab28metaG_3_FD_92763 | JGI IMG/M metagenome (GOLD analysis project Ga0123353, IMG submission 92763) | Labiotermes labralis P3 segment gut microbial communities from Petit-Saut dam, French Guiana - Lab288 P3 | ecosystem: Host-associated > Arthropoda: Insects > Digestive system > Gut ...
ACCCCGGGGGGGGGGGGGCCCCCCCCCCCCCCCCCGTACCCATTCAGTAAGTTTCTGTATGGTCCTTAGAACCGATCTGGACGTTTCGAAGCAGAGAAAACTACTTGTCGTTGCCGATAATCGAACCACGATTTCTGAGTCGGCCAGTCTGTAGTCTAGTCACTATCCCGAATTCTCGCAAGTGTTTTCAGCAGTTCGTTAACTTGCGCAGATGCGTTGTATTTGGGCGAAAAAGGTTTTTAGTTCACAATTTTCATTTACCAAGACTGGGGGTCAAGCCTACAGCCATAATTGTGATATAGTACCACCGCAAGTTTTAAACAGCCTGTCATGTTTTATATGGTAGAATACGAGCTACGTTTTAGTACTGTTTGTTGCCAGCATGCCCTAAGCACGAGTTTCGTAATTATATACAGCAAAACACGTGACAAAAGATAAAAAACTCCAATTACAAGGGATGAGGTTTCAAGCGTTTGAAATTTTATATTACATGTTCATATGTGGAGTTAGTTCAGCGGTACTATGTGGAACTCGAATTACTTGGTGTCGAATGATTGGGTAACAGTGAATCGGAAAGGACATAGAAGAAGGCGGCCGTGGAACAAATTAAGTTGTTATGCCGGGATGTTCCTGGGAAGACTTGAGGAAAACCAAGAGAAATATTAATCAGGATATTGTGTGTCGAATCTGACTGAGCGTCTGTAAATTACAGATTGACCCAGCCAACATAAAGACTTTCTTTGTAACCTTTGTAATCTTTGTAAATACCCAACTTGACACACAATTCTTTTTCTTATATGTGTTTATTCCAATTCTCTACATGTTTCGAGCAACCAAGTGCTCATCATCTGGAGAGTCAGTTGTATCAATACCTCTGGTATATGTCACTCTATGTAGTTGACCGTGTGGTATGCAGGTATAGATGCCCGGTCAACAAAACATAAAATACAAGACTTTGGATTGTGTTCTTCTAGTCACAATGTTATTAACCGAAGACCACAGTTGAAGCCCACAACATTTCATACAGCCTCTAAACCCTACAATTCCAACAAGCTTAAGAGAAGATCCTGAAACTAATCAACAAAAATATGTTTATAGCTGTATTTCCAAAGTCCAGTTAGTAAAATTTTCAATTGTTCTTGTAGTTAGTGTGATGTTTCTTCACATAAAGACATCCCTGTGAAAGACGTACAGGCATAGGTGTGGAGGTTGCGCTCCACGCATTCGTAGCCTTTACGCCATGTTGCGGTGAGTGGTCATATTCATGATTCGGCCTCTATAAACCCGGAGGTTGGGAGTACCGCAGGGTTGGTCTGAACGCTCTGAGGATGATAATGTCTATTGTCCCTCCCAGCAATCGAAGCATGATTCCTCTGGGTGCAGTTGGATATCCACTAATACATTTAAATATGTACTGAGTACCTTACTTGCGGATTGACAAAACGCGTATTGCAATATCAGAATCAAACTTTTCTATTTGCAACATTGCGTTACAACTCTTCCTTTTCAAAGATGCAGATTGCTTGGAGAGGGAAATTCTGAAGGAAAGATTTGCCCTGTAATTGGGGATGGGAAGAATAAGAGGATTAACAAACCGAAATCGCATAAAATTCACCGAAACTATAAACAAAGCAATGTAATCCTTTACAGTCCAACCCGGAGTTTTTAATATTCAGTAGATACTAAGTATGTAAATTTATTTAAACAACACGGTCTCTTTCAAAACATTTCCAGTTTACTGCAGTAACTTTCAATGAACAAATCGTGAAACCTAACCAAGAGATCCCGACGAATTGAAATGTATTTTTATTTTAAATAAGCGACACCTTATGCATACTTGTGGGTGGTCAGGTTATGAAATGAATGACTGACTGAATGAATGAATGAATGAATGGAGTTATTAATTCCTACTATGCAGGATCAGTTCTCAAACAAATGCTGCCGAGACGGTAAGTATTTTGTTTAAAAAAGTATTGTGGATAAACCTAATTATTCTTTACTTAGTATGTCTGAAAACACCTACTTTAGAAACCATTTGTATAAACGTGGTTCTGTGGTGAAAACTGCTGTATTGATCCTCATACAAAATTTTGCACTGTACGTTGCAGAATATCTTTCAAATCCACCACTGCTAATGCCACAACCATATCGGAATTTAATTAAAACGAATTGATTCAAGTATTAAAATATGGCCTGATCTCCAGTTTGCACGAAACTCTAAGCTGTTTTACGTAAAATCAGAGTGAATATCTCCACCGATATACAAGGGTGGTTTAAATCCGCATTTCATCACTCTTTGGATCTCTGGATTGTCCATCAGTGTTAGGGATTTAACAAACTTTTCCACCCACATGAAGAGAATGATCATACTCCACAATACAGCCCCAGCTTTTGGTAGATTTCCTTCACTACAACTCGTAGGCCATGGGTCAGATCCTGGTTTGAAAGTTTTATGACTTAGTTAGTCTAGGATTTCGCCACCCACCGGAGATATGTTGCATTATCTGTGTTTTGATTTATTTCACAGCGTCGTTTAATTTACGTACCGGGACAATCTTACCTTTAATTTGAATCTTTGTTGTTTAAGACCTGTGTATCTGTCACACACAATAAAAGTGGAACTCTTTATTTTTGTGATGAGTTGCAGCTGTCATTTTTACTGAAATGAGATAGTCGTGTCATGCTGCAGGGATGGAACTTAGAAATGTGGCTGGATATCTTAAGGGATACAACTGTGCGCAGTTAGGCGCAAATTATAAAGATTTTATTAAAATGTGTCTTAGAGAAACACATTGTGAGAAAACTTGCATGAATTTAGCAAGTTCATAATAGCGACTAGACGCTACACTTTGTGATTGATATAAGGAATATGATATTTGAGGTGTTCAAGATGCTTAATTGAACTTGATGTAGCCTGGCTAGTTACGCCTTGCAGTGCGATAGATTTGCACTGATATTACTGAGGAATCTATCCTGAAGATGGAGACAGTAGCAGTCTCTTCTGATACTTTGCTTCATAACTACAATATTTCAGACCGTCAGATCTCAGAAAACCAGTAATCTTGAAATTACTTTTCGGAAATGACACAAAGAGGATTTATTATTAAACGTGAGCGAATATCAGTATTAGAGGAAGCCTCTGTTTTATACTACTGATTAGTAATTTAGGTTTGTTATTTGGTTAGTTAATTAATTATTTAATTAAAGGTAGAGCCTACTTATAAACGTTCCTTCGAAACGGTCGGGGAAGAACGAATGTTTAGTAATTAGGCCTGGCCCAATAGACGCATGACCCATTTTCCTGTTAAATTAATACAGGTAGCACTGCACAACCTGGGCTATAGTACGATATGTCAAATTTCGTTCTTATTAGTTGTGCATTCCAGTGAACTCATTACTGTAATCAGAAAACAGTGTGCGTAAATCTAAGTATGATACGCTGTGTAAATGATGTAAACAGTGAGTCTGCATGTTAAAGAATAGCCGTTTAAAAATAATCTGTTACTTTAAAGTCCTTTGTAACGATCCCTCAAAGACACATTAATGAGGGAAAGGTGTAAGGGACAAGAAGGCGAGGAAAAGACATAAGCAGCTACTGGATGACCTTAGGAAAACGACAGGATCCTGGAACTTGAAGGAGGAAGCAGTAGATAGCACTCTGTGGAGAACTGGCTTTGGGTGGGGCTATGGACCACTTTCGTAAGACATACAGTACAGTGTTGTGGTGATATAAAGGTACAGCTGATGTAATTGACAAAATGTAGATCGGTGTAATCCAAGGAATTACAAATTATACTTACGAGTAGCAACTATTTTCGTCGCCAAGCTTGAAATTTTCGAATAGCACACAATTACAATGGTTTTCCTGCATAATTTCGGTCGGATTCTGTGGTAAGTCCTTGTCACGTTATACCACCGACAGACATTTGTAAGCATAGCTTAATTTTGTATATACATTACAGCTGCTAGAGGCGCAGAAGTGGTGACGAATTCTGCTTTCATTTCCATGACGTGCACTGTGTCTAAATCCTTCCCTGTCGGCTTCTAAAACCTCTCATGAATTGTTAGTTAACCGTATAAATCCCCAGCAGAACACAGACTTTAAAGCGCTACGTCTGAGCTGCTGGTTTCTTTAAATAAAGAGATTTAAAAACACTCAAGTGAGACTTGGCGAATTCTAAGGTTCCGCAGTTCTAGTCCGCGCTGGATGAAGACTAAAGGGCTGTTAGTACTCGCATGTAATATCATTCCGACTATTAACAAACATGTCACAGGAAAACGTAATGTGCTGAAGTACCGTAACTTACCAAGTTACCGTCACCCCATTTAATCATTTCATGCAGTTACCGACGTTGACACTCTTCGAAAGCACGTCTCTATAAGAGTTTGGGCGGGCCATAGTACTTTATCAGCCAGTTTTTAACAGGGGTAGATTTCCATCCCAAACACTTTTTGGCTTACATGTTGATATTTTATGTGAGAGGGCGTATCAAAAGTAAGTAGGCCTATCATTATCTCCAAACTAGATAATTTGCTGTCTGTAGTTGAAATGGGGAATATAGGCTATAGACTGATACACGGGGCTCGTGTATTGGCCTCCCCATAAAATTATACATAAAGTAAAAGCTTTGTCTTTCAACGCCATAAAGTACATTTATAGATCCACTCATTCTTGGTCTTGGCACTAATCGGAGGTCAGTGGTTAAATTAATGACACAGCCGCTTTGCCCAAGGGACATAGTGCCGGTACTGATTGATGGGCCCCAGAATCTCTCTGGGACGTTTTCCAGAACAGACAGACTCTTATTGTAATGCTAATTTTACGTCAGCACAACTGTTTTTATTACACAAGGTAATATGTAGGCTACATGTTTAGACTAATAAATAGCCATCTTCAGGCCTATTCTTTACAGGCTAAGTCACAGGATGCTGTGCACACATTGGGATCCCAGTGTGTTTACATCAGTGAAATATATAAGCCATATCATTTGCCTGATGTAAACGCACTGGGTTCCCAATGTGTACACAGCATCCTGTGACTTAGTCTGTAAAGAACAGGCCTGAAGATGGCTATTTATTAGTCTAAACATGTAGCCTACATATTACCTTGTGTAATAAAAACAGTTGTGCTGACGTACAAATTAGTATTACAATACGTATTCAACCACTTCGTGATGTCTTCATTCAAAGACGTACTCTTGCACCTACCGAGATGTGTCTATCGTACCAACCTTTTGTGATACGTGGTTGTGGATAAATGGTGGAGTGACCGTTGGCCTAGGACAACTGTAAAACTTTGCGCACCACAAATGCTGCATGATGTACCCTGGTATTGAATCCGGGATTCTGCAAAGAGCAGCTAGCGAGCAATTGCCTGAGCTACGATACGGCTGACTTGAATAATTGTAGATAAGTACAGAATTATTTTTCTAGCTTTTCCATTTGACTTTCTGCATATAAATGTGCTGATGTACAGCAAGTGACAACAGTAAGGTCCCATAGCTATGCTAGGTCCTAGTCCAATCACATAATGCCGCACATAGTCTGTCTCCTTACTTGTCCAGTGTAAGATGAAGTTGTTGTTGTATCAGTTACTTGAGCAGTACGCAATGCAGAATATGTGCGAGAGGACGTATGGCTCCTGATATTTGTAACCTCAACTCTAGAGGGACACGAGTGAAGTGCTGCCCCCGTGAAACACTGAGCACCCAGTATGGAGAAGAGAGAAGTACTTTTTCCCCGCTGAGAATCGAACACATATTACTCAGTCCTATCGTCTGAATGTAGTCTTTATACTGAAGTGTTTCGATTCCCATGTAACCGAAAGCACAATTAGGTTAATTTTTCGCACATGTGTACTAAATATTTTATATTGACTGGCGGATGATTGCGTATCGTTGTTTTAACATGGTTGGGAGCAGCAATATTTAATGGGGTGGTTTTAATGTGGCTGCTAAAATAAGGGTTATTAACACCTCCTACATTTAAAAACATCCAGTGCAACAAAATAATTTGTGGCTTCGTGGGTTTTGCGTTGCGTGTTTACGTATCGTTTGATCGTTGACTCCGTTTTGTTGGTTAACCCCATTGCCTGCCTTTCACATTTCAAATACTAATGTGTTTTGCTGTGAGTTTGTTACGGCAGTCAGTTTACTAGTATAATGTACTGAACGTTTGCTATAAATACAGGGTGATTCAAAAAGATGGACTTAATTTTGCACGTCTAATTTCCTGAACTATACATGGTATGTGAATGATCTACATGAAATTTGAAAGAGGAGATTCTAAATTTTCAAATACCACTTCAAATACCACCGCTATAGCGCTCGCCTAGCGCACAGCCGTGCAGTAGCGTCCGTTGAGAGCAAAATGGCTACTATGCAGCACAAGATTTTTTGCGTTCGTGACTTCATTCAAACTGAGTCGGCGACTGCTGTGCAGCGTGCGTTTCGTCTTCGTTTCAACATTCAGCCTCCAACGAGGAAGAGCATTTGTTGTTGGAATAACCAATTTGAGCAAATAGGCTGTCTGTGTAAAGGCAAAAGCTCCGGCCGACCACGTGTGTCAGAGGAGAACGTGAGACGAATTCAAGAGAGTTTTGAGCGTAGCCCACGCAAGTCAACCCGTAGAGCGAGCAGAGAACTTGGAATACGGCAATCAACTGTCTGGCGTGTGTTGAGGCGCCGTTTACTGTTCAAGCCATACCGCCTACAACTGGTGCAGGCTCCTTGAGTCCATCTTTTTAAATCACAATGTATATTGAACGTTATTCTAAAGTAGTGAATAAGTGAATAATTACATTTGATTCACTGTTGATATTTAAATATTCACCACAGTATTTCTTTAACACGTATCATTGCCTAGCTTATCTGACGACATGTCCATAGCTTTTTACAAAGCGAGTTTACCAGAGAGTGTGATCTAGTACTTCCTCTTTCAGTATCCTCTCGTTTCATTAATGTCACCTTGTAGCTGCTTACGTCTCCATCCTCGTCTAATCGTATCTTCTCTTTTTCCTGCTGTATTTATTTTAAAAACATCTTACAGACTGTATTTATTTATTTTGGTTTGTTTTAATATACTACTTCTAATGGCAGAATGATTAGTAAATTATGAATTGGAAAGTATGTGCGAGGAAGCGATAGTCGCCGATTTTAAGGTGCTATCCCATGATTTGTCTGAATGTGCTGAAGTGCGAAATGTAAATTGTCTTGTACGGAATTCAAACTGTCAGAATCCGCGACGCTTGCATCACCTTGCTCAGTGGTGACATTTTGAGTGGTGAATCACGTGTTGTGTTCCTCAAGTGTACCCTATTGCCTCTGTTATTTATTTCAGAATGAAAATACACGAGCAAAACTAAAATAAGCAAATACTAAGTCGCCTTTTCTTATTAAACCCTTTGAACTGCAGTGGTTATCTCACGGAGCAGCAGGTTTAGCATTCGTTAATCCGTATTGTGTCCCCAGAGTGCATGTGCATGTTTTGTTATGGGTGTCGGAAAAAAACAGAAATTATTTACGATTAGTTTTTAAGCGTTCTTTACGAAGTAAAATAAAAGCTGTATGTGGAGACCACTTCCTTCTGTCGGTCCGTGGCGAAGTACCAGAAATAAGGCCTTTTGTCATGTTTTCATGAAATTCAGTGTAGAATTTATCTACAAATATTTGTCAAGCAATCGTGGGGTTCGTGAAAATCGGTTATATCACAGTCGAACATGAGGAAAGTCATACCCATTGTGTTAATAAAATTACAAAGTATCAAATATGTTTAGATATAGTCAGAACACAACTATGTTATATTATCTGGTGGTATACAACGTATCAGCTACATGTTTCGGCCACTTTACTTGGCCATCATCGTCTTTGACACCCTCCTGAAAACCCACCGCCCATAAAAACTCCCACCCCCAACCCCCCTGCCCCCACACCCTGAAAGCGGTCAAAAACCCAAACACTCCAGTACACGACACTGCCTACACACAATAAGCAAACCATCTCAAAAGGGATAGCACACACCCATACCCCACACACATCCACATAGGAACGGGACTGTTCAAATCGAACAGTGTGATCCATAGTGATATATCTCGAGAGTGAACAGGTACGATGCCCGCAGTGTGAGGTCCCCCACAGTAATTATCGCCTAGTACCTCTACCACGTTGTAAGTGCCACAGTGATTCTGTTATTGTGATTCGTGACGATATTTCACTTATGATGACTCAGATGTGATAAGGAATCTGGCTCGAGATGCACTCAAGGACATAAGCACCAACCATGTAAGTAATACTCCACTCCAGGTACCCGTCTCAAGATAGCACTAGGCCCCATAATTCCCAATACCGGCACGGAGATATAATTTTATTCCACAGATAGCTGGCCCATAGTGACATCTACTGCAGTTGTATGTCCAGCCATACCGTAGACAGCGCAGGGCCCTCGACACGTTAGCAAGGCGTGTTATCAACAACACCATGACCATGACAATGCAGCCACGGCAGCAGACTACGGAACCACCCATTCATTATAGTGTAAATAAACATAATATCAGCTACAGATTAGAATGTAATATATAGTACATGGATAGCAAATATTGATACCATGCTATTAATTGAGTTCATGTATCTGACCATTCTAAACAAGATCTTGATTTCCATTAGATACACTGGTATGTAATGCAGTTACTCTGTAAGCTAAGTACAACCTGATGATGGCCAAGTAAAGTGGCCGAAACATGTAGTTGTTACGTTGTATAACACCAGATAATATAACATAGTTGTGTTCTGACTGTATATCTATACATATTTGGTACTTTGTAATACAGTCGTACTTTGTTATAAAGATGTCAGTTTGTAACCGCAGTTTGTAGTTCACATATTTATTGAAAGATATGGGTGAAATTCAGTGCAGTCAGCGTAACGACGTTTAGTAATTATTTATTTCTTAAAATTCGTAACCAAAAATCCTAGTTTCTTTAGGGACGAAAATTAATTTTTGACAGTATTTTCGTTTTTGGCCCTACTTGGTTAAAATTCTGAACAGGAGATGTTCACCTAATTTTAATTAGTGATGCCAAGTTTCGTGAAAATCGGGTTAGAAAACTTTGATTTGTAGCGTCCATTCATACCTGTTCGCACTTCCTACATCGATTACCTGACTTAGATTAAAGTTGGTGTTAAAATGCCTGGATATAACGCGGCCGAGAATTTGTGAATTCAGAGAAAATCCGGGCAGGGAAGGCCATCGTTTTCTTACTGGCGTAAATGAAATTTAATTTATATGGGTGCCGTAAATCCCTTTGATGCCCAGAAAGTAAAGGACACCTTGGAAAAGTCTGTGTACTGCTATCACAAAGCGCACAATTTGCAGTCCTCTTATAGTGGAGACTGAGTGCTAACTGCGCGATACGAAATGAACCCCTAACCCTTTAAACGCCGAATTAAATCCCACCTGCCATTTGCTGGCATTATTAGGAGCTCACCATATTCTCCACGTTAGCAGGATAAGGGTTAAGTACGATTTAAGTTATTCTTAGTTTTGAAAGTGTTACCCATGTAATACTGAGGATACGGATGTGTAATTAGAATAATAGAAAAGTATCCTTCTGTACCGCAGTCAAGATACCAGAAAAAAAAGCTACACAAATGTATTTCCTTGACTGTTTGATAAAGCTTGTGTGTTAATTAGCCTGATTATTAGTGGATAAGAAGATATATTAGAAGTTACTGGAAAGGCTACATGTAATACGCTTACATTTAAATCGTCACATGTTTGAACATAATGCCGTTTACTTTAGTATATTATTGTGCTCTGCATCACGGGATTCAGGGGTATTTTTAACGATCCTTGGCGAAGGAGAGTGATATTTACACCCTCATTAGCATTCTTTGTGGTTTGCCTTTTTAATACTTTGTGTTTGTATAGCTCACTAACCTCGTAGAAACTCAAATTATTTTCTTTTCAAAAATGGTCTCGTATATCCCGTATGAATTTACAGAAGCCTGCTGTTTCATTTTGTTACTTTAATCATGTTGACTTGTCCCTTAAATCAAAACTTTACTGTTAAAGTATTATTTGCTAACATAAGGCTTAGGGTCCGAATATGGAAGACTTATACTATCAGTAGAATAGATGATGTTTCGTCCTGCTATGGTCTCATTCAGTTGTGCGTTTATTTGTTCTAATTCATTAACTGATTTGTTGTTTGTTTAAAGACGTTGCAGCACCTCAGATATATACTTAACAGTCGAACAGCTGAATGATTAGTAGGTTTACGTAACGGATTGCAAAGGGCGTGATATGACGAGGCGGTGATCTAATTTGGGGTCTTATACCCGCATTTGTTTGGACGGACTGACGAAAATTAGGTACATTATAGAGATAACTGCTATTCGGACTGAGATTTGAATCTAGACTCTTCCGACCAACAAGAAGGTTTACTACTCACTTTACCACAGAGTAACTAAAGGACTTATTTATGATCTGAATATTGAAGTGCACTAAAGCTTAACATCGGAGGCAAGTCTGAGTAATTAAAAATGTAAAAAATACGGTTTATCACAACTATTTATACGGTTATTTATTGGTATATACTACATGTTTCGGCATTTTGGCCATCATGAGATATATTAAATTACAAAATGTTCTGAGGAACATTCATTACGACTGTAATTTCAATAATACATAACTTAAATATCTTTGAAAATGCTCTTGCTATTATTCCTTCCTCACGGTATTTTGTGACTTGGTATACCTGATGATAGCCATAAATGGCCGAAACATATGGTGTAGAATATTAAATAACCATATATATTTGTGTTTGATTATGTTGTTTTATTTTAATTACGTGCTTCACAACGTGATGTACAAACCACAGTTGGAGTCCGAGTATGTTCCATCCACCTTCACTTCTTGCACAACATTTCCCTATCTTACTGTTATGGTTCAGTTTTCGTTTCAGACATTTTTTCCTGCAATATGTTTTGTGTGAACTTCTTGCCTTCCACTCCCAAGTTCAGTGCACGGCTCTTAATCACCTACACAAAGAACGGCTTTATTGCTCGCTCTAGGTTATTGCTACCTTCCACGTTTACCGGCCCGCACAATTGTTATCATTTTGATTGCTACGTTAACATTAACGGTCCACAAGATCTTCCCTTAACCTTCATGATCTATGTGCCGAAGCCCCAAGTGACGTGAAGGGAAAGAAATCAAATGGCCTTCACAGCAAAAATGAGTTTCTGCTCGAGAGCGCGTCACGAATTCTGTGCAGCGCGATGTGGAATCAGCACCTCTACCTTGCGTAATGAAACCTGGGACAGTGTCGAGTGGGGTTGGAGTTACAGTTTGTGCACTGGCCGTGTGAACAGCGACTGTGGTAGGTGTTGTACAGTGGCATGGTAGAGTACAATTAAAGGCCGGTTTGCTGGGGTGTGTGAGGTAACTGGGAGGATTAATTTACTCTAATGCTTTATGCAAATCATATGATTGTGGTCAATGACTGGGACACCCGTAAAAACATGTTGACCTGCAATCATTCTCATAACCTGAAAACAAGGTGCCAGAATGCATAATCCGTAGGTTCCTGGTGACCGAACACACGAGAATTTTCGTCTTTTTTGCTTTCAAACCAAAAGAAGATGGGTTTATTATATATATACTTTGTACGTGCATAGTACTTCTAAAGGCTTTTATTTAAATCTAACAGGTATTTAATTGAAGCTTTGAAAGCATGCTTTTCGTCTAAATAATATACAAAAATTAAGTCCCTATGTCAGATAAAATGAATGTTTGTTTGCTACATAGACCGCCTGGTTAGTGTTGTTTGGGAAAATTGTTTCCTTTTCTTCTGAGATACATGCGAAATGCATAAAAACGTAGTTTCTACTGCTGAAGCATATAATTTTTAGGCAAGGCATCCCCACTGTGTATTATTCAGTGATTAATAGAAGTGTAATTTTAGTCTAACACAACTTCATTATATAAACAATTTAACAGAACATAGCTACATGTTTCGGCTTACTTGAAGCCATCTTCAGGATTTGACTTAGAAGAATTAAGTATATAATTAACAACGCCTTAAAATGAAGATATCCCATTGACATTCGTAAATTAAATCAGTACGTTAAAACATAAAACATAAAATATAAAATAACAGAGACATGCAAAACGTAACTTAGATATCGTAGATGCCCAGAATATACAACTCCTGTAACTCCATCTGTGATGTCTAAGTTATATTTTACATGTCTCTTATTTTTTTTAATTTTTTTTTTGTATTTTAATATATTGTATTAATTTTTGAATTTGTGGTTTCAGCTGTGGTTGTGGTTAGTATGTAACTCCCGACACACAATACACACTCACACGTAAGCACCACTTCTCCGCGTGCATTCTGTATATTGCCCGCAACTTGCTTGCTGCATTCACTTCACGTCACACACACTGGCTGACTTTTGCAGTGGCCACTTCACTCGCGAATCTGTCTCAGTGTTTGTAAGGAGGTGGCGTATGGGCAATTAACTATCCTGGCTACGTGGGTGGGCTAACCCGCGGCGTCCACCACAAATTTAAACGAGATATCGTCATTTTAAGGCGTTGTGAATTATATATTTAATTTTTTTTTAATTCAAAGCCTGAAGATGGCTTCAAGTAAGCCGAAATATGTAGCTATATTCTGGTATATTGTTTATATAATAAAGTTGTATTCGACTAAAATTATACTGCTATTAATCACTATTGAAGCATTTGATACGTATTTCTTTTCGCATTGTACTTTAAATAAATAATTAATCATGTCTATGTACGAGGGTTGATCCAAAATTTTCCGGACTGACGCTGTAAAAATCGTAAAACTCATCATAAGGCCTATCGGCCGCCTTCATCCTCGAAGTAGTTCCCTCCCGCATGTAGACACCGGTCCCACCGTCTCCTCCATTTTTGGAACGCTTCCTGGAAGTCCTTTTCTGTCAGAGTGTCAAGCAC
>Ga0123353_10010367_pt1 | contig 12982 bp, 11 predicted proteins | sample TergutLab28metaG_3_FD_92763 | JGI IMG/M metagenome (GOLD analysis project Ga0123353, IMG submission 92763) | Labiotermes labralis P3 segment gut microbial communities from Petit-Saut dam, French Guiana - Lab288 P3 | ecosystem: Host-associated > Arthropoda: Insects > Digestive system > Gut ...
CGGCGAGGATGACTACACTGATTTTTTGAGCGGGGCGCGGTTGGATGTCGGCAACAATCCTCGCTATGACGGGTCGTTCTACGCGGAGGGCGGATACCCTCCCGACGATATCGGAGTGTGCACTGACACCGTCTGGCGTGCGTTCAGGCACGCGGGGTACAGCCTGAAGGACATGGTCGACCGGGACATCAGAGAGAACCTGTCGGAATACCCCAGGATTGACGGCGTTCCCGAACCTAACATCGACTTTCGGAGGGTGCCGAATCTTGTATCTTTTTTTGAAAGATATGCGGTATCACTCACCCTTGATAAGACCGAGATCGAGGAGTGGAACGGCGGGGACATTGTCGTTTTTGCCCATCCGGAGCATATCGCCATTGTGTCAGACAGGCGAAACAGCGAGGGCATCCCGTACATTATCCACAACGCCGGGCGGCCGGAGGAATCGGACAGAATGGATTTCGGCGAGATAACCGGGCATTTCAGGTTCGACGCGGGCAGACTGGGTGAAGCGGATTTGATAAGGTTTGAGGAGTAATTACACCGGAAAGGACAAGCCATGAGCGGTTTTGCGCATCTGCATGTGCATACGGAATACAGCCTGCTGGACGGTGCCTGCCGCATCGAGCGGGCACTTGACGCCGCGCAAAAAATGGGGCAGACCGCAATGGCCATAACCGACCACGGAACCATGTACGGCGTGATCGAGTTTTATCGGCAGGCAAAAAAGCGGGGGATAAAGCCCATAATCGGCTGCGAGGTCTATGTGGCGCAGCGCACCCGTTTTGATAAAATCCACGCGCTGGATTCCGAAACGCGTCATCTTGTTTTGCTGTGCAAGAACAATACGGGCTATCAAAACCTGATTGAGCTGGTTTCGCGGGGGTACATCGACGGGTTTTATAACAAACCCCGGGTTGACCGCGAGCTGCTGGAGAAGCACAGCGAGGGGCTGATCGCGCTGTCGGGCTGTTTGGCGGGGGAGGTGACCCGCGCGCTACTTAAAGGGGACTATGATGAGGCAAAACGTGTCGCCCTTTGGCACAAAAGCGTGTTCAGGGGCGGCTACTATCTGGAGATTCAGAATCACGGCTTAGACGAGCAGTTGCAGACAAACCCGGAAATCATCCGTCTGTCCCGCGAAACCGGCATCCCGATTGTGGTGACAAACGACGCCCACTACATAGAAAAATCCGACGCGAAAATGCAAAAAGTTCTGATCTGCATCCAGACCAACCACACGGTTGACGACCCGAATGCTCTGGAATTCAAGACCAACGAGTTTTATCTCAAGTCCGAAGACGGGATGCGGGAGCTGTTTCCCGACGCGCCGGAAGCGGCTGACAATACGGTCAAAATCGCGCAGCAGTGCGATGTGGAGTTCGAATTCGGCAAAATCAAACTGCCGCACTTTCTGCTGGAGCAGGATCACGCGGAATACTTCAAAAAGCAGTGCTTTGACGGCCTTCGCAAAAAATACGGCGAAAACCCCGGTTCCAAAATCATCGATCGGCTCAACTACGAAATCGACACCATCCAGAAGATGGGCTACATAGATTACTTTTTAATCGTTGCGGATTTCATCAATTTTGCCAAAGCCAACGACATCCCGGTGGGTCCCGGCAGGGGTTCGGGCGCGGGCAGTCTGGCGGCTTATTGCACGGGCATCACCGGCGTTGATCCCATCAAATACAATCTGCTGTTCGAGCGTTTTTTGAATCCCGAGCGGGTGAGTATGCCCGACTTTGACATTGATTTTTGCTACGAACGCCGCCCGCGCGTGATTGATTATGTGGTCAACAAATACGGCGCGGATCACGTCGCGCAGATCATCACTTTCGGAACAATGGCCGCACGGGGTGCAATCCGGGACGTTGGCCGCGCGCTGGGTGTGCCCTATGCCACGGCGGACACGGCAGCGAAACAGGTGCCGTTTGAGCTGGGAATCACCATAACCTCCGCGCTGGAAAGCAACCCCGAGCTGAGGAATATGTACGACAACGATCCCGGTGTGAAAGAGCTTATCGACATGGCGCAAAAGGTCGAGGGTATGCCCCGCCACGCGTCTACCCACGCGGCAGGGGTTGTCATCACCCGCGACCCCGTCAGCAGCTATGTGCCGCTGCAAAAGAACGACGAGTCGATCATCACCCAGTTCCCCATGACCACGCTGGAGGAGTTGGGGCTGCTCAAGATGGATTTTCTGGGGCTTCGCAACCTGACCGTAATCAAAGACACGGTGGATGAGGTGCGAAAGACTGAACTCGGTTTTGATATCGAAAACATCCCCTTTGACGACAAAAGCACCTTCGCAATGCTGGCGCAGGGGTTCACTCAGGGCGTGTTCCAGTTTGAATCCGGCGGGATGCGAAGCGTGCTGGTGGGGCTTGGTCCCGAATGCGTGGAGGATTTAATTGCGGTCATTTCGCTGTACCGCCCCGGACCCATGCAGTTTATCCCGAAATACATCCAAAACCGCCACAACCCCTCCCAAATAACCTACAAAACCCCGTTGCTGGAGAAAATTCTGGACGTAACCTACGGTTGTCTGATTTATCAGGAGCAGGTCATCGAGGTTTTCCGAACCCTTGCGGGTTATTCCTACGGCCGTGCGGATATAGTGCGCCGGGCGGTGTCCAAGAAAAAGCACGGCGTGATGGAGCGGGAACGTCAGGCGTTTATACACGGCGTGACCGATGAACAGGGTAATATCCAGTGCGAGGGCGCGGTCAAGCGGGGGGTGCCGGAGCACATAGCCAACGAGATATTCAACGAGATGACCTCATTCGCTTCCTACGCGTTTAACAAATCCCACGCGGCGGCCTATGCGGTGGTGGCCTACCAGACCGCTTATTTGAAGCAAAAGCACCCCAAAGAATACATGGCCGCCCTGCTGACCAGCGTGCTGAGCAGCGCGGGGCAGATAGCCATATACATAGCCGAATGCAAGCGGCTGGGAATCAGAGTCCTGCCACCCGACATCAACAGCAGCAGGGAAGGTTTCTGCGTGCAGGGCGGCGATATACGTTTCGGGCTGCTGGCGGTCAAGAATCTCGGCAGGGGTTTTATCCGGGAAATCCTGAAAGAACGCGGGCAAAACGGCGCATTTAAAAGCTTTTATGATTTTTGCAAACGGATGCACGGAAGGGATTTCAACAGCCGCGCGCTGGAGAGCCTGATAAAATGCGGCGCGCTGGATTCATTGCCTCACAACCGTAGCCAAATGCTTATGGGCGCCGAGGCGGTCATATCCCAGCTGGAGGAAATCAAAAATAAAAATGTCGAAGGCCAGATAGGCTTTTTTGAGATGGAGCAGGTGGCGAAAAGCGGCGGTGAGGAGTACGAGCTGCCGCAGGCGGAGGAGCTGCCGTCAAAAGAACTGCTGAGCATGGAAAAGGAAGCCATCGGGATATATATTTCCGGGCACCCCATCGACCAGTACGCGACCTTGATCGAGCGGCAAAAAACCGCCAGAACATATGAGATCATGGAGTCCAAAGAGACCGGCTCGCTGTACCGGGACGAGAGCAAAATCAAGATTATCGCGCTGGTTTCGGGGCTTAGGCTAAAGGCGACGAAATCCGGCGGAACAATGGCCTATGTGACGCTGGAGGACATGTTCGGCACGGTTGAAATGCTGGTTTTCCCGAGGACGCTACAGGATTATTCCCACATTCTCAAGGATGGCAGCGTGGTGTGCGCCGCCGCCAAAATCAGCATCCGCGAGGACAAAGACCCGCAGTTGATCTGCGACTATGTAACTTCCCCCTCCGAAGCCGCGCCACCCCGGCAAAATTCAAAACCGAAGCCCAGGCATAATCCGGGACTTTATATAAAAGTTGAATCCCTGACCGACGGGTGTTATCTGCGGGCGAAACGCGCGCTGGACGTTTTTGACGGCGTCACGCCGCTGTATATTTACACAAAAAGCGACAGGCAGCTGCTGCGTGCACCCCGCGACAATTTCGTGCAGGTGAATCAACCGCTGATTATAGAGCTGAAGCGGATACTCGGCGAAGAGAATTGCGTGGTTGTCGAGTAGTAAATTAGCTCTTGATATTCACCTCTGATTGTGATAAAATAACGATAAGCACATGATAAGGGGGCGTTTGATATGCCGGAAATCAGACCTGTTTCTGACTTGAGAAATAATTTTGCGGATATTTCCAGCTTTGTCCATAGCCGCACCGAGCCTGTTTATCTGACCAAAAACGGCTATGGAGATATGATTGTGATGAGTATAGAAGCCTTTGAAAAAATGAAGCTGGACAATGATATATATATCAAGTTAAAAGAAGCTGAGTTAGAGGCAAAAACCACATCTGTCAGATATACTCATGAAGAGGTTTTTTCTGAACTTAGGGCTGATATTCAAAGTGCGATGGGTGAGGAACATGCGTAAAATTGTGTATTCGCCTGCTGCAAAAAACGATTTAAAAAGCATTTCATTTTATATATCAAAAAATCTTCACTCGCCGATGTCCGCCAATAGATTGCTGGATAAAATTGAAAAAAGCGTGCTGCGGCTTGCTAAGGCTCCTTTGATATACGCCGAATATGAGCCGATTAAACCGCTTGAGGATAAATATAGGATTATACCGGTTGAAAATTATTTTGTACTGTATGTTGTATATGAGAATGTCGTTGAAATCAGAAGGGTTGTCTATGCCAAGTCTGATTTTGAGAAAATAATATAGCATTATTTTTATCAAATATATTATACTTGATAAAAATACATAAGGGGTTTTAATTTATGAAAGTCAAAAAAATAGCGGTGCTGACCAGCGGGGGAGACGCTCCGGGCATGAACGCCGCAATCCGCGCCGTGGTCAGAACCGCAGTGGGCATGAAGATGAAGGTCTACGGAGTCAAAAGGGGATATAACGGCCTTGTGAATGACTACAAAGGCGACGTTTCGCTGATGGATTTGCGCAGCGTGTCGGATATAATCCACCGGGGCGGAACTGTGCTGTATACCGCCCGTTGCCTTGAGTTCAAGACCGACGAGGGGATGCAAAAGGCGGTGGCCACCTGCAAAAAATACGGCATCGAAGGCATCGTTGTAATCGGCGGCGACGGTTCATACCGTGGTGCGATGGATCTATCCAAGCTTGGGATTCCCTGCATAGGCATACCCGGAACCATCGACAACGACATCGGCTGCAGTGAATACACAATAGGGTTTGATACCGCCATGAACACCGCCGTGGAAATGGTCGACAAGCTCCGCGACACCGCCCAGTCTCACGAGCGGTGCACGATTGTGGAGGTCATGGGGCGTCACGCCGGGCATTTGGCGTTGCAGGTTGGTCTTGCGGTGGGTGCGACGGCGATGCTTATTGAGGAAGTGCCCTTCAATATGAGCGAAGTTATCGAGACCATGAAACGATCACAAAGCTCCGACAAGAAGCATTTTATCATTGTCGTGTCAGAGGGCGTTGGGCGTGTGGCCGAAATCGCGGCGGAAATCGAGGCCGCAACCGGCATCGAATCGCGCTACACCGTGCTGGGGCATGTGCAACGGGGAGGAAGCCCGACCCTGCGCGACAGGTTGATTGCCAGCAGGATGGGTTACCGGGCGGTGCAGCTGCTGTCGCAGGGGTTAGGGAATCGTGTGCTGGCGGTCAAGGACGATCAGATCGTCGATTACGATATATTTACTGCCCTGCAAATGACCAAGGAGTTCGATACCGAGCTTTATAAAATCGCGGCGGAAATCTCAATTTAAAAATTTTAAAGCTTAAAAATAAAGACAAAATCGCTTCGGCAAGTAGGAGGACATGCCGAAGCGATTTTATTGCGGAACACAAGGTTCCATTATATAGCGCAGACAGGGGAGTGAAAAAGAGAAAAAACACTCGGGGTCGTCTGCGAAACGGAAATTGCGAAATAACAAAAATAGTATACCCTAAAATTTGAGTTATTAAGCAACAGAGGAATGCGAATTATTTGGCCGGTGCGAGCAGCTGCTCCATGCGGGATTTTTTGGTGTACTTTATTTTGCCCTGATACAAGATGCGGCCGTTTTTGTTAAGCCTGCGCTCAGCGTTGCCATCGGAAGTTGAGGTTGAGGTTGAAAGATAAATTTCTCCGGGTTGGTAAAACATGATCATGACCGCCTTTCGTGAATGGTTGCGAATAATTTTTTATGGTTCACATAAACTTACTAAAAAAACGAAATCCTACTGTTTAACGAGGTCTTGTGGAATTAAGGTCAACATAACCTCTCTTTGACTGTGTGCTTAGTTTACCATAACGATTGCATTTTGTCAACTGTTTTTTCAAATAAATTTTATCTTTGGCAAATATTAACATAAAACCACCTCAAATATTGACAAATTGTTGCAATATATCACGATATTCCCAAGAATAGTGTAGACATAATGCAGATAATCGCGCAAAAACGCTCCGGATTCATAATGATCCCGGAGCGTTTTATGTTAAATTTGTTGTTAGATTAATTGTCCCCACCGAACCATTTTGCAGAAAGCTCCCCGGCGACCCCGCTTTTTTGAAGAGCTTTGATTGCCTTGTCAACAGTCGCGCAAAGTGCTGCGTCCTCTTTGCGGAAGCCGACGACGTAATCAATCTCGCCGACGCTCGCATAGGACTTTGAAAGAATCATGGCGTCCTCCAGCTGCGGCGTTTTTTCCAGACCGCTCCAGATGCAGTCGACGTTTTTGCAGTTAAGCTCGGCCAGCATGGATTCCAAATCGGAACCATCCCAATTGATCGGCTGAAAGATTATCTTTATTTCCAGCTCGCCGCCCACGGCATTGGCGAAATCAATGTCAAAGCCCATAAGCTCGCCTGTGTCCGGGTCGTGGTATCCCATAGGCTTAAGACTGTCGTCAAAGCCGACGATCAGCTGAGTCAGCACGGGAAGTTCGTCGCCGTTGTCGGTGCATCCCGCAATTGCGGACAAAGATAAGCAGATTGCCAAGATCAACAAAACCGAAAGCGTTTTTTTCATAACGAAAGTGCAGCCCCATTCATATTTTTATAAAAAAATCATATCATCTTTTTTGCCGGATTGCAATCAAAAATAAATATTTTTAGAATATTTTTACAAAATAACTAGAATAATAAGCGGGAGCAGACGCGCGGAGTGTTTGCGTATTACAAACGAAAGAGGCAAAAGCCATGCGGATCAAACCGGACGAAACCGGAAAAATAGATTACAGCGCGTTGAAGCTATCTCCGGAAATAGCGAGAAACAAGCAGCTCATGCAGGAAATTTTCGCGGGGGATAAAACCGTGATCCTGAGGGAATTTTGCAACCGCGAGAACCCGGACTTGAAATTTCTGGCGGTATTTGTAGACGGAATGGTCGACTCGCTGACCATCAATCAGGGCATTATCAAGCCGGTTACCGACTGCACAGGAATAGAAAAATCTCCCGACCTGCTGGAGAGCATAGGCACGGGGGCGATAACCGGCAACGAGATCGAGCTGACGCAGAGCGTTGAAGATGTGGTTTCCAAGATCATGTACGGGGACACAGCGGTGTTCGCGCAGGGTCAGACCGGTGCGCTGATCGTCAACAGCAAGGGCTTTGCCACCCGGGGCGTCAGCGAACCGGACGACGAAAAAAACCTCAAAGGTCCCCGCGAGGGCTTCAACGAGTCCATGATGACCAACCTGGGGCTGCTGCGCCGCAAGCTGCAGACCAGCGATTTTCGGGTCAACATGCTCAAATTCGGCTCGCGGACAAACACAAAAGCCTGCCTGTGCTACATGGACAGCCTGGTGGATAAAGAAATCCTGGAGGATGTGAAACGGCGGCTCAAAACGATAGAGGTCGACGGTGCGCTGGACGTCAACCAGATCGGGGAATGCGTAAAAGACAACCCGTATTCGCCCTTTAAAACCATCGGCACCAGCGAAAAGCCCGACATCGTTGCGGCAAAGCTGCTGGAGGGGCGCATCGCGCTGATGCTGGACGGAACCCCCATGACGCTGACCATGCCGTATCTGTTCATCGAGAATTTTCAGTCAGCGGACGATTACTATATAAACTTTTATTACGGCACGATAGGGCGGATACTCCGTTTGCTGGCGTTTTTTATCTCCACAAGTTTGCCCGCGCTTTACGTGGCGTTTACGGCGTATAATCAGGAAATGATCCCGCCCGCGCTGCTGATAAGCATATCGGTAGCAAAACAGGGAGTCCCGCTGCCGATTTTTTTGGAGATCATCAGCATGACCGTCATTTTTGAGATTCTGCGGGAAACCGGCATCCGCAACCCGGACAAATTCGGGCAGGCAATGAGCATTGTGGGTGCGCTGATCGTCGGGCAGGCCGCCGTTGAAGCCAAAATAGTTAGCGAACCGACGGTGATCATCGTAGCGCTGGCGGGAGTGACCGGCCTTATGCTGCCAAAGCTCAGCGGGGCGGTCATCTCCATCCGCATAGGGATGCTGCTGGCGGCCGCAATGTTGGGATTATACGGATACTTCTTCTCGGTGTTGGCACTGGTCATATATCTGCTTGGCATGAAGAGCTTCAAAATAGAATACACCTCGCAGTTTTTCAGCCTCAATCCGCAGACAATAAAGGACGTTTATATCCGTGCGCCCATGAGATTTTTGAAAACAAGGCCGTTGTTTATCTCCCCCGAAAGGAACAGAAGAGCATGAACGGAATCCCCCCTACCATTGCGACGGCATCCCCCCTTAAATTAAAGGGGGCAAGAAGATGCAGTATAAAAAAATCAATTTGTATTATTTTGGCGGTGTTGCTGATAATACCTCTTTCGGGCTGCGCGGACTATAAAAATATCGGTGATATGGATATTGTAACCGGGGTGGCGGTTGACAAAAAGGACGGAAAATATCTGCTCCGCTGCGAAATAATCAAGCACGCGGGCGGCAGCAAAGAGGGCGGGGTCAAGCCGCTGGTGGTTGAGACTTGCGGATATACCCTGTCCGACGCTATCGACCGGACCATGGAAAAAGTCGGTGGGCAGGTGTATTTTGAGCAGTGCAAGGTGCTGATTATAGGCGAGCAAACGGCCGGGGATGGGGAACTGCGGACGTTTGCGGAATGTCTGCTAGGGAGTCGGGAGTTCCACGTTTCCGGCACGGTGCTGATACGCAAAGGTGGGCCGGCGGGGGAAGTATTCGACCAAAAACCGCGAAACGACACGCTGGTGTCTATTGAAATAGCGCGGGTGATGGAAAATCAGAAAAGCCTGACCTACAGGGCGGCGGACACCAACATCGCCGACATAAACAACGCCCTTGACGCGCAACACGGCGCGGTCATGCTACCCGTCATATCAATCGATGAAGAGGACGGCGAAAAGCAGAACCGCGTGGGAGGGGCGGCACTGTTAGACAGGAAAAGGCTGGCCGGATTTCTGGACGACGATGAGACCGGCTACCTGTTGTTTGCGGCGAATCAAGTCCGGGGCGGGACGCTGATCAAGCAAAGCGAAACGGGCAAAAATATCTGTGAGGGCGCGAAGGTGCTGTCAAACAAAACAGTTCTTATCCCGGAAATCACCGGCGGTAAAATAAGTATGACCATACGCACGGACACGCAAATTTCCCTGACCGAACCTGTGCCGGAAGAGAATTTCGCGAAAAGCGCGTCTGACATAAGCGGCATCGAAAAAGAATTCGCCCTGCAGCTGTCGGAAAATATAAAAGCCGCAGTCATAAAAGCGCAAATTGAATACGGCTGCGATGTTCTGGGGTTCAGGCACGAGCTGATCAAAAAATATCCCGGTCAGACCTACGAGCTGAACCGCAACTGGCCGGAAAAATTCAAGGAAATCGACGTGAGGGTTGATTCAAAGGTAAATATTAAGGACGTCAGGTAGGGGCGGTCAGCTAAGGCTGATCTGGGAAAAACAGTTTGCGAAACTGTTTTATAACCCGTCATTGGCCGTCCGCAATAATATTCCGCCCAGCTTCGCCGTCCATTAAACTGTCTGTCCGGCTGCGCCGTCCGCAGTTACCACCCCGTCCGGCTGTGCCGTCCACCCCTCCACGGAGGGGAATTTTAGGGATTTTGGAGGAAAATTCGTTGAACAAACAAGAGCTGGGAACCGGTCAGGCCGCAGCACTTACCGCCGTTTTTACATTGGGCGCGTCAACCGTAATAGGCGGGCACGCGGCAAAGCAGGACGCCTGGATCGCGCTGCTTATCGCGTTTTGCGCGGCAGTTCCGCTGGCACTCATGCTGGCCAGGATATCCGTTCTGCATCCCGGCAAAAATTTGTTTGAGATAATATTCGGCGTGTTCGGTAAGGCGGCGGGTTGGGTAATCGGCCTGCTGACGTTCTTATACGCCTTTCAGATGGGTGCGCTGACGCTCAGGATTTTCACGGAATTCGTGCGGACGGTTTCGCTGGAGAAAACCCCTCAATTATTGGTGGGGTTGGTGCTCATGTGCCTGTGTGCCTATGCGGTGTGGCAGGGCAGCGGTGTAATGGGAAGATTGGGCGCGGCAGCGGCGTTTTTTGTCGGGATTGTAATTGTGATAAGTTTTATTTTGCTGACGGGCAATATGGACATAAAAAACATCCAGCCGGTCATGAGCCAACCGGCTGAAAGTCTCGTGCGTAATACGCTTCAAATATTCAGTTTTTCTCTGGGTGAAATTATGCTTATGCTTTGCCTTTTAGGGAATCTGAAAAACGGCGGGAGCAGGTCCGGCAAATACAAAATCTTTTTGCTGGGGTTGACAATAGGCTCCGCGCTGCTTTTAACCGGCATATTAAGCGGCATCCTGACGCTTGGCGGCAGCACCTTTTACAAGCTCAACTTCCCGGCGTATGTGGCGGCCAGCCTGATCGGTATCGGCAATTTTCTGCACCGGATCGAAGGGCTGATCTCCAGCAACATGGTGCTGTGCGTGTTTATAAAGCTGTCGGTTTGCCTTTATGCCTGCGTACAGGGCGGGGAAAAATTGTTTGGCGTGAAAGAGAAAAACCGCAAAAAGCTGATTTTCCCGATAGCACTGCTGATGGGGCTGGCCTCGGCGTTGTTTTTCGGCAGCGCGATGGAAATGTTCAACTGGGTCGGGGAGATTTACCCGCTGTATGCCCTGCCGTTCCAGATCGGTTTGCCGCTGTTACTGTGGATCATTTCGGAGATAAAGGCAGCCCGGCCCGCTCGAAAATCTCCCTAGCCCGCGATACATCGTCCGTGTCAGGTTCGGCGACATGCCCCAGCGCGTAATCCCGCGTCAGCGACCGCCATTTATATTCCCCCATCTTATGAAAGGGCAGCAGCTCCACGCGCTCCACACATTTATACGGCTGAAGCAACCCGGCCAGCGCGGCGAGCTTTTGCTCATCCAGCGTATAGTCCGGAATCAACACATGCCGAACCCACACCGGCTTTGCGATTTGCTCGCAAAATTCCAGCGTCGCGAGCGCGTTGCGGATGTCGCTGCCGGTCAGTTCACGGAACAAACCCGGCTCAGCCGCCTTAATATCCAGCAAAATCAAATCGGCAAGCCCGATAGCCCCACGGCTGACGGCCAGATCGACATCGCCCGAGGTATCGATGGCCGTGTGCAGACCCATGCGTTTGCATTCCCGGATGACCGCCTCGCAAAACGCGCTTTGCAGCAGCGGCTCGCCGCCCGAAAGCGTAACCCCGCCGCTCGAGATGAAGCTTTTGCAGCTCTTGATCCGGCGGGTTAATTCTTTTGAGGAAATCTCGTTGCCCCCGCAGGAATCCCACGAGTCCGGGTTGTGGCAGTACAGGCAACGCAAACCGCAGCCCTGCAAAAATACCACAAAGCGAACGCCGGGGCCGTCCACCGCGCCGAAGGATTCCAGGGAATGGATACGGCCGATAATTTCGTCACTCATAAAACACACCTGAAATTAAGAACACGCCCTAATTTCCTTTATAATGATCTTTACATTTATGCACAAAGGCGGCTCGTGGCCGCCCGAAAGTTACCCTATGAATTTATCGTTTTGCCATTCGCCCGCCAAATCAATTTCGCCGTTTTTCTTGTAACGGACGCCAAAACCTGAGTTTAGACATGCTTCAAATTCTCCATCGTAATGAGAGCTGTCACTATATATAAAAATACCGTATCCAACAATAATGCTATTGATATGTTCCCCTTTGTAAACATTCCCGTTTTTCCATCTATATACACCATATCCGTTTCTTGAATTATTTATAAACTCACCTTTGAAAAGATCGCTGTCTGTGGGATCGTCATCCCATCTATATACACCATACCCGTGAAAACTATTGTTTTGAAATTCACCGATATAGAAACTATTGCTATATATCAATTTTCCATGCCCATGCGCGATTCCTTCCCTGACTTCTCCGCTATATTCGCCACCATCGAACGTAAGGTAACCATATCCTCCTTGACCCGCATCAGCTCTTTGAGCAGCTTTCTTGCCTTCCCGTTCGGCTTCTTCCGCTTTATTAGCCGCTTCCTCAGCTTTCGCGGCCTCTTCGCGTGCTTTTTCAGCCGCTTCAAGTGCCTTGTCATAAGATGACTTTGTTATGTGTTCGGAAGATACAGAGTGCTCAACGGTATCGACGGGCGCAACTGGTTCATTGTGTATATAAAGATATCCGCTTGTTATAATCGCGCTGATAATAAGACCGGCGGCACTTATAATTGAGGCAATAATTGATACGTTTTTATTTTCTCCAGACAACTCAATCTGTCCTTTCGCGGTTTAGGTCAAGTATAAACTTAATTCTACATTGGACGGCAAAAAATGTCAATACTAAAATCGCGTATGTAAGTGTCAAGTAAACGTTGGCAAAAATTTTATTCGCACCAAAAAGCAAAACTGATTTGCAAATAAGGGTTAAGACTGACTGCGGTCAGACTTAACCGCAGGACAATTTTAATTAGGGGGGCGTTGTCAAGGTAGTATTGTAAACTTTTTGCATCGAAAAAACAGCGGTGAAAAACTTTACAATCTCCACCCTGACAAGGAAAGCATGACTCTAATATTAAAGAAGAGAACTAATTGCGCCG
>Ga0123353_10010370_pt1 | contig 12981 bp, 9 predicted proteins | sample TergutLab28metaG_3_FD_92763 | JGI IMG/M metagenome (GOLD analysis project Ga0123353, IMG submission 92763) | Labiotermes labralis P3 segment gut microbial communities from Petit-Saut dam, French Guiana - Lab288 P3 | ecosystem: Host-associated > Arthropoda: Insects > Digestive system > Gut ...
GGAAAGAAGCCGCTGCGTCAATGTTTGACTGGTTTCCGAAGACATTTTCACCGTCTTTCCCGTTCCGGCAGTACCGGAAAAACGTTCATTGCAGAGTTTGACCATCGCTTCGTATTCTTCGCCGATTGTCTTCGGTAAAGCATCTGTGTTATAATTTTTTGCTTCAGGAAGGAACAGCGATAATTTTTCCGCTGCATTCTGCCGAATGGATTTGAGATTGCATTGCAGTGCTTTCAGCAAGAACGGATAACTGTCCCGTATTTGCCACGCCGAGATGGATTCAAGCACCGCGTCTTGAATCCGTACTGAATCGGAAAGATATTTTTCGGCAATTTCTTTTGTTTGCGGAGTACAAGTGTCCGCTAAGGCACGGGCAACTTCGAGACGAACTTCCCATGCCGTGTCATCGCTCTGTTTGAAAACATCGTCAAGCAAGCCGTATTTGCGGAGTATCTCAACCGCTTTCGCCCGATTTTTACCGATGGGGTCGCGCAACTTTTCTCTGATTAACGGAATCGCAGTGCGGCAATTACTTTCGGCAAGTGCGTCCATTGCGGCGTTCCGCTGTGCCGCTGTGCCGTTCAAGTCGGAGCGGAGTATTTCCAGAATTGACGGCTCTTTCCATTGACCGAGGACTTCACTGATTTCTGCACGAATCAGCGGTTCAACTTCCTTTTTGGCGTATTCCAGAAACGCTTCGGGCAAGCGTTCCTGTCTGTTAACGGCGATGTTGTTTCTTTCGATATGCCGCCGGAGTTGCCAGAGTCGCACACATTCAAGCCGGACTTTCGGATTCTTTGCATTCAACGCTTCGGTGAAACAGGGATGTTCCCAAGGAGCGGACTTTTGAGCTAACGAGTTCAGCAATTCAATCCAAAGGTCGGCAGTTCCCGACGATAATTTGTTTTCGGTGATTCCCGTTTTCGGATTAACTTTTGAGACCTGTTTTTCCTTGACGGTTTCAATGAGCGGCGGAAAGTCGTCTGCGGGAACATCGTCGAGGTATGCCAGCGTTTCGGCAGCCGCACAGCGCATTTCGGCTGGCAATGAATTATTCTCAATCGCTTGTTTCAACAAGTTTACGAGTTGCACACTGTTGTTTTGTGCAGTGTTATCCGAATAACCGCGCGCCAGAAGTATTGCCGCATTAGACCGCAAGAGAAGATACTGTTTGTCCTGATAAGAATTTCTTGTCAGGAATAGCGAAATATCCTGCTGTTCTTCCGGCGGAGTTGTGAGCAGCGTTTCGACTTCGGGATTGTACCACCGCCAAGTCGAAATCAAGCCGCCGGAGTACTCGAAGGAATGCCGGTTTTCTTTTTCCGCTTCTTTGCGGGAAAGATTCAGCCGGTTAAATACCGATTTACGATTAAGTGCCGCGGCGTTGCGCTGCCGGTCATCTTCTTTGCCGCCGTTTAATGTTTCGGCGATGTACCGCTCTAATTCGTTGTTTCTCACCCATGAATTTTTCGAGAGTTTGCTTTCGATGTCGGCGAGTATCTCGTTTTCTTCGGCATTCTCTTTTACTTCGCTTAGCGTTCTGCGGGGAGTTAATCCGGCAAACGGACTTTCTTCGTTTTGATGTTCGGAATTAGAATGATGTGCGGTCTTGACGGCGTGATGCGGCTGACGCTCAAACAAGGAACAGCCGCAAAAACATACGGTGAATAACAAAATGTAAAAGTACTTCGATGGGTCATCCATAACCGTGAATTATTTGTTTTTGACCGCTGTCTTACGACTGCGGCTATCATTGCGGTATAATTTATTTTTAACCGCTTTTGAGAACTTTGTCGAGTAGTTCAGCACTGAAGGTTTCCAAAGCGAACTTAATATCGCCGAGGTTCACTTTCAGCGGTTTAATATCCATGTTTTTATCTGCTTCGGCATTTGGTCCGCCGGACGTTCTGCCGATTCCTTCTCCCATTACCATTCCTTCGCCGCCTCCTTCCATTTGCGGACCGGCAGCGGCTTTTTTCCTGTCATCGAGTTTTTTCTGCCTTTCGTCTTTTTCATCCAGGTAAGTGAACAGGTTCCGCATTGCTGCCTGAGTGCTGTTTATTTTTTTGACCATTGGACTGTCGGTCGGAATAGCCGACATCATACCTTTGGCAGTTGATGCGGAGCCCTTTACTCCGCCTCGAATTCCGTACATAATATCTTCGAATTCTGATTTTACCCGTTGAAATACGTTGATTACTTCCAATTTCTTTTCGACAGGCAGGGAGTCAAACGGCGGTCCGGTATCAACCGCTTGTCCGGCGGGACCGGTTCTCATACCGCCTTCTCCGCCTAGAGCCGAAACGCCGCCGGTTTCCGCCTTTGTTTTTGCTAACATATCGCTAATGATTTGTATTTCGCTGTCGCTCAGTTGCTTCGTAAAATCCAGCAGGGTGGTTATGATGTCGTCGTATGGGACCGGCGTTGCAGTTTCTCCTAACGCTTTATAATTTAATTCTCCTAAAGCGCGGGCTGCTCTTGTCCGCATTTCGACGGCTTCCCCGTTGTTTTCAAGGATATCGTAAAACGTCTTTATTCCTTTTACAATGTTGCCGGGAGCGGCATTTCCGCTGCCGAGCAAAGCGAGTCCGTCAATCGCACGGGTTCGGAAACAATCGATGAGATACTGGGCATTCTTGTCTTCGTTACCCGCTGCCGGTTTGCCGTCGGTTATAATCTTGACAAGCAGATTGGGAACTGCCGCGGTATTGAGATTCGCATCGGCAATTCCCATAGCGCAGTGCCGCACAATGCCCAGCAAGGCACCGAGTTGAATATATTGCGGATTATTTCCTTTGTTGTACTGTTCAATCAGGTACGGTAGTGCCGGTGCATAAGCGGTTGGTGCCGAATTATTATCTTTTGCTTTTGCTTGTGACAGAAGACCGATTGCCAAGACGGCGTTATATCTTGCGGTCGGAGTTGCCGCTGCGTCTGCCGCCATTTTTTGAAGTATCTCGAAGGACTTCTTAAGCAGATACTCGCGGGTACTGCCGGTTAGCGGGTCAAGGTCTTTTTTTATGAAATCGTCAAGATAGGTCTGTACCAATCCTTGCGTATCCGGGTTTGTCCAGCGTGCAAAATAGTACGTATCGAAGAAAGCATCCCGTTTTGCATTGTCCGCTAACATTTTGGCGGTTTCTGTCCGAAATTTTGCGGGTTCTTTGTTTCCGCCGTATGTTTTTTCCAAGTCGGCATCGATGTTCCACGCCTTATATTTTGCAAGCGTCTTGTCATCGGAAAGCGGCTTTGCGGCATCGGGATTCGGCGCAGCAACATTAACCTTTGCATCCGCCGGTTTTGCTGCGGGAGTTGTTTTACCGCCGCTCGCCGGCGGTTTGCTCTGCGCATTCAAAGACGGAACGGACAGATAAACACATAAAACAATAACACAAAAGTACGGATAAAATCGGTGCATGGCAGAAACATTTAGTAACGGACAAACAAGTGAAAAAACTGCGCTGTCATGATACACTATTTGTCCCATGTTTGTCAAGGGGGATAAATCCCTCCGAAAAAAATAAAAAATTCCGCTGATGCCGGTACCCTGTATTGTTTTTTCCCGTAATTGCGATACAATGGAGCCATTAATTAACATTTTGCCTTTTCACACCCGCCGATATTTTTGTATTATGAGTACTGAACTGCCGCTTGATGTTGCTGTTATTTTGGAACAGAGCAGTGGACAAATTGCTGTCGCCGAAATGATTCTTGACGAATTTACCGCACAAATTCCGGACGATGTTGCCAACATCGAAGCGAATCTTTCCAATGGTGATTTTCTCGCTGCGAGTAAATCGGCGCACCGGCTCAAAGGTTCTGCGGGAACACTCGGCGGGAAAAAACTGTATACACTTTGTACGGACGTTGAACTTGCCGGTAAAGAAGGCAGAGGAGACGACATGAAAAAACTGTTTGAAGACCTTAAAGTCGAGGCAGAACTTTGTAAAGAAGCGATTCCTGCTGTCAAAGCCGCTATCGGCTGTTGACCGCATTAAAATATCAGTAATACTTTTCAAACCATTTTGGAGTTTTCAATTATGTCATGTCACTGCGGATGCGGTAATGAACTTAACAACGTGCGGAACAAAATAGCCGAATTGGAAAAAGACGGCAAGTCCGCCGAACTGGCGGCCCTCTATGCCGGTGCTGCGGTTTTGCAATTTGAGTCTGGCGGCGAACTAAACGATATAGTTGCCGAATTCAACAAGGCGGAAGTGATACTGATAGACCTGCTGGCGGAAAACGAAGATGTCGAAATACGCCGCGCACTCGGCAATGTGTATTTACAGCGCGCTGTTGCTTACAACGACTACGACGATTACGAAGCCGCACTCGAATCCTACGGGGATGCCGTGAAAACGTTAAAGCCGCTCGACGATGCCGGAGACGGCGAGGCAAAATATGATATTGCCGGCATTAAATTGAACCGCGGTACGATTAAACATGAAATCGGCGGCTTTGAAGAAGCAAAAACCGATTTTGACGAAGCGTTCACAGCGTTTCGGGCTGTTGAAAAAATCAGCGAGTTGGATACCCGCTACTTTATGGCAAAGGTTTCCGTTGCGCAAGGACATCTGTTTCGGGACATGGTCGAGCCGATTGACAAAGTTGTTGATGCTTACAACCGCGCAATGCGGCTTTTCGTAGAGTTAATCGAAGGCGGAGACCTCACACTCGAACGGGAACTGGCAAACGCCTTGATAGGCAGATGTAACGCCTATTACGAAGAATATAAAGAAGGAGAATTTGAATCCGAAGAGAAACACAGTGCTAAAATCGAAGATGTATTGCTCGACATCCGCCGCGCCATCGGTATTCTCCAAAGAATTGTTGACGAAGGAGACGAAAGCGACAGCGCAAAGGCAGATTTATTTTATCCTGTCTCGACAGAGGGTTCAATACTTTTCGACTTAGAACGGTTCGAAGAAGCAAAGAGCGTGTACGACGGCATCATTAAAAACTTCTCGGAATTTGCCGAAGAGGAAGATCCCGTTCTTTTGAATCACTATGCGTCGGCACACGAGTCCCGCGGTGCCTGTTTCATGCATTTAGATGACCAGAAAAGTGCGCTGGGCGACTTTGATGAATCCATCAAACTTGCCGGGAAAATTCAGAGTCCTTCTTTCGATTTGGAAGACGATGAACGCTTTCTGTTCCTGCCGTCTTTGGCGACTTATTATGCTAACCGCGCTAATTGTTATGCCGCACTCGGACAACTGGACAAAGCACGGGAAGACGGCAATTATGGTCTCGAACTGGTAAAATCGCTGAAAGAAAATATCGGCGAAGAAGCCGACATATTTATCGAGATTTTTGAACAAATGCTGGAACAGTGGAAGTAAAGAAGCGGGAAAAACGTTAATGAATACAGTCGAAAATTACAATTTATTTCAAACGTTTTCTTTTTTGCCTGAAACAGCAAAAACGGAGATAGCGGATTTGATTATTTTGCGGAGCGCGCAGGCAGCGGAAATGAAACAAGACAAACTTCTTGAATTATTGCTCAATGCTCCTGTTGCTACAGAAGAGGAAATTCAATTACAGGATAATGTTCGCGGACACTTGCGGCAGTGGAAGATAAACGGGTTTTGATTGATTCCAGTGTGTTTATTGAATTTTTTCGTTCGACTAACAAAGAAAGTACGTTGTTGGTAAAAATGAAACGGGAAGGTTGGATTTTCTGCACATCAAGCATCGTGCAGTACGAGGTCTTATGCGGAACGGAATACGAGCATTTGGATTTTTGGAAAAACATTTTTGACTGTATAGAGGTCTTTCCATTTGGCAGGACATCAGTTGATAAAGCGAGGGATATTTACCGCAGTTTGAAAAAGAATAACAAACTGATTGAAGTACGTGATATTTTAATTGCTGCTGCGGCAGCAGAACATAAATTGCCGCTAGTTACGTTAAATACTGAACATTTCAAAAGGATTGCAGATTTAGTCGTTTGGGGAAATAAATAAACCACACCAAATTTGCCGGACGGAACCGGCGGGCGTAAGCCCGCCGCTCTTACTATTCACTCTTAACTATTCACTTTAAAACGTGAACCTTGTCACGAATTCGACACGTGTTGCTTCGCCTGGACGCAAAGTCCGTACCGTATCCGTTGCGGCATTATACTGCTGCCAATGCGTCCGCCAGAAACTCAATTCTACGCCGGTCATCAACATTGCCGTCCAGTTATACATGACGTTGACGAAAAAACAATGGTTGTAATTGCGGGCAAGCCCGTTAGGAGTCGAACCTCCGAGTACGTCTTTGTTAACCGGGTCATCAATCGAAAAACAGACGTTGTTTTGCAGTTTATCCGTCCAGAAGTATTGGAGTCCAATCCAGCCGCCCTGACCTGTGATAACACGCTGTAGATAGATGTCAACGCCCTGCATGATACCGCCTTCGACACCGCTCAAGTTGTCACCGAAAAAGTACTCCGCTTGAAGCCGCAATCGCTTTGAGAACGGAACATCTAAATCGCCGTTAATTGACCAGGTCTTGTGATATTTGCGTCCTACACCGCCCGGGGAGCCAAGTCCGTAATCAAACCGCTGTTCACCAAAATGTGCGGACACGCCGATGGTTATCGGGTCTAACTTATTGCTGCTGCAAAAAACATCGCAGGAATTAGGATTAAATTCGTATCTGTTATTTCCAAAGGCGTAAGCGATTCGTCCTTGCAAAACGGGATAATTTCCCATTGAAGCGGTACACCAATTCACACCGGCTGCGTCCCGTATTATATTGTCGGTAAGTGCGAACTGGAACAGTAAATCGTCGGCATTGCTTAAATAGAAGCGTCTGTCAACCTTGAGCATAGCGCGGCGGTAACCGTTGTTTCCGACGGCGGCACCGGCTGTGTAATTCAAGGTCTTCGGAAAGAGCGGCGATATTACTTCCCAATCCTGACCGGCGAGAAACTTCGTGTATTTATCTCCGACCGAAACGTATGCTTTCCGCATCATAAAGCCGGGTCTGTTGCGGACTGTCCACGCGCCTTGAAAGTCGAATTCATAAGCGGCATTGATTTTCGAACCGCTCCAAGTTGGGATACCGGGTCCGTCAAGAAAAACGCCGAAGCGGCTGGACTTCGCATCGACTTGAAAATCGCTTGCGTCTTCCAAATCCGGCGAATTGATGAAAGCGCAGTAGTCGCCGTTGAGGGCTTTTTGCGAATCGTAGGATGCACTTAAATTAACATAACCGTAGGGGGTAATCGTAAATTGTCCTTTTTTCCACGCAAGTTTTTTCTCTTCCTGCGGGGCAGGAATGACTTGCCGGCTTTGTTCCTGTGCGAATACGTCTTGCCGATACTGTTGCAGAAACTTGTCAAATTCGGCTTTCGTCATGTACTGCTCTTGTGCAATAGCGAAACCGCAAAGAAATAGAATCCCCGCAATAGCCGCAATAGTCATTGCGGGGGCGTTGTTAAACATCCTGTTCATTTGACATCCTGTTTGTGTATTGCATTCCTATGGAATGCGTTTCCTCATATATGCCTCATATCCGTAGGTCGTGAATGTGATGAAGTACGCCAGCGGTTCGGAATACATTGTCGTTAGTTATTAAATTTGTTATAAAAAATAAAAGTAGTAAAAAAATAACAGCCCGTGATGATTATCACGGGCTCCCCCCCGATAGTCATCGGGGGCTGTTATTCATATGTTTCTATCGAAACATTCTAGAATTTCACGACTGTCGAGAGACCGCCGGAGAACTGTTGTTTGTGCGGGTTTCCGCTTTTATCAGCGAAGTAGCCGCCCCAAACAGTATCAGCAATGTCCCAGCGGATTTCCGGTTTCACGACAAGCCATTTGGCCGGTGTCCAGTTGGCACCAAGCGAAATTGCTGTCCAGTCCTTTACCGTAGTTCCCCAGTTGCCGTAGAAACCATTGATGCCGTAGCGTCCATAGTCGAAGTTAGCAAATTTGCTGCCGGAAACATAGTTGTAACGGGCACCGAAAGCCAAGGTTTTGCTGTATTGATAAAACACAGCAGCGTTGATACCCCAAGCGGTGTAGTTGTAGTCAAAATCATCAATCTTCGTGTTGAACAGCGACCAATCGATGACAGTTTTCCACTTCTTGTTGATGTTGTAGGTAGCGATCAAAGAATTGACGAAGTAGTCCAAATCGTAACCGAGGTCCTCTTCTCCGATTTGACCGGCAGCAAAGTTGTAGGTCAGGTTGAGTTTCTTGTTCGCCTGGAAAGACACACCGCCGAGTAAAGCGTTGTTATGGCTTGTTTCACCGAACATGTCGGGAACAACCCAGCCGCCGAGTACCGTCAACTGTCTGTTAACAGCGTAGGTAGCATAAGCACCGCTTGCGGTCACCGGAAGGAAATCAAAATTCGGAGCAAACGAATAGAAGAAGTTTTCATCTCCGCGGAATTTTTGCGCACCGAAAGGAGCGTAAAATTTACCGGCATAGATGTCCAGGTTTTTGTACGCCGCCTGAACATATGCTTGCGCAAAGGCAGAGTAGTAATCGCCGGTTCCCCAACCCTCGTCGTCGTGACCATTTAGTTTTTCAAGTCCAGCGGATTGTACCATCCATGCGTCGCTTCCGAAAACGAAGTCGACTTGACCGCCGAAATCCCAGCCGCGTCTTCCGTCGGCGATTTTGCCGGTGGAGAGATAGACCTGATTAACCTGATAACCGGTATGCCGCACATTTTGCAAGGCACCTGTGTTGCCGGGCCATGCTGCCAAGTTATGCCGCGATGTGTCCCAACCCGGATACCAACTTTTGTTTCCGAATTCGTTCGCCCAGAAACCGGATTCAATGAATCCATTGACGAACCATCCTCCTTTTTTACCGCCGCATGGGTCGCAGGGGTTGCAGACCGCTTCACAGGGGTCACAAGCCGTGACTTCATTGCACGGCGAGCAATCGCTGAAGAGTCCCGCATTAACATTCGCTTGGGTGAACTGCAGCGCAATTACAGCAACTGCCACCCCCAAGAGTCCAAACCAAATTTTTCTCATTTTTCCCTCACTGTGTGTTTGTAACAAACGTTTGTTTTCAGGGCTACCCCTCTGGTATCTTGCCCATTGTAAATGGGGTAGGATTCCTCTTGCAAAAGAGAGGAAGCCCTCCCGGTTATTCATTTTTATCGGACACCGGACGCTAATAATTCACGTGAATTCCCCGCAATACTAAATGTTACCTAAATTTGCTTGTTTGCCTAAATGGAAAAACCGTAAGATTTAAAATCCGTGCTGACGGAACTTTACGGATTTGACTATTACACCGCTTTTTTTTCGCGAATTTGCGGTTTTTTGCTTTATCTCAGCAGATTTTGCTCTTTTTTTACCGAAAATATTGTAGATAGTATCGAATTTTCATCATCACCTACTCCATCGCCGAAAAATGAAATCTATAATGAAATCACTGTTTTATTCTTTCGTCAGTTTCGTTTTGTTCACGTTTCTTTTGTCGCCGGCACAGGCGGCGGTGTTTCCGCTTCGTCATCCCGGTACGCCGTGCAGCGCAGAGGTTTCGCCGGTATTCCATCGGGCAACTCCGCAGTATCCGGCTGAATATCGGCAATGGACGGTCGGACCGGCGGTTTCGCTCTTGCAGCCGGATTCTCTCGCGGGCTGGACTTCCACTTCCGGCAAGGCACCGCCCGAAGCATGGAGCGTTCAAGACGGCGTTTTGCACCTAAAAGGTAAAGGCGGCGACATCATGACCGAAAGAGAATACGAAAATTTCATACTCGAATTTTCGTGGACTATTTCCAAAGGCGGAAACAGCGGAATCAAATACCGCTTCAAAAATTATGATGGAAAGGGCTGGCTTGGGCTTGAATATCAAGTACTTGACGATTTTAACGTCTTATCAGGTGAAGGTGCGAGACCGAAAAATAATGCCGCAACACTCTACTATATTGTATCTACCGATGTCAGCAAAAAACGCCTAAATCCGCATGACGTAATAAATTACGGCAAAGTTGTTGTCCGCGGACAACATATCGAACACTATCTTAACGGTGAAAAAGTCCTCGAAATAACCGCGGGTTCTGAACGGTGGTTCGAAGCAGTTGCAGAAAGTAAATTCAAAGATGTCCCGGACTTCGGTCTGAATCAAGCCGGAAGAATAATGGTACAAGACCATAACAGCGAAGTTTGGTTTCATTCTCTCACGATTCGGGAACTTTATCCGGTGAGTTCTGCGCCGCATCGGCGTTCTCTCCCTTATTTTTCGGAGTCACGCGACACTTTTCCCGCTGCGCAGGTCTGCGCTGGTTTCCCTAATGTCAATTCTGACCGGTATTTCGGTCATTTTCCGGTATCGAGCGTGAAAATGCCGGTTTGCGCAACTCCATATACAACCCCATATTGCGTCCCGAAATGCACTCCGCGGTACCGGTGTATTTTACGTAACTTCTTTAATAGATAGTCATTACGGCAATGCGGACAGGCGCGAAATGCGGGAATTTACCCTGTTAAAAAAGGTAAAATCCCCGTATCTTGTGTTTTCCAGTCGAATTTTCCGCAAAATAGCAGATTTACTTGCAAAATCGTTAAAATCGGTTATTCTTATCACACTTACATTCCCAATTCGGCAGTGACGAGCCGGTATTTCCAAAATAAGGATTGTTTCGATGATTTCGTTTTTTTCCGATTGTGACGATTCGGAAATAAGACGAGACCGCGAAAGCCAGTGGTACAACAACCGCAACAGCGAAGGACCATTGATACTGTGACGTAAAATAATTATGAAGGGTTCCGTAAATAGACGGATTGATGCGTTAACCGCCGTTTGAGTTACTGTCAGAGGACGTTCTCCGGTCATAGGTATTGCAGCCCTTTTTTTCGGTATCACCTCGCTTCGTTTGTCGTTGTCGTTGTCTTATTCGGCTTTGAAGGGAACAGTTCTGCCGTTTAGGAGGATTGAGAATGACAAGGAAGCCGTTGATAGGGATTAACTCCGAATACCGCTCTGCTCAAAAGGGGGTTCCAGCCCTGAGTATTGCATTTGCCGGGTATTACGATTCCCTTCTTCAGGCGGGTGCATTACCTGTTGTAATTCCCCCTTTTAAGGAAGACACAGACCTGGACGACGACCTCGCACAGATATTAGAAACTGTCGATGGGGTTGTACTGGTCGGCGGAGCAGACCTAGACCCGATGAAAGACGGCTATATGCGTCACCCATCGGTAAAATTGCTCGATGAACGCAGAGAAATCTTCGATAGATTTCTCATGGACAAGATTGCCGAGCGAAAAACACCGCTGCTGGCAATCGGAACAGGAATGCAGTTGTTAAATGTCTCTCAAGGAGGAACGCTGTTTCTCCACTTACCGGAAGACAGACCGCTTGCACTTCCGCACCGTGATGCGATGGACCCGAATCACCGCCACCCGATGGTGATTGAAAAGGGTTCGCTCATGGAAAGAGTGTACGGTGAAAATGACATCAGAGTTAATAGTTTGCACCACATGGCTATTGATGATGTCGCTCCCGGTTTTATGGTAACCGGTCGATGCCCCGACGGCATCATTGAAGCCATCGAGTCCGCCCGCCGCGATTGGTTCGCATTAGGGACGCAATTTCACCCGGAAAGTCCTTCGGCGACCGCGCTGGACATTGGTATTTTCCGTGAATTTGTGCGCGGCGTTGTGGCGGAAAAGCGCAAAAAGGGGATCCATCTCCTGGAGGCAAAGCAGCCGTTGCTAGTGTAAGTTCACCAATCGGGTAACCCGAAGGGGTTTCTCAAACGGGACTATATGTCGGCGGTTTTCTTTGCTGTTTAGGCACCGCTCTCCGGCGGCACCGGAGGGCGGGTTTTCCACAAAATGGCGCGAAAAAATATCTTCAACGGAATGGGGATAGTACAGCGGCGAACACGACGGCAGTGTAGAAGGATTCTACAATTCCCGTCGGGGTACCGGCGGGCGTATGCCCGCCGCACGCAGCATTTTCCGGTTCTTTATTGCATGCCCGCAAAAAATCAATAAAATAACTATCGTTATGATTCCCTCTTTTTGAAACAAAAACACAGTCCAATGGCAAAACGCAAGGACAGCCAAAACGTTAAACTCAATGCCGCAAAGCAGGCGAAGAACGACGAGTTCTATACGCAAATGCCGGATATTGCACGAGAGGTCTCCCGGTACACAAGCCAACTCAAGGGCAAAGTAATCCTGTGTAATTGCGATGACCCATACGAAAGCAATTTTTTCAAATATTTTGCAATGCAATTTAATTTTTTGGGACTCAAAAAATTGATTGCTTCGTGCTATGCCGGTTCGCCCTTTGCCAATACGGAATTATCGCTGTTCGATAATGAACTGCCGGAAAATAAAACGACGCGAGTCCCCTATAAAATTGAGATAGCGGAAGTCGAGGACTGCGGCGGCGATGGTGTCATCAACTCGGCAGATGTGGAGAATTTGTTACGTAATAAAAAAAATGTCTTGACACGACTGAAAGTCGATGGCGATTTTCGCTCTTCGGAGTGTATTGCGTTGATGCAGCAGTGTGATGTTGTTATTACTAATCCGCCGTTTTCGCTGTTTCGGGAATATGTTGGGCAACTGATGGAATATAAAAAACAATTTCTCGTTATTGGTAATAAAAATGCAATAACATATAGAGAGATATTTTCCTTCATAAAAGCCAATCGGTTATGGCTGGGCTGTACCAGTCCGCAGGAGTTTATATTACCCGATGGTACAACAAGTAAGCAAGTACAAGGATTGTGCCGCTGGTTTACCAATCTTGACACACCGAAGCGTCACGAAGAATTAACGCTTTACAAACATTATACACCGGCAGAATATCCGACGTATGAAAACTATGATGCTATCGATGTATCTAAAGTGTCGGAAATACCAATGGACTACGATGGTGTCATGGGCGTTCCGATTACGTTTATCGATAAATACAACCCGGAACAATTTGAGATAGTGGGACATATGCACAGCGGCGATTACTCACCGGCAGTGGAGGCGTTAAGAACTAATCC
>Ga0123353_10010373_pt1 | contig 12979 bp, 7 predicted proteins | sample TergutLab28metaG_3_FD_92763 | JGI IMG/M metagenome (GOLD analysis project Ga0123353, IMG submission 92763) | Labiotermes labralis P3 segment gut microbial communities from Petit-Saut dam, French Guiana - Lab288 P3 | ecosystem: Host-associated > Arthropoda: Insects > Digestive system > Gut ...
AAAAAACACTCACTGATTAATTTCCTTATATTAACTAGGTGCTGTGGCAGCATGTCGTTTTGTGTAACATGCTGCCACAGCACCAAGTTAATATAAGGAAATTAATCATTGAGTGTATTTATAAAAAAAAATGTGACTTTAGCAAGGACCAGTGTAGCTCCCTGAAGATGATCTTAGGATCGAAACATGTTGAAGCGATTTTAAATGTTTTAATCTACAAAAAAAAATGTATGTGCGTTAGTTGGTATGCTAATTAAATGACAGTGATGATATGTTGTTTAATATTTGTAATGTCGGGGGAACAGACAGTTCGCCTGGATACACAGTTAGTTACATATTTTCAGATTATTTGTTAAAAATTCTTATTACACGAATATGTAGGTACATAAAATGTACGTTGTGCATTCCTTGTGGCTTATATGGTAATCTGCCTTTTTACAAGGTGCCAGTAGGATTTTATAATAATATTGTTTGTTGTTTAAGACGAAAGCGTTTATGTTGGCCTCATCGCTAGTGTCTTCTGCAAAAGTAGGTTATGGTTGTAACCTGTCTGTTTGTTCCGTGTTTATTGTCGTGGGATCCGTTTCGCGTATGGTATGATTAGGAACTGAGCTTATTTTGACTGTATTTACAATTCTTATTATAAGATAAGTTTTTTTCACTGTGTTTCTAGTCTGTATATATACAATGTAACTAGACAGTTGGTGTTTACATCATTTTCTTGTGAGTGTGAAGTCTGATACTTCCCCGCGAGGTTGGTTTGTTGTGTTGGTCCTTACGCCTATATTAACTCGTGTTCCATTGGCGTTGTACCCTGTGCCTCTATCTGCACGGGTTTATAGTTGTTTGCCGCTGTTTTTGTCGAGTCTGGTGTGCTCTTACTTTTTTTTTGTCGGCCACAACACAGTACGGCCAACAAAAAAGGACACAGAATTTACAATTAACTTATTTCTTGGTTTAGATGATTCCCTTAGGATTTGGGTTATGTTTTAATACGAGGATATTTCTCATTATTCATGTCACTACTCAGACAGATAGAAGCGTGGCCCGGCCCAGGATCCTCTTTTCACAGTTTTCTTGGTCTTCCTCGCTCATGTCGCCCATAATAGTCACAGATCGGTGCTATCTACGGCAATCCATTTTTCTGTGTTTTCATTGTAGTGGTTGGTTATACTCTGACGGTTCATTGAAATGTATTTAGCTACCTAAGACCGTGAACTTTCTGTGGATGCTCGAGTGTTCAATTCTTACTTTGGCCCCTAGGCCAATAACCTAATTATTTTGTCATAAGTGGTAGAGTATCTCTATATTTTGTGTGTGCGTATGTTGCAGCTGTCTGTTATACGTTTCAGTACTGTAGAGGAAATGAATTACTGCCCGGTGATGATTCACGGATGACTGGAGATTACTAGTGTTTATGACATCACGAAACAGTTTCCAGTTCGCATTGTTAAAGGCGTCGGTTATCTGCAGCTGTCACGGTTGAAGAGAAATCTCGTCTGGATTTTAGCTGAAAGACGAGACATACAAGAAATGAAGAAACGAGCTGAATGGAAAATAAGAAAAGACTCGAAAAAGAGGAAGAGTTTCAAACATAACGGTGGAAAATTTTCTGCTTGGCGCCAGATTAATGGGCTTTACAGAGCGGAGGTGTGGGGTGACACAGGGTGGACAAGAAACTGACGTAGGTTCTGCGGTGCGCAGTACCACAAGAGGAACTCTCTTTATGGCCAGAAGAGAAAGTAAGAGAAGAACTTTTTATTTACTTTTCCGCGATGCCATCACGTTCTTGCTTTCATCTAGCGCGGAACTGTACAGGCGTCGAGTCTGGAGACTCTACAGGCGTCAGGATTATGTAGTTTGGCCCAGCTGCAACAAAGATAACTTGTTGAACTTGTCTTCAAGCTTTGTTTAGCCCTGTTTTTTTTTAGAATAAACGCGTAGATGGGTACCCAGTTACTGAAGTATGGACAATTTGAATAAAGACAAATGATCGCCTTTTGGTGTAGGAACGAAACACACAAGTCATCCTTGTATCGTGTTTTATTAATCCCTAAAGTTGAGGATAAATTGCGTTGGATACGTATTTTAAAACCTTTCTTTCTTTCTTTCTTATCCTTTCTTTCTTTCTTTCTTTCTTCCATGTTAACTCTTCTTCCCCTTCTGTAACCCGTTGCACCTGTAATTGCGCCCGGATCGTATTCCCTAAACCATTCCAATTAGAGAGTTGAAAGTGTGTAATGAGCAGACTACCTTTGAACGTTCTATATTGACTCTCGAAAGCACAGTGGTTAGCGACTATAAAAACCACTTGCTTTAAAGTGTAAAATGTCTGCATTTTACACGTATGGATTATTTCTGTCGCATACAGTAACTGCACTTGTTTTGACATCAAAAGTAACCTGCTGGTCTTTTTAATGAAGACACATTTTTATTTTATGTAAGACAGGCAATGAACTGTTTATCAGTTTATTTGTTGTATTCGCGCCAAGGAAAATAACAGGGAGCTACACAAAAAAAAATAGTTTTGTGTATTTCGAAACCAGAGATTACATTTCGATTTTAAATTCCGAATGGCAAGACGTGTCTTGTAAGTTAGAATGAGACAGAGGTAGTGTCTTTCGAAACTACAGGCTTAGGCCAACACACGACTCGAAAAGACTGTGTAGTTTTTATTGCTTTGTGACAGTAACGAGGTCAACTACGTGAATAACATAAGGAGAGTGTCCGTATTGGTGTATCGTCCGTTGTCTGTGCGCGAAAGTTGCGCGTTATTCTTTGCACGAACATAACTGTGCAATAAATGTTTATTAAATACCTACATATGCACAAATAAGTAGTGTAAATTTATATTAAATTACTCCGACATGTTTCAGTGTTAAAACACTATCTTCAGGGAGTTTACAAGTTGTGTTAGCTAAACTTATGAAGTATTAAAATGATAAAATACAATATACTAATGTGTTGTTGTGATAAAATCATGGTAAATGTGGCCGCATATGTAATTCCTGGTTATATTACATAAGCGGCCACATTTACCAAGATATTATCACAAAAACATATTACTATATTTTATTTTATCATTTTAATAATTCATAACTTTAGCTAACACAACTTGTAAACTACCTGAATATGGTATATTAACACCGAAATATGTCGGAGTAATTTAATATAAATTTACAGTACTTATTTATGCATATATTGGTATGTAATAAACATTTATTATTCAATATGCAGAGTATGAACATAAAAATTACTGTGAAAACTGATATAGATCGAGAGGGAAGTTTTTCAGTGATTGTCTTCATTGGAAAATACATAAACGTATTTAATTTTATGTAACTCGTAATTTTCCCTTTCCGTTACCTTAAAACACAGAGGGGTACAAGAAGATGCGTAGGAAAATGGAGATACCTCCCGGTGCAATGTAGGAGATACATGTATTTTGAAACGTGAAAGGATGCAGAGATGGCAAGAGCGGCTGTTGAACGATACATGGCTGTACCTAAACGAGGACATAGCACATAAAATAATTAAGTGTGTCAAAATAACGGGATTTGAAATTATAGATAAATTTCTGTTCAGATTAAAATTAAATAGGAAGACCATGTGCAAAACACGATGCAGGCTTTAGAGAAAGTGACGTAGATATACTATAAATAGAAATATTTTAGTGTGTAGAATAGCCTAGATGAGACTAGAACCTTGCAAACATAAAAAATAATGTAGATAAACTCCAGTGAATAGTATCGAATATAGCTGATTTGCAATGGCAGAAACCTAGTGTTACTTGTCATATCCGAAGAAATTTATTTGAAATTCAACTAATAAATTTCGATTTCATAGTTGAGATACTGCAGATATAATCATTATTAATCCTTAAAAAATGCAGGCGCTTATTAACACTGTAAAGGAAACACGTTACTGATTTTTTTCCAAAACTCCTGTAAATTCTATGCACATTGGAGCCTTGATCCTTCTTTGTGGGTTTAGCATAGTAAACTGTTTACTAGTTGCCAGGTTTTCTTCTTCTGCTATCATCTAAGCCACTGACTTCACACATATTCCGTAATAAGTAACTCAGTAATTTACTAATGAACTAAGTGAACAAATAATTACTTAACCACATAATTAAATGATCAGCTAGCTGATTAACTTGCTCATACTCTGCCTACCATGAAACATTCGACGGCATTTCAGTACAACAGCTTCTTCTATCGAACCGCAATGTTCATCACCGTCACTAAAAAGTCCATCATTACGTCATATTCTGAGATATTTCACTCCAGTTTTCGTTCTAGTGACACAAGATAATCTAAATTACTTTTCATTCGTTTCTTTCAGTATGCGTCGGTATTCCGACGTTGTCCCTTCAACCGCCCTGATCTTCTTCCATGCCTATTAATTCTTCCACTATCATTTTCCTTTGTTTAAGCACCCCAATAGGCCCTAGATATTAGTATATACTGTGAAATGCCTAGTTTTGTTGTTTCTTCAATGTCCAGTAATTTTTATTACTTGCGTTCCAGTGAAACTACTCTCTTAAACATATGTTCTGATAATAAGTCATTTTCTTTGCTTTCATCATAACAAACCACGTTACGTATCATTACAAAGCGTAATAAAATGGCAGTGTTAGTGCCTACACTGACATTGAATAAACGTAAGCGTTATTCGTTTAAGGCAATTTGTTTTCGACTACGGTAATTACGTACTGGTCCGATGACGTGAAATAAGGAGAACGGTTGTAACAGGACCGTTGTGTTGCGTGGATACTGGCCGATATTGTTCAGATTGTAACGCATATAGACCTATGTTGCCGCTTTAAAATCATTCTGATTACTAGGAGCTTTCACATTAAATCCATTGCAGTTTTCCCCACACAGTGTTTTTCATTCGATTCTCACAGTACACAGCTGTTACTTCTCTGTGCAGTTTAACATATTTTCCTGTGTAATTGAGACTCGCTCTGTTTACTCTGAAGTATGAAATCAATTTGTATGTGTTATTCAGATGTAATTCGTGCTTCAGGGTCCAATAATTTAGCAGATGGAGGTGCATGAGGCAAGATATTTTGAATCAGAGAAATGTCTTTTCGTCTGTTAGGCATTATTTACTTTTATAAAATTGGCCACGTCGATTTAAAGCGAGAGGCTGATGCTCGAGGCAAGATACTACCCACGTCAATGCCAGAACTATGATGGAGGTCATTAACTAGGCTTTTTGTGAGTATATTTTAGTTAATTTATTTTCACCTCTTATGGCAATGTGTTCACATTTAAATACACTCCTACCCAGCTGCTCTTCCAGTCAGTACCTGCAAAAAATGACGCATATATAATAATATGGGACGAGCTTCTGTATTACCTAAAGTTAGAAGTTTGCAATTGATGTAACATCTTAGTACGATTATTTTACTACGTAATTTGCATTTTAGAAATATAAGATGTTCACAACTGATGTAACTCCTTAATATGTTTATTTAATCACATGATAAGATCATAAGATGAATACCTATGCATTCACACGATGAAGTACGCATCAATATACATGTTGGTAACTTTTACTAATCCCACGATTTATGATATAAGACGAGATCTCGTCCCCCTTCCAAAATCACTACACATACTGTGTAGTCACTTAATAAGTTCTTTGGACAACCTGATGATGGCCTACATACAGAGCCAAAACATGTAGTTGTATATTATATATCGCTACTAACTGTAATATTGTTGTATTCATGATTCTATGTATATATAGATATATACACACTACAGCTTTGTATTAGAATTCCTTCTTCAGTGTTGCCAGGCATCGTGACACAACGGTTTACGACTCGCCGACAACATTTTGTTTCAGCGCTGGAAACAGATGGTAATTCATCGGCAACAGTTCCCCTGATAGCCACTGTAAGCTCCTTCAAGGGTCAGGAAGTCCAGTAACTTCTTGAACTTTTAAGATGGGACCGATAGGCTGTCCCGAAACGTCGGTACGGAATTACCGCTCTGTGCTGAGTAAAATTCCAGACGAGCGCGTATCTGGAAAATATACTCTGGCACAGAGGTAACAACATTCTGGATGAACGTTCCCCTTCGCTGTCCAGAGTCGCTCTTCTGCCTAGGAGACAGAGGCAGCCGGCTCCTCCGATAGTTTGGTACCTAATCTTCGTAGTTGCACCGTGCATGTTGATAGTATTAAGTCATGTTATGCGTGTGGATCGTGCACGATCCATACGCATAACAGGACTGAACAAAATATGCAGCCACAATACCGATAACTTCAAATAACGATATGTGACCGAAGTCAACATTGTAACTTTAACGAAGCACAGGCTGAGAGCTCCCTGATGATGGTTAATATAAACCGAAACATGGTGGAGCAACTATTATAATTTTAAATGATTTTAACTGTTTAACAACTTTATAATAATTTGTGTGCATTAGTTGGACAAATAAAGGACTTAATTTGGTACCTACAATATCAAGCTAAAAGGCTTCACGTCAAGTTCTTATTTCCTGCCCTATGCTGAGCACGTTGCTTGATAATGTATGAGACGCCTAAAGTAGTGGCAGCTATTGGTATTCGTTGGTGCACTGGTTTGCATATGTTGAAGGTGACTAGTGCTCAGAGAGGGGAGTGCAGATTAAAACTCGCCCATAGGCCCATCCGTACGGTAACGGAAAAACTATCCCGGTGACGTCGAACGAGCTGGGTTCTCCTGCTTCTTGGACATAGTGCGTTATAATTAGTCCTATGTAATGTCATATGGTACGAATGAGTATGATCTGTCATGACTGGACCTGGAGGCAAACACATTGACTACGCTGGGAATATTCCTACACACGGCTGGTTACACACACGCACATATGTATTGTTTGTAGGTTTAAAGATACGCATATCTCTTCATGTTAACATCAGTGAGCCCATCTTCATAACCACAACTCCTGACCGTCGGGACGGATAGAACAAATAAAATATCGCTGCTCAACTTACGTACAATTTGTGAAATGGACGGGGAATGTGACACGCATGAGCGGGAAGAGAAATGTATGCAGGGTTCTTGTGGGGAAAACACGACGGAAAGAGGCCATTTGGAAGAATCAGGCGTAGATGGGTTACAGTATTAAAATGGGTTTAAAATATATCGCATGTTATGTTGTGGACTGGATTCATCTGGTTCATCTCGCAAACATTTGGATGTGGAATATGTTTTTGGTTATAAGTTGGTTTCAGTTTGCGAAACGAAACCTATGAATTTGTTTCTGTAGTGAACATATCTGTTTTGGAGTAGGCTTTCCATACTGACCTATCAGAGCAACGGGCTACCTCCATCTTGTCAGCCACCAGAGAGATGCAGGCGTTAGAATTCTTTGAAAAGTGTGGAAGGAATTTACCCGGCCAACGGCGCTTCGCCCTAGTAGAGCATAATCTCTATTTCCCGTTCCAGTTCTTGCGGGAGTAATAAGACTATGGGACAAAGAAATTAAGTTCAATTTCTGTTAATTCAAAACCTATTAGAAACTTTGTTCAAGGACTTAATTTTCAAAGATTTTGCATCACAGTTGCGGGAATACAACTGTTTAGGTACTTTTTGCCAATTTATGGGAACAAAGTATTTCTATTATTAATATTAATAATATTACGAAAAAATAATCCCTCACAATAGAGTCTGGAAGGAATATCACTGTACGAAAACGTAGGTTGTATGAGGTTATTTTAGTTTAGTTTCTGTTTCGTTTTCGACGTGTTTTGGGCGTTGGTAGCCGTCAATAAGCATAGCTATTACGTAGTCTTTAAATCCATTTACCAGATACATCAACCAACAAGTCCCAAACCGGTATGTCCAACAAGATATGATTATGCGGTAACAATGCCGCATAAAATGCTTCTTCAGTATGGAATTATTCGAAACCTTTTGGATCGGAAGGAGAAAACACAGAGTTCAGCCAGTCACAGGCCATACCATTTGTCATGTGATGTCTTAAATCAGATAACTGAATGTTTGCCTTGAGTTGTCTTCATTTTCCGCAAAGGCTGTATCCTCTGTGCGTTTGCCACGATTTCTAATTTTCTTTGTTCTTATGTGCTGAAAGATAAACAAATCAATATATTTGTATAAAAATAAATGTATCTTTTACGTTACAAAATAAAATGTTGTTCTACACGAAGATCGTAAAAGATGAACACGTTTATGAATGGATATACAGCTGCAGTTCTAAACGACGATCACACATGACAGGAAATGTGTGTAAGATGTAACATTGAGGCGCTTTCGTGCAGCCATTGTTGTAGTGGAAAAGCAATAAATATTAGATAATCTGTGTGTGTGTGTGTGTGTGTGTGTGTGTGTGTGTGTGTGTAGCGTTAGGTATCCAGCATGCAATGTGCAAGCTCTATGTTGTCATCTGTGGCGTGTCCGGCTCTACTGTATTTTTCTACCCTAACTCGTCATCAGCACTATTGTCAGAAAAAGTTATTGAAAATAAAATGTGTTTTTTATTTGCTCTACAACTTTTCTCTGAAATATTTCTCAGTCTAAGAAGAATTCAGCCAGATATTATAATAAATGTACGTCCGTCTTCGTGTAAAGTACCTATGCTTCTTGTCAGATTTTAATTAAACTTGATTTTTCTCAACTGATTTTCGAAAAATACTCAAACGTGAGATTTTATTAAAATCCGTGCAGTGGGAGCCGAGTTAATCCATGCGAACTTACTGACGGACGGACGGACGGACGGACGGACGGACGGACGGACTCACAGGCATGACGAACTGATAGTCGCTTTTCGCAGTTTTGAGAATGCGCCTAACAAAATGTCAAATGTGTGTGAATTGCTGTATATCTGTAGGGCCTTGTTCTTTTAATGGTGCTTTGTGTCAGAGATCATCATCATCATCATCATCATCATCATCACCTATGACACGTGGCCTCTTAGGGTTTATGCAACAGCTGCTGAGGTGTCTCTAATATTCCATTCCCCCATTCCTGCATGATACAGTCTGTTTTGTTAGTTTTTGTATTTTACCTTTTATTTTAGTTGTTCTTTACTTCCTAATTTTACTTTATCATCTACCAGTTTGTAACCTGAAAATTTTGTAAATTTAAATGTCGACTCTTCCTTGTCGTCTGCTGTTTTAATGGTAAAAGGATTCATTTATATAAAGAAACAAGCATCATACCAAAATTTATGCTGAAGTATGAGGAATCATACGTTCTTATGACGTGCCCTTTTCGTCATCATATAACCCCAGACAGTTACAAGTGTTGCTCTTTAGAGTATGTAAGTGTCAATAAATTTTTTTCCCCATATTTTCCTAAGATGCCATGATTCTTCTTTTTTAAACCGAAAGAAAACTGTAAGTGGCAGTAACAGTCTTCGTTGTGAAACTAATCCGCATACACGTACAACTGATCCGAGATTCTGTGTCCTAGATTAGAGAGCTTATACACAACTTCCAACTACCCGTTGATATTTCAACTGGTATTTCGCAAGTGTTATTAATTAAACTGCAGTGTGTGCGCAGAGCGGTGCTGTATGCACACTCGTAGCAAATGCAATTTCTCTGACGCCACACTATTTCTTGGTAGGGGGAAAGGGATACAAGCCTCGTCTTACTGCCCACACAAAGCCCCTAAGGTCTCTAGAGACGCCCCATGGTGCTGCAAGAACTAGTTTGAAGACGTCTTCTGCTACTACAGCTAGAAGAAACCGAGCTATATCCCCTCTGGTACCGGGTATTGATGGAGCCCAACCTCGCGACTGAAGGCACATTTATTCCACCCGACGACGCTCCTCCTCCGGAGTAGAAGAGAGGCTGCTCACAGAACATCTTCCTTATTCACTTTGTTACGTGGAAACAGTCCAGCACAATATGAGACAGACAGCGTAATGAAGAGAGAAGTGGTTTATTAAAAAAGAAGAGAGGAGAATGGAGTTGAGGAAAAATAATCAACACAAAAGAAACTGTTGGAGGGGAAAGGAGGATTGGCATCGATTGAATTACAGACCCGTGAGAGTTGTGGTTGATTCTGGCCATGTCCCTCTGCTGTCTAGAAATGTAATTCACTTAATTTTACAAGTAATCACATTTTTACTGTAATTCAGTGTTGATATATTTTAAACTTGTTACTCGGCATGAAACGTCTTTCGTATTGAACTACAGATTACTTCTTAATCTTGAGCTTGAAGTATGTTCTTCTCAGACAGAAGGAATTCTTAGTGGTTCGCATTTTCCACCGTAAAAGTGGTGAACAATAAATTAACGTCTTATAATAAAACCAACGAGATTCACTAATATCTCAAATTTAAGCACTTTATTATCCAACCAATACACGATATATAATTTGTAGATACTATCTAAATTATTAAAATATTTAAAAGTGCTCCAACGTGTTTCGGATCACACAGGATCCATCATCAGGGAACCTTGTACAGTGCTTGGCTAAAAATTACAAGAATGATTCTGTGTGTGTCCGTTGACATGGACAAGGTCGGTGTTGTGGCAGCATATTCTGACACGTTGTGCGTGTGTGTAGTTCACTGTATATGAGTGCCTTCCTATACAGTGAACTACACACACGCACAACGGGTCAGAATACGCTGCCACAACACCGACCTTGTCCATGTCAACGGACACGATAGAACCATTCTTGTAATTTTTAGCCAAGCACTGTACAAGGCTCCCTGATGATGGATCCTCTGTGATCCGGAACACGTTGGAGCACTTTTAAATATTTTATAATTTAAATAATATCTACATATTATATATTAGAACTGTACATGTTTTGGACAGTTCCTCTGTCCATCATCAGGAGTCTAGCACTTTACACACAGCAATACATACAGGTTTTGGTGACTGCTTGCTAGCAAGCAGTCACCAAAACCTGTATGACATATACCTATTGCTGTATGCACAGTGCTCGACTCCTGATGAAGGACAGAAGAACTGTCTTAAACATGTAGAGTCCTATTCCAAAAATAAATCTGAGATACAAAGGCATCTCGTTGGTTTTATTATAAGAATATATCACGATGCGCGTTCACCTGAACGTCAAACTAAATTAAGGATTTATACGAGTAATTAATTTATTTCCTTAACATTGTTTTAGAATGTAATATGACTTGACATTTAATATTATGTGCTGTCTTTCAATATGCTAATACAAAATGCCTGTCCTCTTGAGCACCTGACGAGCTGATGAAAAGAAACATCCTGAGAGAGTATTTTTGGTGATGACTTTGGAGACTTAGATATTTTTAACACGTTAAGTTGAAGTGAATTGATGACACGGCATTTCTTTGTGGTTGGTTTGTCATTGCCACGCGTTTACTCCGTAAACTTGGAAAGTTTCTGCAAATGTGCATTGATTAAGTCGTCTTGTCTTTGTTACACGGATACATACGCTGGGTAAGAGAGATGTAATCGCTTAACGCAGTTGTGGGGTTTCTTTTTCGAAAACAAAGAAATAAAAAATCATAGAAAATCTAAGGAAACCCAGGATTATTTCCTCAGATGTACAGTAGGCAGATCTCAGAAGCGTATAAGGGTGAGACACGGGGGACGAAGGTATGCGTTTATGAGGACTTGTCGCGCAGACGGGTTTGTTTATATGAAAGAAAGCTGTATGTTCTCCATGCACGTGGAAACATGAGATCGAAGGCGCGCAGTCTGAGATGCCGTTCATCAACTGCAGTATGTGTATGCAGAGCGTTGGAATTTTTTTCTGTACAACATTAACCGTTTAAAGCCCAGTGATAAGTTTATGTACCACCTGGTAAACAATAAAAATTCTTTTTATACGTAGTGTATTTCGTAAGATTCTCAGAAAAAACAGCGGTTATGTCCCTAAATAGTGTTAACTTATCGGCAGTTATAAAGGAGACAATCTCTTCTCGGTAAATAAGGACCGAATTTTCATTTGTAACAAGATAGGCAATGTACGAAGTACATGTGACGTAACGTCGGGGTGCAAGTGGAAAAAATACGAGTGTTAAATATTATGATTCAGTGTTTGTATTCTTGCCTAGTTATCGGGCATGCAACTTGCGTGGGACCTATTATGTTGTCACGTGGCGTGTCATGTGATGTCACGATTTTCGGAAAAAAAAAATTATTGAACAGAAACGTGTGGCTTGCATTTTTCTTCAACACTTCTCCGAAACATTTATCATTCTAATAAGAATTTAGCGAGATAGAAACATTATCTTAAATTGAAACACGTTTAATGTATCCGTTATTCTTCTCTGATTTTAATCAAGTCTAAGTTTTTCGGCAGATTTTTTTTTAAATAATTCCTCAAATATCACGTTTCATGAAAATCCGTCCAGTAGGATCCGCGTGTTTCCTTACGGGCAGATGGACAGACGGACAAAAGGACACGATGAAGCTGATAATCGCTCTTCGTAGTTCTATGAAAGTGCGCACAATTGCAGATGCATTTCAGTCTTGATGTGTCATGGTTCATGTGGTTAATCGCTAGTCCCTCATCGTGGAAGACCCGGGATCGTATGAGACTATTATTGGGCAGGTTCTTTGTCCAAGTGCATTGGAGTTTCCCTGTCAGTATAATTCCACTCCTGCACCATACTCTTCTAGATCTTGTAGTAAGGCTACCATCGTTGGACCGTAACAATGGATGGACCACCTCGGTATTTCAAATAATGTTGATAGCACAGGCACGTTCACGGTTGCGGGAGTAACAACTGCTGGCGTGACATCTTGGTCAGGTTTTTGAGTTTGGTGCGTGAAAAGGTCACTGAGAAAATTGGGTACAAAAATTTTCGACCTTCCTATTCTTAATTTTGGTGTATGCCTCAACGTTTCTTTATCATTACAGAAAGTAAGGCTTGGTTTTTCTACATACGAGGTAAAAGTGTGTTCGTCACTGTATATTTTATATTCGTGGTTCCATGCATCGTAATTCTAGGTTGAAGAAATCCAACGAGATGCAACAGTATGCAGATATTTATTTACTGCT
>Ga0123353_10010376_pt1 | contig 12979 bp, 10 predicted proteins | sample TergutLab28metaG_3_FD_92763 | JGI IMG/M metagenome (GOLD analysis project Ga0123353, IMG submission 92763) | Labiotermes labralis P3 segment gut microbial communities from Petit-Saut dam, French Guiana - Lab288 P3 | ecosystem: Host-associated > Arthropoda: Insects > Digestive system > Gut ...
CTTCGCAGTCATCAGCCCTGGCATCGACCTCGCTGCGTCCATCGCCCGCAATGTTGCGGCGAAAGGCGTGCCCATCATCGGCGAGATCGAATTGGCGTATCGCCACTGCGCGTGCCCCATCGTGGCCATCACGGGCGCGAATGGAAAAACGACGACTACGGAATTGACCGTCCACATGTTGCGTGGGGCGGGATTGCGAACGATAGCGTGCGGTAATATCGGTCTACCCGCCACGGAGGCTATAGTGCAGAGTGAAGTGCTCGATGTGCTCGTAATGGAAGTCAGTTCGTTCCAGCTTGAAACCATTGTAGAATTTCGTCCAAAAGTTGCTGCGTGGCTGAACTTGTCACCCAACCACCTCGATCGCTATGCGAACATGGACGATTACCGCGCAGCCAAGCTGCGCATCTTCGAAAAACAAACAACCGACGATTTCGCAGTAGTGAATTTCGTCGGCAACCTGCCACCGCTGGCAGTGCGGATAACCACATTCACCGCGCTGCCCAGCGGGGCAAGAGAGTCAGATTTCACATTAGACGGAGGCTGGATTTGCTATCACGGCAAGCGCATACTCGAGCAATCCACCACCCGTCTTTCAGGCATCCACAATGCCGAAAACATTATGGCTGCACTTGCCATCGGGCAGTGCTTGGGCATCTCGTTCGAGCGTCTGGCCATTACGGTTGGCGACTATATGCCACCAGAGCACCGTTGTGAGCCTGTGGCATCGCATGGTGGTATCTCATGGATCAACGATTCGAAATCCACCAACCTTGATGCGCTCGAAAAAGCGATTCTTTCACACTCCCAGCAAAGCAAAGCAATCATCCTCATCGCAGGCGGCAAAGACAAAGGTTTCGACTACGACCCGCTTACTCCGCTTGTGCGTGAACGCATTCGAGCGGCTATACTCATCGGACAAATGCGCGAACGCATTGCCTGCGCGTGGTCGGGTGCGACGGAGTGCCACCTTGCCGAAACGCTCGAAGAGGCAGTCGCTTGTGCTGCGGAGTTGGCTCGTGAGGGCGACACCGTGCTTTTTTCGCCAGGTACATCCTCCTTCGACATGTTTTCCAGTTACAACGAGCGCGGCTCAAAGTTCAAAGCCGCCGTGTTCGAACTCACATCCAACCTATCTCACAAATTATGAAAGCACAAAAACGCTATCGTCTTCCAATGATCGGACGGGTAAAGAAAAAGAAACCCGTCAAAATTGCGGCTCGCGCTACGACACGAGACGAATACGATGACGATTACGGTGACACTTATACCGCTGAACCGAGCATGCGCTTCACGCAAGCACTCATTGTAGTGATCGTTTTGCACGTGATTGCCGTGGGCGGCTTCTTCACATTCAACAAAGTCAAAACCAGCCAAGAAAAGCGAAAACAGGCAGAAGCCGCTGAGATGGCCAAAGCTAGTGCAGCCGCGCAAAAGGAGGACATCATTCCCGCACCGCCACCTGTACCAGAGTTGCGAACGCATACGGTCGTGAGCGGAGAAAATTTGGGGATGATCGCACGCAAGTACGGTACGACAGTTGCCGCCCTCGAAAGGCTCAACGACATCAAGGCCGACTCCATCATCAGCATCGGGCAGGAACTGAAACTGCCATCTCCCAAGGAAACGAGTACCCCGACTCCTGTGACTACGACGAGCAACAATACCGTGCCGAAACCTGCGACACCACCACAAACGAATGTCTCGGCACTACCCGTAAAACCCGCAGTGCCTGCTAGCACGTCAGCGCAAAGAATCGCAGCCTCGCCTCCAGAAGCCACGCCAGCGGCTCAGGTAGTGGCAAGTGGTGGCACATACGTCGTGGCGCAAGGCGACAATCCTTGGAAGATCGCCCAGAAGCTCAATGTCGACTACAACGACCTTATCAAGCTCAACGACATTCAGGATCCCACGAAAATCCAGATTGGTCAGAAATTGAAAATCCCGCCGAAGCGATGAAAATTTTAGATTTTAGATTTGAGATTGGCTGGCGCAAAATACTGCGCCCAATCCGACATTCCCGAAATATTCGACACTCTCGATTCCTCCTGCGGCGCAAGGCGCAAAGCCCAATCTAAAATCTAAAATCCACAATGTCCCGCGCTGTAGCCATCACATTTCTCCTTGCCATTTCGCTGCTGGCAACGTTGGGAATTCTCATGTTGGCGAGCACGGGTGGCTATGCGCATGACCTTCCAAAGGGTGCGGGGCTTTACTACTTTGCACAGAGCCAAGGAAAATTTCTCGTGATGGGAACACTCATTCTCATTGTCACGAGCTTGTTTGACTATGAATTTTGGACACGTAAAATTTTTCACATTCCGCTCTGGGGCTATTTGATGGCGGCTGCATTCATAGCCTTGCTCCTGTGCTTTGTGCCGGGCATTGGAGTGGCTTACTATGGTTCGAAACGCTGGATTCGTTTGCCAGGAGTGCCGCAATTCCAGCCGAGCGAACTGGCAAAGATTTCTTCCATTTTTTTCCTTGCATGGTGGGCATCGACATTTCATGGTCATGTCAGGGAATTTTGGAAAGGCTTCATTTTTCCGCTTACAGTGATAGGTTTATTTTCTCTACCGATTTTGCTCGAAGTGGATTTGGGAACGACTGCACTCATCATGGCAACTTGTTTGACGATCATGTTCTTTGCGGGCATCCACTGGGCTTACGCGGGGACGATGGTTGTCGCTGGTGTTGCGGTGTTTGCAGGCGTGATTCTCCTCATACCCAACCGTGCTAGGCGTCTGTTGACATTTCTTGACGGAGAGGACTATCAGCAATATCAAGCATCGATTGCGTTCGGCTCGGGCGGCATCGATGGTGTGGGTTACGGTCAGGGTATCGTGAAAATGCTCTACCTCCCCTTTGCGCACACGGATTTTATTTTCTCGATGGTCGGTGAGGAATTGGGTTTAAAGGTCACGTTGCTTGTCGTGCTTGCCTATTTGGCGATTCTTCTTTGTGGCATCCATATTGCCCTGCACGCACGCGAACGCTTCGGCTCGGTACTTGCCATGGGTTGCGTACTCATGCTAACCATTCAGGCGACGATCAATATGGGTGTCACGCTTTCTCTCTTCCCCAACAAGGGTATGCCGCTGCCTTTCGTGAGCTACGGCGGAACGGGTATCATTGTATCTTGCTTCATGATAGGGTTGGTCATGAGCGTTTATCGATATGGGCGTAGCGAACGTCGCAGTGTAGTAGTGTAATCTAACCCCTAGTCCCTAGTTTTTTCAAATCCGAGAAGCTCGGCATGCCGCCGCCAAAGAGTTTTTTGAAATTGCCCATTTTCTTCATCATTTTTTGCATCTGGCGGAAGCGTTGGATGAGATCGTTGACATCCGTGACGGATGTTCCACTGCCACCCGCTATGCGGACTCGGCGGCGGGCGTTGAGGATGTCGGGTTTGCGGCGTTCGACGGGGGTCATCGAGAGGATGATGGCTTCGATGCGCTTCATTTGTTTTTCGTCCATGGCTCCAGCGGGGAGTTTAGGCATACCGGGTATCATGCCCATGAGACCTTCGAGCGGTCCCATGCGTTTGAGCATGCGAAATTGTGAAAGGAAGTCCTCGAGATCGAAGGATGCGTTTTGGAGTTTGGCGGCGAGGCGTTGAGCATCTTCCTCGTTAAGGGCCTCGGCGGCTTTTTCGACGAGGCCAACGACGTCGCCCATGCCGAGGATGCGTCCTGCTAGGCGGCTGGGGACGAATTGCTCGAACTGGTCTATCTTTTCGCCGACACCTGCGAACTTGATGGGCTGGCGCGTGATTTCGCGGAGAGAGAGTGCCGCGCCGCCTCGGGCGTCGCCGTCGAGTTTGGTGAGGATGATGCCCGTGATGCCGATTTCCGTGTGGAAGGTTTCAGCGACGGTGACGGCTTGCTGTCCCGTGGCGGCGTCGACTACGAGGAGGATTTCCTGCGGCTGTGCGGCATCGCGCATGTTGCGCAATTCCGTAATAAGCTGCTCGTCGCAATCCTGTCGACCCGCGGTGTCGAAGATGAAGACGTCGCCGCCACCCGCCTCGGCCCACGCGAGACCTGCGCGGACGGCTTTCACGGGATCGGTTTCGCCTGCCTCTGGAGCGTAGACAGGAACGTTGATTTGTTCGCCGAGGGTGACGAGTTGCTTGATGGCGGCAGGGCGATAAAGGTCGCACGCGATGAGGCGCGGGAGGCGTCCCTGGGCTTTGAGCCAGCGGGCGAGTTTAGCAGCGGAGGTGGTTTTTCCCGAGCCGTTGAGACCGACGAGGAAAATCTTAAGCGGGCGCGTGTGCGAGAGTGGCTCGGCGTCGCCACCGAGAAGTTCGGTGAGTTCGTCGTGGAAGATTTTGACGATTTGCTGGCCAGGTGTCACGCTGCGCAATACTTCCTCACCGAGGCTTTTTTCCTTTACGCGGGCGATGAAGACTTTCGCGACGTCGTAGTGGACATCGGCCTCGAGTAATGCCATGCGTATTTCTCGCATCGCGGTAGAGATGTTGTCGTCGCTGATGCGTCCGTGACCGCGTAGGTCTTTGAGTACATCCTGTAGTTTGTCGGATAGTCGGCTGAACATGGGTCTATTCTATATCATTCGGCAATAGCTTGCTCGTAAATCGCGAGGAGTTTTCTGACGTTGCGTTCGGGTGGAGAGTCGCTTGCGGCGATGTATTCGTAGGCGGCGCGTCCCATTATGGCGAGGCGTTCGGGAGCGGCAAAAGCGCGTTCAAGCGTGTTTGCCAAGCTCTCTGCATTGCCTACTTGGAAATGGAAACCAGTTTCGCCGTCTCGGACGAGAGACGCTAAACCGCCGATGCCTGAGACGATTGCAGGAAGGCCGCATGCAAACCCTTCGGCGATTGTCATAGGGAATCCTTCATACCACATGCTTGGCAGGATGGAGACGCTGGCTTCGCCCATCGCCCTTTGCATATCGTCTTTGGATAGTTTTCCGACAAAGCGGATAGTGGGAAAACCGTTGGCAAGCGTTTCCAATTGTACGCGTTCTGGGCCGTCGCCAGCGATGTGCAAACGCACTTCTGACGGTAGATTTGCTTGCTTCCACGCTTTGATTAAAACATCCACGCCTTTTTCCTGCGAGAGCCGTCCCGCGAATAATGCTATCGGTAAGTGCTCGCTCGTCGGCATGGACGATGGAACATCGACGGCATTTGCTTTGACGACGATTTTTTCGGCAGGCAATCCCGCCTCGATCATTTTCGCTTTGGCAAATTCCGTGAGGGCGATGTAGATGTCCACTTTGTCGCGGTAGGTTTTCACGAGACGGTGGAAATGTACTGTGGCTGCCAAAACCGACGAAGCTCCCAATGAACTGCGGTAACAGCGGTGGTATATACCGCGTAGGAGGTTGTGTCCGAGACAGTCTTCACAAACGGCGTTATCGCGGTAGAGAAGCGCGTTGAGACAAGCGAGGCGATAGTTGTGCAGGGTCTGCACCACGGGGACCTCTTCGCTTTTGCATGCCCAGTATCCCGCTGGCGAAATCAAGAACGTCGTGTTGTGAAAGTGTGCGACGTCGGGACGATTGTGGCGGATGAGGGTGCGGATTTCCTTGTAACTGGCGCGGTTCCATATGGACTTGGCGGCAACCGTAACGGGGTTCATTTTTCCGACTATGTCGTTGCTTACTTCGTAGCGTAGCACCGTGTGTCCTGCGTCTTCCAACATCCGCGTCTCGGTTTCGAACACAGTATCCTCGCCTCCTCGATGCAAGTAGCGATTATGTAGAACGAGGATTTTCATTTGAGTGTCTCGGAAACCTCCTTGGCGAAATAGGAAAGAATGATGGATGCGCCTGCGCGTTTGATGCTCAGCAAGCTCTCGTCGCGTGTGCGCTCATAGTCGAGCCAGCCTGCTCGGGCAGCGGCATGGATTTGTGCGTATTCGCCGCTTACTTGATAGGCGGCGACAGGAATTGCGGACTGGCGGGCGACGGCGGCTATTACGTCCAGATAAGGTCCTGCGGGTTTGACCATCACGATATCGGCGCCTTCGATTTCGTCGAGGCGCGTCTCGCGCAGGGCTTCGCGGACGTTGGCGGGATTCATTTGGTAGGTTGCCTTGGAAATGGCATCCTTGCCGATTTTGCTGCCGACCGCATCGCGGAACGGTCCGTAGTAAGCCGAGGCATATTTTGCGGCGTAGGAAAGAATGAGCGTCTCGATGTGTTTCGCTGCGTCGAGAGCGGTGCGAAGTGCGGCGACACGTCCGTCCATCATGTCGCTGGGCGCGACGATATCGGCTCCTGCTTGTGCCTCAAGCACCGCCATGCGGGCAAGAATGGCGACGGTTTCGTCGTTGAGCACGGTGCATTGGTCGGCGGAAAGAATACCGTCGTGACCGTGATTTGTGAAAGGGTCGAGAGCCACGTCGGCCATTACGAGTAGGTCGGGAAATTCACGTTTCAACGCCGCGATGGCACGATAGAGAAGCCCCGATTCGTTGAGAGCCTCGGAACCCATTGCATCTTTTTTTGATGTCTCGATAACGGGAAAAATCGCTACTGCACGGATACCTGCGCGAATAGTATCCTCGCATTCGCGTAGCAGCGAATCGAGACTGTGACGCACCACATTGGGCATCGAGGAAACGGGTGTGTCGTCTGGCAAGTCGTGAACGAACAGTGGGTAAATAAAATCTTCGGGGACAAGGCACGTTTCGGCCACGAGAGCACGAATGGCCGCGCTGTTGCGAAGGCGGCGAGGGCGGAGTGTCGAGAGATTCGAATTCATTATTTTCGAATTCCTCGAATTCCTCGAATCTCTCGACACACTAGTCATTTCTTATAGACTTCGTCTGGGTCGAAAAGTGGCTTCTCTTCGATGGGCACGGGTTGAGCGTTGCTATCGTACTGCTGATAGAAGCAACTACGGTAGCCTGTGTGACAAGCACCGCCCTTTTGCTCTATCTCGAAAAGCAGCGTGTCGTTGTCGCAATCGGCGAACCAGCGGAGGATGCGTTGCGTGTTGCCGCTGCTCTCGCCCTTGAGCCAAAGCTTCCCGCGCGACCTGCTCCAATAGTGCATGAGACCTGTCTCGATGGACTTGGCAAGCGATTCGCGATTCATCCATGCGACCATTACGACACGTCCGTCGCTTGCGGTTTGAACGACGGCTGGCACGAGACCCTGCTCGTTGAATTTAATAAAATCCAGATTCATATAAAGTAAGCGAAGTATCGTAAAGAAATTTCACACGAAGCGCAACACCTGAGATGCTCAATCAACAGTTGTTTGTTTATAGACGTTGGTATTACAGCATCCCCAGCTTCATGCGGCCTTCTTGCGTGATCATGGATTGGTTCCACGGGGGATCCCAAACGAGTTCGACTTGGGCTTCGTCTACGCCAGCGATGGCGAGCACTCGCGCTTTCGCCGTGGCGGCGATTACGGGACCCATGCCGCAACCAGGCGCAGTGAGGGTCATGCGTACCGTGACGCTTGTTTTGCTATCCACTTGAGAGACTTGGCAGTCGTAGACGAGGCCGAGATTGACGATGTCCACGGGAATCTCGGGATCGAAGACCGTACGGAGTTGCGCCCAGACGGTTTCTTCAAGTGTTCCTTCGACTTGAACCCTCTGCTGTGCGGTAGGCGTGAGATTGAGCGCGTCGGCGTCCTTGCCTTCGATGCGCACGAGACCGTTGGTCGCTGTGACCACAGTGTAGGCGTCGCCCAGCGATTGAGTGATGCGAACTTCTGTGCCCTGTGTGAGGTGCACGGGGAAGCCGCTGGGGATTTGTATCGCGTCGCAGTCGCGCGTGAGCAGGAGCGTTTCAATGTTGTCCATCGTATTCAAAATTTCGGAGGTCTCGGCGTTACGAGACGAAAGGATTAAGCATAAACCTCGGCTGCCAATGTTTCAAGAACGCAAAAGCTAGTCGTAGATTCTTTTCGCAACGCCTGTTATGATGTTTCCATGACATCACACGAACTCTTCACAAAAGCCCAGACACTCATCCCTGGCGGAGTCAACTCGCCCGTGCGGGCATTCCGTGCCGTGGGTGGCGAACCGTTTTTCGTTAAGTCCGCCAAGGGTGCGCGACTCACAACCGTCGAAGGGCGCGAATTGATCGACTACGTGGGCACGTGGGGGCCTGCGATTTTGGGTCATGCTCCCGAATGCGTCGTCTCGGCACTTTGCGCTGCTGCGCCGTCGGGTGCGAGTTTCGGCACGCCGCATCCGCTCGAAATCGAAATGGCTGCAATAATTTGCGACCTCGTGTCTTCCATCGAAAAAGTTCGCATGGTCAATAGTGGCACCGAGGCGACGATGAGTTGTCTTCGCCTCGCGCGAGGCGTCACCAAGCGCGACAAAATCATCAAATTTGCGGGCTGTTACCACGGTCACGTGGATTCGCTGCTAGTGAAGGCTGGCAGCGGTGCGCTCACATTCGGAGTAAGCGACAGCGCGGGCGTTCCCGAAGCTCTTGCCGCACTCACCGTCACCGTGCCTTTTAATGATATCGAAGCCGTTCGCAGCGCCTTCGCAGCCAACTCCAAGGAAATCGCTGCAGTGATTCTCGAACCCGTTCCCGCCAACGCGGGACTCTACGTACCTGAATCGGGATTTCTCGCAGCCCTGCGTTCGCTTTGCGACGAACATGGCGCGCTACTGATTTTCGACGAAGTCATGACGGGCTTCCGTCTTGCTCCAGGCGGGGCACAGGAAATTTTCGGTGTCACGCCCGACCTCACCGCGCTTGGAAAAATCATCGGCGGCGGGCTGCCCGTGGGAGCATTCGGCGGTCGTGCGGAAATCATGGACGAACTCGCGCCCAACGGCCCCGTCTATCAAGCGGGAACGCTCTCGGGCAATCCCCTCGCGCTTGCAGCGGGCATCGCGCAGTTGCGTGAAATGCTCGCACGCGATGGCTGGGCGCGCATCGAAAACCTAGGCGCAATTTTCGAGAAGGGAATGTGCGATATCATCAAAGAGCACCCGTTCGCATTTCAGCGTCTCGGTTCGCTTTTCTGCCTTTTCTTCCGTGAAGGCCCCGTGCGCAACCTCGCCGATGCAAAGCAAAGCGACACCGCAGCCTTCGCGAAATTTTTCCACGCCTGTCTCGAAGCGGGTGTCTATTTTGCGCCTTCGCAATTCGAAGCTGGCTTCCTCTCTCTCGCCCACACCGAGGCCGATATCGAGACGACGCTGGATGTTGTCAAAAACGCTCTTCATGAAAAATGAGTGTGTCGTGTAATCAAAAATGATCAACGACCGCACCATCCTGCACGTGGACTGTAATGCGTTTTTCGCGAGCGTCGAGTGTTTGCTCGACCCGCGATTAGATGAATCGCCCATGGCGGTGTGCGGTGACCCTGCCAGCCGACACGGCATCATTTTAGCGAAGAACGAAAAGGCGAAGAAATTCGGTGTCGTAACTGCCGAAACCATTTGGCAAGCGAAGCGCAAGTGTCCGCAGATCGTTCTCGTGCCACCCACGCGCGGAGCGTATGACAAATATTCGCGCCTATGCAACGAGATTTATTTGCAATTCACCGATTGTGTCGAACAGTTCAGTATCGATGAATCGTATCTCGACGTGACGGGTAGCTTGCATCTCTTCGGCGACGGGCGCGTCATCGCCGACGCGATTCGCCGTACTGTGCGTGAGGAACTCGGATTGACGGTCTCGGTAGGCGTATCGTTCAACAAAACCTTCGCCAAACTCGGTAGCGATTACAAAAAGCCCAATGCGACCACCGTTATCACCCGTGAAAACTACAAGGAAATCGTGTGGCCACTACCCGTGACAGCATTGATGTTCGTAGGAAAAAAAACGAGCGATATACTAACGATGTTCAATATCAAGACTATCGGCAGTCTCGCGCAATTCGACCGCGAGACGCTCATTCGGCGGCTCGGGCAGCTCGGCGGGCAAATCCACGATCATGCTAACGGCTTGGACGGCAGCTCCGTGGCGTCCTTTTACGACGAAGAGAAACCGAAATCCATTGGCAATGGCGAGACCTTTGAATACGACGTGACCGATTGGGAGGATTTGAAGACTCGTGTTTTGGCCCTCTGCGAGAGTGTTGGCTGGCGGCTGCGGCGACAAAATTTGAAATGCCGATGCCTGCAAGTGTCCATCAAAGACCCGAAGTTCCAAACCATCAACCGCCAGAAAATGCTCGAACGTCCCACGAACTTGACCCGCGACATTTACCAAGCCGCGCTCGAACTCATCCAAGCCAATTGGTCGTCGGGCAAGCCGATTCGCCTCGTTACCATCACTGCAAGCAAACTCGGCGAGGCAGACACGGTAGTCTCACAAATCTCTCTCTTCAGCGACACCTCCGAAAGAAAGCAGGAAGCCATCCAGAACGCAGTGGACAGGGTTCGTGAAAAATACGGCAGGAAGAGCATAGGATTTGGCTCTGGCTAATTCTGACTTCTTTTTTCTTCCCTCTTACAACATTTTCTGCGACACTAAATGGCTCATTTATTTTTTTATGTCACCTGCAGTCACTTTTTTTGTCGGTCTCACAGTCGTAGCATTTTTGGGTTGGTATTGGTTTTCCGAAACAGAGCGCAGCAAGCGCTGGATCGGGGTGATTCTAACCGTTCTCACAGTCGCATTCTGCTTGCAGGAGATGCTTCCGCTCGATACGAAAATACGCCTCGGGTTGGACTTGAAGGGCGGCACATCGTTCCTCATGAAATTGACTCCCGTGATGGACGAAAACGGCAAGGCGCAACCCATTACGCCCGACATGCTCGAACAAGCGGTCGAAGTCATTCGCAAGCGTGTGGATGCGTTCGGCGGAAGTGAGCCGGTGATTGCACCTATTGGCAGTGACCGCATTCTTGTGCAAATTCCGGGACTCGACACCTCCGAGGTTGATAGAACCCAGCGGGAATTGCAGCGCGTCGCCAGACTCGAACTAGCTTCCGTGGCTCACGGCGGTGCGGAACGCATCGCACGCATCGAGGCTGGCGAGGAAATTCTACCGCCAGATTTAGCTGTCAGGAATTTCAGAGCCCAAGACGGCGAGGAAGATAACGCCGAAGAAAGAGGGAAGTTGCTCGTCAAGAGAATCCCTGAAATTTCTGGCGATCACTTGAGATCCGCCCACCCCTTTTTCGACCAGCAGGGCTGGGGAGTTTCCTTCGTGCTGGATTCTGAAGGTGCGAGGCTTTTCAGCGAACTGACCACGGCGATGGCTCCCAATGGGCATATCGCCATCCTGCTCGACGGCGAGGTATATAGCTACCCGACCGTGAAAAACCCGATTCACGGTGGTTCGGCTCAGATCACGGGAAACTTTACCGAGAAACAGGCGCGGGATTTGGCTAGCGTGCTGATGAACCCCCTTCGCACGCCCATGACAGTCGAAGAGACGCGCAGCGTTTCCCCCTCGCTTGGCGCAGATGCAATTAGAAGCGGTGTGCTCGCGGGTATCGGCGGTTTTCTCCTCACCGTGCTTTTCGTTTTGCTTTATTACCGCTTGGCGGGTATCGTCGCCTTCATCGGCTTGACGGTCAATATCATATTGCTCTTTGGTTTGATGAGTATGTTCCATTTCGTACTCACGTTGCCGGGCATTGCGGGTATCATTCTCACCATCGGCATGGCCGTGGATGCCAACGTACTTATCTACGAACGATTGCGCGAAGAAATGGCGAAGGGCAAATCGCTTGCTGCTGCAATCGATGCTGCCTACGAGAAGGCGTTCAGCGCCATTTTCGATGCGAACATCACTACGATCATTACATCAGTGATTCTCATGTGGCAATCGTCGGGTTCGGTGCGCGGCTTCGCCATCACACTCACGCTGGGTGTCACCGCTAGCATGTTCTCCGCGCTCACCGTCACACGCACGATTTTCCGCTGGCTCGAACGCTCGGGTTTGCAGCGCATCACCATGATGGACTTGATTCCCAAGCGGAGATTCAATTTCCTTGGAACGCGCCGCGTAGCGTTCACCATCTCGGCAATTGCTCTGGCGGCTTCGGTGATTGTTATTGGCTTCAGAGGCAAAGACAACCTTGGCATCGACTTCCGCGGAGGCGACATGCTTATGATCGACTCGGAAATTCCCATCTCGGTCGGCGAGGCGCGCGATGCATTGCGACCGCTCGGCCTTGAAAGCTCACGCGTTCAAGACGAACACGAGGGAACACACAAACTCCTTTCCTTCCGCATACCTAACGGTACGTCGCAGCAAGTATTGGATCAAATTGTAAATACCTTTTCCGACCGCGGTGTCACGGAGAAGTCGCGCGAGACGGTCGGTCCCACGCTCGGCTGGGAATTTGCCAAACGCGGTCTCTGGGCACTCGCTCTGAGCATGGTGGGCATTCTCATCTACGTCACGATTCGCTTCGAGTTTTCCTTCGCACTGGCCACGGTGCTCTCCTTGATACACGTCATTATCATCACGTTGGGCATTTTCTCACTCGTGGGCGGCGAACTCTCGCAGGTCATGATCGGTGCAATCCTTGCCGTCGTAGGCTATGCGATCAACGATACCATTGTCGTCTTTGACCGAATACGCGAAACGTTCAAGAACAACGAGACAGGTACGGTCGCAAGCATCATGAACCGCGCCATCAACGAAACGTTGGGACGTACTATCCTCACGAGCGGCTCGACCATCGTCGCGGTACTCGCACTCTACATTTTCGGTGGCGCGGTGCTACGAGACTTCTCGTTCGTCATGATGATCGGCATTATCGGAGGCACGTATTCCACGATCTTCATCGCCGCACCCATCGTGCTGTGGTACTCGAAGCTTACGGGCAAGAGCGTCCGCGAGGAAATCCGCGAGACCGAGGCACTCGCTTCGCGGGTATAGTGGACGAAAGGCTGCACGTAGCGGCGGAATAAATTCCGCCGCACCAGCCGAAAACACTTGCTTCGTCCGCTTGGATGTGGCAAAATACTTGGCTCTTTTCTAGCGCGGTTAGCTCAGTGGTAGAGCACTACCTTGACACGGTAGGGGTCACAGGTTCGAACCCTGTACCGCGCACCAC
>Ga0123353_10010377_pt1 | contig 12978 bp, 12 predicted proteins | sample TergutLab28metaG_3_FD_92763 | JGI IMG/M metagenome (GOLD analysis project Ga0123353, IMG submission 92763) | Labiotermes labralis P3 segment gut microbial communities from Petit-Saut dam, French Guiana - Lab288 P3 | ecosystem: Host-associated > Arthropoda: Insects > Digestive system > Gut ...
GGCATGATGCCCCTGCACCCCTCAACACCGGAAAACAGCTTTGCTGTTTTCCGGAAATTGCGGGGTCAAGGGGGTTCAACCCCCTTGCAGGGTGGTTTGGAGGGACAGCGTCCCTCCAAAAAACTTCAGCACAGTGAGACATAATGCGTACGGTTTTCTTTATTCCCGCTCTGCGTAGCCTGAGCGGAGGGCTGGCAAACATTTACGCCGTGGCCCGCAACCTGAAGGCGCTGGGCAGACAGGTCGCGCTCATGGGGCCGGACCGGGACGCGGCCGGATTCAAGGAAGCCGAAGCCGAAGGTTTTGTCGTTCTTCCCTGGGGTGCGGAACTTGTCGGCTCTGATACCTGGTGTGTTCCCGAAAGCTGGCCCAATGCCTTTTCCGTGGGCGTGAACGCCGGGGCCAGGGTAGTCGTCTATGTGCAAAACTGGATGTACATGATGGGCAACCTGCCCCAGGGCGTACGCTGGAAACAGCTTCCCCTGGAATACCTGGCCGTATCCCGCCCCGTGGCCTGGTTCATGCGTGAAGTGCTGGATCTGGACGTTCGGGATATTGTCCCTCCAAGCATAGAAGACTACTTTTTTCATACCAGACCACGGCCGGACAGCCATGTGCGGGTGGCCTTCATGCCCCGCAAAAACCGGGCCCTGGGCGAACAGATACAGCAAATTGCCTCGGCCTGCCTTGCGGAGCGCGCCGGGGCTCCGCGCCTGGAATGGGTGGAGATTCACAAAAAAACCCGCGCTGAGGTCGCGGAACTGCTTTCCACTTGTCACCTGTTCATGATTACCGGATTTCCGGAAGGCTGCCCCCCGCCCCCGCTGGAGGCTATGGCCTCGGGCTGCGTGCCGGTGGGCTTTACCGGCTTCGGAGGCTGGGATTATATGCGCCAGAGCCGCGCCATTCACATCAAGGATTTTTTTCCCAAAAGTCTTAGTCCGGCCGGGCCACCCTATGCCCTCCCCCCCTCTCCTCAGGATGCCTACGGTAACGGCTTTTTTTCGTCTGACGGAGACACCCTGAGCGCTGCCCTGGCCCTGGCCCATGCCGCTTGCGCGGCACATGAAAACAGCGAGGAGTGGCAACGCCTGTGCCAGTCCTGCCGTGAGACAGCCGCCCATTACGACGAAAGCGCGCAAAGAACTATCCTGGACCGCGTTTTTCCGGCTTAGTTTCCGCCGCCATTTTTTCATTGACCGAAATAATTGTTGCATATACAATTATTGTATGTGCAACAATTATTCTGATGTTCAATCATCCATAGGCTTTCTGACCATCACCGCCAACCGGCTCATGAGCGCATATTTTCGCAAGCGACTAATCGAGTCCGGCATTGATCTCACGGTCGAACAATGGGGGGTGCTGGCCCAGTTGTGGAACCAGAACAGCCTTTCACAGGATAAGCTCGCCTACCTTCTCTGCGTGGATAAGTCCAGCTTAAGCCGCGTGCTTGACGTTATGGAACGTAAAGGCCTGGTTGCCCGCCACCGCGATCCCGGCGACGCCAGGCGCAAAATTCTCTGTAGCACGCCCACTGCGGAACGCCTCAAAAAACAGTGCAGGGACGTTGCCGAAAACGCTATGGCCGATATACTCAAAGGCATCTCCCCGAGCGAACACGCCGCCTGCGTCAATGTGCTCAAGCGGATCAAAGATACTATCAGAGCATTTTAAAGGACTCTCGAATGAGCGCGAATCAGGAACAGCTTCCGGCTTCTGCCGCCCAAGAAAAACCGGCTTCCCCTGGGACGGCCGGACCCGCGACGCAAACGGCCCATCCCGCACGGGCGCGCGTCATGGGCCTGTTGGTGTTGTTTTTCGCCCTGGCCGGGCTGAGCTGGTTCGCCTACTGGCATTTTTTCCTGCGCCTTGAAGAGTCCACGGATAACGCCTATGTGTCGGGCAATCAGGTCCGGGTTTCCTCCCGGATTGAAGGCAGCGTCAGTGCAATTTTCGCGGACAATACGGATGCCGTTGCCGCCGGGCAAGTATTGGTACGGCTTGATCCTGCCGATGCCGCTATTGCCCTGGACCGGGCCCGCGCCTCCTTTGCCGATGCGGTCAGGCAGACCCGCAGCCTGATGATCGAATCAAAACGCCTTGAATCCCTGCTTACGTTGCGTCGCGAGGAGTTGAACAAGGCGGAAGGGGACTTTCTGCGCAGGCAGGATCGCAAAACCACCCTGGCGGTCAGCGAGGAAGAGCTTAGCCACGCGCGCGATAATCTGGCTATTGCCCGGGCTTCTTTGCAAGTGGCCGAAGAAGAACTACGCCGCAACCATAGTCTGTTGCTGGACTGCCCTCTGGAAGAGCAGCCTCTGGTCATGCTGCAAGCTCAGCAACTGCGGGAAGCCTGGCTCAAATTCAAGCGCTGTGAAGTCAAAAGCCCGGTACATGGCTACGTCGCCCGGCGCACCGTGCAGCCGGGCATGCACGTGACGCCCGGCCTTCCGCTCATGGCCGTGCTTCCCCTGGACGAAGTCTGGGTGGACGCCAATTTCAAGGAAGTGCAGCTCACTCGTATGCGCATCGGACAAAAGGCCTTGATACGCACAGATATGTATGGCGGCGCAGTGATTTATTCCGGTACTGTGGTCGGCTTTTCTCCCGGCACCGGGAGCAGTTTTTCCCTGCTGCCGCCGGAAAACGCCACGGGTAACTGGATCAAGGTCGTGCAGCGCATACCGGTCAGAATAGCCCTGGATGCCGACAGTCTGGCCCAATTCCCGCTCCTGGTGGGCCTTTCCTGTACCGTTCGTGTGGACGTTTCGAATACATCCGGCCCCATGCTCGCTCCGGCGCGTGACGAAACGACTCCCTTGCTCCAGACAGACGCCCTGGAACACGATCCGGCTGTAATCGAAGCTGAAATACAAGCTATTATCCGGGCGAATGCCCTTTAGGGGCTGAAGTTATTTTTTTGGAGGGGCTCTGCCCCTCCACCCCGCAAGGGGACTGAGTCCCCTTGACCCCGCAATTCCTGAAAACAGCGAAGCTGTTTTCAGGAATTGCGGGGTGCAGGGGCATCATGCCCCTGCCGGGGGAGTCTGAGGGGGCAGAGCCCCCTCAGTCTGACCCTACACTTATAAAATGCAAAGTGATACTGCTTATCCACTATGAGCAGCGGACGGTCCTTTTTCAGCACCCTACGGCCGGGCATCACCGGCAAGTTGTTTCTGGCCATTTTGGCCGTGTGCGCGCTCACGGTACTGGGCATGGGCCTGGCCGCGCGCTTGAGTTTTCAGACGGGATTTCTCGACTACCTCACGGAAATTGAAGATACCCGTGTTTCCGCCCTGGCCGAGGAGCTGGCCGAAGATTACAGCCAGACCGGAACCTGGGATGCCCTGCGCGAACCCAGGGCTTGGCGCAGACTGATCAACCGTTTTGTGCGCCATGAACCGGATACCTTAGCCAGAGGAAAAAAAGGATCCGGGTCCGGGCCGGAGCAGGCTACTCTCCCGGGAGAAACGCCCGTGGAGCGCGCGCGCCGGAACTGGGAGCGCGCCCACCTGCGGTCCACACTGGGGCTTGTTGCCCTGGACAAACAGACCCTGATCGCTGGGCAAGCTCCCGGTCCTGATGCCTACTGGAGCCCGATTACTCTTGAGGGCAAGGTTATCGGCTGGCTGACCCGCGAACCCCTGACAGGCATTACAGACGCGGTGGATCTGCGCTTTCAGAAAAAACAGCGTACCGCATTCGTGGTAATCGCGCTGTTCACCCTTGCTTTAGCCGCCACCTGCGCCCTGCTCGTGGCCCGCTTCCTTATCGCGCCCTTACGGCGCTTTGCCGCTGCCACCGGCAGGCTGGCTTCAGGCGATTTTTCGGCCCGGATAAGCCCGGCTCCGCCCCAGGATATCCTGCAAAACACGGCCCTTTTCACTGCCGCCGGGGAACACCCCCATTATGACGAACTGGAAGTGCTCGCCGCACAGCTCAACCGCCTGGCAGGCGCGCTTGAGGCCAATGAAAACGCCAGGCGAACCTTCATGGCGGAAATAGCCCACGACCTGCGCACGCCGCTCTCCATATTGCGTGGAGAGATAGAGGCCCTGGAGGACGGCCTGCGCGCGGTCACGCCCGAGTCGCTGGCTTCGCTGCGTATGGAAGTGGAAATCCTGGGCCGTTTGGTGGATGATATCCAGACTCTGTCCCTGGCCGATCTGGGGTGCTTGCGTTACGACATGCGCCCGGTGAATCTGGTGAGCAGCCTTGAATCCGCCCTTTTTGCAAGCAAGGATCGTATTGCGGCGCAGGGCTTATCTTTGGAGGCCGACCTGCCTGATGGGCCGGTCACGGTTATGGCTGATCCGGCCCGTATTGCCCAGGTATTGCGCAATGTGCTGGAAAACAGTCTGCGCTATACCGACCCTGGCGGCTGTATCCGGGTCCGCTGCGCCACTGAACATGCCGGCGTTTGCATAGACGTGTTCGACTCCCCGCCCGCTGTGCCTGAAGATCAGCTTTCCTTGCTCTTTGAGCGCTTTCACAGCGGCGATCCGTCCCGCAACCGGGCGCGCGGCGGTTCCGGCCTCGGCCTGGCCATCTGCAAAACCCTGGTTGAAGCCCACGCCGGTCAGATCAGCGCCCGCCCGTCTCCTTTGGGCGGGCTTTGGATACGCCTGTGCCTGCCGATCATGGAGGATACGTGAGCAACACCGCACAGCAACAGTCCGAGAACGGACCGAGCATTCTGATTGTGGAGGATGAGCCGAAAATCGCCGCTCTCCTGGCCGAATATCTTGCAGCGGCTCATTACCGCGTCCATGTGCTGCACGAAGGTACCGGTGCGGCGGAATACGTGCGGGAAAAGCTCCCGGCCCTGGTGCTTCTGGATCTGATGCTGCCCGGCAAGGACGGTCTTGTCGTAACCCGGGAAATTCGGGGATTTTCTCAAGTGCCCATCATCATGCTCACCGCCAGGGTGGAGGAGATCGATCGCCTGATTGGGCTGGAACTGGGTGCGGACGATTACATTTGCAAGCCCTTCAGCCCGCGTGAAGTGGTGGCCAGGGTCAAAGCCATGCTGCGCCGCGCGCACACGCCCGTGCATCCCATGCAGGGAGCGGAATCTTCCGGGCCGACCCATCTGCGCCTGGATGAACAAGGATTTCAGGCCTGGTTCAAAGAGGCCAAGCTCGATCTTACCCCGGCTGAGTTCCGTCTGCTGCTGCTTTTTAACAAATCACCGGGACGGGCTTTTTCCCGTGAACAGGTGCTGAACGCCCTGTACGACGACAACCGCATTGTCACGGACCGCACCGTGGACACCCACATCAAGAATTTACGCCGCAAGCTTGAACAGGCGGGAGCGCCGGAAGGGATCATAGTTTCGGTTTACGGCGTGGGCTATCGCTTTGAAGGAACGTAAAATACTATCAGTCAAGCTTCACTGTTTCCTCATATTCCCTCCATACTGTCTTCGAACTTGGTTTCTATTGTCCTTACAACGACAGAGTTTCACTCTGTCGCCAAAGGGCAGTGTCAAGTGTGCAATGACAGTAACCTACCCAAAAAACCAACGCAAAAGGATGAAATCATGAAAAAGCTTAGCGTATCCCTTGGCCTTCTGATCGTTATGTTCGCCACCCCAGCCATTGCCGCCGATTCCGGCAAGGAAGCCCGTGAAGGTAAAAAGAAGCGGCCCAGTTTTGAAGATTGTGACAAAAAGAACACCGGCGCGCTGACTCTGGAAGAGTTCCTGGCCTGTCACCCGCGTGGTGGGGAAAAACTTTTTACCGCTATGGATGCCAATAAGGACGGCAAAGTCACCCGTGAAGAATGGCAAGCCTTCAAGGAAACCCGCCGCACGGAAAAAATCCGGCAGCTTTTCGACCAGTGTGACAAGAATAAGGACGGCGCCCTGAGTTTTGAGGAATTCGACCAGTGCATGCGCGAGCACAAGGGCAAGCGCGGCGACAAGAAGGAAAAGAAGGAAGCCGGAGCTTAGAGGCAGGACTTTTTTTGGAGGGGCTCTGCCCCTCCAAACCTCCCCGCAAGGGGGCACAGTAACACGCCGGTTTCGCCTCTGCCATGCTCGGCGATGCGAGTCACGCCAGCCTTTATGGTAATGTGTTGTCCCCTTGACCCCGCAATTTTCCTGGAAACAGCGAAGCTGTTTCCAGGTTATGAGGGGTGCAGGGGCATCATGCCCCTGCCAGGGGAGTCTGAGGGGACAGAGTCCCCTCAGAAGGTTTAGGCTACGACTGGTCCACCTGGGCTTGTATCGCGGTGATAGCCACGGTGTTGATGATATCGGACACGGTACAGCCTCTGGAGAGGTCGTTCACCGGCTTTCTCAGCCCTTGCAGAACCGGCCCGATGGCCACTGCGTCCGCGGCCCGTTGCACGGCCTTGTATGTGTTGTTGCCCGTGTTCAGATCCGGGAAAACGAAGACCGTGGCATGTCCGGCCACCTTGCTGTCCGGCAGTTTGGTCCGGGCCACATCGGGGTCGATGGCCGCGTCATACTGCAGGGGACCTTCAAGCAGCAGATCCGGAGCCAGTTCTTTGGCTATGCGGGTAGCTTCCTTGACTTTATCCACATCCGCCCCCTTACCCGAGGCGCCGGTGGAGTATGACAGCATGGCCACTTTGGGTTCGATGCCGAAAGTGGCTGCGGTGTGCGCCGAGCTGATGGCGATATGGGCCAGTTCCTCGGCTGTGGGGTTGGGGTTCACGGCGCAGTCTCCGAACGCGAGCACGCGGTCCTTGAGACACATCAGGAAGACGGAAGACACCAGGGATGTGCCCGGCTTGGTTTTGATAAACTCAAAGGCCGGGCGGATGGTGTGGGCCGTGGTGTTGATGGAACCGGAAACCATGCCGTCCGCGTCGCCCTTGTGGACCATCATGGTGCCGAAGTAGGTCGGATCACTCATGATGTCCCTGGCCTGCTCCAGGCTGATGCCCTTTTGTTTGCGCAGTTCAAAATAGGTCTGCACATAGTCGTCGAACTTGGGCGACAGGTCCGGCTGGATGATGGGCACGTCCAAATCGAGACCGAGCGCGGAAATCTTGGCCGTCACCTCGGTCGCCTTGCCAAGAATGATGATGTCGGCCACGTTGCGGCGCAGCAATACATCCGTGGCGCGCAGGATGCGCTCTTCCGCGCCTTCGGGGAGAACAATGCGCATTTTATTTGCGGATGCCCGCTCAATCAGATTGTACTCGAACATTTTGGGCGTGATCTTGGTACTGCGCAGGTTGACGATACGCGCCTCTATCTCGCGCGAGTCCACGCAGGCTTCAAAGTGTCCCAGGGCCGTGTTGATCTTGCGCGTATCCTCGGGCTCGATTTTACCGTATAGATGGGCCAGGGTCTGGGTTGTCTTGAAGGTGTTGTCCCGCACGGAAAGGATGGGCACGGGCACGCCGGTCCAGCCTTCGATCAGACGGTGGATACTCACCGGGATATCCAGGCCGCCGGTCAGGATCATACCGGAAATATCCGGATACGAGGTGGAGAAGCGGGAAGCCAGGCTGGCCAGTACAATGTCCGCGCGATCTCCCGGAGTGATGATCATCTGCCCATGCTCGACATGTTCAAGAAAATTACCCGCCAGCATGGCCGCGATCAGGTAACCGTCCACCAAAGAATCCAATCGTCCGTGACCATAGAGTACCTGGGCATTCAGCCATTTTTTCACATCCCCGACAGTGGGCTTGCCCAAGGTCGGCTCCTCGGGCAGCACATAGGTGACCAGCGGATTCGTGCTGTTGTCCCGACTCTGCAGGGCGGAAGCGATCTGGCTTTCCTCCCGTTCGGAAACTTCCGAGCGGTTCACCATACAGGCCACCACATCCAGCCCTTTTTCGTCCAACTGGTCCAGGGTCATCTGGGTGGAGTCAATAATTTCCCGGGCCGACTTGCCCGCGGCATTGGCCACAACCAACACCGGGCAGCCCAGGTTGGCCGCGATTTCGGCATTGAGATCGAACTCAAAAGCCGGATCCTTGCCCATGAAGTCCGTGCCTTCACACAGGATAAAATCATACGCCGATTCCAGGCTTTTGTATTTTTTCAGAATAGTATCCAGCATGGTCTCATGCTGCCCGCTGTTCATGAGGTTGCGGGCATCATTCAAAGAATAGGCGTAGGTATCCTCATAGGGGATATCCAGCCCGAACTGGGCCATAACCAACCGGATATCATGATCCTGTTGCTTGTCGCCCGGCGGCTGGGAGATGATCGGGCGGAAAAAAGCCACCTTGCGCACATGACGCGACAGCAGCTGCATCATGCCGAGCACTATGGCGGACTTGCCGCTTTTCGCTTCCGTTGCTGTGATATAAAGATTTTTGGCCATGCTGTTCTCCGAAATGTGATGGTTGGAATGGCGGAAAAACACTTGCCAGGGTAATGTTACTGTTTACATGAAATGAAAAAATACACAAGGAAGGAGCCGTGGCGGCCGGTAGTGCCTCAGTTTGGCGTCAGACAAGAAATTTCTTACGTTGCCGCAAGCAAATTTCTATCTATTGCCTACGCCCCATCGTTCCTATACGATGCTCGACAAAGTAAGGTGGAATAAATGAAAAATGCCCTATATTTTGGTGATTGCCTTGAAATTATGCGTGACCTCAACGCCGAAAGCGTTGACCTGATTTACCTTGACCCTCCGTTCAATTCCAAGGCTGATTACAATGTCCTTTTCAATAGCCCCACTGGTGACAGGAGCAGATCACAAATTGAAGCATTTGAGGATACCTGGCATTGGTGTGAGCAATCCGAGCAAGAGTTCTCTAATATTTTACGACAAGCGAATACGAATGTATCTGAATTGATTGTTGCTCTTAGGCGTTTTCTTGGTCAAAACGACATCATGGCGTACCTCGTCATGATGGCAAGCCGATTGCTTGAAATGCATCGCGTACTAAAATCAACCGGCAGCCTGTATCTGCATTGTGATCCTACAGCCAGCCATTACCTAAAAATTTTACTTGATGCGATATTCGGTGCAGTTCGATTCAAAAACGAAGTCATTTGGCAAAGAACTAACAGCAAGGGCCACGCTTACACCCGGCTTCCGTCCGCACATGATACAATACTGGCCTATGAAAAGGATAAAGCGAAAGCATGGAATCCTATTCACCTTCCACATTCGGAAAGTTATAAAAAAAGTCATTATTCAAGGGTAGATAAAGACACAGGCCGCCATTATAGGCTTGATAATTGTTTAAACCCGAACCCTGATCGGCCAAACCTAACATACGAATGGAACGGCCTCGTGAGAGTGTGGCGCTGGACGAAAGACAAGATGCAGGAGCTACATAATACTGATCGTTTAGTGTATTCCGCTTCTGGGATGCCTCAATACAAACGCTATCTTGATGAAATGAAAGGTACGCCAGCCACTGACGTGTGGACGGATATTCCCCCAATTAACTCACAAGCCAAGGAGCGCCTTGGTTATCCGACACAAAAACCGCTTGCGCTACTGGAGCGCATTATCAGCCTCTCAAGCAATAAAGGCGACCTCATCCTTGACCCCTTCTGCGGTTGCGGTACTGCTGTCCATGCCGCGCAAAAACTAAGCCGCCAGTGGATAGGCATAGACATTACACACCTCGCAATCAGCCTCATTGAAAAACGCTTGCGGGATGCTTTTCCAGGCATTCAATTTGATACTTTTGGCACACCCAAAGACATAGAGGGCGCTCGTGACCTTGCTTTGCGTGACAAATATCAATTCCAGTGGTGGGCATGTTCTCTCGTGAACGCTCAACCGTACCAAGGCAAAAAGAAAGGAGCCGATGGTGGGATTGATGGCATTATTTATTTTCAGGATGACATCAAGAGTCAACCGAAAAAAATTATTGTTTCAGTGAAAGGCGGGCAAAACGTGAGCGTTCCCATGATACGCGACCTTGTCGCCGTTATTGAGAGGGAGAAGGCCGAAATCGGCCTCTTTGTCACCCTTGAAGAGCCAACAAAGCCCATGAGAACAGAAGCTGTAGCGAAAGGTCTCTACATATGCCCGCATAACGGGATGCAGTATCCTAAAATACAAATTCTCACTGTCAAAGGCTTATTAGAAGGAATTGAAAAGCCAGCATATACGGACTTACAGAGCGGCGATTTGACCTTGAAAAGAGCCGAGCGAGCAAAGCCTACAAGCCATCAACATAAGCTGGTAGATCCCTACTACAATACTGACCTCTTGTCGTCAAAAGAGTAGCTTCGGGCGATGGGGCTCCCGGAGCACGCAAGCCTGCGGCAGCCGTTGGGCGAGTCGTCGAGCCTTACGGATGGCGGCAGCAGCGATGACGAAGTATCACGACATACTGAGGCGCTACCGCCTAATACGTCGGCATCGTCTTGACCATGATAATGAACTCAGTCAGCATTTCCGTAAGATAGGGAATATTCATGCTGATCAGATGGCTGACGGTCCTGTACATCATCGCCAGTACAATGGCCGTGCCCACGGTAAAACCCAGCCCGCGCGCAACGCCGGAAAGAAAGTTCAGCCAGAGAATTCTCGGCGTATTTTGCGAAAGCCGCACATAGTCCACCACGCCGCTGTTTTCCAGCCGCTGGGCCAGCTTGTCCAGTTGATCAATCTGCTCTTGTTTCATAGCTGACATCACTTCTGTGCCCCAAATCCCGGCACATAGGCTTTTTTCTCCAGCCACTGGAGAATCCACGCGGCCAGGGTGGTCAGGGCCAGATAGTACATGCCCGCCATAAAGTAAATTTCGATGTAGTGGAAAGAGCGCGCGGCCAACGCCCTGGCCTGGCCGGTCAGCTCAATGAAGGTGATCACATAAGCCAGGGAGGAGTACTTGATCAGGTAGATGATCTCGTTGCCGCAACCGGGCAGAGCCCGGCGCACCGCTTGGGGGATGACCACGAACAGCACCATCTGCATGGTGGAAAAGCCCATAGAGTAGGCGGCCTTGACCTGCCCTTGGCCAATAGACTGCAACGCTCCGCGTATGTATTCGGAATGATAGGCGGAACTGCACAAGATAAAGCCAATGAGCGCGGCCTGGTAGGCGCTGAAGCTGACGCCCCACTTGGGCAGGGCGTAGTACAAAAAGTAGAGCTGCAACAACAGGGGAATGCCCCGGATAACGCTGACATGAAAATCCGCAACCCGGCGCACTGGTGACGGCGCATAGACGCGCAAGGCCCCGATCAGGATGCCGCCGAGAAAGCCGAGAATGGCGGAAGGAATGATCAGGGAAAGGCTGAACAGCAGGCCCTCGTTCAGAGCGGGAATAACCCGGTTCCAGAGCAGCTCCATGCTCATTACGCGCCTTCCTCCGAAACCAGTTTGGCAAAAAAGGCCTGGGTACGGGTGGCGGCCTCCGGCGCCAGCAACGCGGCAGGCGCGCCGCGCTCGATAATAGCGCCCTTTTCCATGAACAGAATTTCCGTGGCCAAAGCCCGGGCAAACTCCATCTGGTGCGTGGCCATAATCATGGTCATACCGCCCCTGGCCAGTTCGCGGATGGCGGAGAGCACCTCGCCCACCAGTTCGGGGTCCAGCGCTGACGTGGGTTCATCCAGCAGAATCACCTCGGGGTCCATAGCCAGGGCCCGGGCAATGGCCACGCGCTGCTTTTGTCCGCCGGAAAGTTCTGCCGGGTAGAGTCCGGCCTTGCGGGACAGCCCTACCCGCTCAAGCTCCACCATAGCCCGCAAGGCGGCGTCGCGCCTCGACATGCCTTTGACCTTGACCAGGGCGATGCTCACGTTTTCCTGGGCGTTCAGGTGGTCAAAAAGGTTGAAGTCCTGAAAAATCATGCCCACACGCTTGCGCAGGGCGTACAGCTCATTCTTGTTGGAAGGGGTGACGCGTTCGCCGTTCAACCACAGTTCACCGCTGTCCGGGGGGATAAGGTAGTTCAGGCACTGCAAAAAGGTGCTCTTGCCCGCACCGGAAGGCCCGATCAGCACCTTCATCTCCCCTTTGTTCACGGACAGGGAAATGTCGTTCAGGATGGGCCGTCCGCCAAGGCTTTTGCCAATTCCCTTAGCCTCAAGCACCGGCGTTTGTTGTACGATCTCTTTCATACGTATCCGCTACACATGTGAATATCCGGGAATACGAAGCGCTTTTTCCGCATAGCGCAGGGCGCGCAGGCCAAGCCAGGTCAGCAGGAAATACAGCAGCGCGGCGGTCAGGTAAAATGCCAGGTACTCCGCCGTGCTGGCGGCCATCAACTTGGTCCGGGCCAACAGTTCCATGGTGCCGATTACAGATACCAGGGCCGAGTCCTTCAGCAGAATGGAGTACTCGTTCGACCAGCCCGGAAGGGACAGGCGCAGGGCTTGGGGCAGAATAATGGAAGTGACGGACACGGAATCGCGCATGCCGAGGGCGCGCGCCGCCTTGAGCTGTCCGGTGGGCAGGGAGTTGATCGCGCCCCGGAAGATCTGGCTCTGATAGGCCGCGCTGACCAGACCCAGGACAATGCAGGCAGCCGCAAAGGGCGACAGTGCGATGTCGATGGTAAACTCCCGGCCGAACAGGCTGAACTGCAAGGGATTAAGTTGGTACACCAGGCCGAAATAGAAAAGATACAGCAACACCAGGATGGGCACGCCCCGGAAAAACCAGACATAGAGGCCCACCAGCCTGCGCGTCACCGGCCCGCCGTACACTTGCACGACAGCCATAGGCACGCCCAGCGCCAGTCCAAACAGCAGGGCCGCAGCCACGATGCCGATGGTGATGGCCGCGCCGTTAAGAATCCACGGCATGGCTTCCAATATGCTTAGTATGCTTTCCTGCATGGCGGCCTAGTAGCGTCTCAGTTTGGCGTGATACTTCGTCAGGCTTGCTTTGGGCGATGGGGCAGGACCGAAGAGTCCAGCCCCATCGCCCAAAGCTGCGCCCTCGTCTGACGGAAATCTGATGAGTTATCTTATTGATATAAAATAACCTTGCTGAATAGCATGTCTTTTGATACCCATTAAAATACCCAAGAAACATAAGGATTGAAAAATACTTCTCTGAC
>Ga0123353_10010382_pt1 | contig 12976 bp, 8 predicted proteins | sample TergutLab28metaG_3_FD_92763 | JGI IMG/M metagenome (GOLD analysis project Ga0123353, IMG submission 92763) | Labiotermes labralis P3 segment gut microbial communities from Petit-Saut dam, French Guiana - Lab288 P3 | ecosystem: Host-associated > Arthropoda: Insects > Digestive system > Gut ...
AGATGACACTTGCTTTATTATATATTGCTCAACATGTTTCAGACGTTAATACGTCCATCTTCAGGAGCTAGCGAGTACTTGTTGCGTTGTGTAGGCTGACTTGAGGCGTGCTGATGTTATGTAGCGGGATTGTCTGTTGGTGTAGGCTGAACCACTACTCAAGGTTTCATGAACTGCGCACAGAAAACACCTGGTGTTAGCGGGCCCAACACGACACGCATTACGCTACAAAACCATGCATTGGTGACTCCAATAAAATCTCCTTGTCGCTGGGTGCATGAAACCCAGCATATCCAGACAGCGCAGTGTCGCCATCTTCAAGGCTTGAGATGTTCTTTCTGGAAATCTCGAGTCTTGAAAATCATACCACTGCATTTCCTCGAAAGGTTGGGTTTCGAAAGTCAGATATTCAGCCTTATATTCAAGAAGAATATATCGTCGATTATCATCTGTTACTAGCGCAGAAGCAAAATCTTGACAGTCATATATTTAAAGATGACTCGAGAAGGAAAGAGCTGTGACTGGGACATGATAGCAGGCTGATAACAGAGGACAGGGACATCTGGCTACGGAAAAGATGGGAGCTTGTCTCACTATACAGTCAAAGCTGCTTTAGCGACGCGGACTATGTGAAGAAAATGGCCGATAACAATAAAAATATATGCTATTTCTTTACGGGAGTTGAAAAATACAACGCAAAACACACTTTCTGGCCGATCCTCGTGCGTTTTAGGTTTCTTGTGATCATGAAATAGTTCAATACAATAATAATAATGCAATGTACAAAACTTATAACATAACTTTTAGTTCAACACACCTTCCCATACATTGTATACTGGATGAAATTCCTCAAAACATAAAGTGACAAAGTCAAACTGATACTTCTTGTCATTTCATTTACGATAAAATAGAAGATTAATATAATCAGAAAACGATCCTCTTTGTGTAATTCTTTTTAGTCTTTAGTTACTGAAACCTCTAGATCTAAATAATCTCCCTAGCATACTGTTCTAATTATTTTGGTTCCATGAGAAATTCAGTTGACAATTTCTCATCAGCGCCATTGAAATATTTACTAAAATATAATGAACAGAATTATAACAAATAATTTAAAAACAATATATTTAAAACAACATAATAAATATGGAACAAAAAGCTTATTCCACCCTTCTACCTGTTCCGGCCCTGCCGGCCCATTTTCGGAGGAACAATTAATACTGTTAGAAATTACTGAATTTATAATACGTTACATCACTGCATCAGGTGCAATTTTACAAGCCACATAAAAACATTTGCTTGTATGTATGAGTATTTGCTTTCTAATGGTAGCAACATTATCGGAAACATGCACAACAGTATTTACCTAGTCTATAAATGTATAAAATAGTTCGAAATAAATTTAAAATATCAAAATATTTTTGGTGTGCCCTATGTGGTTTACACTCGATCGTCATGGTTCTTGGTCAGTGTATGTTTCATTCTCTATATATACTTGACCGATACCACGAAATCCTCTAAACGTCAGGACCTGTTGATTTCTATTCCTAGGTATTCGCAGGGTTAGGAATTATCGATGCTGTATATCGGTCTGTGGTGTTCGACCTAAAAGTACGAAACATGTCGGAGAGTGTAACAATTTGGTTCGTCTCATACTTAATTCACTAGGCCAAATGCATCGGCTTTATTCACTTATAATTTGTAACAGGCACAGGGTGACAATGAAAAAAGATAATATTTGGCTTACATTTAATTTAGGATTGTTATGGATCACGCGAGAGATGAAGAGCAGATGAAAATCTCGGTAGGCTTGCTACCGTTCAGTTCTGAATATTTCACCTTCCTCCGAACTACCTGAAAATCCAAAAGATTAAAAAACGTATGTATATTTTTAACTTTGGGTCTGCTTGTTACGATCCTTTGCCAGAAGAAAAGAAAATATAATAAAACGGGACGGAGAGAAGGCAATAAGAAAAAAATTTCCAAATAAGAGAATAGGAGCAAAATCACATAGTGGGGAATTAACATAGTGTAATCGAGAGAATAAATATATTGTGCTCTTCAACAAATAATATTAGATTATCAGGCCGTACGTCGTAAGGTGGCTGCCAATATACCGTATATACGAAGCATTACAGAAGCACACAAAAAAGGAAAGGCGGGTAAGCACAGGCTAACACACAATCTCATTCATAAGTGCCAAAAATTATTAAAAGTGTGGGATATTCTATTTTAAATAGCATTTTATTTGCTTGGTTTCTATTAAGTAACGCAAACGAACGAAATGGTTTCTATATGCGACAATGCACGAACTTCCTCTATATTTTGTCATTGGCGCCTCAGTAAATTATCACGGTCACTGTCCATGCCATGTTCCTCTCCAGCGATGGCGTCGATTTAAATTTCAGCTATAAAAATTTCTTGTCCCTGTAAAACATGAAACTGTGAAAACTGTCCCTGAAGTTATCAGCCACGGAATTTGTAGCCATATTTTAATTTCAGCCAGTAACAAATATCTTTTCCGTTATTCTGCTCAGTACGATTCTGAGATCCATCAAACCTCCGACGGCTGAGGCGAAGAATCCGATCGTGAGCATGAGTACAGCTGTATACCCACCTCTCCTGTAAATTATCAAAAACATTCTGGAGTTGTTTCTTCCGCGTTATTCCTCACTGACATGTCTGGGCTCCTCCCACCTTCCCCCTTCTCATGTGTGACCCGTCTATCCTCACCCCTATATATCACAAATCGCTTCCACAACTTGGATCACTCGTTGGTAAGCTTATGCCAGACTACATGTTGTTATCGCTCAAAGCCAACAACACAAAACCTCGCTCTCTGTTGCGTCCACAATTACTTTTATTGTAAATTAAATGAACAATTAATGCGCGAATACCGGGCCGTAGACTTGCTGCAGTAACTGAAAATGCCCATTCTTTTCTTCAGTTCCTTTAGGTAAACATAAACATAAACATAACATAACAGTTTCATTCCATATGTTTTTCAATTAAGCACTTACGTTGAAATTTACTTGAAAAATTAAAAAATTCGTGTATTTAAAACTTTCACGGTGATAGTTCATGATAATAGTGCCTTGAATGAAGAAGAGTTTCAGCCTTTAATAATAGTGGCATTGTTTAAAGTGAAACTTAAAATACTTAATCCAGTGAAATAGTTTATTTCACATCTACTTGAACGCTCTCCTCATTTATTGCACAATTCTGCGACATCATTTCCCACATCTGTGTTGACTTTAGAATGATATGAAGGGATATGAAAAGAGGACCGAGAAATATAAAATAAACCGACTCCAAACCCCAATAAGAATAAATAAAAGTTGCGTTGAAGATGGTGTGGGATAACGAACTTTGAGTAGCTACAACAGAAACGGGATCTGCGCGAACTTCAAAGCGAAATGAAGAAAAATGGCCCCAAGGGAAACAGACGCAGAAAGATAGGACGACATAACACTGTGTGACAAAGGGCCCCTGCGTGCTACGCTGATACACCAGCACAGCATAGAGTGCAGCCGAATAAATCTGAAAGGCAGCGAGAGAGCTGAAAAGTATTTATTGATTTTATGAAACGTTCCTTACGCCCGCGTTTGTAGTCGATTTTAGCGACCGTTAACAAATGTACCAGATGAAATCTAAACTAACAAAAATTAATACTGACCTGAACTAGCCGATAGGAAATAAATGAAAACGTTAAGTCTACTTTATTACTAAATCGCTATGGGCATTTGCTTTAGACCCACTGTAACATAGTTCTAACGCCGTTCCATTTAAAATGACTTATTCCTGCAACTTACAGCCACTATTAATATTAAAATACAAATGTTTTTAAAATTCAATTTAAAATTAATCTACAATGAACTTTAAAAGCAGAAGCAATCTTGCGCCTTATCAACAAAAGAAAATAAAATTGTATAACCCTCTATACACATTTGCAGTCATCATTCCCCAGTTTGCGTCTCAGGCTTCTTAACTTAATCACACTAAACACCGTCCTTCATCCTGTAGCGGCACGTCTGCCTACAGGGCCCCACCGAATTTTACTCCAGCTGTGGTCGAGGTAGTTTTCTCCTGCTTCCGGTATGTAGAAGAGGAATGGTTAAGTCTAGACGTTGTTTAAATTGACCCTCATGGTGCAGATGCATTAATCCCACGGATCAAGGGGATTAGATCTTCAATTCGACCCCCAAGATTTGTCCCCACCTGCCACACTACCTATATAATGTCAGCAAACAACATTTGCGAAGTAACCGGCTACATTTTCTTATTCAGAACCAGCAGAACTCAATGATCTACGTTGGTCATTGTTGAAATTTCCCAGCATTAAAACGTTACTGTAGAATGTCTAAATCAAAGTCCGACAACACAGTTGTTGAAGCTGTAACCGACTGCTGTGTTGACCTAGATTAATGTCCGACAACTTAGTTGTTGACGCTGGAGACCGACTGACTTTTCACGGAATAAGGATTAGGCTACTTTTGATACATTGTAAGAACACAACGGCATAAGACATAAGAAGATCGACTGTTCTCCTACGCAATCCACGACAAAAAAAAATCTGTGTTTATATCTGATAGCAAATAAAAATGTGTCCTCCAACAAGCAGACAATAAATTTCCGGAAACTTGGAAAAACAAGAGAAACACAAAGGTATTTTCCATAGCTTGTCTCAAACTCGAAATCCAGTAGAAATTTTAGTTGTCCGAAACAACTGCCAACCCGTAAGGTATTCTGGAAGGAAAACATTGTTTTTGCAGTACATCTGCTGCAAGTGAAGTCATTGTCACTCATCCTCTCAAACAAGCTTAGCACGGGTGAAGACTAACTTTTCGGTAGACAAAAGAAATTTGTGACCTTGTTGTGACTGTTCATGTCCAGCACGGCTCTTCCGGCCAAGCACTGAGAAGACAAACTTCAAAATTGTCTCCACAAATCTGGGCCCCAAACAATACTCAATTTTGATTTATTTAAATTGACTAAAGATATGGAACCTAAAATGCCCGAAATGTACTTCCATACTAATCTACATGAAATGGAACCTTTGTCAAAATATTCAATTTACTTTCTCCATCATGAGTTAGGTTGCCGGAGTTTTGAGAGCAAACGGTCAGCCACACCAACTCAGTCCATACTACAAAATCTGAACACTTGCAGCCGCAATTGGCTGAAAACTTACGTAAAAATCAACATTACTTTAACACTATTCACACGGAAAACAAATAAATAGCCACACGAGCTGCTCTAATTATTAGTGATGGAGGCATTTTTACGCTGAATCTACGTCTAACTGTACTCTATTGGCATTTTCAAACAGATTATAATTTTTTTTCATTCGTTCTGTGCAGAAAGCCGACCCAGCTTATGGGGAATTATTTTAATCCCGGTTAATTCATTCTGAACACATTTTAAATAACCGTCTGCTGCCCAAACAATAACCCATAGGAAATCGCCAGAACAAGCGTTTATTTGTTTAACTAAATTAACGGCAAAATGTCACATCCGGCAGAAACAAATTTCAGAGAAGGGATCCTATGACCTGCAAACTTCCACTTCGTCAACAGAAAGTGCTAAACATCGACACAGTACAAACCACCTCCGAGACTCTGTGTTCCATATTGTTTTATCTTACATGTAACAGTTTACAACATATTTCTACTGCATGATGTGCAAGATATAAAGATACATCTGTTGTTTACAACAGTTTTAGACGTTGTTTTATAAACAATTACTTGATGTGTTTACTCTCTGTTGATTATCCCATGGAGATCGAAACAAGCCGGAGTCAGTTTTTTTAATGTAAATAATAGTAACAAGTACATTAGGCGATTAGTTGTTTGTTAAAAATATTAGTTATTTATCAGTGCACGGAATGAATAGCACACACCTGCCTTTGATCCTTTTCATAGTAGTATTTGCAAATGCGCTGGGTGCACCGACACACTTTTCTTGTTGGGATGTAGTAATTAGCATAGTACTGCAGCAAACGAGGCAGCACGTGGAACGAGTGAGGGTAGATGAGGTGAGCAAGTCAACAACAAGGCACAGCTCCTGTATTAATCAGTGCCTTTGCATATTAGCACGCCATGACTAGAAAATGGTAGCAAAATTTGTGTATGTGAGTTGTATCAACTTATAATGTGTATGAACTGTAGCAAGCCCGCAGAAAAACTTGGAATATTTATTAAAAAATAGCAAGTGTTTGTCCTTGAATCGAGAACCGCTGGGAATCTCAAGAGATATACCAACACAACCCCACAACATCCCCGAGAAAGGACCGTGCGAACCGCTAGATACCGTCTTAGTAACCGAAGCCGGGAATTCAATATGGAGAGGACGGTTACATTAATTACTATTTTTTTTCTGCTTCTTAGTTCTTTTGTTCTTTTCTATTTTCCCTGAGCCTGACAATATTTTTGTCTAAATACAAGTTTCTTTTATAGGCAGGTCAATAAAACTCGTAATCAATATCATAAATTCAACATTGTCATAGGAGCAAATAAAATAAATACATTAGTTTTATGCTGTACCGATATGTTAAAAGATTAAACATGTGCGAGTTTCAATGAAGATTTCCTGTACCAAATGAAACGGAAATTTTTTTAACATAAAAAATGCAATGATAGGCTGGCACTGCCTCCGCTATAACAATACAGTTCTTTCACTTTCTGTTCGGAATTCATGTAACTAAGAAATGAATACAACGCATAAAATTCCCTCAAAATTTGTCGTGGTTACTTTCTTGTTTCAGAAGACGCAAATCGAACCCTGTAAATATTACATCACAACAGATACTTATTAGGCGAGTCAAACAGTACAGAAGGCTGTGTCCGCTAAACACCTCTAAATATGCGTAAGATTAAATTATGAACCTCTCATAAGAGGAGAACAGGGAACGCCTTGTAGATCTATTTATCTCCCTCTCCCTCTTCCTGATTTTCCCTCTAGTTTATCAGCTACTGGAAGAAATGTTTCAGTCATGAAACGGTAACAGTCAAGTTGTCCGTATACATGCCATGAAGGCACAAAGGGGGCATGAAAGTAAATCTCCACCCACGGATGACTTTAAAATAAATCAACTTATTTTACCACAAAAATAAATATTTCTTTTCATTCAGCCTTACGTCTCTGAGTAATGTTTAATGTGTCGTTATCACAAATTTGGTTAAACCTCGAGTGTCAGTCTTCAAGACCCTGGAAAGTTAGTAAAACAATACTGTAAAATGCTTGCAGATTTCTTGCTCTTTTTCAGGTAAAGTTGATTTTTTCAATGTTTTCATTATGTAACTATTTCCGTCGCACAATTACTCGGTATAATGCAGGATATCAGAAAACGTGTTTCTTTTTTTTCCTCTAGTATAAAATATTTACACTTTTCACGCCTGCAGGTTTTTCGACAATATCACAAAAAAAAAGTTGCGTATACCAAAAAAAAATGGAGGACATGTTAGCTACAGATGACCGAGGTGGCCGATGCTAACACGTTATGCATCTTTGCAATGTTGATGTAATCGATACTGACGCTATTGTGGTTAGACTGGCCTGCGCCATCCATGTGATATGTTTTTAGCCTGCCAGAAAATACACGAGAGCTACAATAATTTTTTTCACCACTACATTTGTATGCAAGCAAAATACAAATCACCCAGTATTAACCTATATTTCACAGAACTTACTAATGTATTACACGAAATGATTGAAATGTCTGCTTTAATTATGAAAATCGCTAAATAATTGTACACGGTTTCCGTCTATGAACAATTTAAATGGAATAATCTGTTCGGCTGGTTGCAAGTTCGATATTTTAATACGGCATTGTAAAGTTCAATTCTCTAATTGATGAAGCTGTCAGTAATTAATTAATAAGGATCAGCACTACAGTGCCCGCCGGTCCCAGAGGCCGCGCGGTCTAAGGCGTGGGTGTGCGGCCGCTCGCCTGCTGGCTTTATAGTTTCGAATCCTGTCTGACTGTAATGAGTGTAATGTGTTGTCAGGTACAGGTCTGTGTGACGAACTGCTCACTCGTCCTGAGGAGTCCTGCCGACTCTGATGCGTCTTTGTGTTTGATCTAGAAACCGCAACAGCCCTCAGTGGGCCCTGGTCCACTGAGGGCTGTCGCGCCAAAAACAGACTACAGTGACCGACTAAGAATGCTATTATTCAAACCGTCTTCATGTGGGGTGCCCAAAGTCTTAAACCCTCAGTTTGGCGGAATATATAGTAAAATGTTTTTTATTTTAATTTTTAGAAAATACAGTCTTGACACCCGATGTGTTCAGTATTCTTAAATCAAATAAATGACGCCAACCGAGAGTGGAATCGTTTGTGAGACTGATGTGAACGTCTATAAGGAGGATAATGTTACAATGAATCACAAAGAAACTTTTTGCGATAGCTAATTAGCTTCAGTTTACTCAGATAAGGGTCTCATAGGTAAGAATTTTCTGCTCTCCACAAAAGGTCGCAATACCTAGGAAGCCTTAGAGTGTCTGTGAGGTTTGTGAAAGGAGTTTATGATGTTTGTGTGAGACCTACATCACGGTTTTGGTCTTTCTTTATTCCAAACACAGATGGTTCATAAATTCTAATAGTTAAGAGCTGGTAAGGTACATCGCAAGAACAACGTAAACAGGAAAAACAAATATTTTTGCTTCAATCTACTCAACCATTCTGAGTTCAAGAAATGTTTGATGTTGTGTTAACAGTTCGTCAGATTTAAATCAAAAAGAGTCGTCGTCTCCTTGTAAGTTTGTTTGCAGTTCCTTTAAAAGCAACCAAATATCTGTCACACTATTCAGCTCTCTAACAGCTCTTGAACAAGTGTTATTTCGGAAAATCTGCAACGCATCTTTGTCCGTGTTGGCAAGGGGGCTCCAAAACAAACGGCGGAGTGGTATACCTAGGCACAGGTGAAAGAAATTGACAGAATAATGAATAAAACTGCATAGTTATGTGCTTTGGAATTTGTGCTGTTTAAAAAATATTATCAGGGTGATAAAATGAGGGACGGATGGAACAAACATGTATCAGTCCCAACAGAAATATGAAGACATAAAATACTATGAGTACAGTAGAAAACTGTGAAAATACAGATGACCTGGGAGGCCAAAGTGTTGCAGGAAAGGTACAGGGTCTAATTAATCTCGAAGAAACGGACTGAAACAAATGTGATTTGTGTCAGAATATCATCCAGCACACAGTTGCGATATGTTGGTGGAAAACCTCCGTCACGTTGGAGCATCTGGCACGTTGGTTCCGTTATATTACCTAGATATTAAAATTCGCGAACAGTTTCCAAAATTCACTGGTTTTGGTAACACACATTATAATATATCTCTGTATTCCAGTACCAGATTTAGATATGAGCATCTTGGACGTATCCTAAACGAAGAACTGTGAAGTCAGTATGACTTAAACGTTGATACGCGACATTTACAGTCCTTCATCTTTCACACTCGACGCTCAACCCTTTCTTCAGTCTTTCATAATACTTAAAAGAAGACACAGGCTTATAAAGACCAGGCAAGGCGACAGAATGTAAAAGTATGTCGGTCTTCGTATCAATTTTCTGTTACTTCCAGCCGAAACGGAAAGCACTTTAATTTAGTCGGTAAATTTTTCGTACATGTCTGAAGTACTAAGTTCTTATACAGGAGTTCAGACAGACGAACGGACAGACATGACGGACTTAATAGTTTCTTTTTGAAAATTTGCGAACACGCTTAAAAAAAAAAGGTAAATCTCCGAGTTGTAGAAAAAGTGGGTTTTTTTTGTACAAAAGATAAGCCATCGGCTTCTCATAAAGTCTCTGCTCCGTGGACTTAATTAGTCTATAAGGTTATTACCCAACATAATACACAACAAACGACACATAAAATTTACTGCTTACCCGGCATGTGTATACGTTACTTGCACAGTCAGATGAATGTCCTGCTTTTGGATCAGAAATTCTTTATGTTACTTTTATCTGTGCCAACTCAGTAATACGACTGTTTTAGGCCTACTCTTCTTGTACGGCACGACGTAAGAACGCAGAATGAATAGAAATGAAGTACAAGGGTAGTCTCGGCTTTCACCCCGGTAATGCTCTAGGACAAACACGTACCGTTACCTTTCTCGAACCAACATTTCCTGCATTTGCATCAAAAGAACTGGCCAGAGAAATGAAAGCGCACTGAATTTTATCTTCATATCCGAGTCACTGACACTCTGGGTTAATTCCTTAGCACAAAATCTGCCTGGAGTAATTGATGTTTATTGAACTGCAAACAAAGTTTTGAACTGCATCCTTGACCAGCTCAAAACAACATATATACAGGACACTTCGATAGGTGGCAAAAGGACTTGATCTTTCAAGATAGAAAAAAATCGATATTAGATGTCTGTATACGTAAAATTAAACACATCGTAAACAATGAGGTATCAGTGAATTTTAACCAATAATATGATATCATACTGGCCATAATACCCATAATATTATATTTATATAACTAATTTAAATTTGTACACGTAAAACTGAAGTATTAATATTATATATTCCTTTCATGAGGATGGCGACTTATCAATGAAACCTGTGGGAGGGTTTAATTTTGTGCATGACTTGGAAATTTACGAAATTTGTGTATATGTGTTGAGGTACTTAAATGATTACTTCCTAGTTCATTAATTTCACCACTGAGGCTTTACCTTGAGTTATGAGTTATTTTACTCTGTCTTGATGAACCTAATTCTATTTTTTTTTTATGTCTGTGTGACCGTGCATCATTGACACAATAACAGAACAGCCAACTAGATGCAACAATAATAATTTTATTTACAATTTCAATCAGTTCAACATGTTTCGGGCGATAATTTCGCCCATCCTCAGGAGCACTAGACTGTGTTTACAGCTTGTGGTATAAAGCACCGACGATGCTGCCTGCCGGTGATCAGGATGAGGAGGACAGTTCCACCTCTTCCTGGTCACCAGCAGGCAACATCATCGGTGCTTTATACCACAAGCTATAATCCCAGTCTAGTGCTCCTGAGGATGGGCGAAATTATCGCCCGAAACATGTTGAGCTGATTGAAATTGTAAATAAAATTATTATTGTTGCATCTAGTTGGCTGTTCCCTATTTATATTTTTTTGTCACACCGATGAATTTAGAATTCATGACATGCAAAAGTATTGCTGACGATTCACAACAATTAGGCTATACTGTTCCAGGCTCTTCCCCGCGACTCACGTATCTACCCTACACAAATATGTTTGAGACATTAACACATGTACTTCCCTTTGTTTCGTCTCTTATAAGGTGCCGGCAAAATACCTTCAGAAGTGCCTACACCTGTTGCACTAACTCATTAACATGACCTTCGAAGCTAGATTAATTCTACAGTTGATAAGCGTCGTTAAGGAACTCAAGGTCCAACGATTTCTAGCTCCCACATTACAGTATGCTGCGTGACCATGAGTTTATAACGACGTATTTCAAGCCAGATGATAAGCATTCCCTCTTATTCATTCAGTGCGTGGCAGTAAAGCAAAGTTATGTTGAATCTGACCTATGTTCTCTACTGTCTTTGACACAACTGCTGTCATTATGCAAATCTATCACTTTCACAATAACTGCTTTCTTTCGACGTCTTACAGTCAGCCATAGGCTAATAACACGGGGGGGGGGGGAATTCGTCACGCATATTGGGAATTTTACGAAGTATTCAAGTTAGAAAGAGGGGGAAGATTGGATTGAACCAGTCCTTAATACACATACATCCCTTTCCCCCCATTCTCCCCGCAGTTTTATTTGTCCCTTTTCAAATCAGTAACAAAAAAAATAAATATATTCGTAAGTAAAAATAATATTGGGGGGTATATGCCCCCCTTGCCCCCTTTTGCCCCCACCAAGTTACGCCATTTTGATTTTCAATGCTGTTTGTCTGCATGAACCAGCTCTTATAACGTTGCAACATCCACATAAGAAGAACTGTAACTTAATAGTTCCTTTAGTTATGTAACGACGCTATCGCATCTGGATGTGTAGCACGTAAGAGTGTGACCTGCGCCCTTGAGGGATTTTACTCAGCGTAGCATGAACTTCTTGGACGGTTTGACCCCTGAAGATGGGACCGATAGGTTGTCCCGAAACGTCGGTAAAGAAACACGCTACTACGCTGCGTAAATCCCAAAGTAGTGCGGTTTTCATTTACAGTGTCTCGTAAACCAGAAATCACATTAACCAGAAATCACGTAGAGGAATGTGGTTATGGTTAGAAAGTACAGCCTGTGTTGAGGTCTGCCAGTGCCTACAGACACGTACTATTCAGAAAATCGCTTGGAGAGCCTAAAGGAGGCCATAACAAACCCCAGAATGGCTTGTAACCTTCCAGGAATTCGAATTGAATGTTTCTAGAGCACCAACTTTACAGAGTGCTGCATTGCATTTACCTGCTAGGTGAAGACTGTTACGGAAGTACACATGGAAGACTTGAGGTGCTCACAGCGGTATTGCTGCAGTTCAAAGTCGTTTGCGACATTGTTACCGACGTTTAGAAGGATCATGCTCTCTTTATAGTCAAAATCAAGCATTAAAAGGAGACGCTGTTCGACCTTGAATGCGAAGGCAGTACGATCGTTCTAAACTTTGGTACTTTTTACTGCTTGACACGACTTAAAATCTCAGAATTCTTCAATCAATAGTAGATAAGATTTCGAAGTACGAATTGAGACGCATTAATCCTAGACACTGTTCTATAACGGGACACACAATACCGTATATTCTCGAATCTAATCCGCACACTTTTTATAGATGCGGATTAGAATCACGTGCGGATTAGATTCGCGGTTGTGAGCTGGATTTTGGAAAAATGATACAGCCGCTGTACGTGCCATAAGATCAATACAATACAATAATTTATTATTTTATTTATTATTTATAATATATAATATATTATAAAATACTTATAATTTATTATTCATCAGACTC
>Ga0123353_10010383_pt1 | contig 12975 bp, 8 predicted proteins | sample TergutLab28metaG_3_FD_92763 | JGI IMG/M metagenome (GOLD analysis project Ga0123353, IMG submission 92763) | Labiotermes labralis P3 segment gut microbial communities from Petit-Saut dam, French Guiana - Lab288 P3 | ecosystem: Host-associated > Arthropoda: Insects > Digestive system > Gut ...
AGTCGATGTTTTCCAAAAGGCCCGATATGACCGTAAATGGCGCATAGAGCGAGGTTTCCACCGCCGTGTGGATACCCTCGCTTTTACATTGGGCCAGTATTTCCCCCGCAAATTCAGGCTGCGACAGCGGCTCGCCGCCGCTAAGCGTGACACCGCCGCCGGAATGGAAATAGAACACTTCGTCTTTTCTTATTTCATCCATGACCTGACCAGCGGTCATGGTCATCCCATAGACAATCAACGCGCCGAACCGGCATACGGTAGCGCAGGCCACGCATCCTGTGCAGCGCTCCGGGCGCCTGATGATCGTGCTTCCCGGGAGTTCAATGGCATATTGCACGCAAACCTCGCGGCATTTGCCGCAACCCGTGCATTTTTCCCGCTGAAAGCCGATTTGGATGGAAGGCGAGTGGGATTCCGGCGTGGAGCACCACTTACAGCGCATCGGGCACCCTTTAAAGAACACGATAGTCCGGATCCCCGGACCGTCGTGGATCGAAGACTTCTCTATCCTAAGTACAGTACCTTTAGTCATTTGCCGTCTCACGTTACATTCAATTTTTCAGCGTCCAGCGTCCAGCATTCAGCGTCCAGCGTCCAGCATTCAGCATTCCGCATTCAGCATTCAGCGCCGACGTCAACCGCGCAGCACAGTGCGGCCTATGATCTCGTCCTGCACGTCCTTGCCGAGCTCTACAAAATAAGCCGTGTACCCCGCCACACGGACAAGCATCCCCTTGAACTTCTCCGGCTCTTTCTGGGCCTGAATAAGCTTTTTCTGGTCGATGACATTGAACTGGATGTGATACACGCCGAGGGTGCACATGCTCTTTATGAGCGCCATCATCTGCCGGACGCCGTCGGGCGTCGCCATGAATTCCGGCTCCAACTTCATATTGAGCAGCGTGCCCTGGACGAAACGGTCGTGGGGGATGTGCGACACTGACTTGAGTATGGCGCTCGGGCCCCCGAAATCGGTCCCGCCGCTTGGGCTGACCCCGTCGGCCAGCGGCTTGTACGCTTTGCGCCCGGAAGGCAGGGCGCCCACTTCGATCCCGAACGGGGTGTTGCCCGAAACAGGGAGTATGCCGGGCGTCATTTTCCCGAATTTGCTGCTGTAGCTTTCAATCTCGTCGGCGATAAACGTGAATATTTCGTCGGCGACGCCATCGACGCAGGGGTCGTCGTTCCCGTACTTCGGCGCGGACTTGCACAGGTCGTGGATGCCCTCGAAACCTGCGAAATCGCTTTCCAGGGCGCTGAGCAGCTGGTCCATTGTCACCGTTTTATCTTCGTAAACCAGCCTCTTGACAGCGGCAATGCTGTTGATAATATCCGCGACGCCGATCAGTATGATGCCGTTCCCGGCATTGTATTTGGCGCCGCCCAGCGCGTAGTCCTTCGCCTGCCCCACGCACTCCCGGAACGACAGGGACAGAGCCGGGCAAGGCCGGTCCATGCTGATTTCATCGATAATGTGGCTGCCCTTCACCACCGCCCTCACCGCATGGGCAAGCTGCTTTTTCACGCTGTCCAGGAAATCGCCAAAAGCCTCGAACCCTGCCGGATCGCCGGATTCAACCGAAATCCTTAAGCCGCTTTTTCTGTTGACCCCATTGGTCAGCGCCAGCTCAACGATACCGCCGAGGTTTATGTCCGCAAGGGCTGTGTATTGGCGGAGCCGGCCGGAGAGGTTCGTCTCGACACAGCCGCAGGGGTTCCAGTCGAAAGCTTCGCGCAAAGGGATGCCTTTGTTCATCAGCATGCGAATACCGATATCGTCGTTGTGCAGCGCGGGGAACCCTGTCCCCAGGGCAATCAGGTCGATGACTTTTCGCAAAAAGGAACCGGGGTTCTTAGCCATGCTGTATCTGACCGACAGGGAAGGCTGGTACAACCGGACGTCCATCGTCGCCTGGAGTATGAGGTACGACAAGGGGTTGACCGCGTCTTTGCCAGACGTGTCGACGCCCCCAACGCAGACATTCTGGAACATGGGGTATCCGGCGGCGAACTCGGCAGTTTCGGCGTCCTGGAAAAGGCAAGTCTCGCTAAACTTGACCCACAGGCAGTCGAGCAGTTCCTGTGCCTGCGCCTCTGTAATAGCGCCGTTTTCGAGGTCTGCGCGGTAATAGGGCCAGAGGTACTGGTCCAGCCTGCCCGGATTGTAGCTGGCGGCATTTTGCTCCATGATTATGCTGATCTGGTACATATACAAGGCTTGGATAGCCTCGCGGAAGCTACTTGCCGGGTTTTCGGGGACATGCCTGCAAGCCTGCGCGATCTCCAGGAGCTCTTTTTTGCGGACAGGGTCCGGCGTCTCCGCAGCCTGCTTCTCAGCGTCTTCCGCATAGCGGTTTGCCAGCAGGATGATCCCATCCGCCACGACTAACAGAGAGTCAAGGTAATAGTCCTTCTCATAATCCCCGGGTTTGGTCAGGTCCAGGGCTGCTTTCTTTTTAAGGATGTCTTCCTTTATGCCTTTGAGGCCAAGGTTGATGACGTCCTCATAACCCGCGGTCGTCTCCCCGAAGCCGCGGACGGCTTTACGGTTTATATAGACCATCCCGTGGTCGCGCAATAATCTGGTATCCTCCGGTATCTGCGCGAGCCAGGCCTCGTAAGTTGACTTGCCTTTCCAATAAGGCTTGATGGTCCGGAGGAAGATTTCCTTGTCTTCTTCCCGGAAAAAGAACGGATCGTACCGCCTCGTGCTGATCGTATCGATCTCGTCGTCCAGGACCGACCAGCAGGTGTCGGCGCATACGATCCCACCGCGCATCTTGCTTCCGGGGCAGCCGGCTATCAGCTCGTCGCTCCAGATAGTTACGGTTTTCTCCGCGCACTGGCGGTAGAAGCCTTTGGCTTTTCGCAAAACATGCGGCAGCCCTTCGGTCTCCTGAAAGCTCCTTGTCAGGATCACAGCGTTTTCGATGTCGACCTCAGGGACCGCGTCGATGACGCGGCTCTTCAGTTTCTGTATGCGCCGCCCTGCAAAATCTTCTGTATTCGACATAATAAAGTCCATTCCTTTCGCATAGCTCCGGCACAAATAGCCCATGAAAAGGGATGGACTTTTTGTGCATCAACTCGCGGTTCCCGCAATAGCGGGGAGCGATTGGCACATTCTCTGGTTTTGCGTGATTTTTCACGCTAACCCTCCAGCATTATTATTCGTCATTTGAGAACAAACCTGTTCTTTGAATATTCGAGCAAGCCGTCCTGTTTCATCCTGGAAAGCTCGTGGGACAGGGCGCTGCGATCCACACAGAGGTAGTTCGCCAATTCGTCGCGGTTGAGCGGTATTGAGAATTCGCGGCCTTTTTTCACGCCGAACGAATCCATGTAGCGCAACACCTTTGACCTTATCGTTTTCATGCTGAGTATCTCCATATGGCTTTGCAGCATGAGGTTTTTTCCCGCGATGATCCCCAGCATGTTTTCGACCATCTTTCTGTGGAACATGCAGGAGTTCTGGCACGTGCGCAGGATATATTCGAAACCCACCATTGCCACAACGGAGTCAAGGTCTGCCATGACGGTGACCGGGCTTTCGGAGACTTGCGCGCAACACAGCGCTTCGGCGAAAATGTCGCCCGGCAACAGGACTGCTATGAGCGACCGGTTCCCGTCGCAATCATCCCGGACGATATGGACCTGCCCTGTAAGGACGATCCCGACATTACGAGGCTTGTCCCCGGCGAGCAAGATGACGTTGCCCTTCTTTACTGAGCTGATCTGCGCGCCAATACAATCGAGAAGGGATTCGATCCCGGCCGAGTCGATGCCTTTAAACAGCCTGACAGAGTGTAAAATTGTTAAGTATTCTTGTAAATTTATCATTCTTTCATAGTTTTCGTGGTTATAACAACGGAATTCATACACCCAGTATAGTATACTCGATTCACAAAATCAAGAAAACCGGCAAATTAAAAGGAGGCTTTGTCCAAATGAAACCAATGTTCTGTTACCAATGCGAGCAAACCGCAAAGGGGACCGGCTGCGAGACATCCGGCGTTTGCGGGAAGAAATCTGAGACTGCCTATGAGCAGGACGTGCTGACATGCGAGATGATCGGCCTTGCACGGGCGGTGCGGGGCATGGCTGGCGGGGATGTGATCCTTAGCGTCCGGGAAAGCGGCGCCGCTGTGGACCTCATAGTGGACGGCTTATTCACTACGGTCACCAACGTCAACTTTGACGCGGCAAGGGTGGCGGCGCTTGCGTGGCAAGTACGGGGACTGCGCGAGGAACTCGGCGGTTCAGCGGCAATTAAGCCGGAGGGCCTTTTCAGCGGGGACGTAAATACTGTGTCGCTGCGCTCGACGCTGCTATTCGGGCTGCGCGGCATGGCGGCTTACGCGCACCACGCAAGGGTGCTGGGTATGCGCGACCAGGAGGTGGATGCCTGGTTCGTAAAAGGCATGGCTGCGCTGGCGGAAGAGCACACGGTCGACGATTGGCTCAGCCTCCTGATGGATTTTGGCGGCGTGAACCTGAGGTGCATGGCAATGCTGGATGAAGCGAACACCGGCGCTTACGGCAACCCCGTGCCCACGCAGGTGCGGTTGATGGTCGAAAAAGGTCCGTTTATAGTCGTGTCGGGACATGACCTGCACGATCTGGAGATGCTCCTGGAGCAGACGGACGGCAAGGGCGTCAACGTGTACACCCACAGTGAAATGCTTCCGGCGCACGCTTATCCGGAGCTTAAAAAATACCCGCAGCTAAAAGGCAATTTCGGGACGGCCTGGCAGAACCAGCTAAAGGAATTCGCCGGTATTCCCGCCCCGGTCCTGTTCACGACCAACTGCCTGATGCCGCCAAGGGCGGACTACGCCGACCGCGTTTATACGACCTCGGTCGTGGCCTTCCCCGGCACGAAGTATATCGGCGCCGACGAGCGCGGCAACAAGGATTTTTCGGCGCTGATCGACCACGCCCTGGCGCTTGGCGGCTTCAGCGAGGACAAGCGATTTACGGGCATTAACGGCGGCGAGACGGTTGCGACCGGGTTCGGGCGACAGACAGTGCTCGACAACGCCCCGGCGATCATCGACGCGGTAAAGGCCGGCGCGATCAAGCATTTCTTCCTGGTAGGGGGCTGCGACGGCGCGAAGCCCGGGCGCAACTACTATACAGAGTTTGTCAAGCAGACGCCGAAGGACACGGTGGTGCTGACGCTTGCCTGCGGCAAATACCGATTCAACGACCTGGACGCAGGTACGATAGGGCCGTTCCCTCGCATACTCGACATGGGCCAGTGCAACGACGCTTATGGCGCTGTGCAGGTCGCCGTAGCGCTTGCCGGGGCTTTCGAGTGCGGAGTCAACGACCTGCCGCTCACGTTGGTCCTGTCATGGTACGAGCAAAAAGCCGTATGCATCCTGCTCTCGCTTCTTTCGCTGGGGATCAGGAACATTTACATAGGGCCGAGCATCCCGGCGTTCTTCTCGGAGACGGTGCTTGGCGTCATAGTCGAGAAATTCGACCTGCACCCGATTACGACCCCGGAGCAAGACCTCAAGAAGATTCTGGGTTAATAAGTTTCACGCTTAGAGCAGGTTAGCGATCATTCAGACCGCTGGCCTGCTTTAGCAGTACCCGCATTAAAAGTTACTTTTGCTGTTGGATTCATGCACAATTTTCTTGATTATAGAGATTCGCAGATGTACAATGCCGGTATAGAATCGTTTGGCAGCAAAGTATCGCGTTTTTTCACGCTATTCATCTTTTACACGAAAGTTTCATCCGCCATCATTGGAGATGCATAATGGAAAGAGTCTTGGTTAATTACTTTTGTATTGTAGCGGCATTTATGTTAATGCTGGATTCTTCCATTTCGATTTTCCATTTAGTGTCAGCATTAATCTTACTTTCTATTTGCCTGCGTGGGCACTTACGCTTAGATTCAACAGTCGCTGGATATCTGACAGTGCTTAGGTCTGTATGTCGAACTGAATAAAAAATACTCTTTTTGTAAAAAGCAAACCAACATCTTGCGCTTTTTGCGAAAGGAGTATTTATATTGCATAAAGACTTTTTAATGCGACAAATTGAGTTCATTACTACAGCCGTAGCTGAATTATTTTTTAACAAACGTACAAGCAGGCATGAAATACACTGCGAAGTCAGACAAACAGATTCGGACTTGCTTTATGTGCTCCTGTGTAAAATGTTGGATGAAAAAAACATCAACGGAGCGGAAAATTTACTTTTTGATATGCTTGATGCAGATAACATTGAGCACCTGTCAATAGCAACTGAATTCTATAGCAAACTAAGTTACATGACCGATGAGGAACTCCAAAGTGCTGATTTTTCGAGAAAAGAAATTGAGTATGGATTAAGCGAAATAAAAGCAATCTACTTACGCCGGTAGTCGTCAATTCTCCGGGAAGACCAGCCTGAATTCCGTATACTCGCCCATGACGCTCACGACCGTCAGCTTCGCGCCCAGTTGGTTCGAGACGGCTTTCGCAATAGAAAGGCCTAGCCCGTATCCGCTGTTCTCGGACGAGCGGGCCGGGTCGCCGCGGTAGAAACGGTCGAAAATGTAAGGCAGGCTCTCCGTCGGGATTCCCTCGCCGCTATTGCAGACCGCGCATGTTATATGGCGCCGTTCTTTCTTCAGAGAAACCGTCAACTCGCCGCCGTCGCCGGTATACTTAACTGCGTTGTCAAGCAGGATGTAAAGCACTTTGCGCACGTGCTCGCGGTCGCTTTCGATTTCTATGCCGGGCTCGATCTCCTTGTTGAGGACGAGTCCTTTTTCAATGGCGGCGGCTTCCATTTCGGATACAGCCTCGGCCACCGTTCCGCTCAGGTCAAACAAGTTTTTCTGTATCGCAATCTGCGCGTCCTCGACGCTGGCCAGAGCCAGCAGTTTGTTGACGAGGCCGGACATGCGACCGGACGCCCGCATTATGCTGTCCACCCACTTTATCTGGCTCTCCACTGTTTCTTCTTTGCCTGCGTACAGGACACCGCAGTTTGCGTTGATGACCGACAGCGGCGTCTTTATCTCGTGCGACGCGTCGGCAATGAATCGGCTCTGTTTCTCCCAGGCTTCCTCCATGGGCCTTATCGCCCTATTGGCGAAAAAGAGGCTGATGAAGAAGAAAACGGCAAGGATGACAAGGCTCAGCCCGGACAACGTGAACGCCAGCGACCGAATCATCTTAAGCGAATCGGTCACGTCCAAAAAGCGTATATGGGTGTATTCAGTTCCATTTATGCCGCCGGGCGTTCCCCCGCCGGGCGTTCCCCCGCCGGTACCTGTCCCGCCGTTATATGCCCAACTGTTATATACCCCGCCGGTATCCGCCCCGCCATTGTATGCCCCGCCGATAATCACTTCGTTGGGGACTATCCCGCTTCTCCTGGCTGCGCTATTTGCGGCGCCGCCTGTCGTGGACCACCCCATGTCTGCGTCAAAGGGGAATACCGAGACAGGCACTTCCCGGAAAAAGGCGGTTATCGGCGAGATTATGTACTGCCAAGTGCGCCCCTCTATAGTGATTGTGTCTGTTCCGTCGCCCGCTTCTATGACCTCGGCGGCAATGCGCGCGTAGGTCTCTTGCGGCCAATCCAACATGGAATTGACCTGGGCCACATTGTTCTGTGAGTCCAGCATGATTGCGAACGACATGCCGGCATATGGGGAAATGCCTCTTGTAAAACCTGCAAAAGCCGGACCGACTGCAGTATACTCGCTGCGCAATGCCATACCCTGCCTGATGGCTTCCCCGCTAAGCGTGACATGCGGCGCCGGCATGGCAAACATCAGTTTCTCGCGGTTGTCGCTATGGGTCTGCGTATAGATGGTGACAAAAACAACGACAAAAGCGGCGATGACCACTGACGATACCATCACCATATTTAATAGCAATATTCTGTTTCGTATTTTCTTAAACATGAGAATGCTCATCCTCTCGCTAATGCTCTATGCGTATTGTGAGCACCGTTCGCGTTGCGCAAGTGGTCCGAACGTGGGCTGCGCTCACGTAGTCAGCAGACGGCAAAAAGTGGTCAGTTGAACAGTAACCAGCGTTTACTATTTTTCGCCAAGCCGATATCCCACGCCCCTGGACGTTACTACCGTCAGTTCCCCGCCCGCCGCAGCGAGTTTTTTTCGCAAAAGCGAGACCTGGCTTTCGACATGGCTGTCGTAAACGTCCGCGTCGTAGCTCCACAGCTTTTCGATTATCGCATCTTTAGACACAAAGCTCCCCCCGCGGGAAAGCAGCAATTCCAGTAGTTGGGACTCCTTCAGTGTCAGGCTCGTTTCCTTGCCGTCCTTTGACAGTGTAAGCTTGTACGGATTGAAGCTGACTGAGCCGATTTCTACAGTCCCGTCGACAATCGGCTCGCCTTTCCTTCGCGACAAAGCCCGCAACCGGGCGAGCAGTTCGTCGATATGAAACGGCTTTGGCAGGTAGTCGTCCGCGCCCTGGTCAAGCCCTTTGACCCGGTCGCGTATCTCCCCCAGGGCTGTCAGCATGAGGACCGGCGCCTGGACGTTCGCGGAGCGCAATTCCTTCAGCACGTGCAGCCCGTCCATCTTAGGCAGCATAATGTCTAAAATGATAAGGTCGTATACTCCGGTCAGCGCGCAGTCAAGCCCATACTCGCCGTCGTAAGCGTTGTCAACAGTGAAATTGTTCTTATGAAGGACGACGGACACGGCGTCCGCCAAGTCGCGCTCGTCCTCTATCATCAAGACTTTCATAGAGTACCCTCTTTTTTCTTACCTAAAAACCTTACTCCCCGAACCTATAATGAAACTTGAATACTTGAAGTATGATTGTACCACCGAACACCCGCTCAGTCAAAACACGCGCTTATCCGCGTGCTTATCCGCGCTTATCCAGATGCGCTTATCCAGATGCGCATATCCCGAACGAATATGACCGAAAAAAATCCATTTTCGAGGACGCCGTTTCAGCTTCATTTCAGCTTTATCCTTTACACTGGTTCCGGAGTGAAAAACTCCGACACTATTGTGCGCCCGACACACAGGACAATAGCTTATTTTATATTGTCGTTGCGCGCACATAGTTGACTAACAAGGAGTGAAAAAAATGAAACACATTAGACAGTTCCTTTGCCTGCTGCTTGCGGGTAGCATGCTTTTCCTGGTTGCATGTGGCGGCGGGGATGACGGAGCCCTCTTTAGCGGGGGCCGGTACGTGGAAACTGACGTCACACCGCCGATCGAGGGAAGATTCACCAGCTACCTGACGGACGACGGCACTATAGTATGCCTCAGCGAAGGGCTGAAAACGCGGTTTGACAGCGCCGACGGCGGGGAGAGTTGGACGGAAAAACCCGCTCCGGGGAGGGATACCGACCGCTACCAGTTCGTCCAAAGCGTCGCGTTGCTGCCGGACGGAGCGATGCTTGTGTTCCTTCAGGACGAAGGTTTTGTGAAAATAGCGCCTGACGGCGGAAAGCAGCCGTACGCCGTGGATGAGATAGATAAACTGATCGCGGACGGCGAAAATGTATTCGTATCGCTTTTACAGGCGTTCGGCGACAGGCTGCTGATGAGCTACTCCTCCGGCGGGTTTGCAATCCAGTCCACAAGGCCGGACGGCGGAAGCGGGGCGATCGGACAGCGAAGGATCGACGGCCAGAGCGACGCCGCGGCGCCCGGCGGCCGACAAGATACACAGGGCGCGGAACCCGGAGAAGGGGACGGCGAATCGTCGGGCGAGATGTTTGTCGGGCGACCGATCGGAGAAGGCGACGAGCCGTCGGGCGATATGCCCGTCAGGCGATCTTTCGGCACCGATGATGAGCCGTCAGGTGATATGCCCGTCAGGCGATCTTTCGGCACTGATGATGAGCCGTCAGGTGATATGCCTGTCAGACGACAAATCGGAGAAGGCGAAGAGCCGTCGGGCGAAATGTTCGTCGGTCGATCCGTTGAAACAGGTGACGAGCAATCCGACGAACCATCCAACGAACCGTCCGGCGAGCCGGACAGCGCGCAGCGGGGGCAGACCCAGACATATACGAACGCGGCGATCGGGAGCTCCAGAGGGGGGCCGATGAGGCCCATTACGATACTTTGCGACCTCTACTCGGGGCGGATGGTAGCCGACCTGCCTGTTGAAAGCTTGATGGCGGCGGCATCCGACGACACCAATTTCTATTTGCTGGATTCGAACAGCAGTGTTAAGTCATTTAACCTCAACGACGGCAACCCCTCCGGCAAGCCGGACGTAAGGTTCGGCGGCGCCAACGCTCAGCCCGGCTTCGGCGTCAACCGCATTGGCATGGGCATCATGATGATGGGTTCGACAGGTGGTAACTCCCTGGCGCTCGGAAATGAAGGCGAACTCTATTCGGTGGAGGACGGATCCCTGCTCCTGGCCGACTCATCGGGTGCGATCAGCATAGTACTTGAAAGCACCGCATACTCGATCGGGGCGCCGAGCAGTACCGTCGCTTCAGTATTCGTCCTTGGCGACGGCAGCATTGTAATAAACCTTATCAGCAGCGGGCAGGTCAATCATTTATATAAATATGTGTGGGACGAAAACGCCAAAATCAATCCGGACAAGATCCTTTCTATATGGTCGCTGGAGGAAAATAACTTCGTTCGCGCCGCCATCTCCGAACTCAGGAAAAAGCATCCCGATTCGTACGTGACATATGAGGTCGCGCTGGCGGAAGCAAACGCCGTGTCGGCTTCCGACGCGATCAGGACGCTGAACACCCAGCTTCTCAACGGCAGCGGCCCCGATGTGATCCTGCTGGACGGCTGCCCGGTCGACAGCTACGCGAACAGGGGGATGCTCCTGGATATCAGGGGATCTATCGATACGGACGAAATGTTCGGGAGCCTGCTGGACGCTTACATAAGCAATGGGAAACTATTCTATCTGCCGGCCCAGTTCATGGCGCCCGTGCTGATGGCCAGCGAGGCTTATCAAGCCAAAGCGAACTCTCTGGCCGACCTTGTCAGGCTGGTGGTGGAAGGTAACGACCTCCCGGCAGGCGGCTCGCAGGGCCAGGACCCGTTCGCCGTTGTTGAGGAAGGGGACAGGGCGACGATGTATTTCAACAATCTCAAGGAGTTGAGCAACGTCCTGTGGACATCCAGCGCCCCTGAGATAGTCAAGGACAACAAGCTAAACATAGCCGCCCTGCGTCAATACCTGGAGGCTATTAAGGCTGTCAGCGACAAGTACGGACTTGCAGAGGATTCCTCCTCGCGCGGCAGGGCAGGCATGGCTATGGCCACGTTCGGCAGGGGCGGGGTCACAGAGATCCCGGGTTCCCTGGTATGGTTTACAATGCAGAGGACTCAATACGCCGCGTACCAGATGAGCAACCTGCTTTTGCTTAACAGGATGATGGAACGGGAAGGGGCAGTCGTGAAACTGTTCCCCGGAATGACGCAAGGGGCGTGGCAGCCTTCTACAGTTGTAGGCATCTCCGCCGACACTGATGTACCGGATTTCGCGGCAGTGATGGTACAAACGATGCTCTCCGTCGAGGTGCAGCAACTGAACACCGGGACGGGACTGCCTGTGACGCGTCCCGGCATAGACGCCCAGCTCGATCAAATCAACGAACTCCGCAGGGAAATGGGCGAGAGCGACTTCGTATTTGACGCGGGATCCCTGATTGACCAGCTTCAGGCGCCGGCAATCAACGATACCGTCCTGGTCGACATGATGTGGGGCAGCGTCGAAAAGTGCTGTAGGGGCGAGATCGATGTGGAAGGGGCCGTGAAGGAGATTGAGCAGAATATCAAGAACTATCTCGCCGAGAGGTCATAAAGCGGCATCTATCAGGAAAGGCGAGGGTTTGGCGGCTCTTGCCTTCCTGGCGCCGAGCATGGCGGGTATACTCGTGTTTTTCCTCGTCCCGTTCGCCGACACTGTGCGCCGCAGTTTTTTCGACGTGCGCGGCAGGAACTTTATCGGCCTGGACGGTTATATATCCGTACTGAACAACAGCGCGTTCCAACTGGCGGCGGCGAATACGGCGAAATTCATTGCGATATGCATCCCGCTGCTCCTGCTGGTCAGCCTGATCATCGCCTTGCTGATCAGGGCTATTCGCCCCAGAGGCAAGGTGTTCAAGACGACTTATCTGCTGCCGATGGCGATACCGGTGGCGAGCGTCGTGCTGCTGTGGCAGGTGCTTTTCAATCAAAACGGGCTGATAAACGCCATATTGGTTTCGATAGGGGCGGAGCCTGTAGATTTTACGGGGACATCGGCTGCCTTTTGGGTGCTGGTGTTCACTTATCTATGGAAAAACAGCGGGTATGACATGATCCTGTGGCTTGCCGGACTGGACAGCATCGCCGTGACTCAGTACGAATCTGCCAGAGTCGACGGCGCAAACGCTTGGCAGTGTTTCCTCTACATAACGCTGCCGGGACTTCTGCCAACGGTGGGGCTGGTAGCCATCCTGTCGCTGCTGAACGGGTTCAAGGTATTCCGCGAGGCGTTCCTGGTCGCAGGGGCGTACCCGCACGATTCTATCTACCTGCTGCAGCACCTGTTCAACAACTGGTTCCAGAACCTCGACATAAGCCGACTGAGCGCAGCGGCGACGCTGATGTGCCTTGTGCTTGTAGTGGTGATATTGTTTATGCAAAGATTTCTCCGGGAATCGGATTGATAACAGATAACAGATAACAGATAACAGATAACAGATAATTTAGGACGGGCGGTACTATGCAGGGACAGAACAAAATTCGTTTGCGGGGCGGGACTATTGTCCAGTTGGCGGTGCTAACGGGGCTTGCGTTTCTGGTCTGGTGGGTGCTTTGGTTCATGCTGAGCGGCAGCCTCATGTCGCTGGAGGAACTGAACGCCACCGTCGGCCCCGCGCTTGGAGTCACGGAAGGCAGCGCCACCTGGCCGCTGCTGCCCTCCTGGCCTACGCTCCAGCCCATCGTCGAGTTGCTCCTTGACACGCCGCAGTTTTTCGTGATGTTCTGGAACA
>Ga0123353_10010384_pt1 | contig 12975 bp, 11 predicted proteins | sample TergutLab28metaG_3_FD_92763 | JGI IMG/M metagenome (GOLD analysis project Ga0123353, IMG submission 92763) | Labiotermes labralis P3 segment gut microbial communities from Petit-Saut dam, French Guiana - Lab288 P3 | ecosystem: Host-associated > Arthropoda: Insects > Digestive system > Gut ...
CGCAGGCAAAAAGCCGCGTGGATGGTTTTCCATGTCCGGCGGGCCGCAAAGCTGGACACATACGGGCCGAAATACCGCGCGCCGTCGCGCCGCACGGAGCGCACGATCTCCAGACGCGGAAAGTGATGGCTGCGGGCGATGCGGAAGAGCAGATACTGCTTGTCGTCGCGCAGCACGATATTGTAGCGCGGACGATGTTTTTTGATCAGGCTGGCCTCAAGCAGCAGGGCTTCCTTTTCCGTGGCTGTGGGCAGGGTGTCCAGGCTGTGGGCATGGCGCAGCATGGCCAGAGTTTTCGGGGGCAGACCCTGCGCGCGGAAATAGGAAAGCACGCGCGGCCGTAGCGCCCTGGCCTTGCCCACATAAATGACGCGACCGGTGGCGTCTTTATAAAGATACACGCCAGGGCACAGGGGGATGTCGCGGGGATGGGGACGCTGCATGGACAAATTCATACGAAAAAAAGCTGAAAATGGAAACGCCCGCTGCATTACGCACCGGGTTTCAGCATCCACAAAGGCTTGCGTGTTCAGGAGAAAGCCTGCTATTCTGTTCCTGTAGCGGAGTAACGTGGTGAATCAGGACTTGCAACATGCAAAGGAGAAACCCTATGCAGGAAAAAATACGTATCGGCTGGATCGGCACAGGCGTCATGGGCGCATCCATGGCAGGACATCTGCTCAAGGGCGGCTACCCCGTCAGCGTATATAACCGTACTCGCCATAAGGCCCAGGCATTGCTTGACGCCGGCGCGCAATGGCTGGATTCCCCGCAGGACGTGGCACGGGTTTCCGACATTGTCTTCACCATTGTGGGCTATCCCCACGATGTCGAAGAGACGATTCTTGGTGAAAAGGGCGTCCTGTCCGGTCTGGCCGCAGGCGGTATCGTGTGTGATATGACCACAAGCAGCCCCGTGCTTGCGGAGCGTATCGCCCAACTCGCCGAAGCCAAAGGCTGCACGGCTCTCGATGCGCCGGTAACGGGCGGAGATGTGGGCGCGCGCAACGCCACGCTTGCCATCCTGGTCGGAGGGGATACGACGGCATTTGAACAGCTTAAGCCTTGCTTTGCACTCATGGGCAAGCACATCACCCATTTCGGCAAACCCGGCATGGGGCAGCAGGCTAAACTTGCCAACCAAACAGCTGTCGCGGGACTCATGTTCAGCGTGTGTGAATCCCTGCTCTATGCCCATGAGGTCGGACTTGACGTGCGGGTTTGGCTGGAGACGGTCAGCAGCGGCGCCGCGGGCAGCACAGCCCTGAATAACTTCGGTCCCCGCATTTTGGACGGCAACTTCGCGCCCGGCTTTTACAGCGCGCACTTTCTGAAGGATCTGGAACTCTGCCTGGCCGAGTGCCGCCGTATGCAGCTTGTATTGCCCGGGCTCGGACTGGCGGAACAGCTTTACCGCATGATGGTGGCCAACGGACGCGCCCAGGACGGCACCCAGGCCCTGATCCTCGCCTTGGCCGCACTTTCGGGACGCGAGTTTACCAAGGTGCAATAGTTTCAATTCTATCACCCTTCTGCGAGGAGACGCACATGCTCAGCAAAGCGATGAACAAAAATCTTAATGAACAGGTGACATGGGAATTGTATTCCGGCTATCTCTACCTTGGCATGGCCGCCTATTTTCAAGAGGCGGGCCTGTCCGGCTTCGCGCAGTGGATGCGCGCCCAAGCGCAAGAAGAACTGAGCCACAGCATTATGTTTTACAACTTCATCCTCGAACGCGGCGGCAGCATCAAGCTGGCCTCCATTGACGCGCCCCCGGCGCGCTATAAAAACAGCCTTGAGGTCTTTGAAAAAACGCTGGAACATGAGCGCAGCGTCACCGCCCGCATCAACAAGCTTGTCGGCCAGGCCAGGAAAGAGGAAGATTTCGCGACGGATATCTTCCTGCAATGGTTTGTCACCGAGCAGATTGAAGAAGAAGGAAGCGTGGCCGATGTGCTCAACAAGCTCAACCTTATCAAAGGCGACGGCAAGGGTTTGCTGATGCTGGACAAGGAACTCGGCGCACGCGTTTTTACGCTTCCGGCCCGGCTTGCGGGGAGCGGCCCGGCGGCATGACCGTCATCAGTATCAACGTTATCAACAAGCTCAGGGCGCGGGCTTCGTCCCGCGTCCTGAGCTGAACAGACGTTCCGTACCGCTCAGGCCGGTATGCCTCTAATGAGCTTCAGCCCAGTTGGCGCCATATCCCCAATCGACCAGCAGCGGCACGCAGAACTCCACACCTCCGGGACGCACGGAACACATCAGCGCGGCCACGCGCTCCCCGGCAGCTTGGGCATGTTCCTGCGGCAGTTCCAGCAGCAGCTCATCGTGCACCTGCAAGAGCAGGCCGGCCCGCATACGGGCGAGTTCCGGGTCATGAAAGACCGCCAGCATCGCCAGCTTGATCACATCCGCCGCGCTGCCTTGAATGACGGTATTGATGGCCTGCCGCCGCGCAAGGGCAAAGTGCTGCTGGTTCAGGGAATGTATGTCGGGCAACAAACGGCGGCGTCCAGCCAGCGTGGTCACATAGCCGTACTCCTTGGCGCTTGCTTCAATACTGTCGTAAAACTCCTTCAATCTGCCAAGTCGGCTGAAATACCGCTGGATGAACGCCTTGGCCTCCGTCATCGGCATTTTCAACTCCTGAGCCAGCTTTTGCGCTCCCATGCCGTAAAGCAATCCGAAGTTGATCGTCTTTGCGTTGCGGCGTTGTTCCGGGCTGATGGTTTCCAGCGGAGCGTCATAAAGCAACGAAGCCGTCCGGGCATGGATGTCCGCGCCCTGACGAAAGGCCTCGATCAGGGCGGGATCCTGCGACATATGCGCCAGTATGCGCAGTTCCACCTGGGAATAGTCCGCTGACACCAGGATCTGCCCTGGCCCGGCTACAAAACAGGCCCTCATGCGTTGTCCCAAAGGACCGCGCACCGGAATGTTCTGCAGGTTGGGATTGCTGGAAGAGAGACGTCCCGTGGCCGTGGACAGTTGGTTGAAACTGGTGTGGATACGGCCTTTGCCGTCCACCAGGCGAGGCAGCGGCTCAAGATAGGTGGAACGCAGCTTTTCCAGTTTACGGAACTCCAGTACCGCATCCACCACCGGATGCATGCCGCTGAGTTTTTCCAGGGCGTCCTGGGCCGTGGAAAACTGCCCGCCCTTGGTTTTGCCTGCCGGAGCCAGCTTCAGCACGCCGAAAAGCAGCTCGCCGAGCTGCTGGGCCGAGCGGATGTTGAATGCGCCGCCCGCAGCCTTGTGCACGGAGGCAGTCAGGCGATCCAGTTCCCGCTGCACTTCCTTAAGGAACGCCTCAAAGGCCAACAAGTCCACGGCCACGCCGCGATGCTCCAGTTCAGCCAGCACGGGAATAAGCGGCTGTTCCAGTTCATGATACAGTTTTACCAGCTCTTCCTTCTCCAGGCGCTGTTCCAGCGCGGCGGCGATCTCCAGAGCCAACAGACCGGGGGTGTCCTGTCCGCGATCCAGGCGTTGCGACCATTGGCTGTACAGACGCGGCCAGCTGTAATCGCGCTCTTCGGGATTGATGAGATACGCTGCCAGCGACAGATCAAAGCAGCACGGCAGGCGCTTTTGCCACAGGGGCGAATTTTTGAGCAGCTGTTTGACGTCCGGTGTGACAATCCGTTTTACGGGCTCAAGCCAGGCGATGAGATCCGCCGGCGATCCGGCATAGCGCCATTCCTGGCCGCCAACAGCCACGGAATACAGGCTGTGCCCCCTGCTGTCGGGAACGAGCGCCACGTTCTGCCCCGCGCAGGGGGGCAATTCCCCGGGATCTGAGACCAACGGCACTGTCGCGGGCAAAGCCGGCACGGCAAAGAGGCTCGCCTGCTCCCTTGGGGACAGGCCTGCCTGCCTGCCGGGCGCGCTGTCGCGGATCAGATTTTCCGCTTCACGCCGCAAGGAGTACATTTCGTATTCCATGCACAGAGCCGCAAGTTCCCGCGCGTTGGGCGGCTTACGGGCCAGATCGGCCACGTTGAGATGACGGCAGACGTCCAGACGCAGCGCGGTCAACTGCCGGTACAGAAACATGGATTCCAGATGCGGCCGGAACTTTGCCTGAAGCTTGGGCGGCAGCGTGTCAAAGCCGTCGCGGATGGCCTCCAGGTTCGGAAAGTCCTGCAAAAGTTTCTCCGCCGTCTTGGGCCCCACGCCGGGAATGCCGGGGATGTTGTCCGAACTGTCGCCGAGCAGGGCCTGCATGTCGGGCCACTGGACGGGCGTAAGGCCGCTTTCCTTTGTAAATGCTTCGAGAGAAAGCAGTTTTTCCTCCTTGGCCGCCGGATCCCACAAGTAGACGTCAGGCGCCAGGCACTGCCGCAGATCCTTGTCCGATCCCACGATAATCACCGGGTATTCTTTAGAGAACCGTAATGCCAGCGCGGCTATGCAGTCGTCCGCCTCGCAGCCGTCCGATACTTCCACGGCCAGGCCCAACGCGCGGATGAAGCGTTGGATGGGTTCCAGTTGCCGCACCAGGGCTTCGGGCGTGGCATCCCTGTTGGCCTTGTAGAGCGGGAAAAGATCATGCCGGAAATGCGGCCCGTGGCCGTCCAGCAGCACCAGAAAATGCGCGGGCTTTTCCTCGCGCAGAAGGCGCAGCAGAAGGCGCGCGGTCATAAAAAGCGCATTGGTGGGAAAACCGTCGGAACGCTGCATCTCCCGGTTGGCGTAATAGCTCCGGTAAATAAAAGCTGTGCCGTCCATAAGAAACACCGGCGCGCGGGCAAGTGCAAGACGCTTTTGAAGAGACATGGGCATCCTTGAGGGATGGAATTTTTCGCAGCATAGCGTCACCGTGCGCCGCAGACAAGCTGGAATGCACGCACGGTGCTACCTTGTTTTGCAGGCGACTTTGGAATACTTTCAGTCGAGTAGGGCAATACGACAGGAGCGTCTTTGTGTATACCAAACCCTTCCTCAAATGGGCAGGCGGAAAGTACCGCATTCTGGACAAAATTCTTCGGGAATTGCCAAAGGGTTCGCGTTTCGTGGAACCTTTCGCCGGTTCATGCGCCGTGTATCTCAATACGGATTTTCCCAAGGCGTTTATCTGCGATCTGAACAGCGATCTGATCAATCTGTACCGGCACCTTCAACAGGAAGGCGAGTATTTTATCCAGTATTGCGCATCATTTTTTACGCCGGAAAACAACACTCGATCCGCCTATACGGCACTTAGGGACAGGCTGAACACCTCCTCCGAAACACGGGAACGGGGCGCCCTGCTGCTCTACGTGAACCGCCATGCTTTCAATGGACTGATTCGCTATAACTCCAAAGGCGGCTTTAATGTCCCCTTCGGCAAGTACAAAAAGCCCTATTTCCCCCTGGAAGAACTGCGGGCTTTTTACCGTAAAACACAGTCCACGGCTACGGAGTTCATGGCGGCGGATTTCCGCTCCATCTTTACTCGTCTTAAACCCGGAGATGTGGTGTATTGCGATCCGCCGTATGTACCCCTTTCTCAAACCTCCAGCTTTACAGCCTATGCCGGAAATACCTTCAATGCGCAGGATCAGCACGATTTGGCCGCACTTGCCGGGGAAGCATGGCAAAAAGGCATACACGTTGTCGTTAGTAATCACGATACGGCACTCACCAGAAATCTCTATGCTTCGGCGATGCTCAAACGCTTTACCGTGCAACGTTTTATAAGCTGTGACGGCGATAACCGGGGAGCGGCTCCGGAATTGCTTGCCATGTATGGATAATATTGTGCAGGCATTACTGGATCACGCCATATTGCCGCTACGAGAAGACGCCCTACCTATTGAGCAATGGAATACGCGATGCCTATCACAAGCTACCAGGATCTTCTGGCGCATCTCGATACGCTCGGCATGTTCCACATGGATCTCAAGCTGGACCGTATGGAGCAGGGACTGCGCGCGCTCGATCTGCTTTCTCCATCCTATGCCGTGGCGCAGATACTGGGCACAAACGGCAAAGGCTCCACCGCCGGCTTCCTCGCCTCTCTGGGCAAGGCGCACGGCATCACAACAGGTTTGTTCACTTCGCCCCACATGGTCAGCCCGCGCGAACGCATCCGCATCAACGGCAAGATGCTCTCCGAAAAACGCTGGGTGGAATGTGCCCGGCGTGTGCTTCCCGCGGTTTCCGGGCTCACCTATTTCGAATGCATCTGTTTGATGGCAGCGCTGGCCTTCGCCGAGGAAGGCATACAACTCGCCGTCATGGAGGCGGGCCTCGGCGGACGCTTTGACGCCACCTCCGCCCTGCCTGCGGATCTGACCTGCTTCACGCCCATCGGCTACGATCATATGGATGTGCTGGGCAACAGCCTGCAGAGCATCACGCAGGACAAGGCGGCGGCCATGCGGAAAAACACCCCTGCGATCACCGCCCGGCAAAGCCCGGAGGTGCTGCATTGCCTGCTGAACAGCAGCAGCCGGATCGAAAGCCCCCTGCTGCGGGCGGAAGCAATGTGCACCGTTCCCCCGGACTGGAAACTCGGCCTGCAAGGCGCGCATCAGTATGAGAACGCCGCCCTAGCTCTGGCTTCCTGGATGGAACTGGCACGCCGGTTCAACTGGCCGATACGCGAAGCCCAGGTGCGTTCTGGACTGGAAAACGCCTTTATCGCCGGACGCTTGCAGCGTATTCCGGCACGCCAATCCCTTCCGGACATGCTGCTGGACGGCGCGCACAATGCACATGCCTTTGCGGCGTTGCGCACGGCGCTCCCGGAGCTTGACATAACGCCGCGCGCCGTCATTTTTTCCTGTCTGACGGACAAGGATCTGGAAGGTATGGCCCCATTGGTGCTCGATGTGGCTATGGGCGCGCCCCTGCTCATCCCTCCCGTCGCCGCTCATAAACGCGCTGCCCCGCCTATGCGGATAGCCGCCAAATTCGGGAACACGGCAAGCGCCATGCCCAGCCTCAAGGCCGCTCTGGATACTGCCAAACAGTGGGACACGTCCCTTCAAGCGCCGGTGCTTATTTGCGGTTCCTTGTATTTATTGGCGGAGTTTTTTACGCTGTACCCGGACTATGCACCCGGATGATGTTGTGTTGCCGCCGGAGGCAACATCAGACTTTTGGGCCGCCAACCCGTAAAGGATGCCATGAAACAGCTTTTCCGCTCCCTGCCCGCCGTGGATGCCTGCCTGGACGCTCTGCATGCACAGCTTCCCGCCAGCCGGGAAGCGCCGCGTCCCTTGGTGCGCCATCTGGTCAACAGCTTTCTCGACATGCAGCGCTGTCGCATTCAAGAAGGCGCAATGACCGAACCGGCGCAGCTTGCCCTGCCCGGCTGCCTGCCTGCCCTCAAACATTTCGTGTGCGCAGGGCTGCGTCCCCGCCTGCGGCCCGTGCTGAATGCCACAGGCGTGGTCATCCACACCAACATGGGTCGCTCCGTGCTGGCCAAAACCGCCCAGGAGGCCGTGGCCAGGGCGGCGGCGGGGTATAACAATCTGGAGCTCAACCTCGCCACGGGCGAACGCGGCAGCCGCCACAGCTTGGTCGAAGATATGCTTTGCATGGTCACCGGCGCGGAGGCGGGCCTTGTGGTCAATAATAACGCCGCAGCCGTACTGCTCATATTGGACAGTTTGTGCAAGGGCGGCGAAGTCATTGTGTCCCGCGGCCAGCTTGTGGAAATAGGAGGCAGCTTCCGCATTCCGGATGTCATGGAGCGCAGCGGCGCGATCCTGCGTGAAGTAGGAACCACCAACCGCTGCCATCTGTACGACTACAACCGGGCCATCAACGAAAATACCAAGGCTCTCCTGCGCGTGCACAGTTCCAACTACCGCATCACGGGCTTTTTCAAGGAAGTCTCTCTGCCGGAACTGACGCAGCTCGGCCGCGAACACAAGCTTCCTGTTATTGAAGATCTCGGCAGCGGCAGCCTGATCGACTTCTCCTCCTTCGGCCTGTCCGGCGAGCCTACCGTACAGTCTGTTGTCTCGGAAGGCGCCGACCTAGTGAGTTTTTCCGGCGACAAGGCGCTCGGCGGCCCTCAGGCCGGCATCATTGTCGGCAAACACGCGTATATTGAACAACTGCGCGTCAACCCCCTGCACCGCGCCCTGCGTATCGACAAGCTGACCCTGGCCGCGCTGGAGGCCACCCTGCGCCTCTATCTCGACCCGCAGATGGCCCTGGACCAAATCCCCACTCTTGCCATGCTCTCCTGCCCCCCCGCAACGCTCGCGCGCCGCGCCCGCGGTCTGGCAACGCGCCTGCGCCGCGCTCTCGGCCCGACAGCGCACATCTCTCTTGCCAAAAACGTCTCCCGCGCCGGCGGCGGCGCCTTCCCTGAACGCGATCTGCCTACCAGTCTGGTTTGCCTGCGTCCGGCTGCATGTTCGGCGGAAGACCTGAAACGCCGTCTCCTCAGTACCGTCCCGCCGCTCATGGGCCGTCTGGAGGACGGCGCTTTCTGCCTGGATCCGCGCACCCTGGACGACAAGGAACTGCCTCTCGTGGTGCGTGTGCTTCAACACGCCTTGCACCAGGAAAAGGAACTTTTCTATGAAAAAAATACCTGAACTCGCATACAACCCGCAAAGCGCCTGGGAGCGTTACAATGCCCCCAGAGAACGCAAGACCATGAATACGCTGGCCAAGCGTTATCTGGATTTTCTGACGCATTGCAAGACGGAACGCGAAACCGTGGCCTATGCCCTGCGTTTTTTGCGGCACGCGGGGTATAGGGACGGATGTAACGACGACCTTGTCGTACGCCCTTTCAAGGGCAAAGCGCTGTTCGCGGCGCGCAGAGGCACGCTGCCGCTGGACAAGGGCTTGCACCTGATCAGTGCGCATACGGATACGCCGCGCCTGGATCTCAAGCAACGCCCCCTTGTGGAGCAGACTCAGGTTCTCCAGGCAAAAACACATTATTACGGCGGAATACGCAAGTACCAGTGGCTTGCTCGACCACTGGCGCTGCATGGTGTTCTGATCCGGCAGGACGGTTCTTTACTGGAGGTCACGCTGGGCGAAAATCCGGCTGAACCCGTGTTCACCATCGCCGATCTGTTGCCGCATCTGGCCAAGGATCACGGTGGACAGAAAATATCCGAAGGCTTTGCCGCGGAAAAGCTGAACATCATCCTGGGGCATTGTCCGGCGCCGCAGGGGAAAGACAAGGACAGCCCCAAAGAGCCTGTCAAGCAGCATATCCTGGAACTGTTGTCCAAAAAATACCGGATCTGCGAGGAAGATTTCATTTCCGCCGAGCTTCAGGCCGTGCCAGCCGGCCCGGCCCGGCCGGTGGGTCTGGACGGTGCGCTGCTCGGCGGCTACGGGCAGGATGACCGCATCTGCGTGTTTACCGCTCTGGAAGCTTTGGCGCGCGGTCCGCAGCCCGCCCACAGTTCGGTGCTGGTGCTGTGGGATAAAGAAGAAATAGGTTCCGAAGGATCCACAGGCGCACATTCCCGTTTTCTGGACTATTGCCTGGAAGAGTTGGTCGCAGCTTGGCAACAGCGCATGCGTCTATCCGAGTGCCTGCTCAATAGCCGGGCGCTTTCGGCGGACGCGGCCGCAGGCCTTGACCCGGACTGGCAGGAATTGCACGACAAGCAGAACGCGGCCCTGATGGGCTACGGCCCCTGTTTTTCCAAATTCACGGGGTCGCGCGGCAAGTACGGCGCAAACGACGCGCACGCGGAATACGTGGGCTGGATACGAGGCGTGTTCAACTCCCAAAAAATTCCCTGGCAAATGGCTGAATGCGGCAAGGTGGATCAGGGCGGCGGCGGCACCGTGGCGCTGTTCCTGGCGGCCTACGGCATGGACGTGATCGATATGGGGCCGCCGCTGCTCTCCATGCACAGTCCCTTCGAACTGGCCAGCAAGGCCGACCTCTACGCCACAGTGGAAGCCTTTGCCGCCTTTCTGGCGGGAACGTGACGCCTTATCTGAAGCTGTCCATATAGGCGTACATCGCGGGCGCGCCTCCGGTGTGCAGGAAGAGGATACTGCTGCCCTTGGGGAAGCTGTCCTTGCGCACCAGGTCAACAAGGCCGGCCATGGCTTTGCCGGAATACACCGGATCAAGCAAAATGCCTTCGGTGCGGGCCAGCAGTTTTACAGCTTCCACCATGCTGTCCGTGGGCAGGGAATAGCCTGGCCCCACGTAGTCGTCGAAACAGGTTACAGCGGAAGCGGGAATTTCCCGCTTCACGCCCGCGAGTTCGGCGGTAGCGCGCACCAGCTTGTAAACCAGCTCTTCCTGAACGTCCTTTTTGCGGCTCACGTTCATGCCCAGGACGGGAATGTTCGCATTGGTGCCGCACATGCCGGTCACAAAGCCCGCGTGGGTGCCGGCGCTGCCGCTGGGCACGATCATGGTATGAATATCAAGGCCTTCACGGAACAGTTGTTCCATGGTTTCCTGCGCGCAGCTCACATAGCCGAGAGCGCCCAGCGCATTGGAAGCACCGCCGGGAATGATGTAGGGTTTGCGGCCCTGCGCTTCCAGCCGGGTAGCGAGTTTGTCCATGGTTTCCAACATGGGGCTGCCGCCGGGCACCACGGTGATGCTGTCCACATCCATAAGCTGGAACAAAAAATTGTTGCCGGAAGCTTCCGCCTTATAGCTGCCTTCCACCCGTTCTTCGAGCACCAAATGGCAGGCAAGACCTTCCTTCCTGGCCCAGGACAATGTGAGGCGGCAATGATTGGATTGTACGGCGCCACAGGTGATGATCGTGTCCGCGCCTTTGGCGAGCGCGTCGGCGATGCAAAAGTCGAGTTTACGGGTTTTATTGCCGCCGGCGCAACCCGGCAGCAAATCGTCGCGCTTGACGTAAAGCCGCACCTTATCGCCAAGGGCCTTGGAAAAGTTGGGCGCCGCCTCCAGAGGCGTAGGAGTCTGTACATAGCCTCTACGGGGAAATTTTGCCAAATTCATGGTACGTCTCCTGTATATTGAGGTACTGCAAACGTAGCAGCCGCCCGGTGCAAACGCCGCGCGTTTTCCCGGATCAACGCGCCCACTTGAACACGAAGACCTGCTCCATCTCCTGATGCAGGCTTGCATGCACGGGACAGCTGTGCGCGGCGCGCTCAATGGAGGCTTTTTCCTTTTCGCTGTATTCCCTGTCCGGCATGGTGATGACGATTTCAATACACTGGATGCGGCGCGGATTGGCGGCCATGACCTTGGTGACGGCTGCTTCCATGCCGTCCACGTTGATGTTGTGATTTTTTCCATATATGCCGATGATGGTCATGGCACAGGCAGCCAGGGCTGCGGCGCAGAGATCGGTGGGCGAAAAAGCCTGCCCCTTGCCTTGGTTGTCCGCGGGCGCGTCGGTGACTATGACCGCGCCGCTTTGCAGATGCGTACACTCAACGCGCAGATCGCCCAGATATTTTGCGGATGCTGTAGCAGCCATGCAAGACTCCTGATGTCTAAGTTGTTGTTGCCAGTATAGTACCGGGAGCATACTTTTTTCAAGCGGAATCCGGAGGGATTGTTTCATAGAGGCGGATGGATGAAGGCATGCGTCAAGCCATGCTCCACAGCCAGGGTCACAGCCTTTTTGTATTCCTCTGGTTTGAGTGGCCGAAGTAAAGCCGGCAAATCCAGGAACTCCGCAGGCTCGCTGCACACCAAATACATAGGCCTGTACTGGGCCATGAGATTCAGGCGCAATTCCGGGCCAAAATTCTCCGCCAGCCAAGGGATCAGGCGGCTGGTACGCGCCAGATCTTCCGGCATAACTAAATGGCGGATAAGCAAGCCGCGCCGGGCCGGGCCAGGTCCGTCCGGCTTCAGATGCCCCACTTGACGAAACATTTCTCGCAAGGCCAAGCGGTTGATCCGCGCGTAATCCCCCGCTCCCAACAGCCGGGCGGCCAACGGATCCGCGTCTTCCGCCCGATCTTCCCGCAAAGGGGCCAGCTTGGCGTCCGGCAAATAGATATCCACCAGACCCTCCATGAGGCGCAGGGCCGCCAAAGAGTCGTAACCGCCGCTATTGTAGACAATGGGCAGATCCATTCCCCGTGCTTTGGCCAGACGCAGGGCCAAAGCGATTTGCCGTACATGGGGAGTGGGGGAAACCAGATTAATGTTCAAAGCCCCTTGGGCTTGCAAGGCCAGCATGATTTCCGCCAGATCCTCCGGGGCGACTTCCCAGCGGCGGATATCCGCCACGCGGCCTGCCGCGTCCGGCCTGGTTTGGGAAATCTGCCAGTTCTGGCAAAAAACGCAGTGCAGATTGCAGCGGGTGAAAAAAATTGTCCCGGATCCTCCCCGGGCCGGGTCCGTGCCGGAGATGGGCGGCTCTTCGCCGTGATGGAGAAACGCGGAGGAAATCTCCGCCTGTTCGCCCGCCGCGCAACGCCCTCCGCCCCCTTCCGTCCGACGCGCCGAACAGCCGTGGCCGCAAAGGCCACAGGCGAACTCCGTGGATTGGGCATCATTCATGGCTTACATCATACATGGACAGGGATCGGGACACAAGAGCATGTATAAACGCCGGACACGCGAAAAACTAGCGACGGCACGGCATACAACGCCGCATGATCCCCCTTGTCCCCCGCCATCCGCTTCCGCCCCGGATGCGCCACGAATCTTGAAGCCGGTATCAAGAATTGAGGCCGATTCAGCGATGCTTCATAGGCGATTTGTTTGATGCGCATCTGATTTCCTCTTTTGCTGCAACAGAAAAAAAGAATTTACATATAATCTTTTGCAAATCCTTGACATTAAAGCGCCTTCAACTCCTATATTGACTATATAGATAGAAAAAGCGGCTGTGCAAGGCCCGATAATATAGCCATACGGAATGCAAGGAGTATTATCATGACTGAGAATATTACCCTCATACGTCCCGGCGCAGGCCAAAGCGTAACCCTGCAGGTAGGCCCCGACGCCAGGCTGGAATTCGCCTTCGGCCAGGGCGCTTCCATGTCGTTGAGGGCATCGAACAGCGCATTTAGGTGAGTGGTTAC
>Ga0123353_10010386_pt1 | contig 12973 bp, 5 predicted proteins | sample TergutLab28metaG_3_FD_92763 | JGI IMG/M metagenome (GOLD analysis project Ga0123353, IMG submission 92763) | Labiotermes labralis P3 segment gut microbial communities from Petit-Saut dam, French Guiana - Lab288 P3 | ecosystem: Host-associated > Arthropoda: Insects > Digestive system > Gut ...
ACCTACTTACTTACTTACTTACTTCATGGTGCAGAGTCTTCCTGAGAAGCTAACTAGTTTCCAGCTAGTCCAGAAATTCCCCGCATTTCACGGAACCCGAAGGTTCATTACCGCACTCACAAGCGTCCGCCACCTGTCTCTATCCTGGTCCAGCCCAATCCAGTCCGTATACCCACATCCCACCTCCTGGAGATCCATCCTAATATTATCCACCCATCTACGCCTAGGTCACCCCAGTGGTCTCCTTCCCTCCGGTTTCCCCACCAAGACCCTATACACCCCCTCTCCTCACCCTTACGCGGCACATGCACATTTAATAAGAAATATTTGTATATATTTCTTCGAAAATCATGTTTTTCAAAGATAAAATTTTGGAAGGCAAGAGAGGACGAATAAACAGCTATTTTCGTATAGATTCGTTTTTTGTGACTTAATCGGTGACGCATTATTTGTGTTACTATCTCACATTCATGTGCGTTTGGCGATTTTATCTTTACACAAAAACAGAATTGATTATTATCTTTACACAAAAACAGAATTAAATAAAATAACTTGCAAAACCTATTATATAATATTCAGTAATTATGTTTCGAAATATCAAATTTGTTATAGGCCTCGTAAATTATACCTACACATTTTACGTTGTTTACAAATTTATGTAAATAAATCAACAGTCGCAGAATATGTCGACTGGTTGAATATTTGTTATTACGTATAACCGATAATTTTAACACAGACAAAAGTCAACATAGATATATCAAGCAGATGCCTCAAGTTCCTGTGCTTTTTTATTTCCCGAGACTATACATGCACTAAGGTGGAGTCTCACACAAAACGTAATCCGCTTATAGGGTTTACGTAATAACGAAGAAAGGATGAATGGGGGAGCGGCAAGGGACACATTTGTAATAATAAGACGGTACACAGCACGTTCCAATTTTCGACAAGCAAACACAGTGACAGAGTGATAAATATGGTTGCATCTGCGACTTTCAAGAATGAAAGGCCCAAGAGCCAACTGCAACAACAAGTAGTGTCAAATCCAGACTCAAAACTTCGACCCAACCAAACTTTGTTTTCATGAATTCCATTCTGTCCACAGTTCCTTTATGTAGGTAATTTATACCTTTTTTAATGCGTAAGTAAAGGGAGAATTTTAAGAGATATTTTTGCCATACGGAATTTTGATGGGGTGACCAAATGTGTAACGGGATGGAAGTCATGTGGCACGCATGTCAACGATGAGACATAGTTTACGAAATTTGTTTGGAAAACTCTTAAAATTTGTAATAGCAACACAATTATTTGTACTTGCATAAAAAATGTTGCGTGAAATTCACAATGGTTGTTCATCTGTTCGTAATATTGTGCATGTCGGAAGGTAAAAATTATAACAATAAAATATGAATTAATGGTTCTTTGTTTTAAGGTGAAAAATCGGAACGTTTTTAATGTTTCCTGTTGGTTCTATATTTTTTATTGAAAGTTGAAGTGAATTTCTGTCCTCAGTATGTCACGCAATTTCTGTCATTCTCGGGGAAATTCCATCACCAGGAAAAAAATTGCTATAAGCAGTTCCAATTACGCTGAGTAAAATCTCATCGCTCTGGGAAAACCGATCACCGGGGAAACCCCAACAGAGGGAGAAAGCCCGAATAACGTCATTGCAACGAGACCGGGGAAAAGGTTACACTTGCAGAACAGTTGCTGTTATTCTTGTGCTAGGGTAACAGGAAATCACAGACAACTGCGTATTCATTGCAAACTTTCTGCACGGGCATGACAATTATTTTCGGTATGCTGAGCAAATTGCCTGAAGTGATGACTGTCGTAACTTGTAGTTGGAAGGTTGACCTGAATAATTACTGTCCCGCCTGAAACATTTATGACTTCGCGCGGTCTCTTCAGTACCTCCAGCTGTTCCACGTCTCTGTTTTGTCACTTTCTTTTGAATTTGCAGTTCACCAATCGTCCTGTCACTCGGCAGTGTACAATAATGTGAACTTCTGACTGCCTAGTTACACAAACAATAAATAAATAAAATCATAAATATTTAGTACAATGGTAATTGTTTCAGCGCGTTGAAGAAACCTAAACACAATCATTTTCATATTTTCCTATGCAGTCGAAATCATAGAATGCTTGCTTATTCCTCGTTTATTTCAGCAGCACTTTTCCGTTAAATTTAAAGGAATTGCGTAATAAGTTTGAATCAAAATGAGATAATTTGTGATACAAAATTAGTCATATACAATCAGTTTGTGTTTTGTGTAATAAACATAATTTGTACGTAACACACCATTTTTCCTTTATTGTTTTCTGAGGTACATGTATAATATGAACAGCATGTACCATGAACGGTAGTCGCAGCTTTTCTCTACCTTCTTGGTTACCCGTTACACGTAGCTCTTACCTCCTATACAATTGCAATATGGGTAAGAGTTCTAATGAGATTTTGTTGCTTAGTTCAAATTTGTTGTTGTGGGACATACAAGGCTATGGTGAAACCGAAAGCCTGTCTTTCATTCCAACTCCAGACAAGGGTGAAATACGATAAACACGCTGAATGAACATTTTGTTAGCGTGCATTTTGAGAACAAAATTGTGAAAAACGACTAATAGCCTCATTATGTCTGTCTGTCCGTCCATCCGTTCGTCTATATGTCCGCATGTAACAACACATCTTCCATTGGTGGGATTTTCATTAAATTTTATATTTAAGGGTTTTTGAAAATCCACTGAAAAAATTGAAGTTTGATTAAAATACGTAAAGACCTGTGTAAATGTATGAATGTATCTAGCTGAATTCGTCTTAGAATGAGAAATATTTCAGACAAAATTTGTATAGAAAAATCAAAACACATTTTATTTTCAGTAAGTTTTTCCGAAATATTTATGTGTAGGAGATAATATAAAAATTACTGTAGAGTCTGGCAAGTTGCTGATGATATATTACGGCGCAGATATCTCGCCAAAATACAGAAACAATTCATGATATTTAATCATTTTTGTATTTCCACAATAGTTATGCAAACCCACCTAAATGTTGCGTTATAAGTGATTCCTAACAAAAGCCATGAGATTCAGCCTTCCACAACTAATTGGGGTGACTGAATCTGTGTGGTCTTGAAGCTTATCTTTAGTTAGGTAACAAATGTTAAGCTGCTTTCTCGCTGTGACATACTGGTAGCGTGTAACTTTCTGTAGGGTTGTTATACTACTTGAGTTTTGTTCCCTTCTTTAATGAACAAATTAGAAACCTCGATATGGCGATCCGAAATACAAGAAGACAGTTTCCAGTGTGTCTGTAGACATTTCGCTGGTTTATCATCAAGACTCTGCAGTGAGAAATTAGTTATAACAATCTTTTATTTACGTATTGTACGTCACTTGCACCACAGGTGCAGTGTTACGGTCCAGTGTTAAAGTTTTGCAGAAGAATGATGGGGAATTAAGACCTAGTTCAGGTCATATTTTTATAAGTCTTTCAAACAGACGAATATTTCATGTAAACCTAATTAAAATGAAATGTGTTTTCAAGTTCCGTATCCTAAATATGTCTGTACGTATTGCTATGCTCCACATATATTTTTATCTATTTATTTCGTGCAAAATATAAGGGAATTTTAATTAAACCTGATATCACGCATGTTACAGAAGAATTTCCCTAATACGATGTTTTTGGAGTGTTTAACTGCCATCGACATTTCTGTATTATTAAACCGGTATCACTAATATGGCCCTCACGCAGTAGGTGATACGTAATTTTGTAAAAGTATTGCTGGGTTTGCATTCGCACGAACTGATTGTGTTAAAATTTTAGCCTTTCTTTTCATGAATATGTTTGTTCCCGGGGGAGGGGACAGTAAACTTCGTGGAATCTGACAATCATGGGCATACAATCTGCAGCGCCTCGGGCAGTTTGGTTCCAATATTTGACATAACGACCGACTGTAAACTGTGGGTTGCAACCTCGCTGAAGGAGCCTATGGAAGTTATCATGCATGACTCGAAATATCTCAAATTCTATAATTCAGAAAAAAATATTTTCAACGGTCCAGGAACATGTTGAAATTTAGACATTGCGTTTTCGTCGTTTAACTCTAAGGTTTAAAGTCCGTTACTCTCTATCAAACCTGAAATTGCGATTAAATATATGATCTGCAGTTACCGCTTTCGGGACTGATTATTTGCTCTCCCTCTGTGGTCACTTTATGCGGTTGTATAATGGTGAATTCAGAATTCCAGAACGACACGATATTGCTGATGGTAAGCGTATATGCACATAATTGAATGTTTAAGAAAGGAAATTTTCTCTCAGAAGTATTAGAGGATTTCAATTGGTTTTCTTAATAAACAACCATAATTACCCTGAATGTTCTTAGCTGAATTAAACTCACAATAATAGTGTGATGTCTTCCCTTTTCATAAATTTTTAATGGAACTAATTTCATGAAAATCTTCACAGTAAGCTCTTCATCATTTGAAACACAAATCCCGTAAAAGTTTATTCAATAAATTCCTGTATCACAAGTAACACAGCGCGTTTCTATTACAAATTGCGATGTGCTAATGCTATTACGGGAAATAATCACTCTTTATTATGAGCTTCATACGAAACCCACAAATATGCTGTGTCGAGAAAATGTAGATATTTTTTATGCTAAATCAAATGATATATTTGCGGACACTACAGTGTCGCAAGGTTTCTAGGCGGCATTTTCAGTGTGACATTCACTTCTCTAGAATATAACAAAGGACACAGTGGAAACATTTTTTACAAACTATGTAGGTAGCAGGAAAATTTCCATGAACACATCACGGGAATCTCTCAATAACTGAAAACCAGAGCAGAAATTTTTCAGATGTACCTGAAAGAAAAGTTTATTTTCATCATATTTTTGTTTCTAAGTAGGTTAAATTGGAAGTGAGACAGGTCTTGATCTGTTAAGGAAAGAGTTTTCTAGAGATTGTAACGTTCTGTAGAAAACAAACGTTCATACGGCTAAGCTGCGTCCGGCTAGCAGATTTGTACAATTCTGTTCCTTAAATTTGGTTCTGACATTAAGTTTAGAATTAACCGCCAGGATCTAAGATCTCATACTTTACATTTGATTACACGTTATTTCGGTGCACTAATAAGGAGATTTATTCGGCGTAAAATAAGAAAGAAACAATACTATCGTACTTTTTATGATGATAAATTTTGTAATGATATAAGCCTACTGCAAAGGAAATGCCACTCCGTTCATTTAATAGCGCCTTCCACCAAAATAACTTAATTGTTTTTATCATTACAGCACACCAAACCTGGTGATCGCGAGGTCTAAGACGTAGGTCTGAAACTGCTTAGTTGCTGGGATGGTGGTTTCGAATCCCGCTGAGACTATGGATGTTTTGGTCACATGTATTCGTGGGTGAGACGAGCGGAACACTCGTTTAGCTGAGTCCCACAGGATGTGCGTAATTTTGTGTGATCTACGGACCTCAACAGTAAGACGCCTTAGATCAGATGTTGGTTATTGCGTCACAGAAGAGAGTCAATACAGCACTGCCTGTAAATCTCAGTAGCTGCGTGGGAACACCACTGTGGTGTGGTAACATTTCGTATAATCTGGACATCGGAAAGTCACTTTCAAATTGAAGTATGTACAGTGGAATGTGCAAAGTATTTATGGATTGATTTGGGACAGTGGAGCTTGCGAAGTATCATTGGATTGATGTTAGAACAATTGGAGTCTGCAAAGTTTTTATGGATTTGATGTTGGAACAATGGAATGTGTGAAGTGTTCATGGATTGTTGTTGGAACAATGTTGTGTCTGAAATATTGCTTGACTAATGTTTCAGCAGTGGAGCGTGTAAAGTGTTACTGTATTGAGGTCTGAGTAGTGGAGTGTGTGAAGTGTTTCAGTATTGAGTTTTGGGCTTTAGGGATGTATGGTGGATTCATCTGGCTGAGGACGTCAACCAGACATGTGTTTCTAAATGTGACAGTGAAATTTTGAATTAAAAACCAAAGGCAGGTTTCTCTTGACAAGTTAAGTTGCACGAAAAAACATAAAAAACCTACTTTATAACAAGAGCCCATGAATCTGAACACCTTGATCTGAACTCTCAACTTGCAGGTGTGACTGATTTGTTTTTTTTTTTACTATGGCGAATGTTACTGATAGTTTTCCGTAATACCTTTTGTGTATTATTCCCTCTTCATCCTTTTTTTATTTTGTTTTGTCATTATTCCCTAAGTGTGACATTTTCTACAGTAATAATACAGGTATTAGTAACATTCCATAATCTACGTACAGTTGTGAATAACATAATTCTGAAATTGTAGAACTTTCTGATAAGGATATGGGATGCAAATAATCGAACGTGCTCATTGACACTTTATTCGTACACTTCATATCTGGTTACATTTTAGACATGTATTTTCCTTTAATCACATTTATGTAATCCTGTGTATTCAATTAATAAGGTGCCATACCACTAATTACATTCTGAAATTAATGTGTAATTTTTGTTATTGAATTAACGTTCAACGAAAGACTTCGAGAAGACTCTTAACGTCTCTTAAGAGGGAATAATTAATATGTATATTTTGTAAGAAGTGGTGAAAGAAAGTAAACGAATTTTCACAGCCATTAAACATTACGATAATTACAATTTTTCCTTTTTCAGGTATGCCAACCATATGTACGTGCACACGGCCTGTCCGTGAATCGTGTAAGTACAGTTGTGTTTGTGAAGGCCCTTCGTAATTATTGTGTGCCACCGGTACTTTAAACTGTTTGTTGATTAACATAAAGTGTTAATTGTGCTATTAACTTGTAATATTCGACCGTTATTTTAGTAGTAGCAATTCAGTGGTCAAAGGAATTTAATTAAACACCCGTAACATGCCCAATACGATTCCTACTCGTCTAACTCATAAAGCTATAATTATGTTTCGTTTATGGAACGCGTCCATTTTTAGCCGGATGTGTGTAAAATGAACTACATACAAAAATAATTAAATTTCCTATTTATTGTGACGGTCGTGGGATGTCGATGGCCTTTAATCAAAACAGTATAACCAGCAATTTGCGTTATCTTTTAAATAAAAATATGATACACGAATTTAGTACAATTAATGAAAAAAGATCTCGGCTATTGTGCAGTATTACTCGGAGTAGTTGGATGGTTATTTATCGACGTCTCGGGACAACGTATCGGTCACAGCACGTCGGTAACTAAGTAATAATATACGCTGCGTAACTTCCCAGAAAAGTCGAAATCTCCTTTACACAGCGGCGGAAACCTGGTATCTCGCTCCTTCAAGAAAGTAGTTCATGCTCTAAAGAACGCTGTGGGCGGTACCGTATTAATTTCTCATTTCCATTGATTTATGCTTATATTATGTGAAACTCATATTGTATTCGTTGCAGTAAGCGTAATCGTGTCGCATATCTTCAATCTGTGAAAGGTTTTGTGAAATATAAGCGGTTGCGTATTGAAAAAGTATTGAAACGAATTGGTACGCTTTTGTTGCCTTACATGTTACGTTACGTTATTGTATATGATATTCTACCAGCTACATGACATCTCCTCATATAAGCCATCATCACGCTGCACAACAATTTAAAAATTAAATTCTTGTAATAAGACCAACTATATACACTAATTTCTAAAATTTATTTTTGGAATAAAATTCTACATGTTTCGGACATTTCCTCTGTCCATCATCAGGAGTTTTTCACTGTACAGACAGCAGTGGTTTATGTCGTACATGTTTACTGACAGCTTGCGAGGAGGATCTTGTCCGCAAGCTGTCAGCAAACCTGTATTACATGCACCGTTGCTGTGTGTACAGTGAAAATCTCCTGATGATAGACAGAGGAGATCCGAAACGTATAGAATTTTATTCCAAAAATAAATTTTATAAATTATTGAATCCGGTTCGTTTTATTATAAGAATTTATCACGATGCACGGTCACCTGAACGTCAAATTAAAAATTAAAGTGACAACATTTAGAGGATAAAAGTCAAGTATGAGATCTCTAAAGTTTTACGTAATTTTGAATGAAATAACATTTATTAATATTACATTCAAAAAGCACTAAAACGCGACGTCTTAACAACAACAGCAGCAGCAGCAGCAACATAAACAATAACAACAACAACAACTACAACAACAATGGACTTGCTGATTATAACATCTGTGTCCGTCCAGTTTATTTCCTGTAGCCTAACGGTTCAACTCGGGCCTAGGCCGCGTTATCGTTGAGGTTCCTAGATTACACACAATTAGACATACACTCACACATTCACACAAACACACACACACAAACACACACACGCACGCACCCAGTAGGACTCCTCTGAAAGTTTTATCAGCTGCCTGTATCTAACACAACCGGAAAGTTATGTCATGGGTTTGAAAAATTAATACCATTGCCTAAACCATGTGTGAAATTTTGAATAATATGGTCAACGGTTTTACTTTAATGGTGCGCAGCTACACTGTAAGCCATCTCCTTACCAGAACTGTTAGGTCACGATTATTTATGCGTTTATGGCTCATACAAGTGCTGCTACGTTTAAGGGGCAAAGGCAAGAAGAAGGTACGTATGTTGACCGTTTCTGTAAGCAACCCAAACCTCCATGTTACTGTCAGAACTTAACGAATCTCGCTGGAAACGCATTTTATTGGGTACAAGTCTGTTGAGGCTACGTAATACAGGGCTGCACAAATGACTTTTTAATTATTGTCACCGTTACCGTCATTATCATTTTTGCTATTAATCATGAAGAGTTATGTTATATTTTTTGGTTTTATATATCTGATATCATGCCAGTAACATTAAATTGACAAAGGAAAGTGTAGTGTCCTCTGGTCGCTACTGTAGTAATAATTATATATTAGTATTCTAAGTTATTAAATTATGGCAATTGTATTAGCTCATGTTTCCCCAGTTTTCTACTTGCGTGCTCATATAACCTCATTCCTATACGCAGCCACACATGAAGATGAATATTTATGCCGTTATTCCATTGACGTTTCTCGTTTCCAGTCTCGCAGTTTTACTGGCGTATCTGCTCTTTCTGTTGACTTTCCGCCCTTTCTGTTCTCTCGACTCGACAAATGAATGAATCACTTGACATTGCAAAGTGTCATCAGTCACACGAAGTAACAGAGCAAACACCAGCACAACGGTGGCAGTGTTATTTCTGAAGTTTCAGCAACTGCAAGATGGATTTCCCTTCCTCTGTATTCAACTACCATTGTTCTTATTCGTCATCCATTTTAATTTTGTATGTTGCGATTTAGAAACTTTGGGAGAGTCTTTGGTAGCGTTTGTCTAAGATATAAACCTGCATTTGTGATTAAATATATTTGTATATTACAACAGTTTAAGTTCTAGGAAAGACTTACCCTCCCCCCCCCTTCGTTCGGCTTCAATCTTCTTACATTTGGTATCGTCTCTAAAGTGACTATTAAGGACGAAAAAAGTGATAACGGTAATATTTAGCTTTCAAAAACTAAAATTTATCTAATTCTTATACTGGTGTTCAAATACACGAAATCAGAAGTGGTTGGGTGGTTATTGTAGTCTAATCGTTGATGGAAGATGCCATTTGTTAGTCCTAAATGTTAAAAATGGTATTAAAGTTAAATATATGAGGTTTAAGACTGTGTATATGTCAAGATTTAACTGTCTCATGGTAGATGCCTTTGGTGGACTGTGTAAAAATTATAATTTTCGGAACTGTCAAAATTCCTTAGATAGTTTGATAGACCTAGAGACTACTGGTTGCTCAATAACAAATCCATTTCCATGAGATCAGTTATATCTAATCGGGCTTGAAATAAAAATATAAAATTTCTTGCACAAATTTATTTTTTGTTCCGGGAGATAGATATTGGGCCTAATGTAAAAAAAAAGCTTATGTTTCTGTATTGTTGCTCTATGCAATAAGATAGCTACAGAGACAATGCAGTCTATACATCCGATGTTCATCTTAATCGTGATCGAGGGGTCAGAAGCCCTACTTCGTAATCCGTAGCTTCCGATTTCGATCAAAATACTGGCTACTCTATTGACTGATTCAGGTTGGCAACTTCATCCAGTAGTCGAGATAAGCGCTATGCACTAAAGTATGGTATTGTAGGACGATACCGTTCGTTATGGCAATCGCCCACCCTTCAGTATATTAATGCATAAATAATTGAAAATCTTTTGTGAACGTAACCAGACTCGTCAACCACATAACTCTGTTCAAGTTTCGCTTGGTACTTATCATGGTTATGTTTTCGTTGGTTTTACAAATTGCTGCTTCTGTCAGGGTCGTGCAAGCCTACCTTTTTTGAAATTCGACATTTATCAACTTGCTGTAACTTTTGATCAGTCGTTTGGGGATGTTTCACTGTGGCGACTGAAAAATGGTTACCGACGTTGTTAAGGTGTGAAGTGCCTTCCTCTTTGTGGTAAAACAGTGGAAGCTGGTAACTATTTACCATTTGGCACAGCGTCATATCCAAGGAGTCTAGAATCTTCAGCTACACCGACGTAATATCTTCAGATTTCGCTCTGTGAGCAGCTTAATTCGTAACCTTCACACATACTGTTTTGATTTATATGTTGTTAAATTAATGTCCAGTGTCCGTGTTAATTTAATCGCCTTTGACTTTGCATTTCATTATTCCTGGATGAAACGTTTTTTTTTATGTGTGCAGTTTTCCCTGACAGTTTGTTTACACTTCATTTTTGAGACTCGTTAATTAGTGTTACTGCTTTTTCGACCGCGTTACCTTCCACATTAACGCTTTAAAGATTAAGTCGAGTTCGAAGTCACATTACAACTGACGGTCAGAGAGTCAGTCAGTGAGTCATTCGGTCAGCCTCGTGGGGCTTATAACCAGGTTTTGTTTTTTAAATCTAATACTGCTGTCTGTCAGTCGTTGAGGGCCCTTTGATGAGAGAACAAATTAACCTTAATTATATGTAAAAGATTTAGTTCGTCGCACGAAATAAAACAACGCTTTCCGGTTATATGTATTAATCAGTTAATACCGCCGATCCTAGTGGCCACGAGGTCTAAGGCGTGGGTCTGCAGCCGCTCGGTTGCTGGGATTGTGGTTTCGAATCCCACCGAGGACATGGATGTCTCTTGTGGGTTTTGTGCTTTCAGGTAGATGCCTCTGTTTCGGACTGATCACTCGTCCAGAGGATTCCTACCTAGTGTAGTGTGTCCAGTAAGTGTGATCGCGAAGCCCCATAAGAGGTGGCCATGACCCGGAATCTAGTTGAAATGTCACAAAAAATTCAGTTAACACTGTGCGCGTAAATCTTGTTTTAAGATCCATACGGAACAGGGCAATACTGTGCACACAAAATATATTACTCAGTAATATCGAACCTGACGGCAGATTAAGTAACCACTGGGCTTTATAAAGTGTCAGGCTTGTCTAATGACTATTGGTGTGGCACATCCAAATGTGTGACTGAACACTGATTCGAATGACGGACTGAGGTTGTAAGTAAGCAGCGAAGAGCTGTAGATGAGGGAGGAAACTACCTTCGCAAAGCAGAGTACTTCTTCAGAAGCTAATAGTCACGTGGCTAGCTTAGATATTGCTTGCTGCTATTATTCCGTTCATAAGAGACCTACATTAGCTCCAGTCTGCAACAGTTTAGTCAGTTCTACATATTTACATCCCTGTGTTTGATACCTGTTTTAATAATATACTGGTACTTAAGCCTTGGTCTGTTGATTGTTTTTCTTCCCTTACGTTTACCAGTAATATTTTTATGCGTATTGCAGCCCATACATAATGCATGTCAGCTTTAATTATCCTAATTTTGTCACTGTAATTCATGTAACGTTAAATACCGATGACGAAGGTCGTCATTATGTAGTTTTTCTAGTCTCCACCTACTTCTTTTGTCCTACGGGATCTTCATATGTCCAAATTTTCTTCTCAACACTATGTTCTCAAACATTCATGGGCTGTATTGAGAAGTTTGAGACCCTTTCTTCAATTTCAAGCAGAGGTTATACCGAATCACCGGACATACATCACAAGTTTACGAGGTGTAACAGCTGAAGGCATAAGGCCATGTACAGTGCAGCACATACGGGAGCTGAAACTAGGCGGAAACCTCCAGTCGCTCCCCATCAAGTCGTAATCTCTTACACTTTATACACCAGCACTTTCTGGAGGAGGGTTGGGGCCGGTTCTTGGATCGCCTGACCACTGGACGGGCTTTGGAAAAAACATCCTTCAACAGTTTTGTTCACAGCTCGGTCACCCAATAAGAAAGTCTGGCGACTGGAAAATTCTCTTCGTCCTTTGGTGTCCAGTAGCTTTTAGAAAACTTTATGCGCAGCTGCTATAGGCAGGAGTTTCTGCGTGTTAGAAAGAAAAGACACATAATTGGCAGTGATGTAATGCTAGCGCTGTTGGATGTGTAATAGAATGTCTTGCTGTCTGATGCAGCTCTGAAACAAAACGGAAGAACAGATATATTGAAGGAGATTTTATAGCCGTAATTGTTGCGGAGCTGCTGGCAGATTAGAGAGACTATAGGAAAGGAGTTACTGGTATAAGTTGTAGAAAACCTTCCACAGCAGCGAAAGGTTAGCAAATTGTCATCGTCATTCGTCACGAATTAGACTGTAATAGACCAGTTTCGGCCCCGTCTAATAGTCTCTTCAAAGGTCTTCCAAGTCATCTGCGTCTATTTGTTCCATGATTCATAATTACTTCTGACATCCTGTTGTAGTAAAGTGTGGGGAAAAGACTGTAGTAATTTTTGTAAAGCTACTGGAAAAACAGAGAAACTGAAGGAAGTTATATGGTGGTAATTGTTGTAGAGCTGCTGTTCCCATTGGCCGCGCGGTTTAAGGCGTAGGTCTGCGGCCGCTCTCCGCAGGTACGAATCTCACCGGGGGCATGAATATTTGTTGTGAGTGTTGTGTGTTTTCAGGTA
>Ga0123353_10010387_pt1 | contig 12973 bp, 12 predicted proteins | sample TergutLab28metaG_3_FD_92763 | JGI IMG/M metagenome (GOLD analysis project Ga0123353, IMG submission 92763) | Labiotermes labralis P3 segment gut microbial communities from Petit-Saut dam, French Guiana - Lab288 P3 | ecosystem: Host-associated > Arthropoda: Insects > Digestive system > Gut ...
ACCGTCACAATTGACTCAGTTTTGGCAAATTCCAAGACACAGAACGCTTTCTTATTCACTATGAACGCCATTTTTCGTCACAACTACCCCCTAACGGTGGAACCTGCAAGTACGCCAAGGCCCCTAGTAAAAAAAAACTTGGAGAGATTCTGTACCTATTGATATGCTCATTTCTGCCGTGTCTTTCTTGGTTGTTGCGCAGTCGAGTTAGGAAATCCCGGAAGGGCTTATGAATAACCCTATATATATATATATATATATATAAATAAATACACACACACATATATTATATATATGTGTGTGTGTGTGTATTTTTATAAGTTCGTATGCGTTTATGTATTTGCGTATGTGTGTATGTATGTATGTACTATGCTTGTATGGGTGTATAAACAGGAGGGGGACCCCCACATTCGCGGGTAATACGTTCCAAGACGTACCACGGTTACGTGAAACTGCGGATAATACCGAAGTCTATATGTAAAGTAATATAACATGAGATTCGTGTAACATACATAAAACTGTAAAGATTAATTGATAAATTACGCACAGTAATACATTATCAACATTAAATAAGTTAATAATAAAGTGTACTCTTCACTACATTCTACATTTACGGTGTACTTCCTGTCTCTCTTGTTCGTATGAAAGTAAGGGATTGTGACGTTTTAGCCAAATCCTCAAGACACGATAGTGCAATGAAAATATACAATACTGTACTGTGCAGTATCATGTACAGTTTCAAAGGATGAAAGAGCAATAAATATCATGCTTTTTCTGTCAAAGCGCTGCATAAGTAATAAAAATGTGTTATTGTTACACTTTTTGGAATGAAAATCGTACATAATTATTTGTACATAATCTGTAATAAGAAAATTATATTTGTTAGAAATATCTTAGCGTAATGTGGGTATTCACCGTCTTCTCCATTCTTCTTGTAGCTTTCTGAAAACAAACACAGCGATAACGCGGCAACTAATCCGAACAACGAGAACGCTAGAAGCAGAATGGTGACAGGTTTGCGGGGAAGCGTGTGTACGGGGACAAAGGAGGATGAGTCAATTATTGGTCGCGTTTGACTGCTGGATTTTACCATGTAACAGATCGTTCTCGCTTGGCGAGAATTTTTGAACTTATGAACCGTTTATTTCTTTACATTTCCAGTTTTTGGGCCGTGTTAAACCGCGGATAACCTAAACCGCGGATGCTGATTCCGCGGATATGTGGGTTCTAATGTATATTTTTATATGTGTATGTATATGTATGTATATATTTTTATGGGTGTACGTATGTGTTTTTATAAGTATGTGTGTTATATATGTTTACATTTTCGTGTATATTTGCGTGTATTTTTGCATGTATGCACGTATATTTATGCATTTATGTATGTGTGTGTATGTATGTATGTGCATATGTACTTGTGTAAATTTGTATATATGGTTTATATAAGTTTTGTGTACGTACGTATGTATGTAAGCGTGCATATATATATATATATATGTTGAAGTACATTTTATGCCTCTTCCTTATGTATACGTGTAGGTTTTTATACGAAATTTTTCGTATATATTTCTTTACATATATGAATGACATTTTATTAAAGATTGTGCGTAGTGAGGGTACAGGGATAGCAGACAGAAAAGTTGGCCCATTTAACACATTGATATCCGGAAGTGACATAAACGTTAACAAACATGGCGGCCGGGGTCAATGACATCAAACCTTTTACCTTGATTGATATGGAAATTGCGCTGAAAAATAAGAGATTTGTATTGATTGGTCTCATAAATATGTAAATTATCTTGGTCGCTGTAATGAATATGCAAATGATTTTTTGTGCTAGGCAGTTAGGCGCCATGACAGTCGTAGAGGGCCTAAAACAAACCCACCCCTAGTTAAAATGTTATTGTAATAAGGATAATAAATAAAGATAACAATGTATTATTAAAATTACTCTTTCTTTTTACACTTACATTTATTATTTAGTTATTATCTAGTGTGGTTCGGCGGCAAGCATATTTTACGCAATTACATTGAGAATTTTATAACGCGCGGGAGAATTTTTAATATAGTATAAGTAGGCACTTTTGTTTTAACGCAAATATAATTTACGCTCTTGTGAGAAACTTGTACTATAATATAGATAAGAAAAATGAAATATTTTTACTACGGATAACTGGATATACTTTTTATAGGGTTTACGTGAAATGAATTTGTATACAAAGAAATTTGAAATGATTATTTTGGCGTTAGTAGCGTAATATTTTGGTAGTTAAAACGTAAATGCTAGGCGAGATCGGATGGAGCAGGTGGGCAGGAGGGTGACTGACCGCTTGCAGAATTATTTGGGGGTTGAGAAAATGTTTTTCTGTAATAGGCAGGATTTTACCTTTGAAGTGCTTTACATGTACAGAAGAAACTTATATTACTTAATTTTCAGCTTTTATGAGATTTTCGGCGAGGTAGTAAAGGACTGTATCTGGGCGCTGCTTGCGGAGTAATGCGGATACATAGGACATTGCCATGGAGATATATTGTATTGACGTAATTCGAGTTCCAGGGTTTTAAAACTTGTAACTATAAACAATACACAAACACAATGAAAGTTTGTGTACAACTATAAATTACATGCTCATAAAGAAGAAATACAAGCAGTTATACCTACAGCGTTCAGGGCGCGAATTTGGTCATAACTCCATGACAGAATACGTGGCCAAATTAATTTCCAGACACAAATGGTGAACACGGTAGCTACTGGCAAATTTTAAACCCCTTCTTTAGTATGGTAACGCTTTCCCCCTCCACTTGAGGAAGTAACAAGTTTAAACCAGCCTGCCGGCGTTAAAATGAATATACCGTACTGTTGAAGATGCATAATAATAATAATAACAACAGAATGTAAAATCCATTATAGATGCAGTAAAATAACATCCGGGCAACACGTCTGAAAAATAAATCAACTTTATGATCCACCGTTAATGATGCATTAAGATAACAGGATCAAACATCCATTAGATAGGCAATAAAATAAAAATAAGGTGACCTGTTTGAAAGCCATTCATTTAGCAATCGTGTGCATATATCAAGTTGCGTCATGTCTGGAGAATTTATTACGGACTCTGCTAGTACTATAAATTAGGACAATTTAACTGGACTTGGTTATTCTGCATCCTGCCACCGCTACGTCAAGAGCTTTTTTACATTTTACTCCGTGTGTTCTACCTGCACCAAACATGTATAGACTTGCACCGAGTAAAAGGAACATGTGCAACAATTTGAAAAAATATATACCTGCCAACATCTAGAGTTGTAACAAGTTGCATCACATCGAATTGCAGCAACCTGCAAACAGTTGAAGTGTGTTCTATCTGTTTTTGAACTATGTGGTACAGTTTCAATCAAAGTAAAAATGGCGAAGAAACCGTTTCATAATAGTGAGAGGGCTCTCTCGACCGTTGCAAGTTCCCTCAGTAAGCAGGGAGTAGGCGGATTCGGAGATATCATCCTCTTGTAGAAACAGTCAGGTGTCGGAAACAACAGTACAGCAACCCTTTTTAATTTTGGATGAGACTCTAAAACGTTTCGAAAATTAGCAAAATTGGCGCAGTAAGCTTATAAAGTTAAACTATTGGGGTAAAGAGCAAGAACCTATGCTTATCTCAAGAAATGCATTAGAGCAGTAGTCAATTTCCTAGTCAACGAAGTGCCTGGTAGGGATTTGGTGGAACTGAGAATTCGAAACCGTGAGAATGTGCAGGATAAATTGGTGGGGATGAGTTTGTGACGCCATGAACACTTTAAACGTGATGTAGTTTTGGACTTCCTTGGGAAGGTAATTCAGAGCAATGCTAGGCTTGTTCTGCGCGAACGTCTTGAAGTGGATTTGGACCACGCCAGGATGCCGGTTGGTAATGGTAGAATGGCTGAAAAGACAAAAGGCCGACCTGTGGATGTCCTGAGTGTTATTAATAAGAGTACTGTTTTTATGACACCGGCTTTCTTCTGTTTGGCTCGTGCTCTTATTACCGCTATGGCCCGGGGGAATGACGATCCGAAGTATAAATCATGTAGCAATAGGTATGGTTTGAAATAACCTGTTGAAGATCTATTAAAGACTTCCGATTTTAATTTATTTAATCGCGGAGGAACAGCTTCAAAATTACCTTTCGGACTTTAAAATTATTGTTTAGGGTATTTTAAGCCCAGGTAGGCTCATTTTCAGTGGAAATCCCGCTTCGCAGAAGAAATTGTAACTGCTATATTTTTCGGACTCAGTGCACTATAACGTCCTTACTAATATTAAAGCTACTATATATAAGAGGTAGCTGTGAATTGCGTGTGACTCTTTATACGATAAAACACACAGGTGTGACAAAAATTGATCCCTGTGAACTGCTACGCCGCCCTCTACGAAATTTTAGAGTACGTATTGTGGTACATGCAATAGGTGGTTTCTCAGTGCGAAATATTTTTAAAACCATTTAACCCTGAAAGCAAAAGGGAGGTTTGTCTGCCAGTGGTGTCAAATATGTCGAAATTGTAATTTTTAGTAACAGTAATTCCAAGCATGAATGTTTCAAGAAATTTTGCAATCATTGTAATAAGAAGCTACCACCGGGTCATTTTTGCCACGTGGCTCCACTGAAACCTAGTGACGTGCAAGTGATTGTACTTTTTCTTCGATACGGAGTCACACAATTCCTTGAAAAACGTTATGGTTCTTTTAAGCGTATTCCTAAACTCACATGCGCTCAGGAAATTTGTTCTAAGTGTGAAGCAATTGATGATTTATTATCGTCTATGCACAGTGTAAAAATCTTATCCATACGTAATGCAAGGACCCCTTAGGTAAGTTTATTTAATATCTTTGGCTTTCTAGACCTTTGCGGTTAAATTACTGTTGTCGATACGAAGAAACGTTTCTGGTATATAATTTTCTGGAACTGAGATGTGCTCGCCAATTGATAGTGGACGTTATTAAAATTCTTAGTGTGCTGAGAAACTATACTTTCTGGTTTCACTTAGTTATTTAGCAATAAATCTAAAGAGCATGCTCAAATCATTTGATCTCAATGCAAGAAGGGGTATTACCCTACTTTCTTAATACGGCAAAGAATACGGACTATATGCCTTCTTATCCCGAACCCAAGTTCTATGGGGAGACTACACGTCACGTGATGAGCGAACCAAATTTTTGGACTGGTACGAGAATCAAAGAAAAAATTTCCGCAGTAAAGAAGATCTGTTGGACTACTGCATGGACGACGTCAATGTACTGAGGCAGTCATGCTGTGCTTTTAGAAATTTGTTTTTGAAATTGGTCAAGATGGATTTCTTTGGGCATGCTATTATAATATCGTCCATGTGCAGTTATTGGATGTTATCCCGGGCAATGTTTCTGAAAGCATATACTGTAAGTATTATCCCGAGAGGGGGTTACCGAATGGGAGACCGCCAGTCTCTTCAGGCTCTTTAATTACTGCCTACATTGGTTGCACGAGGAAAAATGTTACTCATGCCGGTATTGGAAGGGTTGCAAATGGGGATGGGGTAGTAAGGGTGAAAGGATTTTGCCCCAAGCCGAGCGGTAAGTTAGGGGCGAACCTACTGTGGCCGTTATGAGGCATATCCTGGAATGTGTCTGCATCCTTCGACTTCAGTTCGTCAAGGGTTAGGTGCAGTTGGTGTAGGTCTTGCTTTCGTAGCAACCCCAAATAATGACTTTAGCACATTGCCGCATAAATCCAACAAAACGCACTTCTGTCTAGCCTGAGCATTACCTGGAGAAAATACCCTATTCTTGCCTCAAAGGTATCCAGCAAAGCGTAAATTTGCTTTAGCTCCGAAACTGGTAATTTCCTTCCTTTGTTCAAAAGTTGAATTCAAATCTTCCCGAATAATTAAAACTACTTCAGTGTATAAGGTAGCATTTAAGTCTAGTACCACACGCCATGCGTCGTTCGTAAAAAAGACCTCCCTTTCTTTTAGGAACACAACGCTTTTATTAATAGTTCAATTTTGCAACTCTACAGTTGATAAATCGGTTGCCCTTAAGTGTAGCAAAGGTCCTGTAACACAAAAAAAAATTCTAAGTGTTCTGCGTAGCGTGCGTCAGCAAAGTACATCTAGTTTTGTTCTAAACGAACGGACGTCACTTTGGACCTAGTGAGCGGTGTTTCGACTCCAGTATGCTGCAATTTTCGTCGGGACCGAAGTGAGTTGCCTGGTCTGTAGGTGGTAACCACTCACTCGGCACTTTGTTCCCACAAAGCCGGTCTTAAATCCACCTCATTGATTAAAACTTCGCAATCCAATGTAATTGCTCTCATTTTAAAAAAAAGCACGCACTTCAGCTCCAGGAAGTTAGACCTCCTGCGCAACAGAATCGGTCGTCGGCTGGCTAGTAAAAACAAACATCGGCCATTGAACACGTTCGGTCAGGCTCGGTCCGGTTCGGTTCGGCTCGGTTCGGACGTGCAGTGTGAATGCTTCCATTTCGTAACATAGGATTGTTTTCCGAGTCGAATCGGGTCCGTTTGATTCTGCTCGGCTCGGCCTGCAGTTTGAATGAGCACGTGTAGCAGGGTTGTATATTTAAACCCATTCTCCTATCTTAATATCGCGGTATATCGCTCGTCGGTTGTAATGTGTTTTGTTAGTTTAATGGTCCTTGCGGTTTGCTACAGTAACCGCCTTTTAGGCTTGCTTCAGGCTTGCTTTTAGCTTCTGCATTTGTTCTCTAATATTACGATGTGTCATGGGAACTTTGGTCTTTAAATTTTCGTTACCGGGGAGCGTCATCTCCCTCCCATGTAACAAGAAAAAGGGGTTGTACCCAGTGTTTGTACTTGGTGCTGCACAATTAGCCATATGGAACAGGGGACTAGTGCGCCCAGGTTTGTGTGCGCTGCGATCACATAGTGTGATAGGGCAGTGTAAAGCGATCAGTGTATTCTTTCTTCTGAGACATTCGATGCTAGTTGTACGCGCCCATCGAATTCACGTTATTTTGCATGTTTCTTTGAAAAACGCGGACATGAAATCAAGGTCCTTATCGGAAATTAGCTTAGATCCTTTAATGTGTCAAGTCACGATTTGCGTGGCGTACAATTGAGCGCACGACTCTGCCCTTTGATGAGGGATCGGAATCGCTTCCATATTCCTCGTGTAATGAGCAATCAAAACCACTAAGTAACGTTTAGGTCGGGTTGTTTCGGGGTGAATGCCGGCGATGTAAATCGACGTCACTTGGAAAGGGGCCTCAGGCACATCCACCTCTACAAGGGGCGCTGTAGATTCGGGATCCTTCATCTTCTGGCATGCTTCACACTTCGTTTTGTATTCTTAAACGGCCTTACGCATTCCCGGCCGCCAAAAGCGTAGCGCGAGTAGTTCGCAAGTTGGCTTAACACCTGGATGCGCTATGTAAACCGGGTCATGTTTCTCTCAGATTACGTCTGCTACTGGCGTGCTGGGGACGATCAGCTGGTCCTTGTCATCGGGCCTGCGCCGATATATATGACATTTGTCATCGCGAAACAACTCGTGGTTTCCATGATAGGTTCCCCGTTTCAATTATTGATATGAAACTGCTTGTTCGCGAGGCACAGTCTCCCGTTATAAGTCTCCTGTTTGTGGAACAGTGCCTACGTGGCGTCTCAGAGCGTCTACATGTGGCGTTCTTCCACGAAGTCTGGCTTGTTTAATTTCAAACTCCATCTCACGAGTCGCGCATTATGATCTCCTAACTTCTTTCAATATGTACTACAAATAGCACCGAAAATATATTCCTGCCCACACTAAGGCCTACATTTTAGCTTCTGATGCTGCTTTGATTTCTCAGCTTTATTCATCTATCGGGTAGCGTAGGCTATGGGTCCTTCCATTCCCTCCTGCACCTGCGACACGATTGCTGCGACTGCAAATTCGCTGGTACCCGTTGTCAAAACGAAAGACTGGTTAAAGTCTGGGTAGGGCAGTACTGTCGCGGTACAAAACTTATTCGTTAGATATTTCAATGACTGTTGTTGATTGGGTCCGAATCAAGCTCGTCCGGTGTTTCGCTAGTACTGCGTTACTGGGGACCAGCCTGCGGTAAAAAATTGGCGCGTCCTCGGAAAGATTTGACGTCCCTTACATTCTGAGGGCTTGCATAATTTTTAACTGCTTTCACTTTATCCGCTGATGCGGTAACCCCGTTTCCTGATAGAACATAAACTAGATATTTCACCTGCGGCTGCGCAATCACACATTTTCCGGGTGAATCTGTAGTTTCGCTTTTTCGACTCGAGGCATGCTCCTCCGCGGCCTTGGAGAAAATATTACGTCATCGATAATTCTCGTAACATACTTCGCCTACTGGTTTTTTCTAAGACAACATCCATCCGCCTTTGAAAATTGGCTGGGCTATTCGACAGTCTAAAAGCCAGTCGATTAAACCCATGGTACCCGAATGGAACGGTAAAGACCGTTCGTTCTTTGTGTTCTTATTATTAATATTAATCTGTCAGAAGCTGCTAATGCGGTACAGGACAGAAAAGTATCAGGATCCAAATAGTGTCGACGTGGTCTCCTCAAACAAACACGGGAAAAGTGTACGCGTCGAATTTTGTAACTGTACTTAGTGCACGTAAGTCTACGCAAAATCTATACGTAGGTTTCTCGTCAAGTCTCCGCGTAGGTAAGAGTATGGCTGGTGCCGACCACGGCTAATTGCTCTCCCTAACAACGCCCATGGACAACATGTTATCGACCTGATTTTTCATTGCTCCTCGCAATGCAAAGAATGTCCATTATTGTGTCGTTCGTATAGGCGTATCATTCTCTACTCTTATATCACGCTCGACCACATCTGTGGCTTTAAAATCTTTCGTCTCCTCGTCGTGAAAACGTGTGCGTATTTTGACAATGCGGGCTCTATGCGGCGTCTCTCTTCTTGGGACAGGTGATCCACTTTACCCTTTAGCAATTGGCAGTAGAGCGCTTTGTTTCCTTTTTTCGGCGGGGTACCGTCGACAATTTTGCTACTGTCGGTTCTCCAGAGTTCACCAAATTTCCTGAAACTGGTTCAGCTACGCCTTTCACCGTAGATTTTATTATCGAAAGTGGCTCATCGCTGAAGTTTGACACTAGAACATGAGCGCGAAATACTGCTGCTTGAGTTTCGACAGAACTGGGTTTTATCGTTACTCGTGAAAGCTTCGGTGTGACCGATCCGACTCGTGTGAGGACACGTTAGGGAAGAACCCCCTGTATAGGTATGAGAGCGGTCTGTTGCCCGCAGGAGACATGACTAAAATCAGTAGTCATTTCTAAACTAGGGACATGTGACGGCTTCTCGTGTAAATGCAGCTCCTTCAGACACGTTGGTCGTGGACTGCATCCTAACCATACCTCAGAAAACACAGTGAGTGTAAAGCGCCTTCCTTGCGAGACACTGTTCTCATCGGGCGCCTTATCGAACGCTGCAAGCTCCACCCTGCCACACTCAAAGTTAATTTCGGCACCTTTCTTTTCTGTGAAATCTTTGTATCATTCCCGCTGCTTCCGTGGGGAAGGGACGTACCAAAAACATTGGTCAAATATCCGTCCTGCTAGCGTAATAGATACATGCTGTCGGCCTTTAACATCCACGGTTTCCCCAGTCAAACCCAAGCGTCGAAGTGTAGTGTCCCTCAAGTATCTCCGTAATACTCCCAGCTGGAGTATCAATACGTCGGAACCCGTGTCTACTATTAGATGCCGCCATTTCCCTTCTATCTCCAATGTTATAGAAGGAGCGCCGTGCTCCAACAGAACCGCGGTTGGGAGCTTATCGACATTTTCATAGACGCCGAGGTGGAGTGAACTCTTACCGCTGTGACCTCTTATTTGTTTCCCTTATTTCATGCTTCCTTTTTTCCGCCCCATATAGTCCGATTTTTAGTCTTCTCGGTGGGTGAGCTCGGACTTCTGAACACCTGCTCGGATTCCTCCTCCGTATCGAGTTACGTAAGTATCTATTCTTTAGTGTCTCGTAGGGAATTCCCTGGCCAAAAGCCCTATGCCTTCACATTCGTAGGACCTTGGCGAGCTGCTATTCTGAGTTCCTAACCTAGTGCTACTAGGCGATTTAATCTGATGACTAATCGCACATGAGTCAGCTGAGCGTTCAGAGCCGTTTCTCCTGCTACTGTTCTTGCTTGTTTGCGGAGGTAACTGACCTGCACACTCGTCCGACCGCGTGTAAAAATTCTCATTGCGTCTGTCTTCTTTCTCGGCTTCATCTACCGCAAGAGCTAAATGAAAACTTCATATGAGATCCTAGGATGGGCGTAACGAACTTGGCGACCGACAGCTCTTGATTAACCGGCCACAAAACTATCCAGACATGCAGTTCACATTTTCCCGGTGTATCCGATGGGCAACAGGGTCGTTTACTTTAGTCATTACCCTTTGAGTTAACCCTTTGCAGCGATCTGCAAATTCCATCGCCCCTCGTTTTTTACTTGTCTGGCCGTCTGTAAAGTTATAAAGTTATACTGGTCACTGTGTACGTCCCTAAATCTTTCTTTAAAGTCGTTCTTGAAATCCTGCCATATCGCGTCTTCATGTGGAGTTCTGTTCATGCATTGTACAGTGCTTCAGCAGGGTCCGCTAGGCGTAGAAATGCAATTTTAAAGCAATCCGTATCTAGCCATCTCCCTATTAATGCTGCTTTGTCGATGCTTGCTAAAAATTCCTCAATTGGGTTGGCGTTCTCCGCACTCGATCATTTTGGAACGAGGGAAATCAGGGACAATTCTTTATGCATGGCATGCATCTCCTTTGACATATGCTCCCTTAATAAATCTAGTTCAGTTTTAGATACAGATAATTTTTGCTTTAATTTTTTTTCCCGAAATTATTAAATCCTGTTTAAACACTGTCGGAATTTAGAATTTAGTCCTACTCTAATTTTCTTCTGTGGCTGTAAATTTATGTTGTCCTAGTCCCTACCTAGATAATCGTACGTGGTCATTAAATTCCTAAACCTGCAAACCAATTTATGTAGTGATCCAAGCCGAGTGGTAAGTTTGGGACGAGCCTACTGTGGCCATTATGAGGCCTAGCCTGGAGTTCCCACAAACTCAGAGAATAAACGGTTGCGATAGCTAAGTCGGAGGCTTCGCGTTTATCTAGTTGTTTCGATTGCTAAAGCACAATTTTGGGTTCAATGAGTGACGAACCGCGCATCAAACTTAATAGTGAATTGTCTACTATATACACATTAATATTTATATAAGTTATACAAGTCCGAAATAGGTTGCTTAAGTTCCTTGGTTACGTTAAATATTCTGTTAAAAATTTATAAATCAATCGTTACGCCACTATTCAATCCCAATCGTTAATCGTTGAACTTAGAAAAGTATTTTGTTTCCGAAAGTGACTCTGTAAAATAAATAATGTAAATTATCGTTCAGTCCAGCTTACCTCATGTGATTAGCCAGAATATGAAGTAACCGTTCATCACAACCGAAAATATTTTATAAATATTCTTTGTCTTCAGGCAATAGAATGACGTCGAATTGTAGACCAAAATTACTTCAGTTAATCTTCTTTCCGCTCTTGCAATTCTTTCGAGTCTTGCATTAACTTAATTTCATCGGGATTTTATAGTGTCGTTGTGCTGACTCAAATATTTTTCTTATCACTTACATCATTTTACTTGGGCACGCATACAACTTTTAAAAAACTGTGAAGTAAACTGCCCAGTGTTTCCGAGTTACATCAACATAATTTCGTTAACAGAATATTCCAGTGCTTTACAAATGTTAAAAATTTCTGAATGATGTGTACATTACGAAAGTACTACTGCATGGACGACGTCCATGTAAAGAGGGGGGCATGCTGTGCTTTTAGAAGTTTCATTTTGAAATTGGTCAAGATGAATTCCGTTCGGCAGGTTATTACAGTATCGTGTATTTTCTAATCGGTATTCTCGGCAATGTTTCTGAAACCCGATAATTTAGGCCTTATCCCGAGAGGGGGTTAGCGAAGGGGAGAATGCCATTCTCTTGAGGCTCTTGAATGGCAGACTAAATTGGTCGGACGAGAAACAATGTTACTCATTCCGGTAATGGAAGTGAGGCACTTTTGGATGGGTTACTAAATGTGAAAGTATTGTCAAGGGATCAAAGAATTCTTTGAGTACCTTGAATGTTTTTGGCATGGGTAAATTTGTGTGCCATTTCGACACAAACCCATTGGCAGCACTGAAGGAACATAGCGTATTCGGTATGAGACAATAGCGAGGTTTCAAAACTCAGAGACATTAGTTATAATTCCCGTCACCGTAATTTTTTCCAGTCCCTAATTTCTTCCATAGCCTCCAAACAGTCTTTACGAGAAGAACGAACGGGCAGTGTCTTGGACACTTCAGATTCGTGCTTTTTACTTTAATTGTAGGGGCTTTCATTACGATCTGGTTGCTTCTTTTTTATTTCCTCAAAATTTAGGTGGGCGCCTTGCGAAAGTTTACTTTTATTACTGAGGGTATATGCCAGGACAGGTACGTACGACACAGTGCATTTTGGTTCAGCACTACGCAACTTAACCATGCAGAATGCTTCCTTCGCAAGCTGGACACATCATTATACCATCTGTTGGCTTTGACAGTTCGTGGAACAATTTTACAAAATTCGTCGGTTTCGAGGTTTATACGTATAAGGCTCTCAATAGCTCTTGAGGGAAAGTTTGCATTCAGGGTTATGGTGAATTCACATGCCATTAACATTTGAAGTTCTGTACAGTCACCTTGATATACTAAGCATTTATTTTTTTTTTATTTATTAAGCATGCTCCATTACATTGTGTAATACTACATGCTATGCTTTCTTTGATCTCTCTATTGTTCGTTCTATATTAAAAGTTCGAAATCTATTGTATCTATAAACTCACAAAACACTTTCTTATATTTGGATATAAGTTCTTGTTTAATTTCTGTCCAGTTTCGTTC
>Ga0123353_10010388_pt1 | contig 12973 bp, 10 predicted proteins | sample TergutLab28metaG_3_FD_92763 | JGI IMG/M metagenome (GOLD analysis project Ga0123353, IMG submission 92763) | Labiotermes labralis P3 segment gut microbial communities from Petit-Saut dam, French Guiana - Lab288 P3 | ecosystem: Host-associated > Arthropoda: Insects > Digestive system > Gut ...
CTTTTTTTTCCTTCCCTTTTTTTTTTTTTTTTTTTTCCCCATAATACATCCCCGCCCTTTTTATATTTTTTTTTTTGGGGCCCCCCCTTTTTTTTTTTTTTTTTTTTGTTTAAAAAAAAATTTTTTTTTTTTTTTGGTTGAGAGTTAGAAGTTTTTTTAAAAAAAATAAAAGGGGTTGGGGGGGGGGGGGGGGGTGGCACACATGTGCTTGCATGCAATGGAGTGGGTGGGCAATGCGTGTAGGATCACTTGTTTTCTGTGAGTGTGTGTAGAGTGAGAAAGAGAGGGAAGGAATATGACCCCCTGCAATGTAACTGCACTTGAAATTCAGATACAGACAAACCCTGCTATATTGCCATGGTTTTCTCACTGCATGTTGAGGCAGTATGTTGAGGGTAGCTGTGTACTGAAGGTGGCAGAAAATCAAAATACGGTATGATAGGGAATTTCTATTCAGGGACTTTCATGGGCGCTAAGGAAGGGTGGCACTACATTGGGGGTTGACTGTAAATTCCTGACTTACATTAGAAATATGGTGTGTGTGACTCACGAGTGGTACAAAATACCTCTCCTGCATAACCAGACGCTGGTGACAACCATTGCTACACTATGAATATCCAACTCTAAGTGTTTGTGGGACAGCCTAATGCTTCCATTCCTCCTAAGGAGATCACAGTGAAGGATGAAAATTAATGTCACTCAGTAGAACACACATCCTACAGCCAGGTCTCTTTTTTTAATGGCCAGTTTACTGTGTACATGTATGGAAAAGGTTAATTGTCAAACCTGACAAGATGAGACTACTTTGGATACCTATGGTTAGATGGGATGATAATATTAGAGTGGATCATGGACAGTGTGCTTGGAGATGATGGAGTGAATTCAGGTGGCTTAGAATTGCTCTGATGGAAGGCATGTATAAGATGATCATAGGATTTTATAAACCATGAAATATATTAACCAAGAAAGGGTCACTGTTGGAGGAATGAGTGCCCCATGTTCTTAGGTAGTGTTCCATGTAGTATGGTGCATAAACATAAAACAAATTGCCGTTACATGCTTTGTGCATACAGAGATTTAATGTAAATAAAAACTGTTATTTCAGCTGTATTTCCATATGAGACAATTTTTTTATAACTATATCTACTTCCCAATTCAGTAGCTGAAGTTCGGTCTCTCCTAGACTAGCCATTACAACTTGTGTTGTCCATGTTTCCTCCATTCCCTTGGACTTTTTTGTACTGTGGTCACGAACATCTCCTTCTAATAAACTAAATAATATTTCTCTACTTTTTTTTCGTATAATATTCTCAAATCCTTTATTATTCCTATTCAAAACTCATAGTTTCCATTGATCCAGTATGTAACCATTAATACTGCCATGTTACTTTGTTACGTTTAGGTACATGTGAAGAGGCTGGAAGTCGGCTACTTCCCCATCTAGACAGTGGAATGAATGGCTGTGCGTATAATAATGTCAGTGTTAAACAGCCACCTCAGGGAGTTCAAGAAGGTGCAGAAGAGCCAGTACAGGAGGACATTCAGTTGGTAGAAGACAAACAGACGGAAAGTAGTGCAACAGAACATGCTAGTTCAAGTGGAAACAAAAGTGACCTGCAGAATTTCTGTAGAGAACCAATGGCAGATATTGGTGACACTGCAGTAGATGGAAGAGAACAGTGTGAAACATGTGACACAGGATCTTATATGGTAGCAACAGATATGTGGGAATATTTACCCGATGAGTTGTGCCGTCTGTGTGCGTCCTCAGATGAACACCCAAAGCAGCCAATTGTTGGCTGGCTACGCATGCTGAATGAAATAATTCCAGATTTGGTGAGTTACCTATTTCTGTTTACTGATCTCTGTACCCTTGCATTACTACAAAATATGTATAGATGTGTAATTTACAGCTCTTAACACTTAATTTTATATAAACAGGTTCATATGTCTGTGTGTTGCATTAATGGGATCGATGCTGTAACTTTAACTGCATTATTTCCTCCCAAAACCATTGCAAATTGTTTCATATTAAATGTGTGACAACTTTTGAAGCACTGCTCTTTTTGTGAACTGAGTTTCCAGGCATTTCTTGTTAATGGTAGATTAAACATTTTTGGGACAGAAGCAAATGACAATGACATTTCTAGCAGGTGGACAGGAGCAAGCCTGTGCATGTTTCCTTTACATCAGAAGCAGAAATTATGAGTGGCTGACAGACTTGCAGGCTGGTCTCAGGGAGTTCCAGAAGAGTAATGTATCACCTTGAACAATGTGTAAATGAATGAGAAAATCGTTGATGGATATGTTGCTGATGGTTTGATCATGGTATTGTGAACAGACTCCCATTTCAAGGTGGCATTACAGTTTCAGGGATTGTTGTGAACTGGAAGGTGACTTGTGCATTGAACAGCCTGGAACATTAGAGGTTGTGGACAATATGAGACTGACGCAGGAGTTTAGGTATTCAGATTACAATCACACAGTAGGTACCAGTGCATAGAAGTCACATTTTTGGTCACTGTTTGCCACACTGTCATAGTAAGAATTTGAAGACATATAACACCTGCCACAAGAGTGCAGTGAAGTCTCATTTTTGGTTGCTGTTTGCAACACTGTCATATTAAGGATCTGAAGAGGTGTCACATCAGCCGACATATGTACAAAGAATGGTGTCAGAACTACAAGGGGAGCAATGGTGAGCTTATCAATGCAGCATATTGTAACTATTGATAAACACTAATGTTTGTGGTATGATTTCGAAAGTAAACAAGGATTCTCTATGTAAGTCACCATCATCACTGATCTGAGCCATGAAATTTTGGCGGGATTAACAAAAACAGAAGGTGATTATGGAAGTGTTTGTGGATAGTCAGGGCATCATGCATTATGAGCATTCCTGAGGTTGCTGTGTTTAAGAAGGAGCGGTACAGAAGAGTTGCTCACTGCTGTACTGGAGGCAGTGTGTGTGACATGCTCCAAAATATGGGCAGCAAAGGCCAGGAGCTCCCAGTACACATGCAGCATATATGAGTTGCATCTTCTACAGCAGCACTTTGCTTTGCACTGTGCAAAGCAAAGTGCTGTATTAACCTGTTTCCTGACTTCCAGTCCCGCATTGGATTATTTATACCTCTTTCTGTAAGCAAAAGAAGTTCTGTGTGGTGGGTTTCAGAAATGTTTGAACTTTATAAATGTTGGCAAAAGTGTGTAGCTGCTGAAAGGCAGTTGAAAGTAACTGTGTGTGTGTGTGTGTGTGTTTCATGTAGGGGTGGATTTACTATGAAGCTAATGAAGCTTGAGCTTCAGGGCCTCTCACCTGCGTGGCCCCCTTCCAAGGCCCATGGGGGGGGGGGCCTAAATAAATATTCACTTTTGTACCTAACGTTGTATTCCTTTCTTAAAGAGGTCCTCAAAAATTGTATAAGCTTGAGGCCTCACAAAACTTTGATCCACTCCTGGTTTTATGTTGCCATCAGATATAAGATATAGCATCTGTCCCATAAAATTTTCAAGTTACCATATGTAATATAACTGTACATTTTATAAACAGCATTGAGTTCAGTTGCTGTTGGGTATGCAGTGAACAAATACCAGTATCAGTGGAAGTTCTAGTTCACTGTTATTTGTAACTAGCTGGCCTATTCACTGTATTTGATACCATCCATCTGTGGCATTATTTCTTCCCCTTTATTGACACAGTTAGTAGTGTGTATGGCCTCTTTTCTAAGTTTAACACAAAATATGGTGCACATACACTATTTTGTAATGTGAGCCACTTCACAGTGTGACAAACAACTATGAAACTATTAATGTGTGTGTTAGGGTAGAAGTGAAGAAATCTGGCAATTATAATTTTGTACTTTTGATTTTTTATAATTACCAGTCATTATTCATGATAGCTGGATTATTCACTTCTACAATAGCATACATATTCACATTGTGAAGTGGCTTCAAAACAGTTCAGTTTCATAAAGTTAATGCAACAGGTGCAAATTGATAATATGAGGGTCGCTTCGAAACTAATTCCTCCTGTTTTATTATGTTGGCCCACAACATCAGAGGCAGATGTTGGTGATATGGCAGTAGAGGTTGAACCTTCCTGCCATTATTCTGTTAAATTTTGTTGCCGTGCGACAAATGAGAGCAGAGGGGCAGTCTGACAAAATGGCGTCTGACATGGAAGTGCATATGAAGCAAAGGTGTGTAAGTGAATTCCTCTATGCGAAAAAAAATTGCACCCAATAACATTCATTGACACTTGCTGAATGTTTATGGAGACCAAACAGTGGATGTTAGCACAGTGGGGCGGTGGGTGGTGTGTTTCAGCAGTGGCAACAGCAACATAAAAGACAAGCCACATTCCAGATGGCCATGCATAGGTGTCACACCACGAAATGAAGAGCATCTCGATCAGCTCATCCGCGCGAATTGGCGGATTACGACTAGGGAACTGTGTATGGAGCTGAATATCGGCTTCAATGCGTTGGAAACAATTGTGGCAATGTTGGAATATCGCAAAGTTTGCACCAGATGACTTCCATCTGTTCGGGCCGATGGAAGATGGACTGCGTGGGCAACATTTTCCTAGCTACGATGCCGTCATATGAGCTGTGAAACAGTGGACTACCTCCGCTGGTGCAGATTTTTATGAGCATGGCATGCAGGCTCTTATTCTTCGATGGTGAAAGTGCATAGCCAGTGGTGGTGACTATGTCAAAAAATAGTGTTTTGTAGCTGAAAATTTGCTCTATGAAATAGTGTTATTTTGCTCTTTGTATCCGTTGTTGTTTCCATGGAAATAAATAGGAGGCATTAATTTCAGAGCAACCCTCATAGTTATGAATATGATATACGTACATTGTAGCACAGAGGATGTTTGTTGTGGGAACCTGTACAAGGAAGAAATAATATAAACTGTGTCATAGCAAATGTAGAAGTTGGTTTCCTGGTGGTCCAGTTCCTTTAAAATCAACAGTATATTGACTGTTGAACAAATTATGAGCAACAGGCTCCTTGTTGGAAAAAGAGTGAAAGCAGACCCATTATATGTTCAATATCTGTGCATTAAAGAATATTTATATTATTTAATAAACCAACAATGCACTTTCTTAGACCATCATCTGGTTGTCAGACAAGAGTCTAACACCAGTGTGCAAATAATTGCCCAATATGTATGATGAGAACCACTCGAGGTAACAGTTAATATCTTAAGCACTCGTAATAGTCATAAAACGTCAAATTATGTTATCGTTAAAAGCAGGTAAAATTGGGCATGGTTATGTTGCTGCTTACCTGTACTAGTCTTAAGCGATCTCCACTACAGTACACATCTTTACTAAAGTAAGAGGATTTGTATAAGCTAAGAAGCAAAATACACACACCCAATTTTATCTGTTTTTAATAATAACATAATTTGACATTTTATGACTACAAGGAGTACTTAAGATATCGACTGTACCATTGAGTGATTTTAATTATACATTTTGTGCAATTATTTGTTTATTGTTCGTATTCTGTTATGTCACCCTGATGATGGTTGCATAAGCGACTGAAACATGTTGGTGAATAATGTATTATAAAACATATTTCATTTTTGTGCTTTTGTTGGTTTATTACATACTACAAACACAACATATTCTTTCAGAAGACATGTTGGATAGCATTAAAACACAATTAGAAGCATCTCCATGAAAATATTTAAGATGACTTGTAGGGAACTGGTATGTCAAAGTCATTTTTTACACCTAGCCAAAAAGAACTTTCTTTTGAAATTATACAAATTTACAGTTCTGCAAAAACTCTGGAAGATGGACTGTGTTATGAGAATATGGTTTTAACTTGGTATTGTGAAGCAGTATGTAGTGGTGAAGTTGGTCTATTGCTATCCTCTTGTGCAGTTGAGGCATGGTTTTACTTCAGTTGCCACATAAATATTAAAAAAAATAGGTATAGTTTGCAGATAAATCCACAGTAACACACAAGTTTCTGTTATCTGACTTTAAACTTCAAGTATCCTAAGCTGTGAGTGCAAGAAGGAAAATTTGACCACATCTTCTCTTAGGATACAACATGCTCAGAAAGATGCACTGAATGAATTTTTGAAAATTTAATTTTTTCTTCAAAATTTAAGTGATGGGAAGGAATATGGCTTCTTCCAGCAAGGTGTGCAGTAGCTCATACGTCCAGTAATTCACTGGCCACTCTTTGTAACATTTTTGGTTGCTGAATAATTTGTTGTCCTTTATGGCCTGCTTTTTCATCCTGTCTGCCACCAGGTGACTGTTATATGTTGGGAGATCTGAAATAAAACCATATGAAGTTGGCCTGCACACATAGGATGACTAAAGAAATCATCAGGCATGCAGTGTCAACAGTTTCTAGACGAGAACTTGGAAACGGTTTTTAATAATATATTCATGAGGTGTAATTCATGTCCGAAGTTGAAGGAAGTAATTTCCTCCAGTCTGTTCTATTGTGTCACACAAATTGTTAATGAAAATTGTGTGAGTTGGTTGGACACTCTGTATAAACAGTGACTTATAAGTTCTTTGTGAATATAAAGACTACGTTTAAAGTACAGTTTTGTACATGTCCTATTGAATGAAATAAAATAATATTTATTGTGTATGCTGTGTTATCATGTAGATGTAGTTGAAAGTCTGGGTGACTTCCATTTGCTTATATTTCACTCCAGGATGTTCTGAAAATAACAGAATCTGAGAATTAAATAACGGGACAGATGTTTTTGTGCAATAGCTGGCAGTGTGATGCCTTACCTTACGTTAAATCTGGCAAGTACATGCAGTAGTCCCTTGGCCATCTGGACTTTGTGGGGGGAGGTGTGGTTTGGATTACCTTTGAAACCAGACAACTGAGGGGAATCTCCATGATATAGGTACCATAAAGGAAATTATCACCGAAAGCTGAAGTACATCTCTTTAATGCATAGACTTAAAGAGAATTGAATACATTAGGGCAGGCACCACAGTGACCCATGCACCTCAATTATTTTCAATCTAGTGTGCAAGCCTATTGCTTAAGGATTCAACATTCATGCACTTTGAACAAGGTGCAATACCTTGCTGATGGAAATGTTGGCAGTCACCTGGTTTCAAGAAGTGATGGTTCAGATGCTTAAATATTAATGCTGCCAGTACCTCAGTCACATAGAACATGTGAGGCTGAGAACTATGCTGTTGTAGGTTATTATGCAGAGAGTAGTGGTAATTTCTTACCAACATTTCAGGACAACCTATCGGTCCCATCTTCTTGATCCTTGAAGATGGGACCAATAGGTTGTCTCGATATGTTTGTAAGAAATTACCACTACTCTCTGCATAATAACTTGGAAGAGCGCAGCTCTTATCTACTTCATAGTGGAAGCCTGAACTCAAACATGAAGCTGTTTCCAAGTGCATGTTTGCATATGTCACACCAGGGACTGTCTTCACATTCTTAGAGCTATAGTAAAGGTAAAGTAACCCCGTTACAGGCCCGGTGTGGCCCAGAGGGTGGGTAGAGGTATAGCTCTACTCTTCCATGACCACGGTACTAGAAGGGGGTGAGTGGTCAGCAGCACGCCCCAGCCGCACTTTACCCTTGGGAAAGACCTGGTACCCATTTTACAGGAGGCTGGGTGGGCCCCAGGGCCGGTCTGGATGGGCAGAAATTCTCGTCCCCACCGGGATTCAATCCGGACTGTCCACAGAACTATAGTAAGACACTGGAAGTTAATGCATGATGTTTTTTGTAGCTCGAGGATGCCGTCACTTCCCAATAATCACACGTTGCGGCATATGGCTTCCATCAGCATTGGTCCATACTAGTGCTTTTATACTTGTTCCTTACGTATTTTTCAGTCTGGCACCTTCTTCTCACCATGGCTGGTTAGGGTATTTTTGGGAGATGCTTGCAATAACATGTCAGCATTATATAACTGTCTCAACTGCAGACACTTTTCCTTCCTAATTTCGTCTAATTTATCAGCACTTGACTCACCACTTACTTTCTTGCACACATTATTATGTCATTTATGGAATTGCCATAATAAACCACTACTTGTAGTTAACAACTTTACACCTAAATGCTTAGCTAACATTTCAGCTGCTGCTTGAATCTCAACACCATGCACACAACCCTATTCTAATTTTGTTGCACATACCATTTGTACACTGCTTCTTCAAGCTTTTCATCGTATATTTTCTTCAGGGTTTTCTTTCCTGATATATCTCCATTATTACTAAGAGCAAATGTTATTGTATGCTGTTTAATTATCTCTTTGTTGCTCTTGAAGTCAGACATGGTTTGCTTAGCAATACCATGCTGGTCAGCAATGCATGCCACTGGTACACCAGTTTACATCTTGTCAGTGATTTTCACTTCATGCTAAACAGACCAGGTAACATGGTTTTGTGGCGAAATAAGAAAGAGAACTATGACATTTGTGATGTCATGTCCTTACAGCTGAGGAATTCAACAAAGACTGCCTAGCTGTTCATGCTTCACCCATGGCACAAATCTCTGAGTACAGATTGTCTTAGATTTCACCTCCAGTGATTGGATTAGCAGGGGGTAAGAGAGGGGGCTGTAGTTGGCCTAAAATTGTCTGGACAGTCTGGGCATCTGGTTTACTGAGGGTCCACTGTGTTGCAATATGTGTTTTCTTTGTATAGTGTTTTGTGTGTGTGTTTTTTTTAATGAATGTTAGGTGAAAATAAATGTCCTCTGAACTTTCAGCAGAGTGTTCAAGACGAACGAAAACACAATATCAGAAGAATCTCTGTTACAAATTTCTTCCTCCATAAGTCAAACTTTGGAATGTTCAAGGCAGCATGTTTATTCAAAAGCACCAAATATTTGGCTAGACAAGCACTTTTGTATCATGAGAGTAAATATTCCTACACAGCGGTGTCAGTAATAGCATTTTCTGCCAATCTCATATGCCAGTATTTGGATCTATATGACCCAGAGCAAGACATTCGTCAGTATTTTTAGGTACTGTGGAAACATTTAGGTATATGTGTGAAGTTGGAAGGCAATCATACTTAATTAAAATTTGGTACTTTTTTTTTTTCAACCAAATCAGTCTGGTTATTTACTTCTCAGGTTTTGTGGCTGACACAAGGGTACAAGACAAGTTAGCTGATACTGAAGTATCTATGAGCTTTTACTGCACATACATTGTTTCATACAAATATCTACAAAAATGCTTCTACCTAGAAAATTCTTGTCATGTAAACTGAAAACATGAAAAAATGTGCAAATACACTGTGCAAAATGGACGGAGCTTGTACACTGAAAGGAAGATAGAATATTTTGGGAAAACATTATCAGCCTGCAGTCTGCAAAATGGGTAGAATCCAGTTGCCAATAAAGGAACAGACTAAAGTTTCTGGTTTTGTGTGAATAAGTAAGGAGATGCCTTGAGAAATTTCGTGGGACTAATGAAGGGCTCAGTAGGTAAAAAGAACAGACAGCAGGATGGACAGGTGTAATGTATAAACAGAAATCTAGAAGTGGAAATATTTGTGAACATTCACAAGGATCACATTCTGACACACTTAGATGTGCGCTTTCTCAGGTATTAAGAATACATAAATATTTGTTTATTATTATTATTATATAACAATAATACTTTTACATTTTATAGGTGGCTGTGAATGATGGACTACCTCAACATGTATGTAGGCCTTGCACAAACAAGCTATATACATGCAATAAGATCAAGGCTGATTTTGTTAAAGCATATAAGAAGCTCCAAGTATGTTCTGGATTTACAAATTCACCAGGAATTCAGTTCTCACATCAGGCAGCTGTTTCTAATTATCAGACCTTTGATGAAGTGACTGAAGAACATCTGGTGTCTGAGGATGAACAGTTAGTGTATGATGTTGAGGAACAGGTAATGTCTAAAGATGAAGACCAGTTAGTGTCGAGGGGTAAAAAACAGTTGGCATGTGGGATTGAAGAACCATTAGTGTATGAGGTTGAGGATCAATTGGTATCTGAGTTTGAGGAAGAGTTAGTGTCTGGGAGTGAAGAGCAGTTGGCATGTGGGGCTGAAGAACCATTAGTATATGAGGTTAAAGAACAATTGGCATCTGAACTGGAGCAAGAGTTAGTGAATGACGATGAACAGTTGATATCTGAGGCTCAACATTTAGGGTGTGTGAATACTTCTGAAGACTCTCTCACAGCTAAATCAAGGTTGCATAAGATGTTAATTGAAGTCAGGAAGGTGGTCTTAAAAAATACAAATTATTTGTCTTTAAATGTTGAAGAATCTGCCATTTCACATGTTGACAGTGTGGCAACCCTCAAAGGAAATTCCCCAAAAGATAAACCAGACCCAGGTACTAACATCTCAGGTGTGAGTGGCATGATGATACAGAAAATAGAAATGAGAAATAAGAAGTACAAATATGTATGTGGCGAGTGTGAGGAAATGTTCACAGAGAAGGGATCTCTAACTGTACATAAACGTACCCATGCGAACAATTTAGAATGTGAATATTGTAAGAAGCAGTTTATGTCTGTAGCTCAGTTCAATGACCACAGACGTATTCACATGAAGGATTTACCTTACATGTGTGAGGTTTGTGGAAAATGTTTCCGAACCATGATGAAATTGAATAGCCATAAATATATTCACGAACCACCCAAATATGTTTGTCAAGTATGTAATAAGAAATTCAGAAGCAAGGTGTACTTAACACAGCATAAGTAGGCGCACTGTAGAGATGCAAAGGTGATATGTGAGGTGTGCGGGAAAATGCTATATACTGCCAGTAGCCTGAAGATTCACTTGCGAATTCATACTGGTGAAAAGCCCTTTCAGTGTGCTGTCTGTGGGAAATGTTTTATTTCAGCTGGAAGATTGAGAAATCATAGGCTTACTCATGCAGATAAAAATTTTCTATGTGATGCTTGTGGTAAAGAATACTATTTCAAGAACTCATTACTCCAACACCAGGAATGCCATAATAAATTGAAGCATTACAGATGTTCAATCTGTTTCACACAATTTGCCAATTCACAAAATATGAAGAGACATCGCAAGGCGCATTGTAAGAAGCCTATTTGTATTGTGTGCAATGACACTTTTTTGAGTGATGAGATGGTACACGAACATCAGATAAAGGATCACACCGATGAAGAGGTGGCAGTAGCAGCAAACTGTTATAGAAGACAGCAACATTTTAAATGTCTGATTTGTTCTCAGTCTGTATATGGTAAACAGTGTCTGTTGAAACACATGAAGTGTCATATAGACTACAGTTATAAACCATTTGCATGTGAACAGTGTCCAAAAACATTTTATTCTATAGGCATTTTGCATGCACATAGGATATGGCACAGTGAACAGCGGTTATTTTGGTGTGCAACTTGCAAGAAGAGTTTAAAACAAAATACACACTCAAGTGGCATGATTTGTCAGTCCACAAAAATGAACATCCTTTCCCTTGTCCTTCCTGTGGCCGACAGTTTAAAAGACTTTCAGACTTGATTGTGCATAAGAGAAAACACACAGGTGAAAGGCCATTTACATGCCCAATCTGTATGCAGAAGTTCTTCACAAAAAGTTACATGTTAAAGCATGCAAAGAAACATTCCCAAAATAGTACAAATGTGGCATGGATGGAAGTGGTTGAGGGAACTATGCCTGTAAATGAAGTTGTTTTTCCTACAAAAGTCATGTCCTGTGATATTGGTGCAACAGAGCAAGTGGTTTGATTATACAAACAGTTCTACTTAAAAGCAGCAGATTTAATCATATGTAATATTGTTTGTGAAATGGATGTAGTAAGGTCTCTTTCAGACGATATTAAAACCAAACAACTTCAATGGTATGGACATGTTCAAAGAATGGAAGAGGGGAGATTGCCAAAAGAAGTTATGGAATGGAGTCCACCAGGAAGAAGAAAATGAGGTAGACCTAAACTTACCTGGGCGGAAGGGATTAGAGGACTGATGGGAGAAAAGGGATTAATGGAAGAAGACTGGAATGACAGAGGCAACTGGAGGAGGAAGATAATATAATTGTCAAATGGGCGCAGGAAGATGTGGAAACATTGCACAACCTGTTAAATAATAATAATAATAATAATAATAATAATAATAATTTATTATTATTAATTATTATTATTATATTACAACAGACGTCTGTTGCTATCTCGTGTCCGTAATAAAAGTATATCAATCCTTCCCTGAGGTGCTGCTACAGTCTTAACTTCATTCAACTTCCACTGAATTCTATCCATTATTTCGGATTATAGATACGGACTTAAAGGGGTCACCGTTTGTGGAACCCTCTGTGTCTCCGCGTCATTTTTTGAACCTTAGGAGTTGCATCAATAGTGGCACAACTGTGCTGCCAACAGAGTGGACAAGTATATGAGACTGAAGAATAAAATCCAACTAGATGCCACTTATTACTTTATTATGCTTATGTTAGGCTCAACATGTTTCGGGCACCATTATGCCCATCACCAGGAGCTCACGACGATAGCGTTGGATGAGTGTCCGGACCGAAGGCTGTTACAGCCTTCGGTCCGGACACTCATCTATCCTGCATGCACTTAACTTCCAACCAGCAGCAATTCGAGAACCAGACACGGCCTATGTGGTAACCAACGCTATCATCGTGAGCTCCTGATGATGGGCATAATGGTGTCTGAAACATGTTGAGCCTAACATAAACATAATAAAGTAATAAGTAGCATATATTTGGATTTTATTCTTCAGTTATCAAGATGATGCACGATCCAATACACATCAAAAGTATATCAGACTTTGCACTTTCCAACCTACTTCCTTTCCAACGAATAAAACAGGTAATACCACCATGTTGCCTATGTGTATTGTGCATGGGTGTGCGTGCGTGCGCGCGCGCGCGCTTCTATCTTTCACCCCTTTTAGCTTTCGAAACACCTAACCGATTTTCATAAAACCTGGTATGCAAATTATGCCA
>Ga0123353_10010391_pt1 | contig 12971 bp, 9 predicted proteins | sample TergutLab28metaG_3_FD_92763 | JGI IMG/M metagenome (GOLD analysis project Ga0123353, IMG submission 92763) | Labiotermes labralis P3 segment gut microbial communities from Petit-Saut dam, French Guiana - Lab288 P3 | ecosystem: Host-associated > Arthropoda: Insects > Digestive system > Gut ...
AATTTCCATGTTACATATGATAAAGGTACATATCGGGGAGAGAAATATGAAACAGTTGGTAGGTAAAAATAAAGACATTGCATTAAATGGTACGAATATGAATATCATAGACTTTTTAGGGGCATTAATGAATTGAAGAATGGTTTAACACCCTTGAACTGACTTAGGAAAAATCAGAAAGAAAATCCGCATGCATGGACCTCAATTTTTTTAAATAGGGGAAGAATCACATTTTTCTACAATGAATGTGTTTTGTGTTAATGATAGCAGCCAGACTGAAATTCACGGAGCTGAGCCACTTGTGTGTTTAGGTTGAGGTGGCTATTGAAAATATGTGATAAGATATGAATGACCAAACATTGAACAAATTGCAGCAGAATTTGGTTCCCCTTAACCTCTATTTTTAACAAATTCCTTTCCTCAGACTGTTCCCTGAAAGACGTACGCTATTATCATATTAACATGTCACATCTTATGAAATTGATAAAATTATAAAATCCCTAATGATTAAAAACTCATCTCGTTATGTAGAAATGTCCATAAAAATCGTAAAACTAAGTGCCAATTTTTTTTTCCCTTAACCTCTGTTTGTAACAAATTACTTTCCTCACTGTGTTCCCTGAAAGAATAAAGTATGCTATTATCAAATTTATCTATACGAAAGGTGGCAAACATATCACCAAAATTTATAGGCCAAAAACTCTTTTAAGGTCCTTTTCTAATGTATTAGAAAAACTAATTATTGAGTATTGTATAAACGTTTTTACTAATAACACACTGCTCAATAAACAATATGGATTTATAATTCAATTTCCACAGATTCTGTTTCTTATATTGTAATTAATGATATATTAAAAGATATAAATAATGCACTTTCAATAGGAGGAATATTGTGTGACTTCGAGAAGGTCTTTGATTTTGTTGACCGTTGAACTGTAGCAGATAAACTGGAGTTTAGTGGAAATAGTGGGAAATTGTTGTGATACATTCGTATCTCACAGGTTGATATCAGAAATTACTCATTGATAAAACTAATGCAGAAAATAATGTTTCTTCTAGATAGAAAAATTTACAAATTGTGATCCTCGGTGTTTGATCTTGGGTTCATTATTTCGTGTTATTTATGTTAATGATATTTACAAAATAACAGTTAATGATGCTAAAATTGTGCTCTTTTCAGATAATACTAGCCTTGTAATAACTGCCTGTAGTGAAGAGGGTGTCCAAACAGTACAACCAGAACACCTTCTGAAAAAATTACTTAAGAACTAATAACTGCATTAACACTGCATTGGATATTAACTGTTGTAATAAAACTATCGCTAATATTTCATATACAAGTTTTCTGTGTTTAGTGACTGATGACCCACTAACTTGGGATAATCATATTGACCAATTCCAAGAATTTAAGGTTCCCAGATTTCTTGACAATGGCACAGGATGGTGGTAGGTTGTCAACCTTAGGCACCGGCCGACTTTATCCCCAAGGAATACTCCTGGTACTCATTTTTGTTAGAGGCTGAGTCGACCCCAGAGCCATAGTGTGATCGGAAGGAATTTATGTCAATGAAAATTCCACTGACTCCAACTGGGATCGAACTAGCGACTTTCCGATTTGCAGCACAGCACACCTTTTGGGGTAAAAACCATAATAATATTAAAATATTTACAGTGCAAAAATATGTATATGAAGAATTATGTTTAATTCGAAGAAAGTGTCTTCATGTAGAGATTTTTTTTAAAAATGGAAATTTTTCTTTCCATTCTGAGATTACTTTTTCTCAATTATTGTATGTGGTGAACAAGAAGCATTTATTTACAAAGAACTTAGAAATCCATAACAACGACGTTAGATCTGCTAATAATTTCCATCGACCCTTTACTAATTTAACCAAATACCAAACAGCAGCTCGTTATAAAGGATTTAAAATGTTTAAACATCTCCCTACACGATAAATTGTGTAGCGAATTAAATAAAAATTCTTCAGTTGACCTTAAAGAGGTTCCTTATTTCAAATACATTTTGTTCTTTTGAGATATTTTTAATTCTAATAATAGTATATTTAGCAGATTTTAATGACTGAATGTTATAATTAATATTTTTATATAATTGTTTTTTTCTAATTCATTTCTGCAATTTGACAGCTGCAATTCAACAGATGCATTTTGTCATTGCATTATGACTGTTTGCACGTTCTGAGGTTGTACCTCGAAATTTATGAATGGAAATTCAATGAATGGAAATGGGAAAATTGAAGAAATTCATCTAAGGTTATTCAAAATAGGATACTGAGTAATATATTTGGATCAAGAAGGGATGAAGTTAGAGGGGACTGGAGTAGATAGCACACTGAGGATATTCGTGATCCTTACCGCTTGCCAAATGTTTTTGTGCCCATCATATCAAGAAGAACGAAGTATGTGGCGAGTATTAGGTTAGGGGCATATTCTGGTTTCTGGTGGGCAAACGTGAGGGAACGAACCACTTCGAAGTCCTAATATTGATGGGAGAATAATATTAAGTGCATCTGCAAGAAATGAGCTTGAGTTTGGACTGGGATAATCTTCTTTTGGATTCAGACTTGTGTTGTAAAAAAATAGTTTATTATTCAGTAGCATTTAATGAGTGGATTTGCTTGACTAACTGAGGTTCTGTTCGACTGATTATCAGTTGGTTTGTTTTTTTATATGTATAAAGACAACAGAATGAATCAACCTAGGATAAAAGTTTGATTGTCACTGATTCGGTTTTCACAAACCAGAATCTTGGTGGATAGCTTTTCGTAAAACTGCCTTAGCTAACTCCATGAAAATCCAAAAGTCGGCTTATTTGACTATGTTTTGTGACAGACAACTTACGGATGGATATTATTTTCACGTAACACTTTTGCTATGTCGATAAAAATTTAACACACATCCAGCTACGTGACTGGGAGCACCGAGTGTTGGAGGATTAACTTGCAGTTTATCTTATCTGATAATATTGAAACGTGCTGACAGATATTAAAGACAATGAGGTGTGCTGAATCCACTTTATCTGTCGTTATCATACTCATAGAAACGCAACTGTGAAAATCCCATTCGGCTACAAGAAATCCAGTTTATGTTTGCAGGATGAGAAATAGACGACCGTCACAAGGCAGGAGATAGTTCTGACACATTACATACAAATGTAAAAAAGAGAGCATTTTTGGACAAAACTCCAATATTGAGATATTGTAATTACAGAAAGCAATAGGGCACAGAGAGCGCTCTGAAATGTATACGGAAGCTTTCAGTTTGGGGGTCGGCCGGCCCCCCCCCCCCCCTTCCAAACGCTGTAACAGTACCTGGACTGACCACAACTTAAGATCCTTTCCGTGATGTACTGGTAAGCGCACTCAGTAAACTACGCGATACAAAGAAACTTAACTACAGCATACAACATTAGTGTACTGCAGTAGCTGACAGATAGTACATTATTGATAAAATTGACGCCGTTATATTTCGTCTAGTTTAGAGAGACTCTAGAAGTTTTAGTTGGGGCCGACAACTGTGGAAGTTATTAACAGGACGTACGGAAAATTTGCAGTGTGTATTAGTGGCCACCGAAACCTACGTTGGATGGATTGTGACCGGGAAGATGCAGAGTTGTAGCAAGGTTATTTTCATAACGGCGTTCGCCATGTTTGCTCAGACTGAAGATGTGAGCAAACTACGGGAAATGGAAGTTCTTGGGATTCAAGATCCTCATTTAAAAAAAAAATTAAGAGTTGGAGATGGCGGTTCAGGAATATTTTCTCAGCACTGTACATGTGAACAGTGTGGGTCGGTATGAGGTGAGACTTCCATGGAGAGAAGGGCATCCTACAGTACAAAGGAATTTCAACCCAACAAAGTAAGTTTAGAAAACAACCTCCTGAAGCTAGTAGGAAGCAAGTTGAAAACTATGATGAAGTTTTGAAGGAATATTTGCGAACTGACATCATTGTGGAAGTACCGATGTCACAGTGGGATGAAGGACATTACTGACTTCATAGAACCAATGTAAATAGAGTGGCACTACCAACTTAAGATGCGTCTTCGATGTATCTGCTAGAGAACGAGGTCATCCGTCTCTGAACCAATGTTTAGAGGAATGCACGAATTTGGTAGTGGTCATCCCAGCACTACTTTCGTGTTTCCGGTTCCGCTAAACTGGAGTTGTAGCGGATATTAGGAAAGGAATTTCACAAATTAGTCTGGACAAAAATACAAATTCTTTAGATTTTTATTTGTCGATGAACAGAAAGTTCTGAAGATCTTTCGACAGACACGTGAGGCCATTTGGACTGACTAGTAATCCTTTCCTGTTGTGTGCTGTGATTGATTTTCATTTGTTGAGGTACAGTGAAGGGTCAGAACAGACCGCACAGTGTGATAGAAGGAAGATTGAGAAGCTGAGGAAGGGCTTTTATGTCGACAGTTGTGTCACTAGCCTACTGAACGCACGGAGTTTTGTTCGTTTGTGGAGAATGCTACTGAGGTGGTTGCAGATGTTTAGCTCAATTTAAGAGGTTCGGATTATTAAAAACCAATTTGGAAAGTCATACCACCACTGCAGTGTTGGGCGTCACGTAGGATAAGGCAGACAATTTGGCCGTGGGTAATTTGAGGATGGTGAAGGCTGAGGTTATTACGCGCAGAACCATGTTGTCTCTGACACAATGGGTGTTTGACCTTATTGGTTTTACTTGTCCCATTTCACGAGGTTCTAAGCTTTTGTTGCAAAACTGTTGGACCACGAAGGGTAAGTGGGATCAGGAGTTTACTGAAGATGTGAGGACAAGCTTTTTACTCTGGTTACAAGACTTCCCCCTTCTCGAGGAAGTCAAAATTCCTCGATGGCTGATGGGTATAGCGAACCGTGTACTAAACTGCTCATTGCATACATTTTGTGAAGCCAGTAAGTCAGCATATTTTGCAACAGATTTCATCCGCCTGGAGTACAACTGCTGCGTACAATTGTAAATAAATTTAAGCCGAATGTTAAGTGGCTCAGATGAAGGGGGTTAATATTCCAAGGGAGCCAGGTTAGCAGTTTCTATAAAGAAAGAGTTTGAACAAGAAGATATCACGCTGTCCTTCTGCAGATACTCTTCAGCTGTTATCACATGGATCAAGAGAGAAGCCAATGGGCCATCTATGTCTAGAACAGGGTGCAGGATATAAGAAGTATAGCATCGAAAGGCTCTTGGCGACATGCACCGGGTGCTATGAACCCTGCGGTTGTTCCCAGCAGGGGGTGTACATTTCGACAACTGCTAAAGTCCAGATTTGGGAGGGGCACCTTTGGCTGAGGTTACCATCAGAAGACTAGCCTTCTGGAGAACCACAACCAGATGAGGAATTGATGATGCAGGAAAGTAGAAAGGGCATTCTTTCTTCATTTCTATGTAAATGAGATTGGGCTCACCGGTATTATACCTTTTCAAACAATTATGACAATTTTGATGTCCTTGTGACGGTGCATCCTGGATATGAACTGACGCGTGAGACCAATTAGATGCAACAATTATGATTTATTTAAAAATCCATTAACTCAACATGTTTCGGGCATCATTATGACCATCTTCAGGATCGTTAGACTGTATAGTACTGCATATGGTTCCCAACATTTGATGTGCTGGCTAGTGTCTTGGCAAGCCGTGAAACAGGCCGTGTGCACTGTGTAGAATAACATCCTGTACACAGCGCTCACGGCCTGTTCGTGTTCTTGCTTGTGTTCTACGATTTTTTAGTGTCTGTCGCAAGAGTAGGCCTGAACATTTTATGCACTAGATACTTCAGTGCGAGGAGAATGTACTCGCTGAGAATTGCAAACTAAAGTGTGTGCAAAAGAAACCTTTTCCCGGACCACAAGATGAGAGGATTGCTAGCTTATTATCTTTTTGAAATCTGCAGGCACAGATTACTACTTATGCAGATTGGCAACTCGCAACTATATGGAAACTAAAAATTACAGCGCTCCAAGCGGCCACGACGGCGTTACTTGTAGCCGGCGTGGCTCTGTGGCATGCTCCTGGTGGTAGATTTTGGAACAATGTACTTTGACATCGGTAAAGCAGCCATCTGCTATACCATAACCCCACCCCCGTCTCTATTCATAGCGGTATTAAAAAATATAAGCCTTCAAAATTATTACAAAACAAGTACATTCATTCATTAGGCAATATACCGCACCATTTTTCATTATATTTCCTGCGACACATTTCTGCTCATACCAAAGTATAATGTAAAATAGCTGGGCTATGTATTGCCTGACATGTGTACAGAGGTTTTATGTAACAAAGTGACAATGCATGAAAAATGTATAGTATGAAGATCCGAAACTGCGGTCTTCTCAGTTATGGGACCGTGTAATCCAAATGGTTAGCACAGACGATTTGGCCTGGAACTGCTGCTGCAATCATCTGATGGCCTGTGTAGACAGACCCAAAATGCTCCTCCAAAACATTCATTACCATGTATGTACCAGACTATACGGTGTCCTAATTCAAACCACATTATGAATCCTCACCACTGTGAGCACCTCAAATCCTGTACCAAAAATTATTAAGAATTGAAACATTGATGGAAATATCGCAATGGTAAAACTGAATTGTACAAGAGCTGTATATATTATTACACAGTATCTAATATCACATACATTTCCCACCAGCTGTAAACACTGTCATATATTGCATCTCAAAATAACGGAGGAAACAAACCATTTTCAATATAAATACATACTTTATGATCAGGACCACATATGTTGAATTTCAAACTTCTACCACAAAGAAACATAACTTCTGATTGTGAAATAAAACAGCATATATGAGAATCAAAAGATAAATACTTTTGAAGAAGTGTGATTCCCTATGTCTACTGATAATCTGACTGACAGTCACAGCAACATAAAATGAAGCACAATCATTTCACATGTCACTATTTTTTGACACAATCCCACTGCACTCTGATGTGCTTGTCTCATATTGGCAAGGTTTTTACAATTGTCATGGCAGAAATTGGCTCCTGAATTATTCTTGTTGTAGATTTGGTGACCTTGCAAGTGTTGTGTCAATGGTCCAAAAATGTTAGTCCAATAGGCAAGGTCAGCACCAAATATTGGATTTTCCTTGAGTTTCCAGACTGCATCAAATCCTTGTGTTTGTTGTACACTGTATGGGGATTACTGTGCTCAAGGATCATACTTTATGACAGATGTTCATGATTCTACCTGCTAATAGCCTAATGCAGTCAGCATGGCATGTCACAGCATATGTTCATATGATGACTCCTACAGCACAGATTACAGACGACACGGCCTTCAAGCATACTGGCACACTTCACATGTTGTGGCTCTAAATGAAAATGGATGTTTCCACTGCATTAAATCTCATTTCAAGTAATAGGTCAAAACCATGTCTCACAGAATCGCCATGGATTCATGGAACCCATTTGCTCCTCCTTTAAATGATTGAAGAAGAGACGGAGAACCTAAAAACATCAATTTTCGTGAACTTCCATCATGTATCTTGGTACCCACCATGCACACACATTGCTGTATCCTAGTTTTACATGGACAATATTCGGTACAGTTTTCACAGATCACTCCAGTGCAATGAACAAACCATGAATTGTATCTTGATGTTTTTCCAAAACCGGTTCCACCACTCACATTGTGTTCACATGATCTTGATCTGCCAGGCTGAAAGGTGCCATCTTCATGACGAATGCCAACTCACTCTTGAACTGACACGTCAGGGGAAATAAATGAATGTAAGGAGGTGTCTGAGTGGTTATGGATGCTATCTTCGGTCACTGAGGTTTTGGATTTCTTGGAATACGTTTTTGTAGGTACCAGGACACAAAGGTATTGTTCAAAGGAATTCGAGGAGGGTCCTCCATGATGTTGGGCTGAATTGGAGTGTGAGGCCACTGTAAAAGGATTTGGAACTGCCGATCTCTCCAGCCTTGTTTTATCACCCACTGTGAAAGCAATCTCAGAGAAATGCAGGCTGCAGTCTTACTGTCTTGACAGTGATCCAGCATGCTTTTCATCGTAGGGCATGCCAAGTTGCTCCTCCCACAGCTGATCCCTGTGTAAAAATGGAAACAGAAAATATAAAAATGAAACTGTTGTTCCTATGATTAGTGTTTCATGTTACATTTTAACTTCCAGCTGAACTCCATATGTCACACAAAGTGTTCAATGTGTGCTGTGTTTGTTCCAAAACATTGTTCAAATACTGATTTATTCTGATTCAAACATTAGACATTTGTTTTTAAAACACTGGATATGAACAAATTCGTCCCCAAGTTAAGATGTATCCTACAAATACACAATGTGCATATTACTGTATAATGTGCACAACATACACTGTTCATATAAGATACTTAGTGATATATATTCAGCTCACAAGATAGTGGTTTATGAAGAGTGAAATAAAATTAATATATATAATACAATAAATATCAATAATTACCACATTATATTTACCGTTGAGAATAAATCAGAAAACTGAAGAATTTCAAGTCACAATTTGTGCTGCAGTTGTTCACCCTGTCACATATCACACCCACCGCATTCTAATGGCAATGTAATGAAACAAAATTGTAATCATGCACTTGGTCAATGGAATAATTCAAAAAAACTTACAACAGTTATGACTGTGTTATTTTCACACACATCCTATGCCATACACAAAAATCATTATCACACTAATGAACAACCAAACCAACACTATTCAATACAACTTTCACACTCTTTCAATAAAGATAACATCCCCTTACCTTGTACTAAAACTCTAATGAAGACTTCTTATACAAAATTTCCTCTGTTCTGCTTACACCACAAATATACAGATCTACGCTCCTATTTCAACCCCACTCATAATGCGCAGCACTCAATTCTCACGTGACTCGTAACGGTTTCACCTTGCACACTGAAGAGGCTTTTCCTGCCATCTATTTCATACAAAACGCACCCATTGAGCCAAGCCGTGGCCGCTTGGGGTGCCACTGTTCTTGTTTCCAAGCGTCCATTTAAGTTCCACCGGGGTTTTTGCAGGCATTATTCGCCTGAAGGTCGAGGTCATAGAAAGAGTAGAATTGGGAGATTTTTGGATAAAACTAACCTGCAGACATCCTTTTGTGGAGATGGTCGTGTTGAGGGCACATAAGAAAGCAGACCATGTAATGGTGCTTAGGTCGCTTGTGAGTGAGGTTTGGGATCCTCAAATGCAGGAAGAGCATTCGAAACATTCTCTCAAAATGTTTTGTGTTCAGACGATATGGAGCAAAACATATCACAAGAAGCCCACCGGCCATCCATGAGCCACGTGACAGGGATGCCGTTGTGTTGGAACAACGGGCGTTGATGTGGCAGGCCCACTCTTCGTGACAGAAAGTCACCAGTTGTGGGTATGTTTTTGCACCTGCACGCTATATCGTGCTATGCATCTGGCACTGGCCTCGTCATTGGCCACAAATTCTTTTCTTCAAACATTTAGAAGATTTTTTACAGGAGGGGGGCGGCCGGCTTTTGTCTACAGGGACAATGGAATCAATTTTGTTGGTGCAGACCATGCATTCCGCCATTTGCAGTAGGAATAATTCTCCAAACACAGTATCATTGAAACAGCCGATTGCAGGTTTAACCCACCGACTGCTGCTTAGTGGAGAGTTTGGCAGGAGCGTTCAATGAGGCTCCTCAAACTGTTGCTAAAGAAAACCCTCGGAAAAACTTCGCTGACATATGAAGAATTAGAAACACTTTTGTGTGATCATGAATTTGTAATTAAATCTAGACCGCTGACATTTGTGTCGGAAGATGTCGCAGACCTAGCACCCTTTACGCTCAACATGTTTCTGATGTCCTAACTGCGATGCAGTCGACACGGACACACTCAACGGTTGAGACCAGTATCGCCAGTCAGTGCTGTAATGTACAGCAAATAAATTGTTTGATTTTACTGGTGTCTGCATATGGTGTACTGTTCTGCATCGGCATGGAGGGACTGAGGCAAGACTCCACAGTTCCCATGTGCCTAGGTGCCATTGTACATAGCATTTTGGTAGTGTGTATTGTCAATTAACACCATTTTCTTTCATTTTTTTAACCCCAGTTCAACAAACACTGTTGCTAGACAGGTCATTCACTGCCACCAACACACATGCAGTTAGCAGAACCAGTGTATCATAATATTAGCATGTGGCAGGAACTGTTAATTGTCTTTGTTCTGATTGGTGTGGAACAGAGAGCAAAAGGTAGAGGGAGCAAGACATGAGGGGGAAGGTGGCCTGTGGTACTTTGTGGGTTAATTGTGTTTGTGTTTTGTGTTGAATAAGAAGTTTCAGTATGAGGCTTTGTGTTTGTAAGGACTGTCAGTGTGCTTCATTTTTATTTTATGTGCCTTTCACGATATTTGTGTGTGTGTGTGTGTGTGTGTAATAAATAAATCATACGTGTTTTCAGTGTGTGGGAATATGTTGTGATTTATTACACACACATAGTGGTAAGAAGAACTGTATTGGAACCTTTAAGTTTGTTATTCGATACAGTGTAAATCCACAGCAAAAAATTCTGGTCCTAAAATTTTAGCTGACGTGTAAATTGAAAGAGATTGTTTGTGACCTGGAGTGAAGAACTGCATAAAAACTTGCAGTCAGGTTAGCTGGTTTCTGGACATGATATTTTGACCATGGGTCTCGAGTACAGGAGGGGGAGAAATTCTAGATGCTTTTGCAAATGAAATAGCTATTGCAAGGAAAGCTGCTGTTTGTTAATAACTGATGCAGATACACATTCTTACCTGAATGTTAAATTAACTGTAATCATCATCATCAATTGAAAATGTTTTCAGCTGAAATCCATTCCTTTTCTCATTGTGTATGAGTTCTTTTCATTCCAGAAAGTTTGCAGTGTTTGAAAATGCTGTGTTTGTGGTCTGACAGTAACTGGGATTTGAATTGTTAACAGCATCAGAGGTTGAAACAGGCATCTTGTGTCTGTGTAGTTCAGTGCTGGAGATGGTTTGCATGGCCAAGTGTGTTGTCATGTGCTAAACTGATCAGTACTGGTTACACCTTTAAACTGCATGTGGAGAAGACAGATATGTTATTAAAGCATTAGTTTAGCAGTCATTCTGAAGAGGATGGATGTATAGAGTGTCAGGAGTCTGGGGAAAAATGCATAATGAGCAGCTTCATGATTTGTACCGATCATCAAATACTATTGGGGTCTTCAGATTAAGAGAAAAAATGAAAGGCTGTGGCATGTGGCTTGTGTTGGGGAGGGCAGACTTGTGTAATGAATTTTAAATTTACGTACTGGTGTAATTAGATAGAAATTTAAAATTTTTATTATTTCCATATACAGTAAAAGATCAGTCACTTACGTCAGCAAAATCAGCAATACTTGTCAGTTTATTACTCTTTAAGTACGTTTGAACCCAGCAGTGGCCAGATCAGTTCACTTTACTTTTACGAATGCCTCACTTGTCACTTCCTCTCTATAAACCCTGGCGCTACTTGGGAAACGACCTCACTTGTTAATTATTTGATTACCGGCTGTTGCATAACTGTGAATGAAGAAATATTGTGAAACACTACAGTTTGTTGTTGATACTTTGGTTACAATACTACACTGCTCTACTGTCTTCTGTTTGTGCAAGTTATGACACATTGACTGTATTAGAAAATCAATTCATACCAATATGAGCAGTTTGGTAATTACGCTTTGTAGTTCATTCCAAATTAATGCGTTTCTTTTTATAGGGAGGGAAACAAGATAATCATCTGAATTACTTTTATGAAGCTCTAAACAGAATTTGACTTCCAACTGTACAGCAATTGATTTATTATTCTATGGTGATACATTATTTAGTTTAGTAGAATAGAATATTCACTTTCTCTTAGTTTAAATCTAAATTGGAATAAGTCAAAAGATTGTTCTACAATTCCCTCAGTCCCCACCATAACGATAGTCAAACTATTGGCTGGTGCCGCCATTAATTACTACCACACAATTTAGTGTCCTTTCCATTGAAAACTTGATGCAAGTCAAGCCATCATACAGTAGGAAAGCACTACACTTGCATGCAGGGTTCTGGTGGAGAAAGGAACCACATTCAAGGTGGGAGGATAATATTGAAATGGAGTTTATAGGACAAGGAGGAGATGGTGTGGACTGGATTAATATGTCTGGTGACAGACAAGTGGCATACTGTTTTGAACACTGTAATGAAACTTGTGTTCCATACAAGGCAGGGTAATTTTGACTGGTTGAGGAAGTAATAGTTTATCAGAGATAACTGCTTCTTGGATTTAGTTGGTTAGTTTATTGTTTAGTTCTTTTTCTGTTAGTTATTTACCCAGCATCCCTAATGGAAACTTTATAGATTGAGGGCAGTTACGAAGGTTTTGAGGAGTTTATGTGGGTGTAAGTGAAAGGAATTGATAGCAGGGTTGAGAAAATAACATAATGTGGAGATAAATATTTGTTCTTTAGCACCAAGCATTATTGCGAAGAGGTAGTGAATGAGACTGATGTGGACAGGCCTGTAGAATGAATTGCAGAAATGAAGACTGCTTACAAATCTTTTATCAGGAAGTGTGTTTGGAAGAGAGCATTTTGAAGGGTAAGCACAGATGAGAATGTAGAATTGTAGTGATTGCCCAACAAAAATGGCACATGTGCCATTTGTTGTTCTGAAATTGCTCTCCTCTGTGTAGTTTGTTGGACAGGTATCATGATAGAAAATTTGTGTATATGTGTGTGTGTATGTGTGTGCTTGCATGTGTGTGTGTGTGTGTGTGTGTGTGCTTGCGTGCATGTGTGTGTATGTGTGTGTGTGTGTGTGTGTGTGTGTGTGTGTGTGTGTGTGTGTGTGTGTGTGTGTATATATCTGTGTGTGTCTGTGTGGTTTTTAATATGTGTTTTTGAATGTTAAAAAAATTATGCTGTCACT
>Ga0123353_10010392_pt1 | contig 12971 bp, 8 predicted proteins | sample TergutLab28metaG_3_FD_92763 | JGI IMG/M metagenome (GOLD analysis project Ga0123353, IMG submission 92763) | Labiotermes labralis P3 segment gut microbial communities from Petit-Saut dam, French Guiana - Lab288 P3 | ecosystem: Host-associated > Arthropoda: Insects > Digestive system > Gut ...
GAGCAAGCGAATAAATACGCAAACATATTGCCGCCGATAATCATGAACATCGGTAACCTTATCTATGTTATGGTCGGCATGGCCGGAGGGATATTCCTGCTCACGCACGCAAATAACCTGAGCATTTCCGGGATGGCTTTCAGTATCAGCGTCGTGGTGCCGTTTTTGAATATCACGCGCCAGTTTTGCGGGAATATCAACCAGGTGTCGCAACAGATCAACTCGGTGATAATGGGGCTTGCGGGCGCGGACCGTATTTTCACGATGCTGGACGAGGCGTCGGAAGAGGACGCCGGTTTTATCACGCTGGTCAATGTCAAGGAGGAAAACGGGGAACTCTTGGAATGCGAGGAACGGACGGAACTATGGGCATGGAAGCAACCGCTGCGGGAAGGCGGGACGCTCTATACGAGGCTGGCGGGCGACATACGCTTGCGCGAGGTGGACTTCGCCTACGAAAAAGACAAGCCTGTGCTCCGCAGTATAACGCTGTTTGCCGAGCCTGGACAGAAGGTCGCGTTCGTAGGCGCGACGGGCGCCGGGAAAACCACGATCACGAACCTGCTAAACCGCTTTTACGATATAGCCGACGGAAAGATACGTTACGACGGAATCAATATCAACAAAATAAAAAAGCCCGACCTTCGCCGCGCTATTGGCCTGGTTTTGCAGGATACTAATCTTTTTACCGGTACTGTGATGGATAATATCCGTTATGGCCGACTGGATGCAACCGACGATGAATGCATAGCGGCGGCGGAGCTCGCGGGCGCGCATGACTTTATCACGCGATTGCCGGAAGGCTATCAGACCAAACTTAAAAATAACGGGAGCAACCTTTCGCAGGGGCAGCGCCAGTTGCTCGCCATCGCGCGCGCCGCCGTCGCCGATCCGCCGGTAATGATCCTTGACGAGGCGACGTCCTCGATCGACACACGCACCGAAGCCATCGTACAACGCGGTATGGACGCGCTGATGAAGGGTCGGACAGTGTTCGTTATAGCTCACCGCCTGTCCACCGTGCAGAATTCCGATGTGATAATGGTGCTCGACCACGGCGAGATCATAGAGCGCGGCAGCCACGAGCAACTGATCGAGGAAAGAGGCCGCTACCATAAACTCTACACAGGCGTGTTCGAGCTGGAATGATTGGGCAGGCGAGCTCGAGCGAGAACAATCGGGCAGGCGAGCTTGAGCGAGAATAATAGAGCAGGCGAGTTCGAGCTGGAATGATCATACAAACAGGCTTCTGTCACGGCAGCGACTCGCGATAAAGATCGATCCAGGGTGCGTCGACGGGCATCGTGGAAAATTCGTTGCGCGTGTAGACCTCCTCCGGTTTGTCGCTGCGTATCCGTATCAGTTTATCGGCAAGAGACAAGCTGTCCGCGAGATTGACCGTAAGTATAACAAGCGCCATACCCTTGTCAAGCAACACCTGCATAAGCTCCATGATATGCATGCGCAGCGCGATATCCGCTTGCCTGAACGGCTGCACGCAAAACACGACTTTTGGGTTTTGCGTGAGTATGCGCGCGTAAACAAGATGGTATTTCTGAGCCTCGCTGAGCATATCCACCCGCATATCAAAAACTTCGCTGCCGAGCGTTTGCGCATATTCCCGCCTGATCCCCTCGCGGGCACGGCTGGCGCGCCAAATCTCCGGCATGCGCCGGTCCAGCAAAAAACAAAGATTATCAAAGTAACTGAGTTCGTTAAACAGCATCGTCTTAGTCGGCAGTTCCTGAATAACGGCAATACTTCCGCTCTTGGCAAAGTCGATCTGTTTATTGTCGAGCAGTATCTCGCCGTTTTCCGCAGGCGCGTCGCTGCTGAGGATGGACAAAAACTCGCTGAAAACTTCGACGTCCACATTTTGGAGCACAACGCACTCGCCCGGCGCAACGGTGAAGCTCAGCCCGTCGAGCATCCCGCCCGATGTGTTTCTCACCTGGAAGTGATAAGGATCCCTGCTTACCCCAGCCTCGGAGCGGTGGATCTGCTGCCTGATCTTCCCGGTATACGTCCCCGTGTAAGCATAGAGCGACTCCGGAGCCAGCGATTCGCCCTGAAGTGTTTTAACGACCCTGCCGTTTGACATGAGCGCGACCTTGTCGCAGGAGCGCTGGAGCTCCTCGAAATGGTAATCGATGTAAAGAAAGGATATCCCCTCCGAGGTGTAATGCCGCAGCAACAGGCGGATTTTCTCAAGTTCCGCCTCACAGATATTCGCGCTTATATCACGCAGCACGATAAGCTTGCACCCCGCCACCACCGACTTCAAAACATCCACCACGACCCTCTCGAAATCGGTCAGTTCCTCGATAAAAGCGTCGGCGGATACCGAAATACCGATCCCTTCCAAAAACGGGGCGAGCTGCTCCCTGAAGACCCGGGGGCGCAGCAGCCACGTTTTAAAACCGGACCGCAAGACAAAGATATTGTCTGCAACCGTAAGGCCTTCGACAAGGCAGCTTTCGCTCTGGATGAAACCGATGCGGTTGTTGCGCCTCTTGATATCGCGCCATGTGTTGATCTGCTGTTCCCTGTAATAGACATAACCGTATTGCAGGGGGGTATTGCGCTGCAAAAGCTGCAGCAGCGACTTCAGGCCGTGGTTGTTGACAGGTAAAAGCCCGACGATCTCCCCGGCCATAATGCTCAGGTTAAAATCTTCGAGCTGAACGACCCCCCGTTCGCGACAGCAAACGCGTTCCATTCGCAGCACTTCTTGCTTCACTGTAGTATCTCCCTGTTTTCTATTTCCCTGTCGCTGCTTATCATCGGAAGCGATATCTCCACATCGGTCCCGACGCCGGGTATGGAAAACACATGGAGCCCATACTCATCTCCGAACAGCAGCCTGATGCGGTTGTTCACATTGACAAGCGCGAACCCGCCTTTGGCCTCCTGTTCGGAACTGGCAATATTGAGGCTGCTCTTGCCAAGCTTTTCATTTATACTGATGAGCCTCCCCTCGTCCATCCCGAGCCCGTCGTCGGAAATGCGGATAAGAAGGCGCCTTCCCGGCCTTTCCAGACGGATCGTCAGATGACCGGTACCCACCTTCAGTTCCGTGCCGTGAATGATGCTGTTTTCCAAGATAGGCTGCATCGTCAGCTTTGGAATACGGCATCGGTAAATCTCGTCCCTATCCTCGGGCGCGCACTCGATAGTAAGCTGCAAACGGTTCCCAAAACGGTACTGCTGGATACTGAAATATGTTTCGCAGTTCTGCAGCTCTTCCTCCACTGAAACAAGATTCTCCACTTTTGTGATCGTGTAACGGAAAAACGTCGCCAACGCCTCAGTCATGTTCGCAACGCCGTCAAGACCTGCAAGCATTGCTTCGCTGCGTATGCTTTCAAGCGTGTTGTACAGAAAATGCGGATTGATCTGGTTCTGGAGAGCCAAATACTGCGCCTGGCGTTTGTTCATATCAAACAATTGAGAAGGGCTTAAAACTTCTCTGAACTGCTCGAACAAACGCTTCGCGGCAGGGGAAAGGAATACGGTTTCCGCCGCCTCGCCCGGGGAAAGCGAATAGCCCTCAATGAATAACCCAAGGATCCTCTCAGTCCTGATATATGGCTTGACGATCCAAAACCACCCGACGATCAAAGCCAGCGCGATCACAAAATAAGGCACAGGCCACGGCAAAAGACCGGCGATCCCCATTGCAATAATGAGCGACGCCGCGCGATAGGAAAGGTACGAAAAATTCTTCCTTTTTTTCACCTGGGCCTCCAGAGCACTACCCGTACAGCTTCCTGTACTGTCCCGGGTTCAGGCTTGTGATTTTCTTAAATGTGCCCGAAAAGTGTTTTATATCGCCATAACCCACCATTTCACACACCTTAGTTATCGGCAGATTTGTATCCCTGAGCAATTCCTTTGCCTTATCGATCCTCACGCGCATAAGGTACCTGGAGAATCCTTCTCCCGTTTCCTTCTTAAACAGTTTACTGAAATAACTGACGCTGAAACCCGCGGCGGCGCATATGTCGTCTAAAGTGATCGGCTCGCTGAAATGACGCATGATGTAGTTTTTGGCAATGCGTATCGGGCGGATTGCCTCGTTTTCCGATTTGTCCCTTGCAACTTTGATTTGTTCCTTCATGAAAACCCGCAAACAATCGAGGAGCCTCCCGACAGACCCGCAAAGCGCGCACCGCGCTTCAAACTCACGCAGGAAAATCGCGTCGCTGTCCATACTCAGCCGCAATGCAAACATCTTACCCACAGTCAATATCAAATCAAGCGTAACATACCCCTTAAGTTTCGCATTTTGAAGCTCGTCGGACAACTCGTCGATCACACCGTCCGCTTCTTCTTCGCTCAGCATATCCGCGGCCCGTTCCGCCGCCCTTGCGTACTTCTCGACAAGTTTTCTCGAACTTGGCTGAGAATGCTCAAAACCGGTTTCGAGCAAACGCCCAGTCCCTTCCACGAGACGTTCCGCGATCGCCATTTGCGCGTCATACATGGACGTCGGAAGCATCTCGGTATTTTCGACCGCTTTTCCTATCGCCAATGAAAACTCAACTCCTCCGAACTGGTGCGCCTCCAGTTGATTAAGATACTCCCGCAGCGCCCGTCGTATTTTTGCTTGCAGTTCCGTATTATAATTAAGTATTCCGTATCCGGCGCAATGGATCAGTTGGAATACATAGGTATCGCATAATGGGGCCACTGCCGACCCGAAGATCTCCTCGATCTTTTTTTGTATTATAACCATCGACGGGTCGCGAATCAACCCCGGCGAACAGTCCATTTTGACTATAAACACTTGTAAAAGCCCGTCAGCGGCGGAAAATCCGTATTTGCTGTCAAGCAAATCGCGGGTAGGCTCGAAGATACGCTTTGACAACAAATCTTCCAACAAGCGGTTGCGCAGGAGTTCGCTGCTCTTATGGCTGTTCGATATGAGCCGCTCGGACGCCGATTCAATGTCGGCCCGCTCACGACATGCGTTGCCGAGCTTTTCGAGAGTGGCGGTTATTATTTCTTTTTTGATAGGCTTTAGTATGTAGCCGCCAACGTCGTAGTTTATCGCCGTTTGAGCATATTCGAACTGTGCGTAACCGCTAATCAGGGCGATTTGAAGAGAAGGCGAAATGGCCTTGGCTTTTTCAATAAGCTCAAGGCCGTCGCAGCCGGGCATGCGGATGTCGGTGATAAGGATATCCGGTTTGAGGCTTTCCACAAGCTCCAGAGCTTCCAGCCCGTTGACGGCCGTTCCGCTCACTTCCATACCGAGGGCTTCCCAATCAACGATCATCCGCACCAGTCTGCAGACACGTTCTTCATCGTCCGCAATAATGACTTTCAGCATCGCCCGCTATCACACCTCCAACAATTGTCGGTGTCTCCTGTTTTTTATCTATTATCTATCATCCAATGACTATTGTCTACACCTAATCGCTAATTCGTGAGGACCTTCCTCGCCAAAGTCTCGCTAATTCGTGAGGATCGAAACTCCGGTATCGACTACCACGCCGCCGGGCGACGAGCCTGAAATCGCTGCAACGGCTGCATTTACGCCCGCGTAACCCATCTTGTCAGGGTTTTGGGCCATCGTGCACAAGATCCAGCCGTCTTTTAGCAGATTCGTGATCGCGTCGGATTTGTCAAAACCTACGCCGATGATCGCTTTGTCGCCGTTGGCTTTTATCGCGTTACCGGCGCCGACCGTGGAGCCTTCGTTTGCGCCGAAGATGCCTACGACGCCCTGGGTGATATAGTCTTCGGCTATTGTCTGGGCCTTTGCGGCGTCGCCTTCGCAGTACTGTGTCGGCAGAATGGTGAAGCCGGAGCCCGCGAACGCATCACGGAAGCCTGCCTCGCGCTTTACCACCGAATCAGTCGCGGCGTTTACGTTGACGATGCCGATTTTTCCGGAAGCGATCCCTGCGCCTTCAAGGGCGGAACGCATTTGCTCGCCCGCTGTTTTGCCCGCCGCCTGGTTATCGGTGGAGAAAGTCGCTTCGGCGGGAACGTTTGCCGGAGAGTCGACATAGATGATCTTAATGCCTGCGTCAGCCGCTTCTTTGAGAGCGCCGGAAATGGCGTTAGGTCCGTTAGCGGCTACCAGGATAGCCGAAACTTTATCTGCGATCGCATTATTGACCATCTCGATCTGCTGCGCGTCATCCTTTGCCAGAGGCGCCATGAACTTTAGGGTGACGCCCAGCTCGGCCGCCGCCTGCTCGGCGCCTTCCTTCAAGGTTATCCAATGCTGGTCTATCGAGTCCATCGTAATGAGAGCGATCGTGATCGGCTCCAGCGGTACAAATCCACTGTTACCATTGCTGGCGCCTCCGCCGCCTCCGCTGCCTTTGAGTACCTGAACGCCTGTGTCTACTACCTTTCCGCCAAGGGATGCCCCGTTGACTGCTTCAACGGCGGCTTTTACGCCTTCATAGCCCATTTTATACGGATCCTGAGCCATTGTGCACAGGATCCAGCCATCGTTCACCAGGTTCATGATCACATCTGATGTGTCGAATCCAACGCCGACGATCGCTTTATCGCCGTTGGCTTTGATCGCGTTGCCGGCGCCGACCGTGGAACCTTCGTTGGCGCCGAAGATGCCGACGACTTCCTGGGTGATATAGTTTTCGGCTATGGTTTGGGCTTTTTCTGCGTCGCCGTCGCAGTACTGGGTCTCCAGAATGCTGAAGCCGGAACCCGCGAACGCCGCGCGGAACCCGTCCTCACGCTGTACGACAGAATCCGTCGCCGCGTTTACGTTGACGATGCCGATCTTTCCGGAAGTGACGCCGGCGCCTTCAAGGGCGTCGCGCATTTCCTGGCCGGCTGTGGTACCCGCGGCTTTGTTGTTGGTGGAAAACGTCGCTTCGGCTGCAACGTTTGCCGGAGAGTCTACATAGATGATCTTTATGCCTTTCTCTTTCGCTTCATTGAGCGCGCCGGTTATGGCGTCGGGGCCGTTGGCGGCGACCACAATGGCTTTGACCCCGTCCGCGACGGCGTTGTTGACCATTTCGATCTGCTGTGCATCGTCCTTAACATTCGGCGCCATGAATGTTACGGTGACGCCCAACTCCTGCGCCGCTTTCTGAGCGCCTTCGTTGAGGGTGACCCAGTGTTGATCTTTCGAGTCCATCGTAATGAGTGCGATGCGGGTGTTGCCGTCGTCCGACGACTTGTCTTTGGAGTTGTTACATCCCGCAAGCAATGCGAGCAGCAGGCATGTAACGCAAAGGACTGCCAGGATTCTCTTTTTCATTAATCTTTCCTCCTAATAATTTATTATTGTTATTCTTCTGATATACTTAAGCTGATTCCAGCATATCATTCCTGACCCGGATCGCCCGGGCTATACGGGCAACCCCTGCGTGATTTTGATGATCGGTTTTGCGTAATACCAGGAGACTCCTCCGCTTTACGTTGAGTCCCTGGGTTTGTCCGGCTTTGCCCGCCTGATCCTTTTCCCGCTGCGAAGAACGACGTCGAGCAAAACCGCGAAGACCACTATCACGCCTATGACTATACGCTGTATACCGACCTGCGCGCCGATCATGCTAAGCCCGTTTTCCAGCGTCCGCCAAACAGCCGCGCCGGCCAGCGTCCCCAAGAGGATGCCGGTGCCGCCAAGGGGTGAAATACCTCCGATAACTCCCGCCGCCACACCATACATTTCGTACATAACGCCGGCTTCCATATTGCCCATTCCGGCCTGGGCGCACAGTATCAAGCCGACGACAAATGCGTTAAAGGAGCTGACCAGATAGACCTTAGTTATCGTCGCCTGCACATTCACTCCGGATAGTTTGGCGGCGTCTATATTCGAGCCGATGGCGTAAATATGCCTTCCTGTCCTTGTTCTGGAAAGCAGGAAGAAAAAGACGATGAACAGCGCTATCGCGATAAAAAAGGTATTGAATATGCCGAGTGATTTTCCGTAATAGAAGAAGCCTTGCAGTTTGTCGGCGGCGTCCTTCCCGATTCCGGAAGCGATCGCGTCGGTGTTGCGGTTGCCGTTTACCATGTAAGCAACGCCCCTCGCTACGAACATAGTTCCCAGCGTCGCGATAAACGGGGGCAGCTTGAATTTGCCGACAAGAAACCCGTTGATGAAGCCGACCGCCAAGCAGCATAAAAGGGTGATGAGGATGGCCAGGGGAGGCGCCATCCCGCGCGTCATAAGCGTAGCTGAGATCATGGCGCTCATACCTGTGACGGAGCCTATCGACAGGTCGATGTTGCCTGTTATGAGCACATAGCTCTGCCCGACGCCGACCAGCAGGTATATTGACATGGAGCGTAGAAGATTGATTATATTATTCTGCGAAAACACCGATCGGTTTATGAATCCGAAGGACACGTATATGATCATCAGGCCAATAAAAGCTGTGAGAGCCGGTTTGATCCCCCTGATCCTCATAAAGCGCCTTACGAACCGCAGGACAAACATACTTGATTCCCCCTTCCGCTTAGTTGACTAACTCGTAGCTTGTGGCAAACATCATGATTTCGTTTTGGCTTGCTTGTTCTGTGGGCATGTCGCCGGTTATCCGGCCGTCGCACATGACTATAACGCGATCGGAAAACCCGAGAACCTCCGGCATTTCGGAAGATACAAACATAACGGCGATCCCGTTTTCTTTCAGTTTGTTGATGATGTTGTATATCTCGACCTTGGCAGCTATATCTATACCGCGGGTAGGCTCGTCAAAAATCACGACCCGGGAATCCCTTGCAAGCCATTTGCCGACCACAATTTTTTGTTGGTTACCGCCGGAAAGGGTACCCGCGTCCATATCGAGACCGGAAGTTTTGACCGAAAGGCTTGAAATGGCTGCCTCGCAGAGGGCCTCCTCTTTCCGCCGGTTGATTATCCCGATCCTCCCGCATATCTTGTCAAGGTTCGGAAGGGCCAGATTATGCCTCAGGCTGAGCTTTGTGCTGATGCCGTCTTTTTTCCTGTCTTCCGGCGCCAGCACGATCCCCGCTTTTATCGCGTCTTCCGGTGAGTTGATCTTGATCTCCCTGCCGTCGAGGCAAATCTCGCCGCTTTCCTTCGGGTCGATCCCAAATATCGCGCGCGTCATTTCCGTTCTTCCCGCGCCGACCAGCCCCGCCACGCCGACAACTTCCCCCTCATACAGCGAAAAATTTATATCCCTGACTGCCTTTCCCGCATTGAGGTTCCGGACTGACAGGATCTCTTTGCCTTTTTTACAGTTGACCCGCGGAAACTTTTCCTTGAGTTCGCGGCCTATCATATAGGTTATTATCCCGTCGACCGTCGTATCGGCATAGTTCATGGAGACGATATGCTGGCCGTCGCGCATGATCGTCACGCGGTCGGCGATATGCTGCAGTTCATCAAGCCTGTGCGATATGTAAACGACACCGCATCCGCTGTCTTTGAGGGCCCGGATGATGCGGAACAGATCGTCGATTTCCTTGCTTGTGAGGGAGGATGTGGGTTCGTCCATTATGAGGATCCTGGCGTCCAGCGACAGCGCTTTTGCGATTTCGACCATCTGCTGTTTCGAGATGCTCAAATCACCCACGATCTGCTCCGGCTGGATATCGATTTTCAGTCCATTCAGGAGTTTCCTGGCTTCGGTATTCATAGAGGAGTTCGAAAGGATCCCGCCCCTGGTTTTTTCCCTGCCGAGAAAGATGTTTTCCGCAACCGTCAAATGATGGCACATGGTGAGTTCCTGATGGATGATGGCAACGCCGAGGGATTGAGCCTGCCTTGGCGTCAGATCGCCGTAATACCGACCGAAAATTCCCAGTGAACCGGAGTCCCGCTTATAAACTCCGCTCAGTATTTTGACCAAGGTGGATTTTCCCGCGCCGTTTTCGCCGAGCAGCGCCATGACTTCTCCGGACCTAAGCTCGAAATCCACGTTGTCAAGAGCTTTGACCCCGGGGAAGCGCTTACATATACCTTGCATCGACACGATAGTTTCGTTCATTCGTCCGCCTTCCTTAATGGCTGGCTCGATGGCCAATCAGCAAGAAATATTATCATAACCAGAATACTCTATTTTAGCTCTAATGTTAAGGGGTTTTATTCTTATTTTCGGGGGTATTTAGCCTTCTTTTTTTTTGGTTGACATTTTGGTTGTGATTGATTTATATTATGGTACAAACTGCTGTGTTATATTCGACATCGGGTATAATTATATCGATACGAAGGGAGCGTTATCGAAATGGTATATATGTTGTTGGGAAGTGGCTTTGAGGAGATCGAGGCAATGGCGCCGCTGGATATTTTGCGCCGGGCCAAAGTTGATACGGCTACGGTATCGCTGACGAATGACCTGTGTGTGCGGGGAGGGCAAAACGTCGGGATACAGGCCGATATAACGCTTGAGCAGGTCGATCTCGGGGCTTTGGAAATGCTTGTTTTACCCGGCGGCGGGGGAGGGGTCGCGTCTATTTCAAAAACCCCGGCGGCAATGGATTTGATCAGGCGGACATGGGAAGCGGGAAAGGCGATCGCTGCGATCTGCGCGGCGCCGTCGCTGCTGGCGGCGCTGGATATACTGGACGGCAGGAGGGTCGTCTGCCATCCCTCGGTGAACGGCAAGATAGAAGCCGCCGGCGGAAGGATCCAGCCGGAACTTCCGGTCGCGTGCGACGATAACCTGATAACGGGAAAGGCCGCAGGGGCGTCCATCGAGTTCGGGCTTGAACTGGTTGCAAACCTGCGCGGATGGGAAGCATCCGAAGAGCTGCGCCGAGCTATTTTTTACAATAATTGAGGAAGGATGTAACGCATCTGTCACAATGATATTATATAATGTGGTACGCGAAGTGCGGTTTTATTTTATCAAAACTGCACGCGCGATGCAAATCTGGAGCGAAATTATGAAGGTGTGATAGATGCTTGAAAAAGATTACTGAGGGGATCCAGCGCCGCGTCATTTTAACCGACGATCCGATGCGCGCAAAAATGTTATCGGCCCATCATCTTGAGTATTCGACCCTCATCTATGAACTGGGAGACATTATTGTATTCTCAGGCAGTTATAATAACGTCCCGATCGCGCTTGCTTCCACTGGTTTTGGAAGCGGCGCGGTTTTGTCGTTTTTGGGCGAACTCAAAGAGCATGGGGCAGCGGAAATCATCTATTTAGGCGGGTGCGTCTCTACAACGGATCGACATGGGCTCAGAGCTGTGATTTTAGCCGACGGAGGCGACCTGGGAATGTGTAGCCGGGCGAGCGAGACAGCCCGGAAATATGAGATATCCGCAACGATACGAACCGTCCTTCCGCCGGACGGCGCATACCCGGAAGAGGGATGCATCATCGACGATATCACGGGAGCGTTTTACGAACAAGCGTGCGCCGACGGCGTTGCGGCGCTTTCGATACTCACTGTGTCGGAAAACGCAAAAACAGGGGAGAAAATGGAGGAACACGAACTGCGCAGCCGCCTGTACGCAGCTTCGCGCCTCGCTTTCGAAGTGTTCGCTGTTTCGTGAAGGCATGACGCCTGTCCGCTCATGCCTCACAGGGCGAAGTCACACGTTAGGATTCAAGCTTAGAGGATATGTTTTTACAAAAAAGAAAGGATTGGAAAAATATGGGAAAAATTATGAGATTATCGAGAAAAGCATTTTCGATGCTGCTTGCAATGACGATGATGTTGGGGCTGATCGCGTTGCAGGCCCCGGCGGGCGCCGCGCCGGTGACGCTGGCGGAATGGAGCTTTGTAGCGGGCGGTACGGCTACCATCGCCGATTTGCCGCAAACGGCTGTCGGCGGAGTCTTTGCAGACTCGGAGTTCAAGCACTACCTTCTAACGGAAGTCAATTACACAGCGAGCAGCAGTACTGTCTATACGGGAAACTGGGACGGAGCGGACGTCACCGACAAGTACTGGCAGATAACCGCCAAATCCGCCGGTTACGAAAACCTGAGCATTAGGTTTGGAGCATATAGCACGAATACAGGCCCGAGAGACTTTGTGCTGGAGTTGTTCTCGGATGGTTCCTGGGTAAGCGTCCAGAACTATACCTTGACTGCTTCACTTGCGACATACACAATTGCCCTGCCGAATAAGGCGGACGATTTGGCTGAGCTTCTGCTCCGTTTCCGCGTGTCGAGCACTGTATCCATTGCCAACGGAATTGTTGCCTCAGGCGGCAACAGCCGCATGGCGGCCATTGTTATCACAGGTGAAGCGATCGGCAGTGGAGGCGTGCAGAAAGCCGCCGCGCCCGCCGCGCTTCCGGCAAGCGGCGCGACTGTCGCGGATGGCATATTCGTCACATTGAGCAGCGCGACGACCGGTGCGGATATTTACTATACCTTGGACGGCACGGCGCCGACCGATCAATCCGCACAGTACGCCAAACCATTTGCCCTAAACTTTGGATCAAGTAGCGCGATTACCGTAAAAGCAATCGCTGTTACATCCGGTTACGATAACAGCGATGTGGCGGAGTTCACTTATCACAAGGCAACGGAATCTGTGACAATGGCAGCCTGGAACTGCACTACGGCGGGCGCGGGAGCGGTCAACGCCTTTGCGGCTACGAGCGGGGAGCCCGGGTTTGCCGAAAACGTTATAACGCTGCAAACGGCGGCGGGCGAAGGCAGCTTCACGAAAGCGGTAGCCGCAGTCGGCGGCATACCAGCAGGCGCCGAAGCTTCCGGCAGCAGTTGGGCGTCATGGTCTCAAACGGTAACGACTGCCATGTACTGGCGGCTGGGGCTGGAGACGCTGGGATATGAGAACGTAGTTCTTACATTCCACGGCTACGGTACCACCACATCGCCGGCTAACTGGGAAGTAAAGTATTCCACTGACGGAATCACATACAGAAGCTTTGTCCCCGCGAAAACATTCACGGTGGATACGACTAATGCTCCGGCAAACGCAACCCCGGTCACGGTCGATTTGGGAGTGCTGGACAACGCGAGCGGCAAAGTTTATGTGGGGATCTACGCGACCACAGCAGCAACGAACGCAAC
>Ga0123353_10010393_pt1 | contig 12971 bp, 6 predicted proteins | sample TergutLab28metaG_3_FD_92763 | JGI IMG/M metagenome (GOLD analysis project Ga0123353, IMG submission 92763) | Labiotermes labralis P3 segment gut microbial communities from Petit-Saut dam, French Guiana - Lab288 P3 | ecosystem: Host-associated > Arthropoda: Insects > Digestive system > Gut ...
TGCCAACTTTTGCGGATAGAGGGGTGTCACGTGGTCAGCGCAACGGGTCCCCACAGCCGTTAATCTCTGTTTTCTAGACCTGGAGCCGCTACTTTTTTTCATTCAAGTAGCTCCTCAATTGACTTCACGAGGCTGATTGGACCCCGTTCCAGACCCACTACTACTCAGAAAATCTGGTAGCGCCGGGGATCGAACCCGGGACCTCTGTATCTGTAGCCAGAAACTCTGACCACTAGACCACAGAGACGGTCTTTGTTTCGTCTAATACCTTTTGAATTACACTTGGTGGACTGGTAATTCGAATAATCGGAGTAAATATGTGAAAAGGACCAACAAAATGCACACTTTATTTTCTTTATTTGTTTCAGTTATACTATCCTCCACATGTTTCGAACAAACAAGTTCATCATCAGGAGGTTACTTCCGTACACGCAGCATGCAGCATTTTCCATGCATGTATATGATGTCTAGTTCATAAAAAGTTACGATTGAAACGCAGTAAGCTTCGTCAGCATGTAAACTCTGTTTCGGAATAATCGTTTGTATTCTGTTACTGGAAATAAATAATAATTTTAAAAGAATAAATATGGGAAGATAATATTAAACTACATCTTCAAGAACTAAGATTGTTGAGAATGGAATGGATTGATCTGACTCAGGATAGGGACAGCTGACGAGATACTGTTAATACACTAATGGACCTTCGAGCTCTTGTAGCTGAGAAACTGTTAGCTTCTCAATCATGGCTCTGCCCCATAGATTTTGTAACGAAACACGCATTCCTGCACATAGGTTGTATTCATATATTTCATCAGACGCAATTTAACCAGGCTAGACACAGGATAGACGCCTAAAGACGTGTGCGTACGCCTTCTACCAGGTTCAAAAGCTATATTTGACACATGATAATCTTCAAGGCATTTATGCTGTACAGGATAATAGGGTAGCGCTGACGTTTCAGAGGAAGCTACTACTTCTATTTCAGGGGTGAATGAAAGAGGTTCAGGTGACACATCTTCAGGAGAAGGAATCAGGTTGAGTCAACAATAGGTTTCCCCGTAAAATCGGAACAAACTCATTACACATGTCGTCAGAAACCAGAAGATAGTCACGTGAGCAACTCTCGCCGTCCAAGGCGAAAAACTTACGTAGTGAACGCGATGGATAAATGAGTATAATATAATGTACGGTGCTGTACTGCTCGGAAAAACAATAAACAAACATTTTTTGAACAAAATAACAGGATAATATTACATATAAAAATTTGTATATAACTGTATACACATGTGGAACTTTGTATTTCACACTAATGAAAGAACAGAGATTCGGGGTGTTGGGTTGCTGAGGAGGATATTTGGATCTAAGTGGACGGAAGGAACAGGACATTTAGGAAAACTAGCTTCTTGATTTTTACTTTCCACCATGTAATATTGGGACACTCAAATCAACCAGGATGAAATACGCAGGGAATATAGGAAGGGTAAAAGGCACGAGAAATTTTGTAGAAAATTTTAGCTGAAAACCCTAAAGAGAAGAGGTTACTTTGGAGTTTAAAATGTAGACGTAATAACAGTAATATCGCCATGGACCTTCCAGGTGTATAATTTGAGATGACTCAGGACGCAAAGGTACAATTTTGTTGGCAAGGTAACGAAACTTTGGGTGTCATAAAGACTGGGAATTTCCCCATCACCTGAGACCATATAAGCCTCTCAATAAGGACTTCGCTGAACCATTACTACTACTACTACTACTACTACTACTACTACTACTACTACTACTATCACCACCACTATTACTACTACCACTATCACCACCACATTTCTGTTACTATTACTACTACTACTACTACTACTACTATTACCACCACCACCACCACAACAACCACCTCCACCACATTACTGCTACTGTTACTACTACTACTAATACTATTACTACTACCACCACCACCTCCATAACCCCAACATTACTGCTACTATTGCCATTACTACCATTACTATTACTACTACTACACTATTTACGGTAGGTTTCCTTTCCCGTCTCTAGACAGAACATACTCGGTTAACTGCAAGATGATCGCAGAGAACAAGAACCTTAAACAACAGAACACTTTACCTTGTCTTGGGCACATTTCTATCCATTTACTTTGCTCTCTCATTTCCTCAGCATGCACCAATACCATTTCTTTCTCCCACTGCCCCATGCTTTTCCTCCGCTTTATTCCGCCATCACTCACACTTACTGTGTTTCTCATCATAATGGCTTTTATTTCGGACTTTTCCTCCCCTATCCCGAACTTTTTTCGCTCCATTTCCTGGACCCAGTATTTCCTAGCGAAAACGAGCAACTAATGCCCTCTCGCTTCTCGCTCTTGTTCAGTCGGTCGCTCTCCTTCAGCTGGAGAACGTCAGCAGCTGACACTAATGTGATATTTATGACTTCTTTGTCGCCCAACCCAAAGAACCAGTGTTACAGAAGTAACACCGCTGTTGTGGTAGTTGTGACTTTCGTTCGCTCGTTATAAAAGCGCCCAAAAGGTCGTCACGTTTTAAGGGTCACAGTGACTTCAGAGACTGACTGGCCATAAAGAAACTCAATTGACTTTAATAAATGAAAAACGTGCTTTGTTCTTTCAAGCGGAAAGTTGAGGATAGGCTAATAAGAGAAAGGACTGGAATTCTCAGGCGGTTCACGTGGAAGAAGAAGCATCAGAACAAAGGGAACGAGAAGTGACTTCAATTAAGTAAGACGATTTCCTTCAATACTTTCTATACACCTATAATAAATTCTAAATGATATTCTCTTTAATAAGCTATAGTTTTAAAAATGCATAATTCTCCTTAAATAAATCAACAATCACAAATTACTCACATGAAAATTATCGGTAATTATGCTTTATGCTGTAGTATTGCATCACGCTCCGTGTAACCACCAAATAAATACATCACAAGACAACAGCGTACAGATACGCTGTAGAACTATCAACCTTTTATGGCTTTTTACGCTGTAATCATGAAGTTCATCTGTTAGAATTATATTTCGCCTCTTAACAAATTGTGTTACTTTTCCTATTTCATGGGCTCCAAATAAATGCCCAAGGTATATTTGGTATTATATCCCGGTTCTTTAAAATTCATGCCATTATTAGCCTCCCATTTATGTCTATGTCTTTGAAGTTGCACCTACACCACTTGCTTCTGAATCAAAATTCTGTAAGCACTCTTCAGCTTTCTCACGTTCACACAAGGAAAAGTTGGCCCTGGGTTTAAACACAAAGAATTAAAAGAGCCCACAAAGAGCTGAGATGAAGCTTCAAGCATACCAGCTTGGGAAATACATAATAGTGAATGCCTGGCTTCAAATACTTTGAACAAGCCCCATAACTAATGTTCGGTATACAAAACTTTCTATAAAGATTTGGTAAAGCTTAAGGAGCGTAGAGCAAAGCAGTCAAATCAGAGATCCTTTTCACAGCGCTAGCGAGTTAAGTCCTAATGTGCTGCAGCAATGAACCCAGCTTTCAATTTGCCCGTCACTGGTATGACTTGAACACTTAAAAGTACATCAAATTTTGATATGATTGTCATGTGACAGTATGCTAGTTGCAAGGTGTAACTGTACTGAATGTGTTTCGTTTCGTTACTTTCAAACACATATTCTACTGGCTGCCTTGGGCCTGCCTTACCGTTCTGGTACCCCAGGCTACACAAGTAAGTACAGAGGAAGGAAGTCCGGTGATCGAGCTGGCCTTTTCTCCGGTCCAACACTTTCTATCCGTCTTCCTCGACAGTTTTCTTTCACGCACCCCTAAATCCAATGCCAAAATCTTGAGACACTCAGTCACGTTGCACCATACTCGTCCTCTTGTTTCAAGAGGCGCATCCTCTAAAAAAAAAATGGCAATTCATTTTCTAGAAAATGCCTACAAAGGCAAAGCGAAGACTTTCCCCTAAACGCCATAAAGGAGGAAGCAGAGGTCAGCTCCACTCATTCTCAACCTCGGTTTTAGAAGGAGGTGAGGGGTCAACCTCACGCCTCTACCGCTTAACGGACGCAGAAAGATCACCAAGTAGCCATTGATTAGGTGGGCCCCACAGACGGTATGGACGTTTCGGAGATCAACAAGCAGCTATTTAACTCCCTTAATAAAATGTGGCCAACGTAAGGTTAATCCTAGTAATTAACCAATTTGATGCACAATATCTTGTTTTATAATAAGTTTATTAAATACCTCTACATGTTTCGAGCACTATGTGCTCATCATCAGGAGGTCAAAATTGTATTATACAACATCTGGTATCATCTACGCATGTGATGATACCAGATGCTGTATAATACAATTTTGACCTCCTGATGATGAGCACATCGTGCTCGAAACATGTAGAGGCATATAATAAACTTATTATAAAACAAGATTTTGTGCATCAAGTTGGTTAATTACTAGGATTATACTGAGATGCACGGTCAGCAAAACATAAAAAAGTACGGTTAGTTGCTTAGTATTATCACACCACAAGTTGGTATAACATTTCTTTTGAAAATTAATGTGCCTTCATGGTGTAGCTCTCGAACGTCGTGAGGGTTTTACTGCGCCAGAGCTTGACAGTTCCTTGAGTTTTAATACCAACAAATATAATTTGACTCTCGTCACTGAAACACTGTTTATAGCTGCGGTTCAGCAATTTGAAAAATCACTCAAAGCTGGCGTCATGGCGCGGCAAAAGGCTCCGTGTACTTTGGAGACGACGCCAATATGAACAAACGTCGAGCAAAATACTCTATACCACGTAGCTACAATACAAGTCCTAACAAAAATTCCGCTTTCACTTGTACGTGCACTTGGTTGAATTGAGCCTCCAGAATATCGTCAACTTCAGGTCCCAGTTGTTCACGTTTTGCATTCACTCAGGAGAAGGAAGCAGTCTCCTTCAGAACTGTATTGACATTCTGATACGTGTTTGATGTGGAATTGTGTGACCTAGATAACATCGCTGGTATTCCGCAGCCGCAGCCCCATCTTTCCATTCCACAAATAGCATAAAATAAATTCTATCAAGATTATAGCTCGCTACACCAACACTAACCCAGACCATGTTAACAGCTCGCTTAATTCTATAAGTGTCTAAACTGACTTACGGCTCATGGTATATATCGTGTTTCGAATAACCTTCAGGACAGAATCCATAAATTTGGCGCACTCATTGCGAAACATGCCGTATAAACAATTATTGCCTGAAATCCATTAATTGCACAATGTTATTTAAAATCTCACAAAATACACGGTAATTTAAATATCATGAAATGCTCCTTTTGAAGAAAAGTGGATCTGTTTCCATATAACATTACATGGCAGACTACACGGCAGGACACAACCTTTCTCACTGATGCTGCCTGTTTGGGACACGTGCGATGAGAATAAATTGCGCCCAGGAGCACCAGCTGTGAACATCAAGGGAAAGGCACAGCACGGTGCTTGGACATAGTAGATGACTTTCATAACAGACTTCCTTTTATTTTCCGTTCACTTTTTAGTGCTCTTTTGCTGGAAGGAAAAGCTTTTAGGGTTTGTTAATATGTTCCGTGTCGAGAGATAAGCCTATACCCAATGCAGGAAGTCAGGCCAATATAGCTCTACTGTGCCCATCGATGGGTAAATCGTTAAGACATCCTCCCGGTCTTTGAACAAACTGCACGAAGGTCAAAGTTCGCCTGTGTGTATCTTAAAACGAAAAATAAAAGTTAAAAATATAGATAAAAAATGGCCGGAATATGTGGAATATTTCAACTATTTGGTTAGCATGATAATAAATGATGCAAGATGAACACGTTAAATTAAATCCGGGATTGCCATGGCAAAAGAAGTATTGAACGAGAAAAAGGCTCTTTTCACCAGGAAATTGGGCTTAAATTTAAGGAAAAAACCAGTAAATTTCGAAATTTTAATTATAGCTTCGTATGGTGCTGAAACTTAGACACGTCGGAAAATAGATCATAAATACCTGGAAATTTTTGAAATGTGGTGCTGGACAGGTATGCAGAAGATCAGTGGGACCGATCATGTGAGGAATGACCACACACAGATACACACGAAATCCCATCCATGTTTACTTCTCATTACTCCACGCAAAGATTCTATGGCTCACATCTTACGGGTTTTCCCCCCTCCTGTTACAGTGCAGAACACCATATGCAGTAATGCACAGTCTTGTTCTCCTCATGAAGGGCATAATGATGTCCGAAACATGTTGAGATAGAAGTTTGATAATAAACATCGGATTAGTTTCATCTTGTTGGTTTATCTCTCTTCGCCCTATGTGATAAAGAGTCAAGAAGGAGAAAAAATCCTACAAAAACTAAAAAGAAGGCAGCATAACTGGATCGGCCACATCTTGCGTAGGAACTGCCTTCTAAACCGCGTTATTGAAGGAAAGATAGAAGAAAGGATATAAGTGACGGGAAGACGAGGAAGAAGGATGACCTTAAGGAAGAGACGGAATACTGGAAATTGAAAGAAGCACCAGATCGCACTCTGTGAATAAATCGCTTTCGAAAAGGCTATGGACCTGTCGTAAGATAGATAACAGAATGAAATTATGTATGAATGAATGAATGAATGAATACACTGAATGCTGTCGAATTACGTATAATACGTAAAATCCCTACTTCATCTCACCGCCATCCAGTTTGGGAGTAAAGAAAGAGTGAAGCTAAACCACTGCTCCCCTCTTATGACCTCACGTCGTGGACAGTAACAACTCTAAGTTTTTTAACCTTCCACTTCACATGAACTGTAGTCCAGTACTGGCTCTCACACATACACCAACACACACACACACACACACATAAAACAATAGCGACCTCCCTAACGCCAAACGTGTCTTGACACAGCGGAAAATGCAATACATATACAGGAATGCATCAAACAAACATTAAGGGGACGACGATCTGGTAAATAATAAATCACTAGTCAGCGAAAATCGACGTATGTAAGACTTCTACAATAAACATGCAATTTCATTCGTTACAGCACATTTTAAAGCTTCGGAAAAACTAAAACCGGCGTTGTCTCTAGCACCGTATACAGACATATATAGAATGTATCTAAATGCTCGGACAAACTTCAGAAGTGAGTTCCCCATAGCAAAACAAGGAATAAAAGTTCATAACAAAATATGTCCGCAAATATTTTCGAGGTACAGCCCACCAACGTGTTACTCTGATCCTTTAGATTTTAATTTGTGGGGACACTTGAAAAGCCTTGCTTGTTCAGCGTCAATTCGAAAGAAGGAGACATTTTATCAAAGCATTTTGGATGTTTGTTAAACCACTCGCAGCCGCACCGGGGCCTTTGAAAGGGTACGACAGTCCATGATTAGAAGTGCAATGATTTAGATGAAGAATATTTTGGGTGAATGTTCTGAATTATTGTGACTTGATAAACAATAAGAACTCAACAGTCACTCAAGTGGGAACGTGTACTGAAAACGGATTGTGTCAGTTGTAAGTAAAATATTAAATTTTACGTTTTGTTCACCGTGCATCCCTGTATAATCTTTTCCAAATGAAGACAGCCACCCATAGAAAGTGAAAAATACCAGTGTCGTATAGATACAGTAAGTTCTCCTGACGATGGGCACATAGTTGCCCGAAACATGTACAGAAGTTGAAATAAATGTACTAAGAAGTAGTGTGCACATAGTCAGCTTCATTTGAAAAAGATCAAATATTGAATATTTACGGTATTTACTGTTTAATGTAATATTTCAATTGAAATAAAAAAAACCGCCCATCACCGAACATTTGTTTATATGAACGTTTTGTTTGTTTTATATTCCGAACTCAACCTTGAAGTTTATCCAAGCATTTTTGTTACATCCTTTAAGATTATTTTATTAAGATCTGGGAATAAGTGCAAGGTAGAAAATGTTCATACCAAGTCTTCTATAATATTAAAAATTTTCAATACAATAATTGTTCCTTGTGACTTAGAATAGGCGACACAAAGGATCTCGCGGACCGCCACGTCAGGCGTTCCGGACCACACTTTGCATACCAATGACCCAGCGTTGTTGTTCTCATCACGGCAAAACTGCCCCATCTGCCCCGTGTTTCCTGTTACAGTCCGTGAACAAGAGTGTACATTTCCTACTGTAATACAGTACTTTACCTACTCCACCATTTTACACGGTTGTAAAATCTGGACAATAAAACAAATGAGATACAAGATGTCTAAAGAAGGTAGAGATAAATTCATGGGACGTACAGCGGGATATACTTTTATTACATCACAGAAAACAATAAAAGTACTTTAAAAGAGCTCGACACCGACGCAATCGAAGGAAAACGTTGCAGCGACATAAAAAATTGTCTCAAAATAGTGAAAAAATTAAAGGCATTAGACTTTCAGAACAAGTTCTTCCCAACGACCAGTCAGAAAACGCAGATCTGTGTCACATGTTAAGGAAAATACCAGACGGAAAAACATTTCGAGGAAAAAAAAGGAGCACTTCTTGGCCTAACTTCGCGATTAGAACATACAACGTAGATGTTTGTGAAATTACATATCTACAGAATATCCTGGATAGCTTGGTGCCTCCTCTGGTGAAAGTATTATGATTCCTTTGAAGTCATTCCTCTGGTTTCATTCAACCGTAACGGTGACCTCGCTACTGGTCACGCTCAATGATTTGTAAGACCAGACATTGGGCCACAAGTCTCTGGATCTTGCAAAAAAAAATTGCGAGGCAATATATGTAAAGTTACATCGTAATATAACTCGACAAAAAAATGGGTCAAGTGTTTTCTATCGAATCGATTTGTTCGCAGGAAGAACTGTCTTGCAATACGCTAAGTGTTTCATCCATCTATGGCTACAGGACACTGTAGTCACAAAACGAATTGGGTGAGTCCAAGCGCACCAGCTGACGCGACAACGCTTTTGCCCAACCTGCTGCATCCACATTCAGTCAGCCAGCCAGTGAGACGGAAAGGGCGCCCCACTGGGGTAGGGGTTGAGTTTGGGTATAGTATAATTCAAATACTGAGGCTCGCACAGCGCCTAGCACTAAATCTGTGCCGGTGAACTACGGCAGCGATTTAACTCTTGCAGGAAGAAAAGTTTGCCTTAAGGTGCGTCTCGATGATATTCTCATATGCATAACAAGAATGCATAAAAACATGGACCAACACGGTTAGAAGACATAGCTCAGGCGGAAGCAGTGGCAGGTGCAGTAAACTGTGTTGCTCCCACTCTCTTTATTTCCCACGGTTCAACGGTCATCCCCACACAATACATTACTTGCAGGGTAATTGCCGAATGTCCAACAAACGACATCACATACTAACATAACACACAGACACTCAGCACATTGTATCAGTAATAGAAATTTCACCATTAAAGTACATGGTTACATTATATGAGACCCCTAAAATGAAATCCAACTATTTGCGTTTTGAGTAACTTCAGAGAAGCACAAAAACTGTTCCACGCACTTGCCGCTATGGTAATAAGTTCAATTTTTTTTTTGATGCGGGTTGATGCGCAATTCACTTCTTAAGGATCTAAAGAATTTTGAAATTCACGAACACAAATTTCAGTTATTTTAATCTAAATAATGAAAACTATTTCGATTTAAACAGCTGGAGATTGTTGTGGAAACCGCCTCTCTGGAAATGGTTGAGTTTTTAATACTTCCTCACTAATGCACACTACTTAGTCCGCAGGGAAACGACGCTCATAGCCTGCTTCTTATTGATTTTTATTTCTTATTTCTTAAATGAATCTAAAATAATAAATACATTATACTACAATATATCTCATATTTCGAGCAGCGAAAATGAAGACTGTAAAAGGACGGCCAAAATTATTTTTTGAAAACGAAAACTACGAACTTCAAAAACACACATTTCATTTTTACGGAAAATATAAAACCTACAGTTTTAACAAAAACATGTAACAACAGGTGCAAAGGCGGAATTCCAGCCTTAAAATAGTATCTTAGGCATTCTTCAGTTCGACGATAACACAAGCGACACGAATCGAGGAGATGTTGTCCCAAATATACGATACATTTATCCATTTCGTATCAGCTTCTAAGAATTATCATAAACTCCTATCTCAATGAACACGCAATACACACTTCATATCAGTTATAGAAGCTGAACTGCCATTAGCCGGTCCCAGTGGCCGCGCTGTCTAAGGCGTGGGTCTGCGACCGCTCGTCTGTTGATATTGTGGGTTCGAATCCCACCGGAGGCATGGATGTATGTTTGTTGTGAGTGTTGTGTGTTGTCAGGTAGAGGTCTCTGCGACGAGCTGATCACTCGTCCAGAGGAATCCTACCGACTGTGGTGCGCCGTTGAGTTTGATCTAGAAACCTCGTGAATGAGGAGGCCCTGACCCACTGGAAGGGTTGTTGTGCCAAATAAAAAAAACTGTCATTATGTTCCAACCGTACCGCAGAGTCATAATTCATAATCTCACTTGATTTGTTAACAAATTATATGATCACGTGACGGTATTCACATCCTTGAATGGCTGATATGCAGATTGATGAGTTTGTTTCTTACATACAGCATGATATAACAATTGGTTAAATGCTGTAGAGCCTTCGATAGTAATGAAACAAAGAGCCTCCCAGAGAATTCTGCTCAGAATCCAACGGCGTAACCTCAATTTCAACCATAAATAGAGATTTAATATTAGAGGTCTAACACTTGTTAATTCGTAAGTATCGATGTGCATGAACAAGTAAACGGACGATTCAGCTACTATATATATGTCAATTAGTTACTTAGGACGTTCATGACCTTTGTAAGAATTTCCATTGCCAATGGCCTAAACAACGATATGCCTCACTGCAGGTAGCCTGTCTGTCGCAGTTTCCTGCCCAACATTTACACACTTCCTGTTGATGAAGAGTCTTCCTGTTTGAGCTGCACACCATGCGACTCTGTCCCAGCAAGCTTCAGCCCCATACAGAACGTTTCTGGAAGAACTACCTGCTTAGGGGTGCCAGAATAATCGGAAGTTCTTTATAATGTCGGAAGGAAAAAGATTAGACTTTTCAGTCGGGGTAGCGTGCCAGGGTGTGGTACAACAGCAGCGCCGAGTGGTCGAATTATGGTGATCATGTCAGTCGACCCAGTGTTCCGAGGATGTATTCGAACGCAGTTTGAGTGAAAAACTGACTGTGGGCGGCCACTGAAGTCACACCTGGCATGTTACCTATTCTACAATAATGAGGAAGTGAATATGACTCTCTGTGAATGTTCGTGAACAGGGGTGAAAAAAGTTTTCCAAAAATCTAGAGGCCACGTCAAAATTCTAGGCGCCAGAAAGGTGACATGAAGCAAGATCCACATTGAAGACCCACAACCATTAGGCGCCTCCAGACACAACGTAGACGCCAGGGCGAACCGGCGCCCAGGAATTGTGCACTTCTGGCGGTGAATGCAGAAACCCACTTTGTACAGCGACGGAATTTTTAACTCATAGAAATATTGGCAAAACGCCTCAATTTTCTCGAAGACTGTGCTGAAAATGATATTTCTTCTGTAGAAAAAAATTGCGTGAATTTAACTTTGTAACGGCTTCTCAATTACTTCCTATGACCTCGGGAGACTAGTGAAGTTCCTTCGTAAAAGGTCATCTCCCAGCCAACAGAATTCTATAACGGGTATCTTTCAGTTGACTTCTACTTAAGCGAGTACTTTAACTGCACTATACGCTGGCAGGCAGAAGAGGTACGAATCAGAGAAATCAATTTTCTTTCGTCCAGGACGACAAAGAGGCTTGTGTCCCTAGTCCATGTGTGAGTTATGATACAATAAGATGAGCTCCACAGTTTAACGAACTGGAAGAGACGTCGCAAGGCTGGACACGAGTGGCAAGGGAACACAAGTTGAGCACTTCCATTGCCTACCTGATACGCTGACATAAGTACAACCGAATGAATGAAAGTAAAGTAAGACTGGAAAATTTCGCACGATGTAAAAGATTTGGAAATTCACTCAAAGCATCAAAGTATTTTTTGTTTCATTGCAACAGCAAAAAACAAGAAAGCTCGCGTAAAAGTGTACTGAGCACAAGACGGAAACTTTAAGTGCTGCATAATTTTCTCTCAATATTTTTCGTTCTCTTGGTAAATACGATACTACCGCAAAATTTTAAACAAACTGGGATTCTGTAAGAAATTCTTGTAAAATTTCCGAACACCAAATACAAGGAGAATCCGTCTACCGGATCTCAATCGTTAGTTAACGAGCAGACGGACACACAAGGCAAACCTAACGGAAAAACTGTTACAGCCGTCATTTGCAAAGAACCAAACGAAATGCATTGTCTTAAAGCTGTAGCGGTGTAAACAGAGCAGAGTCCTTCAGAAGATGTTCTAGGATTTACCTGTCTTTTAGAACAGGTAACGAAATTAAACAGACAGCCTCGTACCTGGACAGATGCTTTAGATTGAAGCAAGCAACTGAAAGAGGACATGAGACTTCCTACTTGTGATAGGCTAAGCTCAGTTACAAACAGAAGCCACAGAATTAGCGCAATGCACGTTAGAGTTAGTGAGAGTACATGGGGGTTGGATTGGAAAGGGAACCACAGGGCGAGAAGAGGATTATACAGGGTTATTCATAAGTCCCTCCGGGATTTCCGAGCTCGACTGCGCAACAACCAAGACAGACACGGCAGAAAGGAGCATATCAACAGAGAGAGAGACACTCCAAGTTTCTGTCCGACCTTACAGGTGCTCGATATGTGCACCCTTGGTGACTTCTGAGGGCTCCTGACAAACGTTTCTCGCACACGCTCGACAGTCTCAGCCGATGGGCCCGGACGACGGCCTGTTCGTTTTGCAGCGCACAGGCAGCCACTCTGCTGGAATTTCATGTACCATTCACGAATTGTTTTGTCTGTAGGTGGTTCTGTGTGGTACATGATCCGAAACCTCCGTTGCACCGTCACA
>Ga0123353_10010394_pt1 | contig 12970 bp, 7 predicted proteins | sample TergutLab28metaG_3_FD_92763 | JGI IMG/M metagenome (GOLD analysis project Ga0123353, IMG submission 92763) | Labiotermes labralis P3 segment gut microbial communities from Petit-Saut dam, French Guiana - Lab288 P3 | ecosystem: Host-associated > Arthropoda: Insects > Digestive system > Gut ...
AGACGTGTCTGGCAGGACGAGGGTGGCGCTGTCGGTGTTGTTGGCCTCGACAGGGTCAGGTTCGTTGTGGGTGACCGCGACTTTCAGCGTGAGGCTGGGCCCTGCGGTCGGTGAGACCGCCCCGACGATGGAGAAGACGACTTTCCCACCAGGCGCGATCGTGTCGATCGTGCAGACCAGGCGGCCGGTGCACTGCATGGCACCTGTGGCACCGGCGCTGGCGGTGACCACCGCGGAGGTGATCGTCAGACCGTCGGGCACGTCGAACCTCACCACGACGCTGGTGCCGTCCCCTGGCCCGTTGTTGGTGACCTCCACCACGAACCGGGCCTGCCTGCCGTCAGGCGACACGGTGCTCTGCGTGATGGCGACGCCGACGTCTGCTGCTGGCGGCACCACCGGGACGTCGCACGCCTCGGCTTTGTTGTTGGTCGCGTCCGGGTCGAGCGACGACGAGCCGACGAGCACAGCGTTGCACTGCTGGGTGCCGGCCGCGCTCAGGGGGACGGCGAACGTCACCAGGACCGTTCCAGACCCGCCCACACCCAGCCGGCCCACCGGACAGCTGACGACGGACTCTGCGTTGCCTGTCGGTGTCGAGCACGCAGCGCCGCCGTCGACGCTCGCCGAGACGAAGGTCATCCCTTCGGGCACAGCGTCGGAGACCACGACGTTGTCCGCCACGGACGGACCAGCGTTCGTCACCTTCACACGCCAGGTCGCCTGGCGCCCGGCCATGATCGGGTCGACGAGGGTCTTGGTGACTGACAGGTCCGATACCTGCTGGACGTTGACCGGCACCAACGACGTGTTGTTCTCGTAGTCCGACTCAGGGGTGGTGGTTCCCACCACGACCTTGGTCGTGTACAGACCCGGGGGAGTGTCAGCCGGGATCCACATGGCGACCTGGCTGAACACCGGGAACGCAGGTTCGAAGACCTTGAACAGCGGTGGGACGTCGATCGCTTCGCAGCTCAACGTGTACTGGGTGGTCGACCACCCGACAGCCTGCGGATCGGGCGGCACCGGCGCGTCCCACGTGCAGCTGTTGCCGGGCACGTCTGGCGGGGCTGAGGCCATCGGCACGAAACCAGGCGGGAAGGTCGTCACCCCGGTCGGGTTGTCGGCGACCGACGGCCCGTTGTTGATCGACATGGCGCTGTAGAGCACCTGTCCCCCAGCCGACGGTGTGGAGGTGCTCACCGACCCGATGATGGCGTGGTCGGCGAGCCTGTCGAGCTCGACGTCGACCGATGCGGCGTTGTTCGTCAGGTCGCTGTCGTGGGCCGCGGCGCTGACCGACGCGGTGTTGGTCACCGTACGTGGGTACACCGGGTCGCACGGGTCACCTGGACGGCACCCTGGTGCCCGTCCGCCGAAGGGGTCCATGGAGACGAACACCTGCACCGATGACGACTCGGCCAGGTCGACCTCGGCGATCGTGCACTGCACCTGCACACCTGTGGCCGGTGTGCCACCGACCTGCGTGCACCCTGGTGAGGCCACGAAGTCGAACCCGACGGGCAGGGTGTCGAGGACTGTCGCGTTGGTCGCCACCGAGGGACCAGCGTTGACCACCGTGAGCGTGAAGCTGTCCTGCCCGCCGACGTAGACCGGTGTGCTGTCGGCGTTCTTGATCAGGCGCAGGTCAGCCTCGGCGATGATGTCGACGTGAGCCGACGGCCTCAGCGACGTCGGGTTGCCGGCGAGGTTCGCGGTGGACGACGTCACCGTCGCGGTGTTGGCCACCTGTTCACCTGCGGCACCCACAGGAGCGTCGGGGGCGACCATCCCGATGACGGTGATCGTCACAGGTGCCGCCTGGGTGGGCATATAGCTCGGCACGGTGCCCAGCTCGCACGTGAACCTGGTGCCGCCACCGGCGAGCGCGCACGTGCCCTGGGTCGAGACCACCGACGTCGCGGTGAACCCGGCCGGGAGGGTGTCGGAGACGACGACGTCGTGCGCGTCGGCACCGTACGGGGCTGGCCGTGTGGCGCCCGGAGAGCTGACGTCGACCTGGTAACGGAACGGGGTCCCGGCGGTGTACGACGCGTGCCCGTCAGCTGGGTTCGGCACTGTGTCTTCGGCCGACTTGGTCGCCCGCAGGGCAGTGCCCGAGGCGCCGACGACGAGGTTGGCCGACGCTGTGTTGTTCGTCAGGGTGGTCTCGGGGGTGGTTGTCGAGGCGACGACCGTCACGGGGTAGGTGCCCGGCTCGACGTACCCGAGGACGACCATGTTGAAGGTCTCGGTGACCGACTCACCAGGGGCGAGGTCGACACCGGTGATCGTGCACACGAACTCACCGTTGGCGATGGCACAACGGTTCGGGTCCACGCCCACACCCAGGTCAGCGACCGAAGCGAGGCGGAACTGCACGTCATGGGCCACCGACGGACCCGTGGCGGCGTTGGTGATGGTGAAGGCGACCGTCACCCACGACCCGGCTCCTTGGTACGCTCCAGCCGGCGTGATGGTGAGGTCGTGGACCGACAGGTCGGTGCTCGTCTCGACCTGCGAGGTCACCGTCGCGCTGTTGTTGTCCAGCGACGGGTCAGCGGTCGACGAGCCCACTGTCGCGGTGTTCACCACGGTGGTGCCCGCGGCGAGCCCTGGGTCGACGAGCACAGAGATCTTCACCGTCGTCGACGCCTGTGGAGCGATGTCGGGCAGCGCGCAGGTCACGTCCTGCCCCACGGCTGCGCACCCTGAGGTGGTCGCCGACCCCGGTGCGGTCGACGCCAAGAACGTCACCCCGGCAGGCAGGGTGTCTGTGAGCTCGACGTTGAGCGCCGTGATGTCGTCCCACGCGGGGTCGTTGGTGTTCTCGACCGTGATCTCGTAGGTGACCACGTCGCCCGCCACGACTGTGGCCGGCGCAGCCTTGGTCACCGCCAGGTCAGCCTGCCCAGAGCCTGTGAGGGTCCAGCTCGCCGTGGCCGGGGTCTGGCCAGGAGCTGAGACGGTGACCGTCTCGGTGAGGTTCGCTCCGGTGCTGAGGTCGGCGGCCGAGTGTGTCTGCACGACGACGTCCTGGCTGCCGCCCGGCGGGATCGAACCATTGACGCTGCAGACCAAAGGGACAGCGGCCAGGCTGCCGCACGTGAGGCCGGCGGCAGGGGTGACGCCGTCAACGACAAGACCTGGCGGGACGATGTCGGAGAGCTGAACACCTGTGGCGGTCGACGGCCCGGTGTTGGTGATGGTGATGGTGTAGTCCACCTCCAGGCCCGCGGCGGCAGGCAAGGACGTGCGGTTCGCCCGTTTGGTCACGGACAGGTTGACCGACCGCGCCACGTTGGTCGTCGCCGACGCGGTGGTGTTGCGGCCGAACGCTGTGGCCGTCGCGGTGTTGGTCACCGGTCCGGGGTTGGCGTCCGGGGCGACCGTCCCGGCGACGGTCACCCGCATCGACGAGGCTGCGGGCAGGGTGATACCGCTGCACGCCACCGCACCAGCACCATTGATGGAACAGCTGCCGCGGGTGGTGCTCACCGAGGTGAACGTCACACCAGCAGGTGGCGGGTCGGCGATCGTGACGTTGGTGGCGTCCGACGGACCGTTGTTCGTCGCGTCGAGCTGGTAGGTGATCGACGTACCAGCCACAGCGTTGTCCGGGGCAGTCTTGGTCAGCACGATATCGGCCTGCGGGGCACCGACCGTGACCTGCGAGCTCGCCTGGTTGTTGGTGGTGACAGGGTCGAGCGTGGCCGAGGTCACCTGGGCGGTGTTGGCCACCACAGTGCCCTGCGCCAGGCGCGAGTCGAGCGTCGCGGTGACCCTCACGCTCGCCGAGGCGCCGACTGCGAGCGTCGGCACCGCACATGCCAGGCCGTTCCCGGGGGTGACGCAGGTGCCAGTCGAGGGCACAGCAGAGACCAGCCCCAGCTGAGACGGGTCGAGCAGGTCGCTGAGCACGACGTTCGTCGCGTCCGACGGACCGTTGTTCCTCGCGGTGAGGGTGTAGACGACCGTCGCGCCAGGCGCGGCGGTGGCCGGCGAGACGGACTTGGTGATCGCCAGGTCAGCCTGGCGGACCAAGGAGACCGTGTCGGACGAGACGTTGTTCGTCGGGACAGGGTCGTACGCCGTGGTCGACACGGTGGCGACGTTCGTCACCGACGTGGCGGTCGAACCAGACGGCACAGTGCCGCGGACGAGCACAGTGACCGAGGCGCCGTTGGCCACCGACCCCAACGGACAGCTGACCTCGGTGACGCCGACAGTGCAGGTCACACCGGCTGGTGCGCTGACCTGGACGTTCGTCAAACCGGGGGGGATCGGGTCGGTGAGCACGACACCGGTCGCAGCGTTCGGGCCGTTGTTGGTCACCGTCACCGTGGACACCGACTGCCCGCCCACAGGGGTCGGGCGTGGGCTCATCGTCTTGGACACGGCCACGTCGGCCTGGGCGACGACGTCAGTGCTCGCCACGTTGGTCACGTAGGTCGCGTCCACACCGGCGGTCTTGGTGCGGTACTTCAAGGTCCCCTGGTTCGACACCGTGGTGCCACCAGCCCCTGGGTCGACGACGACGTTGAACATCAGCCTGTTCTGCGACCCGGCGCCCTGGCCGTCCACAGTGCCGACCATCGTCCCGCCCGCGGAGGTGACGTTGGTGCCCAGACGTGCCCGGACCGTGCGGGTCGTCGGGTCGTACTCGGCCCTGTCACCGTCGGCGGCGTCGGTCTGGCTGACCGCCGGGACGCCGAACGACGCGACCCACCTGATCGAGCCAGGCACGAAGCTCACCCCTGGTGGCAGGACGTCCTCGGCGACGACCTGCAACGCCGAGTCCATCCCGGTGTTGGAAAAAGCGAGGGTGTACTGCAGCGTGTCACCGGGCCGCGACGGGTTGTTGCCCGAGAGGTTGATCACAGACTTGGTCGACGTCGTGAAGTCTGGGGAGTAAATACTGATCGCCGTGGCCAGAACACCGGGATAATAGGTGTCCCCACCGCTGGAGAAGGTGAACGTGGCGCTCGTCGCACCGTTCGGGATGGCACCAGACGCACCGACGTTCTTGATGTCGAACCCGAGCATGTTCTTGTCGGCCGGGGTGCGGGTGGTCACCGAGGTCCCGTTGGTGTCGTTCGTCGCGTTGAAGAAGTTCGACCCTGGCGACAACGCCGTCGCCAGCTGGGTGGTGTTCAGCAAGGTGTAGTCCGCGGCCTGGTACAGGTCGCCTTCGTAGGCGACCATGGACAGCTGGGCGTCGACAGGCCCGGTCCAGGGGGCCAAGAACCCGTCGATCGTGATCGTCTTCGGGTTCGAGGTGCTGACCATGTCGAACCCGTCGAACACGGTGAGGTTCCGCAGCGGCATGTTGGGGGCCGCGTACGCCACGACCAGCGACCACCCGGCGTACCGGTCCACACCGGTCGCAGCCACGACGTTGGCACCCCAGTACGGACCGTTCCCGCCAGCGGCGACGATGGCGGTGACGTCGGCGAACTCCTGGTAGGCGCCATAGCTGGACGTGTTGGGCCCGAACGTGAACTGCGAGGTCACCGGGACGTACGCCGCGGCTCCGGGCGGACGCAGCTGCATCTGCGTGCGGGTGCCGGTCCCAGCGGTGCCGCCGGTGCCCGCGGTCAGGCGTGCCCCCCAGTACAGCCCCGCCCACTGCACGACGGCCCCGTCAGGCAGCAACAACGACGACGACGAGGAGTTGAACGTCGAGGCTACGTCGTCGGCGTCGAGGTTGGTCATCGTAAAGCTGTTGTTGTTGTAGTTGCCGCCAGCGCGGGCCGCAGCACAGTTCGCCGCCGAGTCGGGGCAGGTGAGCAGGTTGTTGCCGATAGCGACAATCGCACCGTTGGTGTTCGCCTGGTACCGGATGGCGAACGGAACCGTGTTCGCCGCCTGCGCTGGGACCAGGTTCATCACCGCGAACACGGCCAGCGCGAGCACAACCATTATCGCCGTCACGCGCGATCTCATACCACTCACCTGTTCTCGTCCGCGAGCAGATGCTCCGGTGGCGCTCCTTGAACACGACGCACGCCGTCTGCGGCGCAGGGAGCGCGGGGCGGCGGCGTCGGCCTCACGATAGTCATGGGACGTCCTGGACGCCGGTTGACCACACCGACCCCGCGGAAACTGCTGGGAACGCATTTACGGGCATTTGCGACAATCGCAGACAAAGCCCATCCCTGGTCTGCAGTAGCCTGGTGCAGGTGGACCCAGAAGCTATCGACTGGAACGCCCTCGTGGCCGCTGCCCGCGACGTGGCAGCACGGGCCTACGCCCCCTACTCACACTACCTGGTCGGTGCTGCGGGTCTGGTCGACGACGGCCGGACCGTCGTGGGGTGCAATGTGGAGAACGCCTCGTTCGGCCTGACCTTGTGCGCTGAGTGCGCACTGGTGGCCGCGCTGCACACTGGCGGCGGTGGACGGTTCGTCGCCGTGGTCTGCGTCACCGGCGACGGCACAGTGGTGACCCCGTGCGGACGGTGCCGCCAGCTGCTGGCCGAGCACAGCACCGACACCCTGCTCGTCGCCACCACGACCACCCCGGTCGCGCTGTCCACGCTCCTGCCCGACCCGTTCGGCCCCGACGACCTCACGGGCCGCTGACCGCCTCGACCGTGCAGGTGCTCAGCCGTCACCCAGCGCGAGCACAGCAGCACGTGCGAGCAGCCGGGCACCAAGGCCGACAGCGCGCTCGTCGATGACGAGGTCACCTTGGTGCAGGTCATATGTCCGACCACCAGGGGTCCGGGTGCCCAGGCGCGCCATCGCGCCGGGGACGGCTGTGAGGTACCAGGCGAAGTCTTCACCGCCGAGGGACTGCTCGGCCAGGACCACCGCGTCAGGTCCGACGACGTCACGGGCCGCCTGTTCGAGCACCTGCGTCGCCGCCGCGTCGTTGACGACCGGCGGCACGCCTGTGACCACCCGGACCTGCGCGGCGACCCCGAGCGGGCTGACGAGCGCGTCGACGATCTGGCGCACCTGCTCCCCAGCGTGCTCCCACGCGCTGACCTCCAGGGTGCGCAACGTCCCGGCGACGGTCCCGGTCGCGGGGATCGCGTTGACCGCCTGCCCGGCGTGGACCGTCCCCCATGTGAGGTTCACCCCCCAGCGCGGGTCCAGCCGCCGGCTGAGCACTGACGGGACGCAGGTGACGACCTGGCCGAGGGCGAACACGACGTCACCGGTGAGGTAGGGCCGCGAGGTGTGCCCCCCGGCGCTGGTGAGCGTCACGTGCACCTCGTTCGACGCTGAGGTGATCGCCCCGATACGTGTGCCGACCTGGCCGACGTCGAGCGTGGGGTCGCAGTGCAGCGCGTACACAGCCGACACCCCCTCGAGCACCCCACCGGCCATGACGTCGAGCGACCCACCGGGCTGGACCTCCTCGGCGGGCTGGAACACCAGCCGCACACCACCGGGCAGCCCGTCCAACGCGCTGAGCACCAGACCAGCCCCGACGAGCGCCGCGGTGTGCACGTCATGCCCGCAGGCGTGCGCCACCCCCGGCACGGTCGACTGCCACGGCGCCCCGCACGTGTCGGGCACCGCCAGGGCGTCCATGTCGGCACGCAGGGCGACCCGGTTGTCACCAGTGCCGATATCCACCACGAGCCCGGTCCCAGCGACCTGCACTGGTTCTAGCCCTGCTGCGGCGAGCCGTTCGGCGACCGTGTCGCGGGTGCGGTGCTCGGCCCGGGCCAGCCCAGGGTGGGCGTGCAGGTCCCGCCGCAGCGCGACGAGCTCGTCGTCCAGCTCGGCGACCAACGCCTGCACCCGGCTCACCGACGTCGTCCGGTCCACCCACCAAGGTTAGGCCGTGTTCGGTCACAGCAGCCAGGCGCTGCCCCGGTCTCGCCAGGTGTCGACGGCGTCCTTGACCCGTTGGGCGTTGGGGCGGGTGGTGACGAGCACAGCGTCGGGGGTGTCGACGACGACCGCCTCGTCGACCCCGATGACCGTCACGGCACGCCCGGCGGTGATGACGAACGCGTCGTCGGCATCCATGCGCAGCACCAGGGCGTCGTCGCCGACGGTGGTGCTGTCACCGAGCAGCGCCGCGAGGGAGTCGAAATCACCCACGTCGTCCCAGCCGAACCCACCAGGGACGACCGCGACCCCACCGGTCGCGGCAACAGGTTCGGCGATCGCGTGGTCGATGGCGATCCTGGTGAGCGTGGGCCACACCGCGGCGAGCACCGCCTCGCACCGGGAGGTGTCCCAGGCGGCGGCGATCTCGCACAACCCGTCGTGCAGCGTCGGCAGCTGGGTGTGCAGGTGGTCCAGGAGCACCCCGGCGCCGACGACGAACATCCCCGCGTTCCAGCAGTACCGGCCCGTGGCCAGGTAGGTCCACGCGGTGTCAGCGTCGGGTTTCTCGGTGAACCCGGTGACGTGCCGGGCGCTGGGGGCCCCGGCGACGTCGAGGTCGTCACCACCGGCGATGTACCCGAACGCCGTCGACGGACCGCCGGCCTTGATCCCCACGGTGACGACGAACCCCGCGCGCGCCGCGGCGACCGCCTCATGGACCGTGCGCTCGAACACGTCCTGGCCTTCGATGACGTGGTCGGCGGCGAACGAACCCAGGAGCGTGTCGCGTCCGTGCCGGTGCGCGAGCACCGCTGCGGCCAGGCCGACCGCCGCCATGGAGTCGCGCGGCGACGGTTCGGCGAGCACCTGGTCTGCGCCGCTGGCCAGCTCAGGCAGCTGGCGCACGACCTGCTCACGGTGGGCCTGCCCAGTGACGACGAGCAACCTGTCTGGGCCCGTCAGGGGCAGCAACCGGTCGACGGTGCCTTGCAGCAGCGTCCGGCCGGTGCCCAGCACGTCGAGCAGGAACTTGGGCCGGCCGGTACGCGACAGCGGCCACAGCCGGCTACCTGCTCCCCCGGCCGGGATGACAGCGTAGAAGCCTTCGATCCCCGACATACCTGCCAGCCTAATCGGTCGGCTGGTACCCGGGCACCACAGCGCCGGGAGGGCGGCTGATTCGGGGGATGAATGTGACGGACTCCACATAGTGAGACGGTCCGCTCCGAGAAGAACGGGAGGTCTTGCCGGATCTGCCGTCGGGAGAGATCGTTGTCCCGCACTAGAGTTGTGGTGCGGCGCCGTGTGGCGCCTCCGAGCCCCGCTTGAGGAGGTCACGAGTTGTCTGCTCCGCCCCAAGCCAGACCGGCCAGGGCGCCGGTCGGCACTGTCTACCGCGGGCGCGCGGGGATGTGGTCCTGGGTGCTCCACCGCATCACAGGCTTCCTCATCTTCTTGTTCCTGCTGGTCCACGTGCTGGACACGGCGATGGTCCGTGTCTCCCCCGAGACCTACAACACAGCGATCGAGACCTACCAGAACGTCGTCATGGGTCTGAGCGAGGCTGGTCTGGTCGCCGCGATCGTCCTGCACGCGATGAACGGCCTGCGCATCATCCTTGTCGGGTTCTGGTCCAAAGGTGCCAGGTTCCAGAAGAGGCTGCTGTGGCTCGCCGTCGCTGCCGCCGCGATCTTGCTCATCCCGTTCCTGGCGATCCACCTGTCGCACGTGTTCAACCCGCACGAGGACACCCAACCCTCCCCGACCATCTCGTCGCCTGGGGGTGACTGATGACTGTCATCGCTGATCCGAAGGCTCCCCGCAGCCGCGCGGCAGGCCCTGGCCGCCGCGCGACCCGCACGAACGCCGAAGCCGCTGGCTGGATGTTCATGCGCCTGTCTGGTGCGGCGCTGGTCGTCATGGTCCTTGGGCACCTGACCGGCAACCTCGTCGTCCCCGAGAACGGGGTCCGCAGCCTGAACTTCGCCTTCGTCGCCGGGAAGTGGTCGAGCTTTGGCTGGCAGCTGTGGGACCTGGTGCTGCTGTGGCTGGCGATGCTCCACGGCGCCAACGGCATCCGTACGATCATCAACGACTACGCGTCCAAGGCCCTCACGCGCCTGTGGCTCAAAGTCGTCGCCGTCGCAGCGACGATCACCGTCGTGCTCCTGGGCACCTTGGTGATCTTCACCTTCGACCCCTGCCCGACCATCAACGGCAAGGTCCGCGACGGGTCGCCCGAGTTCTGCTACAGCACCACCCCCTGACCGCTCTGGAGAAAGCCACGATGCAGACCCACCAGTACGACGTCATGATCGTCGGCGCCGGCGGCGCCGGGATGCGCGCCGCCCTCGAATCCTCGGTGCGCACACGCACCGCGGTCATCTCCAAGCTGTACCCGACCCGGTCGCACACCGGCGCAGCCCAGGGCGGGATGTGCGCCGCCTTGGCCAACGTCGAGGAGGACAACTGGGAGTGGCACACGTTCGACACCGTCAAGGGCGGTGACTACCTCGTCGACCAGGACGCTGCCGAGATCATGGCCAAGGAGGCCATCGACGCGGTGCTCGACCTGGAGAAGATGGGCTTGCCGTTCAACCGCACGCCCGAAGGCCGGATCGACCAGCGCCGGTTCGGCGGCCACACCCGCAACCACGGCGAGGCTGCCGTGCGCCGCTCGTGCTACGCCGCTGACCGCACAGGGCACATGATCTTGCAGACCCTGTACCAGCAGTGCGTGAAGAACGACGTCGCGTTCTTCAACGAGTTCTACGTCCTTGACCTGCTCGTCGACCACGACCTGGCAGCCGGGGACCCCGGCGAGGACGTCAACGTCTTAGGGGTCGTGGCCTACGAGCTGGCGACCGGCGAGATCCACGTGTTCCGCGCCAAGTCGGTCGTGTTCGCCTCCGGCGGGGCCGGGCGGATGTTCAAGACGACGTCCAACGCCCACACCCTCACCGGCGACGGGATCGCTGTGGCGTACCGCCGTGGCCTGCCCATCGAGGACATGGAGTTCTTCCAGTTCCACCCCACGGGCCTGGCGGGCCTGGGGATCTTGCTCTCCGAGGCCGCACGCGGCGAGGGCGGGATCTTGCGCAACGCCGACGGCGAGCGCTTCATGGAGCGCTACGCCCCGACGATCAAAGACCTCGCACCACGTGACATCGTCGCGCGGTCGATGGCCAACGAGGTGCGTGAAGGCCGTGGGTGCGGGCCGCACAAGGACTACGTCCACCTCGACCTCACGCACCTGGAACCGGCGCACATCGACGCCAAGCTGCCGGACATCACCGAGTTCGCGCGCACCTACCTGGGCGTCGAACCGTACACCCAGCCGGTGCCGGTCTACCCGACCGCGCACTACCTCATGGGCGGGATCCCCACGAACGTCGACGGTGAGGTGCTGCGCAACAACACCGACGTCGTCAAAGGCCTGTACGCGGCCGGTGAGTGCGCGTGCGTGTCGGTGCACGGCTCGAACCGCCTGGGCACGAACTCGCTGCTGGACATCAACGTGTTCGGCCGCCGCGCTGGGATCGCCGCAGCCAGCTACGCCGTCGGCGCCGACTGGATCGAGCTCGACGACGACGACGACCCTGCTGCCGCGGTCGTCGCACAGCTCGACGCGATCCGCTCGCGCGAGGACGGCGAACGCCCCGGCGAGCTGCGCCGGGCCCTGGCCGAGACGATGGACGCCAACGCGCAGGTGTTCCGCACCGAGGACTCGCTCACCCAGGCCCTGGCCGACGTGCGCGAGCTGGCGGCGCGGTACCGCGAGGTGTGCGTGCAGGACAAGTCCCAGGCGTTCAACACCGACCTTCTCGAAGCGGTCGAGCTCGGTTTCATGCTCGACCTGGCCGAGGTCGTCGTCCTGGGGTCGTTGCTGCGGAAAGAGTCTCGCGGCGGTCACTTCCGCGAGGACTACCCCAAACGCGACGACGACGGTTTCATGCGGCACACCATGGCCTACCGGCGCCCGCTGTCCGACGACGGTTCGGTCGGCGACGCCACCGGGCCTTTCGCGGTGAGCTCGGCCGCTGATGACCACCGGGTGGTCATCGGCAGCAAACCAGTGACCCAGACCCGCTACCAGCCGATGGAGCGCAAGTACTGATGAGTGCCACGACCCAGTCCCCAGGCAAAGCCGCTGAGGTCCCGTCGTTCGACGTGACCGTGAAGATCATGCGGTCGGTCCCCTCCGACGTCCCGTCGGCTGGCTATGGCGAACCTGTGCCCGCCCCCACGTCGCGGTGGGACACGTTCACCCTCACCATGCACGGCAGCGACCGTGTGCTCGACGCGCTGCACAAGATCAAGTGGGAGTTCGACGGCACCGTGACGTTCCGCCGTTCGTGCGCCCACGGGGTGTGCGGGTCGGACGCCATGCGCATCAACGGCCGCAACCGTCTGGCGTGCAAGACGCTGCTCAAAGACCTCAACCTGCGCAAACCCATCACGATCGAGCCGATCAAAGGCCTGCCGGTGATCAAAGACCTCGTCGTGGACATGGAGCCGTTCTTCGACTCCTACCGTGAGGTCCAGCCCTTCCTCATCGTCTCCGGTGTGGAACCCACCAAAGAACGCCTCCAGTCGGCCACCGAGCGCGCCCTCTTCGACGACACGACCAAGTGCATCTTGTGCGCCTGCTGCACGACGAGCTGCCCGGTCTTCTGGGTCGACGGCCAGTATTTCGGCCCGTCGGCCATCGTCAACGCCCACCGCTGGATCTTCGACTCCCGCGACGAGGGCGCCGCCGAACGCCTGGAGATCCTCAACGACCGCGAAGGCGTGTGGCGCTGCCGCACCACCTTCAACTGCACCGACGCCTGCCCCCGCGGCATCGAGGTCACCAAAGCGATCTCCGAGGTCAAACGCGCCATCCTCACCCGCACCCACTGACCACCCGACCAAGCCCAGGCACCTCAACCGCGAGATGCGACCTGGGACGCCAGATGCGACGTTGTGACGTCGCATCTGGTGTCCCAGGTCGCATCTGGCATGTCTCACCCCTTCTGCAGACCCGTGAGCCTGTTGCGGATGCATTTTGTTGCCTCTAGACTGCTCTCCAGATGCAACTCGCAGAGAGGCTCGCGCATGACCGCCACCGTAGGTTTTGCAGTCTCGGACGACGACCGTGCCGAGCTGGACGAGCTCGTCGAGTACTTCGGAGCAGG